>VOFI01001030.1_pt1 | contig 10444 bp, 11 predicted proteins | sample 5384131 | NCBI WGS metagenome assembly VOFI01 (sample SAMN12384728, study PRJNA508395) | human gut metagenome | isolation source: healthy gut H | host: Homo sapiens
AAGCTTCTTTGCCCCCGCACCGGGCTTGACGTCGCCCGTCTGTTCCGTCTGCGGCTGGGTGGTGTCAGCCGGCTTTGCGCATGCCACCAGCGTTGCCGCGAGCAGAACCAGCACCAACATCATTGCAACTACTTTTTTCATTGTCTTTCCTCCGTCCTTTTTCTTTAAGTAATAATTTTCAGTTGTTCCGGCATCGACGGCTTTTTGGACGTCGAAATAATTGCCAGAGCAACCAATGTAAACAGGTAGGGCATCATCAATGTCACATACATGGAAATGGGCACTTCGTGGATCTGGAAGAATATCTGCAGCGCCTGTGCCAAGCCGAACAGATACGCCGCAAGGTATGCTCGCTGCGGCTTCCACGAGCAGAGGATCACCAGAGAGGAGGCAATAATTCCCCGTCCGTTGATCATGTTGTTTGCCCAACTCATCGCATAGATCACGCTCATATGTGCCCCGCCGATTCCAGCCAGAACACCTGCAAAAATAACCGCTCCGTATTGCAGAACCACCGGGTTATACCCGTACGCTCTTGTGACATCAGGCCGTTCCCCCACAGAACAGAGCACCAGCCCCGTTCTTGTTTTTGTCAGGAACCACCAAGCTAACACCGGAAGTACATAAGCGATATACGTCAGAATATCCTGCTGAAAAAAGGCCGGCCCAATCACCGGAATCTTGCTCAGAACCGGAATGGCGAGGGAAAACGACTTTCCAAGGCTGGCGCCGAGCTGCGATCTTCCAAAAAAGGTGGTCAGGCCCTGCGCAAAGAAAATCAGGATAAACCCGGTCGCCATCATGTTGCTTTTTCTGGAGATGGAAAGGAACGCCTGGATCAGCCCAATCAAGCCGCCTGCAATCGCTGCGCACAAAACAGCCAAAAACAGGCTTCCGCTCCCGGCTGCTACGGCAAAGCCTACACATGCGCCACAAAGCATGCTTCCTTCTACGCTCAGGCTGGTGATGCCGGTTCGTTGGCCAATCAAATCCCCAAGCAGCGCGTAAATGATGGGAGTTCCTGTGCTGACCATGCAAATGAGAATCGTTGTTAGTTCATTCATGCCTTTCTCTTTCCTCCCACCGTCATAATTGTCAGCAAAACGAGCATGATCAAAATCTGCATTGTCGCCGCCGGAAGCCCGGTGTTGATCTCCATGCCGTTACCGGCGACGGTCAAACCGCCGATCAGTAAGGCGGACAGGATCAGCAAAAGCGGGTTGTTTCCAGCCATTCCTGCAGCAAGGAAGCCCATAAAGCCCATGGTCTCGCCCGCACTGATCCGCATACGGCCCTCGACGCCGACGACCATGACCGCGCCGGCAAGGCCGGCAAGTGCACCCGCGAACAAGAACACCCAGGTCTGTATTTTTCTCACCTGTATGCCTGCGTAACGTGCAGCCATCTGGTTTCCGCCGATCGTACGCACCGCAAACCCCACTCTTGTATGATAGATGATATACCAGGTCAAGCCTGCCATGGCAATCGCGACAAAGATACCGGCGTTCATTCTTGTTCCAAAAAAGGTGTGAAAACGCAGCTGGGGCGCAATTTCTACCGTCTGCGGGTAATTCCATCCATTTGGATCGCGAAGCCTGCCAAACAGCATGGCAGAGATCAGGTAGGTCGCAACATAGTTCATAAGGATTGTCGTCAGGATCTCGTTCATTGCAAGCTTCTGCTTCAGAAAAATACCGACGCCTGCATACAAAGCCCCGCAGATCATACCAACCAGCAGCATCAGCGGGATTCCGATAACACCGGGCAGATTTGCCAGCACTGTGCTTCCGGCAACAGCGGTTCCGAGAGCGGCAATCGCCATCTGGCCTTCTCCGCCTGCGTTGGCCAGGCCAACACGGGCCGGAATGCTTGCCGCAAGACCCGTCAGGATCAGATACGACGCACGGACAATTACTTCGCCAAAGCCGTAAGCCGAACCAAAAATAGATGTAATGATGGTCTGATACGCCACAAGCGGCGATTTGCCCTGCGACAGGAGCAGCCCGGCAAACGCGATCAGAGGAAACAGGACGCAGATCAGGATCCTAACTGCCAAGCTGTCTTGAAGTTGCAGCGGCTTCTTTTGTGCCTTATTCATGTGCGTTCTCTCCTTGAAGCATAATTTTTCCGATCTCATTCGGCGTACACGCGTCTACACAGTACGGTCCAAACGCAGTGTGAGAAGACAGGACCAGGATCCGGTCGCACATCGTGAACAGCTCCGAGATATCTTCGGAAATCAGGATCGTACCCACGCCCTGTTTTTTCAGCCGGAACAGTGTCTTGTGGACTGCGTGTACTGTGGCGATGTCCAGTCCCCGGCTTGGATAACTGGCAATTAACAGGCGCGGTCTAGAGATAACGGCACGGGCAAACGTCATTCGCTGCAGATTGCCGCCAGAAAGTGTCCCGGCAATTCTTTCTGCCTGTGGGACCCGGAGGGTCTTGACCTCAGAATGTGTCTGCAGCTGACTGCGCATTGCCTGCCAGTCCATATCACCATGGCGGTAAATCGGATCCAGGCCGACCAGCGCCATGTTTTCCAGAATCGAAAACGTCGGAACAACGTTGTCGCGAATGGGATCCTCAGTCACCATTCGCATCCCCAACCGGATTCTATGCGCAATATCTGTTGAGGAGATATCCTCTTCATTTGCGCTCAGGATACCGCTCTGCAGCTTCCGCGCTCCGTATATGGCCTCCGCCAGTTCTCTCTGCCCATTTCCGGATATGCCGGCAATGCCCAGGATCTCTGCTTTGTGCATTTCAAAGCTGACATCATGCAGAATCAACTGATCGTGGTCATCCTTTATGCTGACTCCGGAAAGCGACAGCTGCAGTGCCGCTGCTTCGTTTTCCTCACTGCATTCCGGGCGTTCCAGCTCAAAGTTGACCGGAACATTCCCCATCATTGCCGAGATGATCTGCTGCTGGCTGAAGCCATCTCTGCGTTCAAAGGTACAGACATGTTCGCCCTGACGCAGAATTGTGATTCGGTCAGCCACAGCAAGGATCTCGTCAATTTTGTGCGTGATCAGGAAGATCCCATACCCCTTATTGCGGAATCCGCTCAGCATCTGCAGAAAAGCCTGCACTTCGTGCGGTGCCAGCACGCTTGTGGGCTCATCGAAAATCATCACACGGGTCTGCGGATCCAGCAGAATCTTCAGGATCTCCACATGCTGCCGCTGTCCGAGGTCAAGCTTCCAAACCTCCGTGTCAGGATCCACGGAAAGGCGATACTCCGCAGAGATTCGATTAATTTCATCGCGAAGCTTCTTTTTATTGATCTTCCACCCGGCAGAATGGAGGGAAAGGAATACATTTTCCAGAACTGTGAAAGCAGGAACGAGCCGGAAATCCTGAAATACCATTCCGATACCCTTTTCGCGGGCAATCGTCGGATTCCAGCGCTCCATTTTTTCTCCGTCAATATACAGATTTCCGGCAGTCGGCTGATAGACACCATAGAGCATCTTCATCAGCGTACTTTTTCCCGCACCGTTCTCGCCTGCTATCGCATGGATTTCACCGGCGTGGATTTCGATGTCAATCTCCCGGTTTGCCGTCAATTCTCCGAATCGTTTCGTGAGTTTTTCCGCCCGTAAAATCGGTTCCACTCGCCGTTCCTCCTGTTTTATCATCTCTGCTCACTATAGATCACAACATGATTTCCATGCGGATCAAGCAGGGTAAACGCCCGCGTTCCGTCCTTGCAGCCACAGGGTTCCTGCAAAACCTGAACCAGCGGCGCTTCCTTTTTCATGATTGCCTCAAAGCAACTGTCTGCATCCTGTGCTTCAAACATCAGCGTCTCGTTCCCCTGCGGCATCGGATCCTTTCTGCAAAGTACCTCCAGCGTTCCGTCCCCGGATCCGATTACAAATTTATGCCCCCGGTCCTTTGTTCCGTAGTCCCAGGTATAGCATGCACGGAGCCTGAGAATATCTCGGTAGAATGCCAGGCTCTGTTCATAGTCCGCCACATCTACATACGCCACTGCGCGGTATTCACCACGGAACATCCCCGGAACTGTCGGCTGCCAACCATGCTGGTACTCCATCACATCACGACTCCAGGAGAAGATCACAATCACGTTTTCATCTGGATCGAGCAGCTGGAACAGCCGGATTCCATACGGGCGGTCCGCGATATGTTCATAAACATGCAGCCCCGGTTTTCTTGCCAACCGCGAATAGCAGTCATCAACATTGTCCGCCTCCAGCATAATCGTCGTCGGCCCCTGCGGAAGATCGGCGCCGGCCGGACGCAGCTCTACTGCACCGCCTGCTGCAGCAAAGCGGCAGCCCTCCATTCCGCCGTCCCAGACCGGAACCAGTTCCAATGTCTGCTGATAGAAGTTCCGGCTCCGCTCCAAGTCTCTGACGCAGAGGACCGTCCGTACCTCTTTTTCAAAATAATCCCTGTGCTGCATACTTCTCTTCCTTTCTTCCGTTTCGGATATCGACCCAAAATACATATATTTATACTTGCAAACTTCTTAATAAATGACTATAATCAGTAAAAAAGCTGGAGGTGCTTCTTCTATGCTCCGTCTATCCTCACAAACACAACAATCCAGGGTGCGCGCACAGCTTGAACTCCTGCTGCGCAATGCGGAACCCGGCGAACGGCTGCCCTCAGAGCCTGCGCTTGCAAAGCGTTTCGATGTCAGCCGAACCACGATCCGGGAAGTCATGAGCCAGTTGGAAACAGAAGGCTTCGTCCAGCGCAGGCAAGGAATCACATCGGTGAAGAAGATCGGATCCTCACCCGGCGCTGCCTGTACACGGCAGATGAACATTTTTGTGTACTGGCTGAAGACAGTTTCCCGCTGGCCTTCCTCTCGAAAGGTCAGCGTGTACAGCTGCTTGGGTCAAACAATACCGATCTGCGGCTTTTCCTTTTTCTCGCAACCGGCCGCGCCGCCTGTCAGGACGAAACCACAATCTCCGTTGCCCAACCGGAAGACTACCCGTTCCTTGAATCCCTGCTCGAGGACAAGCAGCATCCGCTGCTCTTTCTGAGCAGCATGTGTCTTGATAATCACAATGAACCGTTTATCAGTTCGCAGATTTACTCGGACACAGACTATATCAAGTATCAGCTGAACCGCAGGATCGTCTGAACTCAGTGATTGCTGTGATACAGGTTGATCCGGTTTCCACAGGGGTCTTCAACGGCAAGTACCTTGTACCGTAGCTCTGTGTTACAGGCTTGCTCACAATCCGGATGCCTTCTGCAGCCGTAAGCTCCTGATAGGTCTGATCGACATCTTCGGTTTCCAGATTGACGATCACAGGGCCGGTCTTTCTGTCATGTGCCTGACAGAGTACGCTGATTGTACCGCGACCAGCCCGGAACTTTGCGCCGCAATCCTGCGCGCTTTCGTTCCAACTGTAATATGGCTTCTGTCCGAGCAGCGTTTGATAGAAGTCTCGGCAGACAGAAAAGTTTTCCTCTTCGGTGTATAGAAGGATTTGAATGTCTCCTGTAAATGCTGTCATGTTCTTATTCTCCTTTTTTGTAGACACAGACGCCGTCAATATATTTTGCACAGATGTCTCGATCATCCGACCTGGTAATTAACCGTTCTATCCGCTCATACGGTGTCCGCTGCACGCCGTCGCAGAAGCGGCTGTCATCCAAAATCACCGCATCAAAGCAATATCCCGGTTCAAAGCTCCCGCTTTTCCAAAGTACGCCGCCGCCTTTTGTTGCAAGGTAAAACGCATTGGGCAGAGACAAAACTTTCCGCTGATCCATATTGCGCGCGCTGTTTTTGGAAGCCCAAAAGACTTTAGACGCCAAAATCGCTTCAAAGATCGTTCGGAACATATTCAGGGTATTGCCGCCGCCGACATCCGTGCCCAGTCCGACTGCAATTCCAGCATCGAGATATTCCATGATTGGTGCTGCGCAACCGCAACTGTTCATATTCGACTGTGGACAATGTGCTACCAGCACATTGCGTCTTTTCAGCGTTTTCACCTCTTCGGGGGAGGAAAAAACGCAGTGCGCCATCACAGCCCGTGTATGCGGTCCAAGCAAACCAGCACGGTCATAGGCCTGCGCATAATAATCAAGATCCGGTGCAAGCTCGTGCACCCAGTCAATTTCATCCAGCCCCTCCGAAAGATGTGACTGCACTGGGACGTGGTATTCCTCGGCAAGCTCTCCCAGTTGCTCTAAACAGCTTTCCGTACAACTCGGGAAATAACGCGGTGTGAGGATTGGGTAGATTGCACCAATACCATCTTTCGTTTCCTCTAGCCAAAGGCGGGTCTGCGCAATTGTTTCCTCTGTTGTTTCCAACAGTCCAGCTGCACAGTTTCGATCCATATTGACTTTCCCAACGTAACCTGCAAAGCCGAACTTTGCCAGAGCTTTCATGAGAGTCTCTGTCGCCGTGCGGCTGGTCGTGGCATAGGCACACAGGCGCGTCGTCGGTGTAGCAAGAAGTGACTTCGCAAAGCGAGTGTAGGTCAGTTCCGCATACGCTGGATCGTTAAATCTAGACTCGTCTGGGAACGCATAACGCTCGAACCATGTGTTCCACTGTCCGTTTTCAATATTTTGCCCAATACCTTGAAAGGGTGCTTGTGAGGCGTGAACGTGGATGTCGCATGTTCCGGGAATCACAAATTTCCCGCTTGCATCCAGAACCTTAATTTGACGATATTGCTCCGGTAACGCTGAATAAGTCCCTGCAACTTTTTTTCCATCGCAGACCAGATATGCGTCTTCCATGATGGTAAATTGATCCCGCTGTGCGGTAAAAACCAGCGTCCCTTTGATTGCAAAGCTCCGCTCCGCAAAATATTCAACTTGGCTCATAGCATCCCCTACTCGGCAATTCATATAAATCTTAGCTACATAATATCAACATTTTTGGTCACCGTCAACACAAACAAGTGCTTCAATAACATCTTTGGATACATGCAAAAAAACACTCTGTTTACCTCCCTTTCTTTTCTGTTAAAAGTGCAATTTGTACGACAAATTACCCAAAACTGCTCTGCGACTGCCCATGGGCATCCTGCTTATGTCCTATCGCCACCCGCTTCTGCATGAGATTTTTACGGCGTTTGGAGTCCACGCAGATGCCCATCGGGTTGCTGGGTGGCGCGGCGGTGTCGTGGAAAACTTGCCTCATCTGGTGAAACAATTTGACGCTTGAACTCAAAAGATATTCGGATGGAAGACGCACTTGGTGAGAAGCTGCGGATAGAGTATTTTCACCTGCAAGTGTCGGATTTGTAGAAGTCTGTGCAAAAGAATCTTCGAGCTGAAAGCGCAAATGCGCCGCTTCTTGAATAATGACGTTCTTGATTGCGCGAAATTCTTTCTGCTGCGAAAGCGGATTGTGCTTGTCCGGACCTGCTTTTGTAGTAACTTTCTAGCGTATCACGCAGGTCATTCCAGATGGAATAATACGTTGCTACCTCCGGCATCTTTTCAAGTTCATCCACGATGAAATCCAGCATATCTTTCAGCGGCTTTTTGAGGTACCCATATTGCTTTTTGCCATTGACCGTACGCAGTTCCATCGCAAACTCCAACAGTTTCTGATGAACAACTCCGATGGATTTTCAATACTCTAGCTGGCCAATGATTCTGCGCATGGCCTCCCATGCCGCTTTGTTCACGTCTTTGTCGGCAACATCTTTCCGAACGACTATCAGTTCGTCTGTATACACACAAAGCTTTTGCAGACCGTCATTTACCACGCTACCATAGATTCAGCACGGAGCATACGCGATCGCTGGGTCCACAGACCGGGCGCGTGAGCGCGGAGTACTGTGAGCGTCCCGTGAAGTACGGCGAACAGCACTGCCGCGAGATCGGTTCCCACAAACGGTACGACGACAAATGCAAAAATGAATCCATCTGGCTCGCGTATAATCGCGCGGACAAAACGCATTTCGCCCGCTACCTGAAGCGGAAAATGACCACCGCTCAATTTGAGCAGTGGTCTCGGTATACTGTAGAATTACGGCAGAAGGCAGAGAACAGTGAAATGGAACTGGCGGACTATCAGAAGGAACTGCGAATTTGACGATTTACTGCTTAATCTTTGATTACTGCGGCGCAGTTTCTGCGCCGCTAGTTTTCTGCTCTGACCCAAACCGTGACCCAAACGCGGAAAAATCCGGCGGATTTATCCGTACCGGAAAGGATACCGCTGTGAAATTTCCCGAGCGGAAAGGTGTGGAAATGCCCTGAAATGTCCGCGAAAAATATCCGACCAACCTTCAGGATGTAGAAACCAAAAATATTATGACAAAATCCACCCTGCCGGTGGGAGGCTATTCCGTCAATCCTTATGTAGGCTGTACCCATGGCTGCAAATACTGCTACGCTTCGTTCATGAAGCGGTTCACCGGCCATACTGAGCCTTGGGGTACTTTTCTGGATGTGAAGCATTGGCCTGCCATCAAAAATCCCCGGAAATACGCCGGACAGCGTGTGGTCATCGGCTCGGTGACGGATGGGTACCTGCCTCAGGAGGAACAGTTCGAAAATACCCGCAAGCTGCTGGAGCAACTGAAAGACAGCGGCGCGGAGATTTTGATCTGCACTAAGTCTGACCTGGTAGTACGGGATATCGACCTTCTGAAAGAGATGGGAAAGGTCACTGTTTCCTGGTCGATCAATACGCTGGACGAGGATTTTAAAAACGATATGGACAATGCCGTCAGCATCAAGCGGCGGCTGGATGCCATGAAGCAGGTTTATGACGCAGGTATCCGCACCGTGTGCTTTATCGCTCCGGTTTTTCCCGGTATCACGGATTTCGAGGCCATCTTCCACCGGGTGAAGGACTAGTGCGACCTGGTGTGGCTGGAAAATTTGAATCTGCGGGGCGGTTTCAAAAAAGACATCTTAGACTATATCCAGGAGAAATATCCCCACCTGCTCCCCCTGTACGACACCATCTACAACAAGGGAGACAGAAGCTACTTCCGTGGTCTGGAAGAACAGGCGGAGCACCTTGCAAGAGAATGCGGTTGTCCCTTTGTGGACAACGAACTCCCCTACGGCCGGGCAGAGCCGGGACATCCGGTCATTGTGGATTATTTTTACCACGAGGAAGTACGCGGCTCGGAAAACAGCGGGAAGCGAACTCAAAAAGTATGATCTTAGGGTGCTCTGAAACGTAGTATGGACAATCGACACCCACACTCTAAGTTACGTGTGTCAACGTGATAAAAATTATATTGGACAAACGCTTGACAACTTTTGTTTTGTAATTTCAAAATTTTCTCTGACCCACTTTTGACCCAGAATAGAATTGGAACGGGCAGGTCTGGACGGAAACAATGGAAGATCCGCCGAACGAATGGTGGTAAAAAACACAAATCGGAGCCGTTTCGGCTCCGATTTGTGCTTGAGACAACCTACGGACCAGAAGGCCGGGGGTTCGAATCCCTCACGGCGTGCCAAAAAGCCTCGTACCAAGCGGTACGGGGCTTTTTGTTATCCACGGAAGCCAACCCAACAGGAGGTCTGTTATGCGAATCATCCGAGAAAAAACCGCCGCCGTCTGCGTGGACTATCAGGAGCGTATCCTGCCCGCCATGACCGATCCCGAAACGCTGCTCCAAAACACCGTGAAACTGCTGAAAGGTCTGCGGGTGATGGGCGTCCCTGTATACCTGACGCAGCAGTACACCAAGGGTCTGGGCGATACCGTGGCCCCCATCCGGGAGGCCGCCGGCACATCGGAGCATCTGGAAAAGCTCACCTTCAGCGCTTATCCCCAGCTGCGGGAGAAGCTGCTGCCCCCGGAGCAGCAGCCCTATGTGCTGCTCTGCGGCATCGAGAGCCACATCTGTGTGCTCCAGACCGCCATGGATCTGAAGGCCCACGGCTACCAGCCGTATCTGGTCGCCGACTGCCTCTCCAGCCGCAAGCCCGCCGACCACCGGATGGCGCTGGAGCGGGCCAAACAGGAGGGTATCCTCCTCACCACCTATGAGGCCATCCTCTTCGAGCTGCTGGCCGCCGGCACCCCCGACAGCAAGGCCATCCAGAAGCTCATCAAGTGACAGAGCATAGATCAACAGAACGCAATATAAGAAAAGCGTGGGACGCCTTCCGGCGTCCCACGCTTTTGCCTATCCCACCGGGATATCCACAATGCCGATGCCCCGCCGCAGGGCGTATTCGATGGTGCGCCGGGTGCCGCCGGGAAGCCCGTCGTGTACGGCGATCAGCAGCGAGGCGTGATCCACCATGTACCGGTTGCGCCGCTGCATACAGCCGGGGCTGTACTGCTGCTGCACCATCGTCTCATAGTCGCAGGCCGCCACCAGCCGCTGCCACCGCAGCCGCTGCTCCGCCGGCCACCCATCCGCCTGCGAGGGACACGGGATGGCCGCCTCCACCGTCACGTCGCCGTGCAGCTGCCGCAGCGCCAGCGCCAGCTCGCAGAAATACA
>VOFI01001884.1_pt1 | contig 10391 bp, 14 predicted proteins | sample 5384131 | NCBI WGS metagenome assembly VOFI01 (sample SAMN12384728, study PRJNA508395) | human gut metagenome | isolation source: healthy gut H | host: Homo sapiens
GCTGGCCATCTTTGACAACGACGGCGATGTGCATGCAGCCATTTCCAAGCGGCCGGACACCACTCCCCTCACCGGCCTTTTAAAGGAAAAGGGCGACGAGATCTTTGCCGACTGCGATGCCATTGCGCTGGAGCTGGATCTGGAAAAAGATACTGTAAAACAGGTGCTGCACTACGCCAAAAAAGTACAACAAAAAGGTTTTTGCGGCCATTTCCAACATGAGTATTGCCATGGAGCGCCGAGATTTCCTGCAGCAGATCGATTGCTTTGTGTGTAACCAGCAGGAAGCCGGGCTGCTGTTCTCCGATGATTACGGCCATCTGGCCCCGGACGAGATGTGCAGGGTTCTGGCCGCCAATGTGCACAGCGCCAACATTCCCAGTATGGTGATCACCATGGGCGGTCAGGGTGCCGTATATGCCCGCGCCAACGGCGAGTGCGGCGTGGTGCCTGCCAAGAAGGTGGATGTGATCGACACCACCATCGGCAGCCGGCTGACTTCTCGCGCTCGGCTCCGGTGGAGACGAACTGGATCTCATGGCCCAGCTGCTTTTCCAGAAATTCCACGTAAGCCTTGGCCTCTTTGGGCAGCTCATCCCAGCTCTTGCAGCCGGAGATATCCTTGTTCCAGCCTGGCAGCATAGTGACCACAGGCTCTACACGGTCAAGGTCGGACAGCGGGTCGAAGCTGGGGACTTGCACGCCATCCAATGTGTAACCGGTGATCACCGGGATCTCTTTCATGCTGCTGAGCACATCCAGCTTCGTCAGGGCGATCTTGTCTGCGCCCTGACAGGTAAGGCCGTAGCGGCTGGCCACACAGTCGAAGGGGCCGACACGGCGCGGACGGCCGGTGGCCGCACCATACTCGCCGCCTGCCTTGCGCAGCTGTTCATTCCAATCCTCGCTCATGGCGTTCTCGGCGGCAAAGGGGCCTGCACCCACGCAGGTGGAGTAGGCTTTCAGCACGCCCACCACATGGTCAAGACGGCAGTTCGGAATGCCTGCGCCCAGCGGCGCATAGGCTGCCAGCGTGTTGGAGCTGGAAGTGAACGGGGAAGATACCATAATCGATATCACGCATGGCACCCAGCTGGGCTTCCAGCACGATGCGCTTGCCGCTGTCGTGAGCCTGCTGCAAAAATGCACCCACATCACAGATATACGGTGCAAACTGTCCGGCCTGCATCCGGCACCATTCCAGCAGAGCATCGTAGCTCATGGGTTCCTGATGATAGCAGCCACCCAGCTCCAGATTCTTGGATTCCAGGATCATGTGCAGGCGGTCCTGCACGCGCTTTTCGTCCAGATGCAGCAGATCGCCCAGACGCAGGGTCTTTTTGCGGTATTTGTCGCTGTAGGCGTAGGCAATGCCGCGGCGGGTAGAACCAAAGGCCGCACCCTTCTGGGCAAGGCGGTCCTCTTCCAAGCCGTCCTGCACCTTGTGCCACGGCATGGAGATGGTGGCCTTATCTGAAAGTTTCAGGTTTTCTGAGCCTACCTTTACGCCGCGCTCCTCAATGGCATCCATTTCTCCGGCCCCTCCACAAATTCATCGGTCAGATCTTCTACGTACAGCTTGGAAGCACCGCTTGCCTTGGCGCGCTCTTCCAGACCTTCCAGCTCGCCCTTCTGGCCCACATTGCCGCACACTGCAATGACCTCGCAGTTGTTGTAATGCTCTTTCAGCCATGGGATGATAATGGAAGTATCCAGACCGCCGGAATAGGCCAGCACGACCTTTTTTTTTGATCTCAGACATAAGAACCGCCTCCGTTCAAACCACTTTATACTTTTGAATTCCCTCTTGCAATTTTTGATTGCGGTGTTATTATACTAGCAAGCAGAGAATGTGTAAAAAGTATCCTGCACATGATCACGATACGAAATTGACATGAAAGAGGGCATGCCGCCATGTATGTGGACTGGGAATATTACAAAATCTTTTATTATGTCGCGAAATATCAGAATTTCACCAAACCAGCCCAACATCACTCACTCGATGAACCGGCTGGAAAGCCAGCTGAATTGTGTACTGTTCATCCGCTCCAACCGCGGCGTTACCCCTTACCCCGGAGGGTGAACTGCATTTTACTCCCGCATTGCATCTGCGGCGGTGCAGATCATCTATACGGGACTGTTGCAAAATAGCTCTCTGAAAAAACAATGCACAAAACCCGGAACCTTTTCACAGCCAAAACGGCTCAAAAAGGGTTCCGGGTTTCTGATTTTGCGCTCTTCCTTTGTGCAAGCTGCTATCGCATTTTTATTTTGCAACAGCCCCTCTTTTTTATTTTTACTTTTCCTGGATCTGGCGCGGCTGGCTCTTCTCATGGGTCTGAACATTTTTGCGCAGGTTTGCGGTGCGCACTCATGCACCCTTGATAATGCGGATGAGGGTCTTATCCAGCTGGATGGTGCGGTTCCACGGGTTCAGGATGATGCCGCTGATCTCCGGCACGGCAAGCGCTGCATCAAACAGTTTGTCCATATCCACAAGAAAGGTGGACTGCACCGGCTCGGCTCCCTTCAGTTCTTCCTCAAAGCTGGTGAATGCATACCACCAGCTTGCGCCATCGGCCGTCCGGATGGCCCGCAGTTGCATCTGTTCACTATTGGGCTCCACCGCCACGACAAGCTGGCCATGCTCCTTTATGCGCCGCCGGATCACGGTCAGGGTATGCGCCAGCTGCTCCTGTGTGGGCTCCTGCTGCAGGGCGGCTACCGCCTGTTCGATCTTTTTCGTTGCCGTTCAGGCCTGTCTCTGGGTTGATTCATTGAGGTTGGTTTTTCTATTGTATTTTGGCAGAGGGAATAAGCGCAGCTTCACAGCAGCAGATCGAACAGGCCGATCATTACCGGCATAGACACAATGGAAAGCAGAGTGGTCAGCACATACAGCGCGCTGGAATGCGCCGCATCGCGGTTATAGAGCTGAGCCATGGAGGTAACAGTAGCACAGGCAGGGGTGATGGCGGCAAGGTAGACCGTCATCAGGATGTTCTTGCCGTCGGCCACCCAGCTGGATGCATGGCAGACCCACAGCAGCACCAGAACCACCAGCGGGCATACCACCAGACGCAGCACTGTGGGCAGATAGTTGCGGCGGGTGCAGAACACCTCCCGCAGCGGCTTTTTCTGCAATGGCCATACCGGCCAGCAGCATGCCCATCGGTCCCATCATGTTGCCCACTGTGCTCATGGTATTCTGCAGCGGTGCAGGCAGCACCACACGGAACCAGTACAGCAGTGCACCGGCTGCAGGCGATCATGTTGATATTGGTGAGCACCTTTTTTTCCAGTCCAGCGCACTGCTGCCCTGCAAAAGGGAACTGGCGTGGGTCCACAGCAGCACCAGCTGCACAATGATGAATGCGCAGGAGTAAATGACATACGCATCGCCCATCAGAGCCTTGACCAACGGGATCACCAGTGCAGCGGCGTTGCTGTAGATCACATTCACCTGTTCCACGGCATCCAGCTTGAGCGGGCGGCTCAGCAGGGCGCTGAGCACCAGCAGCACTACATGGATAGCCGCCGCAATAGCCATGGAGTACAAAAGTCCCTTGCGGATCTCCGGCGTATCGTCGATCTGGAATGCGTTGATGATCACGCAGGGCGTGACCAGATAGACCATGACCACTGAGAGCACCCGGCTGTCGCTGGCCTTCAGCAGCCCTACCTTGACCACAGCATAGCCCATGATCAGAATGAGGAACAGCTGTGCGATCTGCTGCATCAATAACAGACTTATCTCCATTGTTTTTTCCTTTTCCCTTCCCTTTTTTCAAAACCCAAAGGGAGAGCCGCCTTCCGCAAGGCAGCTCTCCCCTTTTTCTGATTTTATTTGCCGCTCGTCAGCCGCGCCACATGCAGCGCCAGATAGGCGGTTTCCTCGTTGGGCAAAAACACGCCGTACTTGCGCAGCACAAAGGTGCGTATTTTTTCCGCGCAGGTCACCGCTGCCGGATAATTCTGCTGCATCTGCTGGAACAAAAAGTCGTCTTCGCTGTCCATCAGTTTGCCGGAGAAGAACCGCTCGGCAAAATACTGCAGGTGGCTCACGAACCGCGCATAGTGGATGCTCTCGGTGCTCACCGGACAGTGCATACTGTAGGTGACAATGTTGGACAGCTCACCGATCAGCTGCGCTGCCCGCATGGCATCGTAGCCGGCCTGCGGGTCCTGCCGGGCGTTGACGATATGGAAGGCGATGTTGCCTGCCTCTTCGTCCGGCTGCAGGCCGCGCTGGCCCACCGCGTACTCCTTGGGATAAAAATGCTTGATTTCCCAGAAGATGCGGTTGGTCACCACAAGACCCTTTTTGCTGGCGCTCCACTGCAAAATGCAGGTGATCGGTCAGCAGCAGATAGATGTGCGCCGAAAGCTTGACTCCCAGCGACTGCTCTGCGTCGTCCACAATGTCCTGCGTCAATTCCAGATAGGATGCCGGAATGCTGGAAAACAGCTCCAGCATAGGCTGTGCGTCCGGGTTGGACAATGGAAGGAACACGCGGTCTGAGGGCTGCCGTTCAATGGGCTCGCCCGCCTTGCGGCCATAGCCGATGCCCTTGCCCAGCAGGATGGATTCCTCGCCGCTGTCATCCTGCACCAGCACAACACTGCTGTTCAGCACCTTCTGAATGTGCATCGGTCCCTCCTCCTTCCGTTGAAACCTTAAGACTGCCGCTTAGTCCAGATCTTCGCCGTTGGAAGCAATGACCTTCTTGTACCAGTAGAACCCACATCTCAACACCCTCATCGATGGCCTTGCCCATTTCGCTGATGTGCTGGCGGAAGTACTCTACACGGTAGGGGTCGTGGATGGAGCCGTCGGCCTCCACCACGTCCTTGGCACCCATGCCGTTCTCCACCACCATCAGCGGCTTGCGGTAACGGTCGTACAGCTCGATCAGGCTGTAGCGCAGGCCCTTGGGGTCGATCTGCCAGCCCCAGTCGGTGGAGGGCAGATACGGGTTCTTGACACCCAGCACGGTGTTGCCAGGGGTACGCTCTGCGTTCGGGTCCCACAGACTCGGTCATGGTCATATAGTAGCTGCAGGAAACAAAGTCCACACAGCCGGCTTTCAGGATGGCGGCGTCGCCGGGCTGCATCTCGATGTGGATGCCCTTGCGCTGGAACATCTTGAGGATCAAGCGGGGATACTCGCCCCAGACATGCACATCGGCGTAGAAGAGGTTTTCCAGCGTCTTGGCCTGGGTAGCCAGTCCACCTCGTTGAAGGTGAGCCAGTACTTGACCTGATCCTTGTAGCGCTCAAAGCACGCATGGCAGAACTTTGCAAAGCAGTCGATCACGCGGCGATCCACCCAGCCATTGTACTTGGTGGCCAGTGCCAGCGGCATTTCCTCAGAGATGTTGTGTGCCAGAGAAGCGGGCAGGTACAGCATTTCAAAACCGGGGTCAGAAATAGCAGCAACTCCATAGGGGACCAGAGCCTTGTGCATGCCCATGGAGATCATGAAGGGCAGCACGGCAGCCAGCAGAGCAACGGCCAGCCAGCCCAGCGTGTTGTACAGAGCAAGGATCACGGTGGTCAGCAGGGTGCCGATGTTGTAGCCCAGAGGTCCGAGGACGACCAATGCCACAGGGAAGCCAATGCCGAAGCACAGCATGGGCACAAAGAACACGCGGATGGCCTTGGGGCACCACTTGTTGGCCCACTTTTCAATAAAGGACATGAAAATGACGGTCAGGATAGCCGGGAATACCTGTCCGCCGTAAGCGATATTCTGCAGCTTGATGCCGAGGAAGTAAGCACCGCCCTCGGTAGCCAGCAGAGCGGAAACGCTGGGGTGGATCATGGCAGCAGCCAGAGCAGACACCAGCTTGTTGCAGTTGAACTTGGTTGCAGTGGTGAAGGCGACCATGACGGGCAGGTAGTACAGAGCTGCATCTGCCACGCCGACAAACACCTTATAGGCGATATCTCCGCTGCTCATCAGGCCCAGAGTGCTCAGCAGCACCATCAGAGCCTTCAGAACGCCTGCACCTGCAATGGCGGGGACCAGCGGCTGGAAGATGCCGACCATATAGTCCAGAATAATGCCGCCAATCTCTTTTTTTGCCCTTGGGGGCAGCGGGAGCTGCAGCCTGACCTGCGTTGAAGGTGCCCAGCTTGAGCAGCTCATCGTACACTTCGATGACATCGTTGCCGATGACCACCTGACACTGCGGGCCGCTGGAAATAACGCCCATAACACCGGCAGTCTTTTTCAGGGCTGCAGCATCCACCTTGGAGGTGTCTGCCAGAGTGAAGCGCAGGCGGGTGGAGCAGTGCTCGACCTGCACAACGTTTTTCTCGCCGCCAACCAGACGCAGCACGTCGGAGGCAGTCTGCTTGTAGTTCTTCATTTTGTTCTCCTTTATCTTGTGTGTGGTGGCATTTCCCTGCCGCCCGGCCGAAGCGGACAAAAGAAAAAAGACCCAACAGAATGACCCCGTGTACAATTTCTCCCGGAATCATAGTATCTGGCTACAATTCACCCAAAAGAAAAAGGTATTCGTCATTCCATCAGATCCTGCCTGCATTACCAGTAACATGTCCAACTGGATATTGTGGTATTAGTATATCAATCCTCTTTTTCGTTTTTCAATATGACTTTTTCACAAAATAACTCTTAAAAAATTATGAAGTTCGTATATTCATTTGTTTTTTCACATAGCTGTCGGTGTGTGCTCGTGTACTCCTTTCACCGCCTGCACTGATGCCGGCCGCACATCTTGCGCACCGCGCCGCCGCTTGTTATAATAAGTGTAACGATCTGTTTATTACTTTTTACATACAGGAGGTACAATCCATGCGCATTGCTTACGAGACGATGCTGGCCGAATTTGAGCGGGTCCTGACCAAATACGGTTTCAGCCCAAAAGCGTGCCCATGAAGCGGCCGAGATCTTTGCCCAGAACAGTCTGGCTGGCGTGTTCAGCCACGGGCTGAACCGCTTCCCCCGCGTGGTGGAATACCTGCGCAAGGGCGAGATTGATCCCGCCGCTGAGGCCGAGTGCATTGCCAGCTTTGGTGCCATGGAGCGCTGGGACGGCAAGCGCGGCTTTGGCCCTCTGAACGCCAAGCACGCCATGGACCGTGCCGTAGAGCTGGCACATCAGTTCGGTATTGGCATGGTGGCGCTGGGCAACAACAACCACTGGATGCGCGGCGGCACCTACGGCTGGCAGGCCGCAGACGCGGGCTGCATCGGCATCTGCTGGTCCAACACCTGCCCCAACATGCCTGCATGGGGCGCAAAGGACAACCACATCGGCAACAACCCGCTCATTCTGGCCGTGCCGCGCTCGAACGGGGAGCACATCATGGTGGATTGCACTTCTTAAAGCCCTGATAGTTGCACAGAATATCCATCAGCTTGTGACGGGCCGCTTCCAGACTGTCCTTTGCAAGGGCGTTCAGCTCATCCCACGCAAAGATGATATTGTAGCCGTCCACCAGCAGATATTCGGGCTGGATCTCCCACTGCTCGGCGTTGAAATCGGGGCGTTCCCTGCTTCTGGGTGGGGCGGAACGCCGCCAGCGGGTCCCGCTTGATGGGCCCATAGGTCTGTTCAAAGATCTTCAGCAGCTCAGCATCCTCTTCCAGGGTGGCGCGGTAGGCAGCCATCCGGCGGGGACGGGCCTGCACCGCTTCCTCGGTCTTTGCAGTCTTGCCCCAGCCGCTGTCCACATGCATGTGGCTGCGCACCTGATCCCAAGGCACCACAAAGCCCGCGCCATGGGCACAGAACACCGAATCTGCCGGGTTGTCAAGGTCGCGCTCCGGCTCGTAGCCCACAGCTTCAATAATCTCCGCCGCATTGTGGCAGGGCCGGTAGCCGTCCAGCGTCAGGGTCAGGTGTCCCCGGCCCCGGGTATAGCCCACCACCTCCATGGGGTAGCTGCGCATGGTGGAGGCCGGTGCCGTGCCGGTGAGCAGGGTGGTATCCCCATCGGCTCCGGTCTCGGGCGGGTCAAAGCTGCCGCCCATGTTCTGGATATCGTTCATGGCGCGGCCCACGTTGTCAGAGGGCAGCTCCAGCCGGAAGGCATACCACGGCTCCAGCAGCTGGGTCTTGTGGATCTGGTCTGCCATCATCAGGCCCTGCCGGACGGCGCGGTAGGTCGCCTGCCGGAAGTCGCCGCCCTCGGTGTGCTTGAGGTGAGCGCGGCCCGCAATGAGGGTGATCTTCACATCGGTCAGAGGAGCCCCGATGAGCACGCCCAGATGCTGCTTTTCCTCAAGATGCGTCAGCACCAGCCGCTGCCAGTTCTTGTCCAGCACCTCTTCCCGGCAGTCGGCGGCAAACTGCAGCCCGCTGCCCCGGGGCAGCGGCTCCAGCTTGAGGTGGACTTCCGCATAGTGGCGCAGGGGCTCGTAGTGGCCCACGCCCTCCATGGCTTCGGTGATGGTCTCCTTATACAGGATGCCGCCGGGACCGAAGCTGACCTCCAGCCCGTACCGCTCGGCCAGCAGGCTTTTCAGCACCTCCAGCTGGATCTCGCCCATCAGCTGGACATGGATCTCGCCCAGGGTCTCGTTCCAGACCACATGGAGCTGGGGCTCCTCCTCTTCCAGCCGATGGAGCTTTCCCAGCGCGGCGTGCACATCCGCGCCCTCGAGCAGCAGCACCTGATAGCTCAACACCGGCTCCAGCACCGGCAGGTCGCTGTCCCGTTCCGCCCCCAGACCCTCGCCCGGGCGGGCTCTGGTCAGGCCGGTAACGGCGCACACCTGGCCGGGGCCGATGCACTCCGCCAGCGTGAACTTTGCGCCGGAATAGAGCCGCAGCTGGTTGGCCTTTTCGGCCCATGGCTCCCCGTCGACCTCTCCGGTGAGCTGGGCTTTCACCTTGAGCGCGCCGCCGGTCACCCGCAGCCAGGTCAGCCGGTTTCCCTGCTCATCCTGGCTCACCTTGAACACCTTGGCCCCGAAGGCTTCCAGCGCAGGGGCCGGGCGGGTATAGCGGTCCAGGCCCTCCACCAGCGCGTCCACACCCTGCAGCTTCAGCGCCGAGCCAAACCAGCAGGGAAACACATGCCGCCGGTGGCGGGGATGAGGTCGGTATCGGTCAGGATTCCCCGGTCCAGCATCGTCTCCATCAGCCGCTCATCGCAGACAGCCAGCGCCTCGTCCCGGTCGGCCTGCTCTGCCCCAAAATCCACAAAGCCATCCCCCAGCCGACGGTTCAGCTGGGTACATTCTTCAGCTCCACGGGAGGATAGGCGACCTCGCAGTTGGGCATGGTGGCATCGTACTCGGCCATGCAGACATAGTTGACCTGCTTGCGGCCGCCGCGGCGCTCAAAGCCCTTGAAGTCGTCATCGCAGAAGATGCGGGTCATCTGGCGGGCACGGTCGGGACGGAAGTTCATAAAGATGACGGTATCGCCATCCTGCACGCGGCCGCCCTCGCAAGTGACGCAGGGCAGAACGAACTCGTCGGTCTTATCGGCAGCATAGGATGCCTCAATGGCCTCGGCAGCGTTGGCAGCGTGGTTGCCCTCACCGTAGACGAATGCGGCGTAAGCCTTCTCCTCGCGGTCCCAGTTGTTGTCGCGGTCCATGGCGTAGTAACGGCCGGAAACGCTGGCGATCTTGCCGATGCCCAGCTCGTCCAGCTTGGCCTGCAGGTCAGCCAGGAAGCCCTTGCCGGCGTGGGGGTCGGTATCACGGCCATCAGTGATGCAGTGCAGGTAAACTTTCTTTGCGCCCATATGCTTTTTGCCATTTCCAGCACGCCGAACCAGTGGTCTGCGTGGCTGTGCACACCGCCGGTGCCCACCAGACCCATCAGATGGATGGCCTTGCCGGCATCGATGGCAGCCTTCATGTTCTTGACCAGAACCGGGTTCTGGAGCATCTCACCATCCCGGATGGACTTGGTGATGAGGGTCAGCTGCTGGTAAACGATGCGGCCAGCGCCCATGTTGGTGTGGCCCACCTCAGAGTTGCCCATCTGACCATCGGGCAGGCCGACAGCCATGCCGGAGGCCTCGATGGTGGTCATGGGATATTTTGCCATCAGAGCATCCAGAGGGGGTCTTTGCGGCGACCACGGCATTGCCGTAGGTCTCGTTGGGCACCCAGCCAAAACCATCCATGATGCACAGAAGTACAGGTTTCTTGGACATAACGTTGAATCTCCTTTGATTTAGAACAAATAGCGCCCGGCACAGCGCTGGAAAAACGGCGCAGCCGGGCGCTGGGATAAAACAGGTCAGAGGCGCCGCCGATTTCGTCAGCCGTTGGAAGCGGCATTGACGATAACAGCAAAATGCTGCCGCCTTCAGAGATGCGCCGCCGATCAGACCGCCGTCCACATCCAATTCTTGCGGATCAGCGCAGCTTCCTCGGCCTGTTCGGTCGCGGTCATTGC
>VOFI01002219.1_pt1 | contig 10389 bp, 20 predicted proteins | sample 5384131 | NCBI WGS metagenome assembly VOFI01 (sample SAMN12384728, study PRJNA508395) | human gut metagenome | isolation source: healthy gut H | host: Homo sapiens
TGGTATGTCGATGAAACAAAACCAGCTGGATATTCGAGGATGAAGCAGGTTCTGGACCAATATAACGCGGCCTATTTCGAGATGCAGCGGCTGTTACAGGATATGGGCGGTCCGCCGTCGTATAAACCCGGCCGGAAGAGGGTTCCACACCCATTCCGGCTTTTGTCTTTTTCATTTGGGGAAAATCTGGTATAATGGACCGGAAGCTATCAGCAGATCGGGAGGGCAATGGGATGAAAAAATACGGGGAATTGCTGGACGGCGGGCGGGTCACCCTGTCTTTCAGAAGTCTTTCCGCCGAAGGCGGATGCCGATTTTGAGCCGATCCGGGAGGCTGTGGGGCCATATCCGCCCTGCGCCCCGATTTTATGAGTGTGACCTATGGCGCGAGCGGCGGGACGTCGAAAAACACCGTCCGCATCGCCTCCTATTTACAGAACGGTTGCGGCACGACCGCGCTGGCCCATCTCTCCTGTGTCTCCTCCACCCGGCAGGAGGTGGCGGGCATGCTCGGCGAGCTGAAAGCCAAACCATATTGAAAAATATCCCTCGCCCTGCGGGGCGACATCCCGAACAGGGTGCTTTCCCCTGCCTGGAAATTATCAATATGCCTATCAGCTCATTGAAGATATCCGAAAACCGCCCCGATGTCTGCATCGGCGCGGCCTGCTATCCGGAAGGACATGTGGAATGCGGAAGCAAAAGGAGCAGGACATCTCTATCTCAAGCAGAAGGTGGAGAGCGGCTGCGATTTTCTGACCACCCAGATGTTTTTCGACAACGGCGTGCTGTACAGCTTCCTGTACCGGATTCTCGCCCGAAATATCGAGCTGCCGGTCATCGCGGGGGTCATGCCGGTGACGAACGGCCGCCAGATCGCCCGGATCTGCCGTCGTCCGGCACCTCGCTGCCCCGCGGTTCCGCATGATCGTGGACAAGTTCGGGGGAATCCCGCGGCGATGAAACAGGCCGGGATCGCCTACGCCACCGAACAGATCATCGACCTGATCGCCAACGGGTGGGGGGATCCATGTATACCATGAATAAGCCGGATGTGGCCGCCAGCATCGCCGCCAACCTGTCCCACATCCTTGCGGGAGGCATCCGGGGTATGACGGCCGACCGGGGGACATCTACCGATATCTCGGCTGCCGGGACAGCCAGCCTCCCGCCGAGCTGCGGCAGATGGTGGAGAGGACTGCCTGGCCGCGCTGGAAAAAGGCGGTTGCTCCCCGGCGGGTTTACCGCTTGTATCCGCTGGATGAAGCGGTGGAAGGGACGGTGCGCTTCGGCGGGCTGTCCTTAGAAAGCCGGGACCTGTCGGCTCTTCTCGAAGGCTGCGGAATGGTGGCGCTGCTGGGCGTTACGCTGGGCCCGCAGGCCGATACCCTCATACGCCGCTCGGAGAAGCTGGAAATGAGCCGGGCGGTCGTCCTCGACGCCTGTGCCTCGGCGCTGGCTGAAGCGCAGGCGGAGGACTGTCAGCGGGAAGCGGAGGCGGCTTCGGGGCTGCGCGCCGTGGGGCGGTTCAGCCCGGGATACGGCGACCTGCCGCTGGAAGAGCAAGGGACGGCTGCTCGCATTGCTCGATGCCCCCAGGCGGATCGGTCTGACCCTGACCGGGGGCGGGATGCTCGTGCCGGTCAAATCGATCGTGGCCCTGGCCGGATTGAGAACGGAGGCCGGCCGGTGTCAGCAGAATCTGCGGAGGGAAATGTGCCTCCTGCGGGAAATCGGACTGTCCTATCGGGCGGTTTTAGGATCATGAAAGATGGAGGTGCCGGCGTTGAGCGGCTTGTGGGAACAATGGGGGAGGAACCTGATTCTATTTGACGGGGCGATGGGCACCATGCTCCAGCAGGCGGGTCTGCCGCAGGGCACGATGCCGGAGGGCTGGAACGTGGAGTGCCCGGACGCGATCCGCTCGATCCACCGCGCCTATCTGGACGCGGGCTGCGACGTCGTGACGTCCAATACCTTCGGCGCCAATGCGCTCAAAATGCGAGGGCACTCCCTATACCGCCGCCGAGCTTGTGGGGCAGGGCGTCCGCATTGCCCGGGAAGCGGTGGAGGAGAGCGGCCGGCCGGCCAGGGTCGCGGTGGATATCGGACCGACGGGCAAACTGCCTCTCGAGCCGCTCGGGGATCTGGGCGTTCGAGGCCGCATACCTTGTTTGCCGAGATAAGGCGGGGAGGAGGCCGGCGCCGATCTCGTCCTGATTGAAACGATGAACGATCCTTACGAACTCAAGGCGGCGGTGCTTGCGGCGAAAGAGAACACCTCCCTGCCGGTGGTGGCCACCATGATTTTCGGATACCAAGGGCCGCCTGCTCACGGGCGGCGGCATCCCCGCCGCCGTGGCCCTTTCTGGAGGGGCTGCGGGTGGACGCGCTCGGGGTCAACTGCGGGATGGGGCCGGAACAGATGAAGGGCTGCTTTCTGAGCTGCTCGCTTGCTCCTCCCTGCCGGTGGTGATGAATCCCAATGCCGGCCTGCCCCATTGTGTGTGTGGACGGCTGTACCGTGTTCGACACGGGTCCTGAGGCGTTCGCCGCCACGATGGAGGAGCTCGCCCGGATGGGCGCCTGGGGGATCGGAGGCTGCTGCGGCACCACACCGGCCCACATCGCGGCGGTAGCGGAGCGCTGCCGCACGATCCAGCCCCAGCCGATCGGCCGAAACCCCGGACGGTGGTGTCCTCCTACGGCCGGGCGGTGGAGATTGACGGCCCTGTCCTTATCCGGGGAGCGGATCAATCCGACCGGAAAATCAAATTCAAACAGGCGCTGCGGGAGGGGCGACATCGGTTATTTGCTGCGGGAAGGATCGCCCAGCAGGAGGCCGGTGCCCATATCCTGGATGTCAACGTCGGCCTGCCTGAAATCGACGAGACGGCCTGGATGACCCGGGCGGTCCGGGAGCTTCAGGCGATACTCGACCTTCCCTGCAGATCGACACCGCCGACACCGCCACGCTGGAGGCGGCGATGCGGCTGTATAACGGCAAGCCGCTGGTCAACTCCGTGAGCGGCAAGCAAGCGTCGATGGACGCGGTTTTCCCGCTGGTGCGCGCGATACGGCGGTGTCGGTAGCGCTGACGCTGGATGAAGTGGGATCCTGCCGACGGCCGAGGGGCGGCTGGCGGTGGCGCGCAAGATCGTGGAGACCGCCGCGTCTTACGGCATCGATAAAAGGACATCCTGGTGGATGTCCTGACCATGGCGGTCAGTGCGGATCGAACGCGGCCAATGTGACGCTCGATGCGCTCCCGCCTGGTGCGGGAGGAGCTCGGCGTCCACACAGTCCTGGGGGTGTCGAACGTCTCGTTCTGGTTTGCCCCGGCGGGAGACCGTCAACGCGTCCTTTTTACACGCTCTCGCCCTGCAAAACGGGCTGGATGCCGCGATCCTCAATCCCTGTTCCCCCGGTATGAAAGGGCGTATCGCCTATCGGATGCTCACCGGACAGGACAAAGCAGTGTGCGGAACATCGCGGCGGCCGCCGACACGCCCGGCAGAATTGGCCGCGGCGGCGGCCGGGCCAGACGGTCCTGGGACTTCATGAAGCCATCGTCAGGCCTGAGCAAGCTCTTTGAGGCGGCTGGCCGGCTGGCCGAGACGACGGAACCTCTCGCGTCATCGAGTGAGTTAGTCCCCGCCCTGGACGAAGTCGGGCGTGGGTACGAACAGGGCCGGCTTTTCTGCCGCAGCTTCTCATGAGTGCGGGAAGCGGCGGAGCCGCGTTTGTGCCTGCACCTGGATGGACGCCGCCGGCCGGAAAAACCGAGAAGAAAGCGCCGTATCCTGCTGGCAACGGTGAAGGGCGATATCCACGTGTATTGAAAGCACCATCGTCCGCGCGCTATTGAAAATTACGGCCATGACGTGGTCGACCTCGGCAAAGACGGGATCCCGCCCCTCGTTGCAGAAAACCGTCCGGGAGCAGGGGGATCCTGCTGGCCCCAGCGCCCTGATGACTACCACTGTGCCGCCCAGCATGGCGGAGACCATCCGTCTGCTCCGCCAGGCGGACCTGCCCTGCAAGGTGGTGGTGGGGGCGCGTCCTCACCCAGGAATATGCCTCACAGATCGGGGCGGACCGGTACTCTCCCGACGCCATGGCGACCGTGCGGTATGCCAGGAAATTTTCGGGCAGTGAAAAAGCGGATTGTCAAATTCGTCTACTATTTTCAGGAGCGGAGGCTCTAAAATTCGCAAATTATACGAAATTAGTATAATTAAAAAATTGTCCATGATTTTGAGGGAATCGTGTTATACTATCTACGAATCGGGAACAGAAAGGGATGAGCGCCTATGGCGAGAAAACTGACGGAAAAGGTCTCCTGGGTGGGTAAAATCGACTGGGAGCTCAAACGGTTCCACGGTGACGAATAATATTCCACCCATCGCGGGTTCCTATAACGTCACCTGATCCGGGACCGAAAACGGTCCTGATCGATACGGCCTGGCTGCCCTTGATCATGAGTTTGTCAACAACCCGCGCGGGAAATCGATTCAAGGACATCGACGCGATCGTCATGCAGCATGCTAACGAGGTGGATCACAGCGGTGCGCTGAAGTTCGCCCTGATGGAGATCCTGATACGCCGATCTACTGTAATGCGAAACGGTGCCAAAATTTGAGTTGGCCACTACCACCAGGATTGAGACAACAAGTCAAGACGGGGATACCATCTGGGACGACGCCTTTCACCTTTATCGAGTGCCCAGTTCTATTGGCCGGACACCCGCGTTCAAAGTTACATGAGCGGGTGAAACATCCTCTTTTAGCAATGACGGTTTCGGCTAGCATTTCGCCAGCGAGTCCTGCAAAATAACGACATGGTGGGACAAGGGCGTGCCAGGCGAGGAAGCCACCAAATACTATGCTGATTCCCGCGCCGTTCAGTCCCATGGTCAGGCGCAAGATCGATGAGGTTCTGGGAATGAACCTGCCGATCGACGACATGATCTGCCCGAGCCACGGCCTGATCTGGCGGGATCATCCGGAACAGATTGTGGAGCAGTACCGGAAATGGGCGGACAACTATCGGAAACCAGGTCAGCATCGTCTACGACACGATGTGGAATTCCACAGACGGATGGCGGAAACTATCGCCGAGGGGCTCAAGGAAGCCGATCCAGGAGTGACGGTGGCTTTTCAACGCATCGAAGAGCGACAAGACCGATATCGTCACCGAGGTATTCCGCTCCGCGATCGTCATGGCTCGACCGTCAACAACGGGTACCTGTACGCGATATGGTCCTGGAGCTGATCAAGGGCGCCAAGTTTAAGAATAAAGAAGGCTGCGGCCTTCGGTACTACGGCTGAGCGGCGAAGCGCTCGCCCTGATAAACGGTGAACTGAAGGATGCCGGGCTTTGATGTCGGATGAGGGCCGGCGGATCAACTGGGTGCCGGATGAAGCGGTGCTGAACGAGATGTGCTTATGGCCGCATACTGGTTGCAAAAATTCCAGTCTGACATCCTCCGATCCGTGTGTTAGTGCTGCTTTTATTCGGATTAAGAAAGGGGATTGTGCAGACTGTATGGCCCGATCCTGGCAGTGATGTGGCGTCTGCAAGTTCGAGTGGGGGAATCCTGAGGGTCCCGCTTTATTAAAGCAGTGGTAAAACGGGCTCCCTTTTCGCAAAGGCGGCGAAAGGGCCGTTTTTTTTATGTCTGAAATAGGGAGGAATATCTATGCTGCGGCTGCAACAGGTTCATATCGCACTCAAAATGGGATACGATCTCGTAAAGGGATTTTGACCTTTACAATTTGGGCCGGGGGATAAGCGGCGGCGGCCATCGGGGAGGAGGGGAACGGAAAAAGCGGGCCTTGCTGCGTTGGATCGCTGATCCGACAGTGTGGAAAATTTTCGCAGAATGCGAGGGGTTATGCCATTGTGCCAGGACGATCGGCCTCCTCTTCCCAGGAGAACGGTGTCCCGAGATAGACAGGTTTCCGGATTATCTGCACCCAAGGGGTGGACCTTTGGTGGTCTGCCCGTCCCCTGTGGAAGATGCACGGAGATATGGAGTTTGACGAGCACACGCCCCTTTTCTGCTCCTTGTCCGGGCGAAAAAGGTCGTGCGTGCGCCCTGGTGCCTGCTGGCCGGGTATCCGACGTGCTGCTTCTTGACGAACCGACGAACGATTCGGGACCTGGAGACATTGCGCTGGCTGGAAGAGTTTATCTGGCGGTGCCTCAGCCGGTTTTGTTTTCTCTGCATGATGAAACGTTGCAAAAAAAACCGCAAACGTCATCGTCCATCTCGAACAGATCAAGAAAAAAACACGAATGCCGTTACACGAAGTCGAGAAGGACCGGCTACCGCGTATGTAGAGGGCCCGTTCGGCCTGCTCCGGACAAACAGGAGCAGGTCGCCAGCCGGCGCGGCCGACTATGAAAGCCAACAGGCGCGCTGGGGCAGCAGATTTAACAAGGTCGAGCATCAGCAGGCGACCATTACGCGAGGGCCAATCCGTGGAGCCCGGCTGTGGCAAGAAAAAATCCATGCATTAAAGTCGCAGGAAAGGTATCGAAATCTTGGCAGAAAGAGGACTTCGAGGAGAGACCCCCCAGCGTGGAAGAGGCGACGATCCGGCTCGCGTTTGACGGTTGTCCGCCCTGCCGAAGGGAAACGGATCTCTAGACTGGGAGCTGCCGGTCCTGGAAGGCCGGAGACTGGATAGCCTCGCCACCTCCGCCTGCATGTGACGGCCGGAGAACGGCGATTGGGGGAGAACCCGTCCGGAAAGACCTGCTCGATTTGGGCCCCCTCCTCAAGCTTCCAAACCGGAGCCCATGCCGGCTATGCCCCAGGACTATACGGAAACTTGATTGCGCCGGACGCCAGGGACTTTCTGGTGCCGTCCGGGAGAGAAAGAAGTGATGAGGGCCCGGTCCCGCCTAGAAGCCTGCGGTTTAAGCCGGAAGAGAGATGGAACAGGAAATCGGGGAATTAAGCGGCGGACAGAAAGTCAAGCTGCTCCCTGTTCCGTCTGATGCTGGACGGTCGTGCAGGTGCTGGTGCTCGATGAACCGCACCTGAAACCCGAGTGTCCTCTATCCGTCCCGGTGATACGCCGTCTTCTGGCGGCGTATCCCGGCAACCATCCCAGCATCAGCCACGACCGGAAATTTTTAAACCCAGAGGTCTGTACGGAGGTGTATCACTCCTCGATCTGGGAGTGACGGCTGTGTCCTTATACCTTGCCGAATGGCTATTGAACAGGCCGGGGCTCCGGACACGGAATCCAACCATTGACAAGTGGGTCAGGGGATATCGGCAGGTAAAAGCGCGCAATCTCGAGGGAAAAACTGGCAGCGTTCCATGTGTTGAACGGTCTCTCTCCGTATGGCGGCGATGGTACCGACGCACCGTAAAAACGCTTCGACAAAACTGCTTTTTGTCAGGCCGGGATGATGTTCCGCTTTGCCGGACATTTATGTGAAAAGCGGACGCAAAACAATTTTGGCGCAATCCTGCGCTGTTCATCCGTTTTGGCGGCCTTGATGCTCACCGCCTTGTACCTGGCCTGAGCAGACCGTTCCTTCCAGCGGAGGGCCGGCCGCTTTCACAGACGGAGATTGTATCCTCACAGACAATGGATCGACAAGCGCCGCGGCTGCAGAAGACGCATTATCCGTCGGTTTAAATGCAGACGGCGGAAAATGGGCATACCACATCGTTCTTCCCATAAGGCTCCTGCCTAACAGGACGAGAAGACTGCTGCCGCGACAGATAAAAAGCCATTGCCGAAAAAACGACGGCACAGGCACCGGGAACCGGTGGGGGACCGCCACGACCACCCGTCATCCACCACCACGGCGGCGCCGTTTGGTCAGCCCGGCCGAGTCACTCGGCAGGAGGTGCTTCGCCTGGTATCGAACGGGAAAAAGCAGACAGCCTTTGAATCCCGACGCGAACCTGAATCGGCGGCACAGATGCGGGCAAAGAGCGCGTTTTCATAATACGCGGCCGGATCTTGGTGGGATTGCTTTACCGCCATGAAAGAGGCGGGGGTATTCCTACCGCGCTGCCGAGAATATCGCCGGCAAAGAGAATATCGAACAGGTGGTCGATGGTTGATGAAGTCCGACGGCCAATGGGAAAACCCTCGTTGAGTGCCGATTTCGCCGGCTGGGCGTTGGTTATCATGTGGAAAACGGACGCACGTACTGGGTGCAGCTGTTTGCGAACTAAAACAGGGCAGGGTCGCCGAATGCGTTTTTGACGCGTCCGGCGGCCTGTTGCCGTTTCCCGAGAAGTCCGATGTAGATGCCAAGAGTTATCGGTTCCGTCGGTTTTGATGACATACAGCCTGCCGTCGGTGTTGTATCCAATCGCCTTGGAGCGCCGCCGGTATTGACAACCTTTTATTTTCCGTAATATCCGCCCCCGCTGAATACGCGGGAGCGGATGTATGAACAGCTCAATATTGGTCGATGGGCAGGCCCTGGCCACCGGGATTCGGTGCCGTCGATGTAATAGCAGTCGAGGGTGGTCCGCCACTGTCGGGAGCGGCCCACCCCTGACCGTATTTCCGATGATTTTCAGGATATCGGGATGGCAATATACCGGATTGGTTTCGTGGCCGGGCTGGAAATAAAAGATTTTGCCCGCGCCGCGCCGCCAGCAGCAGCCGGAGCGGGAACAGCTCCTCGCCGCGGAACCAGCCAGCGAACACCAGCTCGTCCGCCGGGGGAATATCGGAAAAACTCGCCGTACATCTCTTCCATCGGCAGCTCGACATTCATCGGAATTCCTTTGGCGATCGGATGACCGGGACCGACGCACCGCTCGTAATCGCCGTCCCGGCAGCGCAGGGAACAGGTGGTCCCCATCGCAGGCGGGAAGGGCTGAATAATGGCCGGAATGCAGGACGATCAAGCCCATGCCGAGCAGCACCCGGTCGGCCACGCGGCGGGCCAAGTCGTCCGGCACCAGATGGTGTGGCGTGGCCCCACCAGATCATCACGTCGGTGGTGTTCAGCACATCGTCGGGAAGACCGCACGCCGGCTGATCCTGTGTGGCGATCCGGACATCGAGCTCATCGGGGCTTTTTTTTGCAGATATTCCGCGATAGCGCCGTGGGATCCCGCGGGATAATGCGCCATCTGCCCGGGATTTCCTTTTCGTGGATGTTTTCGTTCCATACCGTGACACGAATCATGGCAGACGCCTCCGGTTAAATATCGCGTGGATGACCTCGCCCAGGCGGTCGGACTCAAAAAGTGGCCTTATGAGTTTCTATAACCCGCATGGTTTCCTCCGGTTTTACTCGAAGCCTCGCCGTGCCGCTCAGAGCACGTCGGCGAGATTGCGGTAGAAGATATCGTAATCGGACTGGAGTTTAACCGCATCGAGCTTCCTGATCTGCTCTCGATGGTGTCCCTGGGGCCCGGGGGGCCATGGTCTTGGTCGGGCCTGCCTTGGTGTAGTCGATGTCTTCCTCCTCATGTGATCTCATGCTCCGCCGCCCGGATGATCCGGCCCTGGCAAGACCAATCGTCGATGAGCAGGGCTCCGGTGCAGACATACCAGCGGGGGACGCTGGCATAGTGGCTGGTCCTGACCTCGATGGTGACCACATGACCACACCGTTTTCGAACTGAGGAACGCTTTGAAACCGTCGTCGCACTTGATAATTGACGTGGTACATCTTGCAGAAGACCGACGTGACTTTGTGGGGAGCATACATCATCACGACCTGGTTTGTAGAGAGTGATCGCCCCAGTCGACATCATGCCGCCGCCGGCCACGGCATACCGCCAGCCCTCCGGGATGCCGCGGGAGCCGGTGACGCTGGACACGATCTCAAACACGCTGCCGAGCAGCCCGGCGTTTTTACGGCTTCGAGCATCAGCGGTGTAATCCGCGTCGCTTGGCCCGGCGGTTCTGGTGGACGGTGAAAAGGCTCGCCGGTACGGCGGGCCGTATCCACCATGGTTTGTAGTTCTCCACCGCGCCTCATCGCGACCGGCTTTTCGGAGACCACGGCCTTGCCCGCCTCGAGGCAGAATCATGCCTGCCACCAATGATGTCCACCGCAGGATCGGCGAGGAGCTCAAAGGATCCGTCTCGTGCTCGATACTGACCGAGCCCTTAAATGCAGGGTGGACATCAGCTGGTCCTCCACGATCTGGGCGAAAGTGCCGCGAGCCGACCGGTGCATCACCCAGCTCCGATCGAGGACGATTGCCGTACTGGCTGCGGCGAGTACGCCGTCTTGGCCTGGTGGTTGTGCGGATCCACCCGGGTGTCCTTGGCATGGAAATGATATACCGCGCCTTCCAGCCCGCGCAGGGCCATCACTGATCCATGCGCCAGATCGAGATGGTTGGGTCGAAATTGGCGCCGATGATGTCGCCGACAGCCTCCC
>VOFI01002221.1_pt1 | contig 10297 bp, 19 predicted proteins | sample 5384131 | NCBI WGS metagenome assembly VOFI01 (sample SAMN12384728, study PRJNA508395) | human gut metagenome | isolation source: healthy gut H | host: Homo sapiens
GGAAAACCAGAAAATCATATCAGGATCCCCTCGCAGTGGTCGATCTCGTGCTGGATGATCTCCGCCGTCCAGCCGGTGAAGGTCTTCAGCCGTGTCTGCAGCATTTCGTTCTGCCACTGCACCTTGATGGAGCGGAAGCGCTTCGTCTTCCGCGTGCCGTTCAACGACAGGCAGCCCTCCTCCGCGTCATAGGGCTCGGACTGCCGGATGATGACGGGATTGAGCATGACCAGATAGGCCCTGTCGTTGTCAAAGGCAATGATGCGCTTGTTCACGCCGATCATATTTGCCGCCATGCCCACGCAGCCGTCCTTGTGCGCGGCCAGCGTGTCCAGCAGGTCCTGCGCCGTGCCAAGGTCTTCCTTCGTTGCAGGCTCGGCCTTCTGCGCCAGAAAGGCCTCGTCCCTGCAGATCTCTCGAACCATGATATCTCCTCCTTGTACTTTCTTTTATTGTAACAGTCTTGCGAGCAATGTGCAGGGAAGGCATATGGTTCGGAAAAAGATACCAATGCGGCCAACAGCTCCCTTCTGGGCGGTGGCGGTGTGGACGGGTGCATCCATCGCGCCGCGGGGCCGGAACTACTGGCCGAGTGTGAGACGCTGGGCGGCTGTAAAACCGGCAGCGCAAAGCTCACAAAGGGGTACAAGCTCCCCTGCAAGTATGTGATCCATGCCGTGGGTCCCCGATGGCGTGACGGGAAGCATGGTGAACGGGAGCTGTTGGTCTCCTGCTACCGCACCTCCCTTGCGCTGGCGAAAGAGGCTGGTTGCGAGACGGTGGCCTTCCCGCTGATTTCCTCTGGTATCTACGGCTACCCCAAGGCCGAAGCCCTCCGGGTGGCAATCGAGACCATCAGCGACTTTCTGTTGGAACATGAGATGACCGTGTATATCGTCATCTTTGACAAGGCTGCGTATCAGATCGGCGGCAAACTGTTTGCGGACATCGAAGCCTTTATTGATGACCATTATGTAGAGCAGCACAGCGACACCGATGCGGAATTCCGGCGCAGACGAGCTGCCTTGCAGCAGGAAGAGCTTGCGTCAGAGGAAAGCCTTGATTTTGCTGTCTGTGGATCGGCTCCCTGTGAAGCCCCCTCCTTGCTGGCCGCTCCTATGGCGGCAAAGTCGCTGGACGAGGTAATGGCGCAGATCGACGAGAGCTTTTCTGAAATGCTGCTGCGGAAGATCGACGAGCTGGGTATGACGGATGCGCAGTGCTACAAGAAGGCCAACATTGACCGCAAGCTGTTCTCCAAGATCCGTTCCGACAAGCACTACAAGCCCTCCAAGCCAACGGCTATTGCTTTCGCTATTGCTTTGGAGTTGTCGTTGGATGAGACGAGGGAACTGCTGATGAAGGCCGGGTTTGCCCTGTCCCACTCTAATAAGTTTGACATCATCATCGAGTTCTTTATTACCAAGGGCAACTACAATGTCTTTGAGATCAATGAGGCGCTCGTCTCCACGGTGCTCTTTTCCAATGAGAGCGAGGTCATCCACGACCGGCTGCCCTCGACCGCGTGCCGCCCATGACGGAGCGGGAGTATTTCCCCGCGGCTGCACGGCGCTGCTCGACGCGCGTCGGCGGTGCCATCCACCACATCGGAAACGTCCGCAAATACGCCCGCCGCGAGGACGTGCCGGAGCGGACGCTGTTCGTCATCACAACGGACGGACTGGAGAACGCCAGCCGGCGCTATGATTATGCGGCGGTGCGTCGGATGATCGAGCGGCAGAAGGAACGGTACGGCTGGGGTTTCTGTTCCTCGGCGCGAACATCGACGCAGCACGGGAGGCGGCGCGCTTCGGTATCCGGCCCGACCGGGCGGTAAACTATCGGTGCGACCGGGCAGGCACGGCGCTGAACTATGAGGTCATCGGCGATGCCGTGTGCAGCGTCCGCGCCTGCGAGCCGCTGACGGCGGACTGGAAGAGAAGGATCGAGGCGGATCGCCGGGAGCGGGATAAGCTCCGCGTATCCGCACATGAATCGACGACTTTCCGATGTACGACAACTCAGTCCCGGACTCCCGCCAGTGCCAGAAATTTTTTATCTGTCTGAATGCTCTGCGTCAAAAACTTGCCGTCCCGGAACAGCGCATAGGTCGTGACCGGCGCGGGAACGTTCTGCGCGGATTCTTTGTCCGTGATGTGGATGACCTTGAACGGGATATCGTGTTCTTTTTTGCCGCCTCCTGCACCCTTGGAACCCAGTAATAGGTGTAAGGGCACTGATCGGTGTAATACAGGACGAAACCGGCTTCTGCAATTGCCGGATGCTTTGCGCATTCCCGGAACCTCGGCGGTTCCGCATTGGGCACAAGCGGCAAAACCATCAGATCGATCCCGCAGTCGGAGATGTCTGCAACCCGGAATCCCTTGTGGGCAAGGGAATTTCGGGTCAGCGAGAAATTCCCGCTTCCGGCCCTCCGCGCACAGAATACAAATGCCTTTCTTCCCCTGCGCCCTGGCATCACGGATGCACGCCTCCAGCAGATCATTTGAGTATCCGTGTCCCTTCATGGAGCCGGATACCCATAGACAGTTGATATAGAGCCAGCCGTCAGCCATAATTGGCACCCATGCGTTTTCTGCCGGGATGTATTCGATAAAGCATTTGCCCCGTTCCTCACTGCGGTAAAAAACAAGCCCCTCCTCAAAGCGCTGCCTGAGCCATTCCTTTTTCGCAATGCTCTGCTTGCCGGACATGGCGCAGCAGATGTGTTCCCTGTCAATATTTTCCTTTGTGATCCGAATATAGTTCATCTGTGATTCCTCCTTTGATCCGGGAAAAGCACGGCCGGTGCTTATATCGGGATTTTGATGGCCTCATAGCCAGAACGGCGCGGCTCTGCCCTGTATTTCAGAGAATTTTGACAAAAAAGGCGCAGAGCAAATCCGATTCCTCATCAGATCCTGCTCCGCGTCTAAGCGTCTGGCATGATGTTTTCTTCCGCTTTTTCTTACCGCCTCAGATCGTAAAGCGGCTGCAGTTCATTCTGCCCCCAAATACAACATGTTTTGGCGGCCTTTTTTTCGAAAAATGGTCCGGGCGACAGGATTCGAACCTGCGGCATCTAGCTCCCAAAGCTAGCGCTCTACCAAACTGAGCTACGCCGGGGATATCGCCCTAATATTATACACGGACGGGGGAGAAATGCAAGCTTTTCTACGGCTGAGATCACAATTCCCTTTACGGGCGTGCGAAAATCTGGTATAATGCAGGAAAACGAGAATGGATCCGGGAGAGAATCACCATGAGAATGAGAAAAAGACAGAATCTTGCGCCGCGGATGGAGGCCTGCCGGTCGGTATGGCTGGAGGACGCGGCTTATCTGCGCGGCAACTGGCGCTCGCTGATGCCTCAGGCGCGCGAGCTGCGGCTGGAATCGGCTGCGGGAAAGGCCGGTTTACGGTGGAGACAGCTGCGGCTGGAGCCGGATACGTTCTGTTCGTCGCCGTGGAGCGCGTGCAGGAGGCACTGGTGGTGGCGATGGAGAAGGCGCGGGAGCTGGGGCTGCGGAATGTGTTTTTGTGGACATCGATGTGGCCCGCATTGAAGAATGCTTTGCCCCCGGTGAGCTGGACGGCATGTTCATCAACTTCTGCGATCCCTGGCCCAGGCAAAAAGAATGCAAAGCGACGCCTGACCCATCGGGGCTTCCTGGAGAAGTACAGCCGGGTCCTGACGCCTGGGGACAAATTCACTTCAAAACGGACAATGCGCCTCTGTTTCAATTTTCCCTGGAGGAGTTCCAGGCCCTGGACTTCCCGATCTTCAGGGAGTGACCTGGAATTTGCATGAAAACGGACCGGTGGGCATTATGACCGACTATGAAGAGAAGTTCTATGCCCAGGGCACGCCCATTCACCGGTGCGAGGTGACGCTTCATCCCATAGAGGCGACAGAACCTGCGTATGAGAAGTCAGAAGACCGGGAAAACTCTGCTGAGGAAACCGGCGAAGACTGACGCTTTCCCCGGCGCCGGCTGGCTGGCAGGGGAAAATTACCGGGAGAAATGGGTAAATTTCCAGGATTTTGCCCTTGTCATTTTGAGAAAATCGGGATATAGTCAAGATGGCGGTGTGGGACCGCCAAAATTGCATCCAGTGTGGAGGAAGTGCGTTTTATGAGCAACGGAAAAAGCCCGCAAAGGCCGGCGACGAGTCCTACGCCGTGTTACAGTCTCTGATTGCCAAGGGCCGCAAAGAGGGCATGCTCCGGGCCTCAGAGTTGAACGCAGAATTGGAAAAGCTGGATATCTCTCCGGAAAAGATTGAAGAAATTTACGAAAAATTTGATACGTTGGGCATCCAGGTTGTGGGTGCAGATTTGGAGTTGGATTTGGATCTGGATGATACACTCCCTCCAGTGGGAGATGACTTGGGTGGAGAGATCAACCTGGGTGAGGTAGAGGAAGAGGAATTGGTGGACCCTGGTGGACTTGGCCGCCGAGTACAACCTGGATGACCCGGTGCGGATGTACCTGAAGGAGATCGGCCAGGTGAAGCTGTTGTCTGCCGACGAAGAGGTGGATCTGGCGAAACGGGTCGCCTCTGGGGACAAGGCCGCCAAGGACAAGCTGACCGAGGCCAATCTCCGCCTGGTGGTTTCCATTCCCGGTAGCGGGAAGGGCTAGCCAAAGGCAAGGGTGTCCATCGTGAGGTGGAATCTGAAGAAAGCCGGATTTTGGGAGTTGAAAGGTCTCCCAATGGGCAAAACTCTGGCCTGACGAACAGAAATCGCATATAAGGCCGTCAGCGAGGGTAAGTTTGCATAACAAAACAAAGCCCAGTAGCTACACGGAATCGCTTTCGGTAAATGCGGCAGGTAAAGAGGGAAAGAATGTGTGAGTACCCGGGGAGGTCTTGCCGACGCAAAAAAAAATGCGCAGTAACAACGAACGGCAAGAAGTCAGCAGAGGCCATAGTACCGGAAAAAAATCCGGAAAGGGCTGAACAATCGTTAGTCCTTAGTAGATTTCGGAAGGAGGTCAACATGAAGAACGCAGAATATCAGGGAAGCCTGAGCTGCCCACAAAGAGATAGTGCGGAACACAAAAGGGTATGCGGGAGCGCAGAGTGTTGGCAGTCAGGAGGAAGGAAAGGAACAGGGCGGTGCAGACTTGCTTGAAAGGATTCTAAGTAGGGAAAACCTGAACAGAGCCTACAAGCGGGTCAAAGCCAACAAAGGGAGCGCCGGGAATCGACGGAATGACCGTCGAGGATGCGCTGCCTTGGCTGAGAGAACACCGGGAAGAACTTCTGGAAACAATTCGGCAAGGGGAAATACAAGCCCCAGCCGGTGCGCCGGAAGGAAATCCCTAAGCCGGATGGCGGGGTACGAAAGTTGGGAATCCCAACGGTCGTAGACCGCATCATCCAGCAGGCAATCGCACAGCAGCTAACCCCAATCTACGAACCGTTGTTCTCGGATTTAAGCTACGGCTATCGTCCGGGCAGGAGTGCGCAGATGGCGATTCAAAAGGTGAAGGAATATGCGGAGCAGGGCTATACACAAGCAGTACTTGTGGATTTGTCCAAATACTTCGACACCCTGAACCATGAATTGCTCATGAACCTTCTGCGGAAGAACATCCATGACAAACGGGTCATTGAACTCATTAAGAGATACCTGAAAGCGGGAGTGATGGAAAACGGACTGCTGGTGAAAACAGAAGAAGGCTCTCCCCAGGGGAGGCCCACTTAGTCCCATTGCTTGCTAACATCTACCTGAACGAATACGACTGGGAGATGGCAAGACAGGGGAGTACCTGTCATTCGATATGCGGATGATATTGTGGTACTGGCCAAAAGCAAACGGGCAGCAGAGGCTTCTGGAAACCACCCGGCGGTATCTTGGGGGAAACTAAAACTCAAGATGAATGTGGGGAAAAGTAAAGTGGTCAGCGTGTTTGCAATCCGAAATTTTAAGTTTCTGGGCTTTGCGTTAGGGAAGGGCAAGAACGGCATTTACATTCGAGCGCATACAAAGTCCTTGAAGAAAGCCAAGGCCAAGCTAAAAGAGCTGACTTCCCGCAGTCAGGGCAGAAATGTCCGGGTCGTGATGCAGAAGGTAAAAGGTCTACATCCGGGGCTGGCTGGGCTACTTCGGAATTGCAGTATGAAGACAACCATGCGAGAATGGGACAAGTGGCTGCGCCGCCGGTATAGAATGTACATCTGGAAACAATGGAAGAAACCCAAGACAAGAGCAAAGAGCCTTATGCAATTGGGGATACCAGAGTGGCAGGCAAGGGCGGTAAGCAACTGCCGGAAACCTACTGGCACATGGCGAAGAACGGTCATGTACAAAGGGCAATCTCGAAACAAAAGACTCGCACGGGCAGGATACTACAGTATCCTAGACCGGTACGAGTCTGTGCACTTATGCGATTGAACCGCCGTGTACCGAACGGTACGCAGCCCATGCCGGTCAGGTACATGACGCAGCGCTCGAAGCCCAGGCCGAAGCCTGCGTGGCGGGTCGAGCCGTATCGGCGCAGGTCGAGATAGAAGCCGTAGTCCTCTTCCTTCAGGCCAAGCTCATGCATGCGGTTGCGCAGCGTCTCGAGGTCGTCCTCTCGCTGGCTGCCGCCGATGATCTCGCCGATGCCGGGAACGAGGCAGTCCATCGCCGCGACAGTCTTGCCGTCCTCGTTGATCTTCATATAGAAGGCCTTGATTTCCTTGGGGTAATCGGTGACGAAGACCGGACGCTGGAACACGACTTCGGTGAGGTAGCGCTCGTGCTCGGTTTGCAGGTCGCTGCCCCAATGGACCGGATACTCGAACTGGTCGTTGTGCGGCTCGAGCAGGGCAATGGCCTCGGTGTAGGTCACATGGCCGAAAGTCGGACGTCATGACGTGGTGCAGGCGCTCCAGCAGGCCCTTATCGACGAAGGAGTTGAAGAACTCATCTCCTCCGGGCGTTTTTCCAGCACATAGGAGATGATATACTTGATCATATCCTCGGCAAGGCGCATATCGTCGCTCAGGTCGGCAAATGCGATCTCCGGCTCGATCATCCAGAACTCGGCGGCGTGACGGGTCGTATTGGAGTTTTCGGCGCGGAACGTCGGGCCGAAGGTGTAGATGTTGCGGAAGGCCATGGCATAGGTCTCGCCGTTGAGCTGGCCGGAGACGGTCAGGTTCGTCGGCTTTTGTTGAAGAAGTCCTTCGTGTAGTCGACCTTGCCGTCCTCCGTGCGGGGTACGTTGTTGAGGTCCAGCGTCGTGACCTGGAACATTTCGCCTGCGCCCTCACAGTCGGAGCCGGTGATGAGCGGCGTATGGACATAGACGAAGCCGCGCTCCTGGAAGAAGAACTGGTGAATGGCATAGGCAGCGAGGCTGCGGACGCGGAACACGGCCTGGAAGGTGTTCGTGCGCGGGCGCAGGTGCGTCATCGTGCGCAGATATTCCAGCGTGTGGCGCTTTTTCTGCAGGGGATAGTCCGGCGTGGAAGCGCCCTCGACCGTGACCTCCTCGGCCTGCAGCTCAAAGGGCTGACGGGCGTCCGGCGTTTCGACGAGCGTGCCGCGGACGATGAGAGCAGCACCGACATTCGTCTTGGAAATGGCGGCAAAATTATCCATCGTATCATGATAGACGACCTGCAGCGGCTGGAAGAACGTGCCGTCACTCAGGACGATAAAGCCCGAACGTCTTGGACGCGCGGACGGAAGCGCACCCAGCCGCCGACGGAGACCGTCTTCCCGGCGTAGTCTGCGGTGTGCTTGAACAGGTCTCGAACAGTTACGAGCTCCATAATGACTTCAACCTCTCTTGTGTTTCAGGGTTCGCCGAAGCGTTGCGCTGAATTCGATTTGCAATCTATTATACTCGAATCGTGCCCATATTACAAGCTTTTTCCCACAAAAAAACGCCCCGACAGCGAAGTCGGGCGCTTTTGAGGATCATCCTGCCATGGTCAGATAGCCCTCGGCGGCCAGCAGCGCGGCGAAGCGGCGCAGTGCTTGTGCGGCCTTCTCGATGGGAATGTGATAATCCGCTGCTGTGTGGCGGAGAATGTCATCCTCCGGCAGCTTCTGCTGCAGAAGGTTCGAAATAGGCTCCCGGCCGGTTGATGCCCTTCACGGCAGGGACCTTGCCGCGGGCCTGCCCGGCGGCAACCAGAAAATGCTCGTCGCAAACGGTCACGAGCGCCACCTCTTTCTGTAAGGTGTATGTCATGTTTGCGCCTCCATCAGGGTATCGCGGCACAGAGCGGCCGAGGCCGCGGCGCCGCGGTTTTGCAGCAGCCAGACGGATACCTGCGCCAGCAGGCGCTCCTCCAGCGCACAGGCTGCGCGGACATCGTCCGCGTTCTTGCGGGTAAACAGCAGTTGCGTCAGCAGCGGCCCGGCTGCCTCAGCCGGGAGCATGCGGCGCATGCGGTTCTCTTCGCTCTGCTCCAGCAGAATGATGCCGCCGAGCGGGGCGGCGTCCAGAGAGCCGAGCCCTCCTTTCCGCGCCAGGGCGAGGGATGGACGAGAATGCCACCCCTCGCGGAATTCCAACAGGGGCTTATCTCCGTTCAGAATTCTTATTTCGCTGCCGAAGCACAGCTTCCAGAGCATATACTGCGTCGTTTTCCCGGTTCCGCTGTTTGCGGTAAAGATCCACGCCCGTCCGCGCCAGAGAATGGCAGCACCGTGGAACAGTATGCGGCCGTGGGGAGCAGGGCATCGCAGACACGAGGACCGAGCTCCAGATATTCGACCTGCTCCGGCGTGGTACCGGCCTCGTAGTGCGGTGCGGCCTCTTTGAGCGCATCCTCCGGGACCCGGACGGTTGCGACCAGGGTCGGCCTCCGTCCAAAACGGCTGAAAGCATGCCGCATAGGCCGGGCTGCGCAGGGAAAGACGGACCGGGATCCCTGCCAGCACGACGGTCAGCTCCATAGATATCTCCTTACCAAATTGAGCGAATACAGTTACGGGAGACTGTGCCTCCCCATAAGGTGGTTTATTGAATATTCGTGATCTCGCCTGCGTCATTGAACGTGATCTGCCTGCCGTCAGGCATGGTGAAAAGATACATGCCGGGGCCGATGCTCTGCAGACCGCCGCCGCCCGAAACGGGAATTTCAATATTATTGGCTTTCAGGATGTCTGTCAGCTCTGCATTCATGATATCATCCATTGTGATTCCTCCTGTTCTTACCCACGGAGGGTGAAGTACTCGTAGATCAGCGTGCGTGCCTCGCCGTAGACGGTCGTTCCGTCCGGCGTGACCCAGTACGGCGTGATCTCGATCGCAGCGCCGCGCTGCAGGCCCTGCAGGGAGTAGGGCATCGTCATCAGCAGAGCGTCACGGCTGACGCTGCGGCCAAAAGACCATCTGCGCCGTAAAGACGCGGAAGCGCTCCGTCAGCTGCGGTACGGCGACGCGCTTTCCGTTGATGACAAAACCCGTCTCTGCAAAGCCGCGCCCGTCGACGGCGGAGAGCAGCGTGATGCTGTTGCCCTGCAGGAAGCTGTTGCGCTGATATTCCACGCGCAGGTAATTATAACTGACGTACTTGCCGTAGAGCGTGCGGTCCTCCTGCACATTGGAAAGATCGGCTGGCGTGCGGTAGGCGTCGTCTGTATACCAGCCTGCGAAGACCCTTGCCGCCAAGCTCGGCTGGGGCGACCTTGCCCGCGCTGATCGCCTGTCAGGACGGTGATGCTGCGGGTGCTCGTGCCCTCATGCAGGGTCAGCGTAACGGTCTCGGGCTCCGGCTCGGGCGGAGCGGCAGGGGCGTCCGTCGCAGCGTCAAGGGAATAGGTCTCGGCGAAGCGGATGGTGGTTTCGGCAGCAGAGACCACCGTGCAGGCCGAGCCGGTCGGCTCTGCTGAGATGCCAAGACTCTGATGATCATCCGTTGTGCCGGTGCCGCGATAGGTGCAGGTGCGCACGCTCGTGCCGGTGACACGGATGCCGTCAAGCGTGATCCAATAGGGCTGGAAGGAGAATGCGGCGTCCTTCTGATAGAACGCGCCGTCCGTCCAGCGATACAGGCCAATCTAGGCGTCGTCGCGGCTCGTGGCCGCGATTCCCCTCAGTCGCGTTTAAGCCGCCGTCGCGGACAAGAGCTGCTGGTAAAGCTCGCTGCCCTTGTTTGCATTCACGACGCCGTAGGCGATCGACGCGCCGTCCTTTTCGGACACATAGCTGCTGCCGCCGGACAGGAAGCCGACCTCCTGATAGAGCGTGCGGTCGATGGTCGTCAGATACGTTGGTGATGACGCCGCGCTCGCCGTTCGAGCCGCCATAGACATGCTGCCAGGCGTTATAGTTACGCGG
>VOFI01003386.1_pt1 | contig 10291 bp, 14 predicted proteins | sample 5384131 | NCBI WGS metagenome assembly VOFI01 (sample SAMN12384728, study PRJNA508395) | human gut metagenome | isolation source: healthy gut H | host: Homo sapiens
AGGAAGAACGATGAAACAGACAAACGCATCCCCCAAGCACAGCTCGTGGGTCTACTACCTAGGGACGCTGGCCATGCTGGCGAGCATGCTACTGCTCCCCATCTGATCCCGTCCTGGGCTGACGGGATCACCCCGCCGGCGTGTCCATCGCCTGCGTGTTTGTGGGTGCCATTATCGGCATTCTGACCACCAACGACCTGATCCTGTGCGCCCTGTTCGCCATGGGCGGCCTGGTAATCAACGGCATTCAGACCCCTGCCCAGGTAATCAGCTCCTTTATGGGCGCCTCCTATGTGTGGCAGATCGTGGTGCTCTATGCCCTGTGCTACGTCATCATCCGGGACAACACCGGCGAGGTCATCGCCCGGTTCCTCCTGACCCGCAGATTCACTCAAAAAATACCCGATGGTCATGGTGATGATGCTCCTCTTCGCCTTTGGCCTGGCCGCCGCCTTCATGGGGGTGTTCGGCGCCCTCATCGTGGGTTTCACCCTGCTGGATGGAATCTACGCCGAGGCCGGTATCGAGCCCAAAAGCAAGCTGGCCCGCCTGCTATGCCTGGGCGCCTTTATCACCATGTGTATCGGCCCTATGACCATCGGCAGCATGGCGGCCCTTAATCTGGCGGCAGGGCAGTTCTTTCTGGCCGCTGCTGGGGTGCAGGTAGTCACCTTCCGCTTCGTGGCGGAGGCCTTTGCCATTCTCATTGCCTTCTGCGCCGTCTTCGCTCTGCCCCTGCGCTTCCTCTTCCGGTGCGACATCCGAGCCCTGGGCCGGGTAGATCTGGCCCAGGCCCTGGCGGACAAGCCCCTGCGCCTGACCCGGAGGCAGTGGATCCCCTTGGCCGCCTTTCTGATCATCGCCCTCCACTCCTTCACCAGCCCCTACTGGCCTGAGATGCCGGTGCTGAGCGCCCTAAAGGAAATGGACACCGTTCTTTTTACCTCAGTGGCCCTGGCGGTGCTGGCCCTTATCCGGGTGGACGGGGAACAGATCTTCTGCCCTGTGGAGGCCTTCACCAAGGGCGTGAGCTGGCCCATTGTCATGGCCGTTGCCTCCATGGCAGCTATCGGCGGCCTGCTGGTGGCCGACGAGTACGGCATCAAAGCCTGGCTGACGCAGGCCCTGGGTGGCCTCTTCTCCAACCACAGCCCCCTGCTCTTTGTGGCCATGACGGTACTTTATTACCTTGGTGCTCACCAACTTCTTCTCTAACACAGCCACCCTGCTGGTGGTCTCCTCCCTGGTATCCGCCCTGAGCGGTCCCCCTGGTGGATGCAGGGTATGACATCACCATCCTGGCCGTGGCCATCTCGCTGAGCTCCATGGTGGCCTACCTCACCTACGCATCCAGCGGTCAGGCCGCCATCCTGCTCAGTCAGAAAAACATGGACAACAAATTCATCTGGACCTACGGTATCGCGGCTATGCTGCTCTATGCGGCGGTGGTTATTCTGGTGTCCGCAGTGTGCCTCTTCTTTTGAAAGGAGTGTTTCGCCATGAATTATCCCTCTTTGGTGTCCCTGAGGGAGGTTGCCCCCAGGGACGGCTGGCAGAAATTCAAGACCGTCCTTCCAACCGAGGTTAAGCGGGAGCTTATCTGTAGTATGATCGACTACGGCGCCCGTGAGCTGGAGATCGGCGTCTTCAGCTCCGACCCCGTCCGGGGCCGGCAGTACCAGGATCTGGACTCCCTCTGCCAAATGGTGCTCCCCTACGCCGCCGAGAAGGGCGTCAGAGTGACCGCCCTGGTGGAGAGCGTGGAGGCCGCCCGACGGGCCAGTACGCTGGGCATCCGCCACGTGGACTTCTTCCTCTCCGTCAGCGACACCTTCGGCCGGGGCTTCGGCTCCACGCCGGTGGAGGCCTTCGCCACCCTTGAAGCCATCGCCAGCCTCCCGGATCTCCAGGTGCAAGCGGCCCTGGGCGCGGTCTTCGGCTGTCCCTTCGGCGATGCCACCCCTCTGGAGAAAACCCTGGCCTATGCCCGGCGAGCCATGGAGCTGGGGGCCTCCTCCCTGGGCCTGGGAGACTCCGCCGGAATGGCCGACCCCATCCATACCGAGCGCATCCTGCGGGGGATTCTGGAGCGCTTCCGGCCAGAGCAGATCTCACTGCACATCCACAACACTGGGGATTTGGTCTTGCCAACTGCGTGAAAGCCATGGGTTGGGCTTTACCCGGTTTGACGTGTCCCTGGCCGGCATGGGCGGCTGCCCCGTGATTCCCAATGCCAAGGGGAACATTCCCACCGAAGATTTCGTCAATCTGCTCCACAAAATGGACATCGACTGCGGCATTGATCTGGATCGCTGCACCGTGGCCTCTTTGGACATGAGCCGCCGGATCGGCGCACCGGTCATCAGCAGTATGGTGGGCAACACCCTTCTGAAACAGGATGCCTCCCCGCTACCTTGTTAAATGAACGGCTACCTATGTCTAAAAAAGCGCCCGCCTGCGCATAGCAGTTGGGCGCTTTTTTCATGTGCATCTCGCGTTTACTGTCCTTCCTTCTTCTCCCGTTCCGCCATCTCGCCAGCAATCTTCTGGAAACTGTCGGCAATAAATCCATAGTTCTCCCGGCGGTGGGGTACCAGGCACTCGCTGCAGTCCTTGACGCCGCTTTCCAAATAGGTGAAGTTTCCCCCGCACTTCCGCCCCAGCATATAAAGCGGGCAGTAGCAGAACAGGCAGTTGAACTCCGTCCCCTCCGGCACCGGGTGGCAGGGGTAATATTCGCACTCCTTGTTGGTATAGAAAGCGAAGTGCTTGCCCTCCCAGTATTTTTTTTGTTCGCCCATAACCGTATCTCCTTCCCGTTGCGTCAATTCTCTTTTGTCTCCTCCCAAGGGGTAAACAGACAGTAGGCGGGGCATAGCTCCCCCATATATGATCCACACGTTCTCCCCATCTCCACCGGCTCCGGGAAGGTCAGGTTGGGGATGAACAGCTTCAAAGTGGTACGTTTCTTCCCTTTCAGATTTACCCCCTCCGCCGTGGGGTGGGTCCGGAATTCCTCTACCTGCTGTGCCAGGTCGGCGATGCCCAGCTCCCGCGCCAACCGGGGCAGCACCTCGTTCTCCTTACAGTAGGATACGTGGTCGGGGTTCTTGATCCAGGTGAGATTCAGCATAGCGGTCTCCTTCCTTTCTGCTCGTCGTCACTGTCTCCTGCATAAAGCTGCGGCCGCGGCAGATCCCATGATCCGCCGCGGCCGCTTTTTCCGCGCGCTTTCCCGGCGCACACCGACGTGCGCCCCACTCTCAAACACCATAGGTCTTCCGGCTCGTGCCTTTCCAGAGCGATCTCGCTCCTGCGTCTGCCGTTCCGCCTTCTCAGGGCCCTGCCCCAATGACCGGCTCACGCCTCGAACGGCAACCTCAAGCACATACGGCTACGGGTATAGCTCCGGACTCCCACCGGCTTCCCTCATCCCTGCGCCTGGATGCTCCATATAAACTTGGCTGTGCACCCTTATTATACTCCATGCAGGCCAAAAGTCAAGAGACGGTGGCGGTCCTGCTGCCTCGGCATTCAGAAATTGTGTTTTGATGATATTCAGACCCAACCGGCCGCCGGTCGCCTTGCCGAACCCGTCGATAATCTGATTGATTGTATCCGCACTCTAAAAAGATTTTTAATTTTTCCTTTGCACGGGTGATGGCTGTATAGAAAATGCCGTGGGAGATCTGCTCGGAATTGCTGCTGGGGATGACCTCCTTGGCGGAATTGTACTCGAGGCCCTGCGCCTTGTGAATAGAGACTGTATAGGCCAACTGAAAGGGGACGACCGAAAGCCCAAGGAGTGGTCGTTGGAGATCCCGTCCAGCTACAGACGAAGTCATCCCCAGACTCTTCCGTGTTTTTGATCTCGTCCCCGCCGGTAAAGCGGATCACCGCGGAGTCCTTGCTAAAATCGAGCGACGAGAGAAACCTGGGGGAAATGTACTTCCAGAATACGCGCTCCTGCCCTCGCTTCCCCGTATTTAACACCAGGAACAAGATACCGGGGTCCAGCGTAACCTCAAAGCCACATATGCAGGGAAGGCAAGATCCGTAGCCGATAGTGGACAGCGCCGTCCAGCGATATCTGCGGGGTCGAGGTTCCCCTTACTCTGGATCACAAAGCTCCGCTTTGGCCGCCTAGACACCTCTGGAGACGGGACTAATTCAAACGTCCCATCCGTATTAGGCCATGTGTCTTCAGTCGAGAACCTCTCACTGATTTTCCGTCCGAGCCCAAAAATGCCTGGAGCATCGTAACTGCGTCCCGGTCATCACCAGACCGGGCGGTGTGGGTGTTACTATGCCGCTGAAGCTGTTCAGATGTAATTTTTAGTCAATCCGACCATGCCCCCTTTATGTTGACAGAAAATCCTTCCAAAATTGCTTATATGCTAATTGTAATCAATTTCCGCTCTTTTACAAGCTACATGCCATATCCTCTGATTCCAAAAATTAAATCTTTTCCTTTCGCCTGCAAAATCAGATAATATTTTGTAGTAAAACACCTCTATAGCATGACTGATTGCCAGCATATCATGGAGGTATTACAAATTTAAAAACCACGTCTCAGCCTCAATTGGCTAAGACGTGGCTTTCAAATTTGGAACAGACGGTTAAAACCGACAAGAAAAAAAGCCGCACACAGGGCGGCCCCAAACCGAAGCCCAGCGTAAGCTGGTTCTGTTTGTCTGGTTGGAGTGGAAAATTCCAATTGACAAATCATGTGGCTGCGTTATAATAAATACATAGTGCTTTCAGAGACGACAATATGCGGAATGTGCTGGAACTGGTAGACTGGCTAGCTTGAGGTGCTAGTGGCCCATGGTCCTCTGAACAAATGACTGACATTGTTCAGAGGAGGTAAAATCATTCATTCAGAACTCCTTAGACTGCAAGAGGTTTTGAATTTTATAAAGTAAAACTTCGGTGTCACCAATCAAATACAACAGCGTAAAATTAAAGTGTAAAACGTATACGACGAGATTCGAACTCTTAAAGTGTCATCGAGATGTGTTGCTCATGAATACATCTTCCACCCGACATGGCGTACAGTTTTGCAATGTGCGATAAGATTCACTGTGTATTATAAACCTCGATGCAGGAGGCCAAGCCGCGCTTGAAATCCACTTCTGAGGGGTAATGCTGTCTCGACTGAGGAAGAAACAGGTACTCATAAATATTGGTTTTAACCGTCTCTTCCAAGATATGACGCTGTATGGTCATTTTTACCGTAATGTATTTTCTGTCGTTCCCGATCCAAGGTGAAGCCGGAGGTTGTAATGAGGTTCCGCTCATAATATAACACCTGCTTTTATCTGGCTTTCCAGCCATTCTTTGTCCGGCAGCAAAATTCGTTTTATCTCCTTTGTACTGGATTCTCTTGTGCCCGGCAGAGCCGTTACATGCTATTAAAATGCTCAATCATGTCATCAAAGCTCTACCACATCCATCACTGCCTGCTCCACATACAGAGGCGCTTTGGCGTCAAGCATCAGGGACAACTTCACGCTGTATCCATTGTTTATACAGGGGTGCATTACAGAGACATAGTGCAATGTCTGCTGACCGTGTGCCGGGTGTCCTATGGAAAAATGCAGAGGCATCGCATCTGTAAACGCACCACAGGGCGACTGCCTGAGGAGAATTGTCCCCTCTTCCGGTGATGTGGCGCAGACATTCAGTGCGTATTGGACTGCGTAGGTTTTCCCTGGATCAAGCTGAATCTGAGCAGGGGTACGTTCGTCCAAACAGATATCTTTTCCTGAACGGCTTCGCTGTCTCCAGCACAGGCGACAGTCCGGATTCCACAGCATTCTCTCCCGCAGTCCTATTAATTGAACAGCGCTTTTTTTTCACAGGACAGTACCTGATGAGACACTGGATGGGGTGGGGAGCAGGACACCGGACACTGGGACACACAGGGATCTGGCCGGCAAGGGGAAGGACAGGGCGTAGGTCCCGGCCCGGCTTACAAGCTGGCGGCGGGGGCGATGGAAGCGGGCAAAACTCTAGCACCTGAGCCAGCTTGTTTTTCAACAGCATCTGGTTTTGCGTCACTGCCTCAACAAGGGCGGTGACGCTTTTGTTGACGGCCAGCACGTCATGGGGACAGGCACAGGGGCTTGTGCCGGGCAAAGTCCCCAGGATATATTGTAGTTTCTCACCCTCAGCGTTGAGAATATGACTCAGGGCAAGCTCTTCCATGGCAATGGACGCGATAATCATGGTCAGAGCTTCCTCTTGGGTCATATCCGCCCCGTTGGGTGGAAAGGAGGGCATAGACATATTAAAACTCCATAGTTCGTCCCGGCGGGGCCGGGTCCAAGATGTGCGGCAGGATATCCATGCCGCCGTCTTACCCTATGACATCCGTGGCAGTTTTGTTCCACCGGGAACCTGTTGGCTGGAAGATACATAGAATGTCCCAGCGCGACGTTTTGGAGTGCCTCGCTCCCGCCAGCGCACCGGTGCATATTAGTATGTACCTCTCAATTTGAAAGGAGATTCCCGATAATGTCTCTGCCTAGCTTTCCCGTAGTGAATCCCCCCATTGAACGGGAAGACGCAGTTAATCAAATTCTCTCTTCTATTGCGATGGAAGAACTCGGCCTGAGCCATATTCTCAACGCTGAAGGAGAGAAACTGCAATATATTCTGGGAACCCTGCCCGGTCTCAGCGGCCCTCCCGCCACAGTCAGCGACGTGCTGGCCGCCAATGAGAGCGTCCGCAGTATGCTGGAAACCGCGGCGCAGAACCAGCTCTTTCTGAAAGCAAAGATGCAGGGCGCTTTGACAGCCTCCCCCATGCAGGGTCCAACCGGCGCCACCGGGCCAACCGGAGCTACCGGGCCTGCCGGAGGGCCTACTGGCGCGACAGGGGCCACCGGTGCGACCGGGCCACCGGCGCAACCGGTGCAACCGGCCCCACCGGAGCTGTTGGCGCTGCCGGTGCGGTTGGGGCGACTGGTGCGGTTGGGCCCACTGGGCCTACTGGCGCGACCGGGGCCACCGGCGCGGCTGGAGCTGCCGGGGCTACTGGAGCCACCGGGGCCACGGGAGCCACCGGGGCCACCGGCGCGACCGGACCTGCCGGCGTTACGGGAGCCACCGGCCCTACAGGTGTTGCGGGGGCTACCGGGGCCACTGGGGCCACCGGCGCAACAGGTATTACCGGCGCGACGGGCGCGACTGGTGCAACCGGCCCCACCGGTCCCAACATCACCGCCACCTCCGCCTTTGCAGCCAACACCAGCGGCACGGCGCTGACCGTCCTTGTAGGGGGCACCCTGGTTCCCCTTCCGGACGGCCAGTTGCTCTCCCCGGACATCACGGTCAACGGGGCCAACACGGTGTTTACGGTAACCAACGCCGGGCGCTACCAGATTTCTTACAATGTAAACACCACCGCGTCCTTGGCCAGCGGTACCCGCCTTCTTATCAATGGCGCGGCCAATACGGCCTCCACCGTGGCCCCTGCGGTGTCTCTGAGCCACTTCTCCAACGAGATCCTGCTGAACCTAAACGCCGGGGACACCGTTTCGCTGCAAATGTTTGGCATCGCCTCCGTGGCCACCCTGCTGCCGGGCTCCGCCGGCGCGGCCCTTTCCATTACCCGTCTAAGCTGAGGAGGGATGTCTCATGTCACTGCCAACCTTTCCCCCAATCGAGCCTCCTCTGAGCAGAGAGGGCAGCATCAATGAGATCATTTCCTCCATTGCTGCCGAGGAGCTCAGCCTGAGCCACATCCTCAACGCCGAGGGTGAAAAGCTGCAATACGTTCTGGGTACTCTGCCAGGCCTTGAAACGGCTGCGGCTTTGGATGAGGTAATGCAGGTCAATCAAAAGCGTGCAGGAGACGCTGTCCAGCGTGATGGAGCAGCAGATGATGCTAACCGGCAAATTGGCCTCGGCCATGAGCGCCCCCATCCTGCCCGGTCCCACCGGGGCTACCGGCGCGACGGGCGCGACGGGCCCCGCAGAAGGGCCTGTCGGGGTCACTGGCCCCACGGGCCCCACAGGTGCGGATGGCCCGACCGGCCCGACGGGCGCCGCAGGTCCCACCGGTACGACAGGTCCCACTGGTGCGCAGGGTCCCATTGGTCCCACCGGAGCAACCGGGGCAGTAGAGCCGTTTATTTATGCACAACATTAACTTTTGTTTTGCGGTGAGTAGAAAGCCCGTCATATCGCCTTGCTCTCGATCACCGTAATGATGTTGTGGTTGTTCTCGATGTAATCAATAATTCGCTGGTACTCGTCGGCAAAATTGAAGTCAACCGTTATTTCCCCGTTCTCATGCACCCAAACCGCTTTGATAAGTTCAACTACAATTCCCCGGTTTAGGCTCTGAATGTTTTTGTATTTCAGAAAGGCGGTTAGATACGGGTCGTCGGCTCCGATACCGTCAGCCATGATTTGCATTTCCTCTTTCAGATAAGAGATATTTGCTTCAAGCTGCTGTATCTGTTCTGCAATCTTGCCTTTCAAGCGGCGGTATTCCTCTTTTTGTGATTTCGCCGCTTTTCCAATCGAGGTACAAGCTGTCGGAAGCGTCATTGTGCTGTTTTAGTTGCTTTTCTGCCTGTTTCAATGAATAGGATAACCGTTTGTTTTCCCTGTTGATTACAGGCGCATTGTTGATACGTTCAATTTCTTCTGCAAGCTGATCTACAAGGGCAATTTGCATTTGCAAAGCTGCCAAAACCGCGTTTTCCAATTTATCCTGCCGGATAGAATGTTTGCTGCAAATCTTTTTGTCTGTGTAGCTGCGGCAAGAATAGTAGGCAATATTGCGGGCGGTTTTTCGCCGCATGGCTTTTTGACAGTCCGCACAACGGACAAAGCCGGACATTAAATAGACTTCCTGTTTGCCCGGTGCCGTTCTTGTATCGCGCTTATGTAGGGCTTGCGCTTTCTCAAATGTTTCTCGGTCAATGATCGCTTCGTGTGTGTTGGGGACGACAAACCATTCATCTTCCGGGACGCTGATCTGCTTGTGTACTTTGTAGCTGATAACGCGGTGTCTGCCCCCTGTACCATTACGCCCGTATAGATTTCGTTCTGCAATATCCTGCAATCGTGCTGGCAGACCACAACCCGTCATTTTGCCGGAATTAGGATTGTTGTACTTCAATCCTTTTTTCTTTTGTAGGCTTCGGGGTTAGGCTCTCCCATTTGATTAAGCCTTTTGGCAATCCCCATTTTGCTGTACCCCTCATTCACAAACCAATGATAAATGCTTTTCACAACTTCCGCTGCTTCTTCATCTACCAATAGGCTGTTTTTGTCGTTCGGGTCTTTTTATAACCATAGGTGGCAAATGCACCGATGAACTCGCCGCGCTCCCGTTTCATCTTGAAAGTTTTGCGGATTTCTTCGGAAGTGGTGGCGGCAAACTGTTCATTGAACATTCCCCTTATAGGTACTTCAAGCCCGCTTGCCGAATGGGGGTTAGCGTAGGTATCAATAAATGGCGTGCCTGTGCAAATAAACCTTGCGCCGTTAATCGGTATGAACTCCTCCAAAAACTTCTGCTGGTCGGCAAGGTTGCGGAAACCGCGTGCAAGGGATTTGATAATCATGCAGTTTACTTCTTTACGGACAATGCAGCCTTCAAGCCGCTTAAAGTTTGGTCGCGCTGTGTCTGTGCCTGTCAATCCGTCGTCGGCAAACACGTCTACAATGACAAAAAGTACCCGGCTCAAAATAGCTGTCTACAAAGTCGCGGAGTATCTTTTCTTGATTGATAACACTCTCGCTTTCGTCCTCGTTATCGTCCTCTTTGGATAGTCGAATGTATAGCCCGATTTTCCAAAACGGCTCGGCGTAGCTGCGTGCCGTTTTGTCTTTGCGTATGCGGGGCATAATACCTCCTTTCCCCCTATAATTACGGGTTTATTATACCATTTTAGCCCCATAATCACAAGGTCTTTACCCTTTGGGGTAGGGAAAGTAGGCAAGTCATTTCAGACTTAAAAAGTAGTCGCACAATGATTGTTTCAATGTTTTATCCTCTGCCACAAACCGTATTTTTACGGGTGTGTCGCCGCAAAGAAAACAGTAAGGATTTACGATCTGCTCAAAGTAATTTTGCATTTTCTTTGCCGCTGGCAAAGAACTGTCGATATGGATATTCCGAATGTCAACCAAAGTGCTGCGGTCTACCTGTGTTATATCAACGCTTCTCATTTGTTGAAGCTGCACCTTTGTTAATCATCTTCTTTCCCTCCCGGTATAGCGACATAATACAGAATATGCGCCCGGCTTGTACGATATGAGAAATAAG
>VOFI01002830.1_pt1 | contig 10286 bp, 14 predicted proteins | sample 5384131 | NCBI WGS metagenome assembly VOFI01 (sample SAMN12384728, study PRJNA508395) | human gut metagenome | isolation source: healthy gut H | host: Homo sapiens
CTCCTGCTATGTAATTACAGAGGACACCACTGAAGAGGAGGCCGCCGACCCCGAAACCTCCAGCCATGGTGGTGGCCACCCTTTCCAGCAAGCTGGTGGAAGTGAATGATTCCTACGTCAGCCGCAGCGTGATGGTGTTTGGCTCCTCTGTCATCTTCACTGATAGCTTTATGAACACCACTGCCTTCTCCGACGCGGACTATGTGCGCGACCTGCTGCTGTACATCACCGAACGGACGCCAGCAGCGCGTGACCACCTCCACCGAGCGGGTGCAGACCAACGTGCTGGACGTGACCGCCAGCCGCGGCACCATCAACATCCTGGGCATTGTGTTCATTGCCGGTATCCCGGTGGTGATCCTGGCGGCGGGGCTTATCATCTTCCTGAAGAGGAGGCACCTGTAAGCCCATGAAGAAGAACCTGCGCATGCTATTGATCATGCTGGCGGTGCTGGTGGTGGTGGGCGGCGGCGCCGCGGCGCTGCTGCTGACCATGCCCGCCCAGGAGGAGGGAGATCCTCTTCCTTTCCTCTTCTTCCACCGCCACAGACTATTTTGGAAACCGACGCGGAGGAGTTCTCCCCTCTGTCTCAGTAGAGAACACCGAGGACAGCTTTCGTCATCGTCCCCGTGGAAGAGGGGACCACCACTTCCTGAAGAGCTTCCTCTTCGAGAGCAGCTCTTCCAGCACCCAGTTCACGGTGGAGGGCTTGGAGAGCTTTTGACATTGCCACCTCTTCCATCACCTCTGGCGTGCAGACCCTGGAGGACCTGCAGGCCACCAAGAACCTGGGTGAGCAGGGAGAACCTGGAGCAGTTCGGCCCTTTCCGGCGAGAGCGCCAGCACCCATCACCATCCATTACAAGGACGGCGCCTCTCAGGAGATTGTGGTGGGCAACGAGGCTGGCGAGACCACGGGCCCATATGTGCTGATAGACGGCGTGGTGTACATTTCCTCCTCGGTCTCCAACTACCTGCTGGGCAGCTCCCTGAGCTTTATCAACACCTCTACCCTCTATTCCGTGGCGGACCGCACGGAGGAGACCACCGACAGCGAGGGCTCCAGCTCTGCGCTACCCTGACAGACATCCTGTACAGCGTGGAGCTGGGCGGCACCACTTGGACGCCCCCATCACCATTGTGTATGACAGCTCGAAAATCAGCAGCTACCTGATCACCTCCCCGGTGTACGCCGAGTCCGGCTCCAACACCTTTACGGAGATGGTCACCGCCCTGAAGACCCCTTTCAGCCAACTCTGGCGGCGGTGGCCGCACCCAGGAGGTCTTGAGGAGTACGGCCTGGCCGAGCCCGAGGCCACCATTGCCTTCAACATGAACGGCGAGGAGCACAGCATGGCGGTCAGCGCCAAGAATGAGGACGGCAACCGCTACCTGATTCTGGATGACATCCAGCTGGTGTATGAAGTCACCGCCGATTCTGTCTCCACCTGGGCGGACTCTGACCTGATGGACATGCGCATGAGCTTTGTCTGGCTGCCCACCATCACCAACGTCAGCCGCCTGACCTTGACGGTGGACGGGGACATGGTGTACGCCTATGACGCCACCCGCACGGTCAACGAGGAGAAGTCCACCGAGGACAACACCTCTTATGACCTGTCCATCCAGAACGCCGCGGGGGAAGAGATCACCTATGAGAACTACCAGAGCTTCTACCAGCAGCTGCTTTCCGTGGCGGTGCTCTCCACCAAGGAGGCCACTTATGACGCGGAATCCCCGGTGCTGCGGGTGGAGTACCAGTACTTTGACGGCAGCGAACCGGATGTGATTGAGTTTCTGCCCCGTGGAGGGCGAGGCTGCCCGCTACGCGGCCGTGCTCAACGGCGGCTATAACGGCCTGGTGCGCAAGACAGAGGTGGACGCCCTGATTGAAAAGCTGGCCCCCTGGACGCCAACGAGGCGCTGGCCGAGGAGCGAGCCCCCTCTTGACAAAGGGCCCTGGTATGCTTTAATGAGAAAAACAGAAGACGGGAACCGCGCCCCGGCAGCTTAGGCCCGGCGCGGGCGGATATGGTCCCCGCGGCCTCCCTGGAAGGGGGCGCGGGGACCTTGTCTTTCAAAAGCCTTGAAAAAGGGGAAAACGGCATGTTCAGACGAATTGGCAGCGCCCTGCTGTGCCTGGCACTGGCGGCGCTTCCGCTGGCGGGCTGCTCTACCGAGGAGGAGCCCCTTCCCTGCCCTCCAGCAGCTTGGTGGAAAGCTCTCAGGTGCAGGAGGAAACCTATACCATCGGCCTGGTGCAGTATAATGAGACCGCTGCCTTGGACCGCCTGCGGGGAGGCCTTTATGAGCCGCCTGGAGGAGTGGGGCTGCGGCGAGGAAATGGTGAAGATCGACTATCAAAACGCCGGGGGCGAAGCCTCAAAGGCGGCGGAGATCTACGCGACGGCTTTGTGGAGGACGGCGTGGATATGCTGGTGGCCATTGCCACCCCGGCGGCCCAGGCGGCCATCTCTGCTGCTGCGGACAGCGATGTGACGGTGGTGTTCGCCGGGTGTCAGCGATGTGGAAACCCTGGGCTTGGAGGAGGGCGCCGCTCCCTCTGAGAAAATTACGGGGGCGGTCTCTCCCACACCGGTGGAGAGCCTGATCGACCTGGCCCTCCAGGCCGACCCGGACATGGTCTCCCTGGGCCTGCTGTACGACCCGGCAGAGGCCAATTCCCTGGCGGATGTGGAGCGGGCCAAGGCCTACTGCGCCGAGAAGGGACTGACCGCGGTGGAAGCTGCCGTGGAAGGGGACCAGACCGCGGAAAGCGTGATGGCCTCTCTGGCGGGCAAGGTGGACGCGGTGTTCACCCCGGCGGACAGCACGGTGGCCTCTCAGGCAGAGGCCGTGGCACAGGCCGCTAAAACGGCGGGCCTGCCCTGGTACACCGGGGCCGACACCTTTGTGGAGTCCGGCGCCCTGGCGGCCATGGGCTTTACCCAGCAGGAAATGGGCCAAAAGGCCGCCGATATGGCCGTGGAGCTGATTTTGGGCGGGGACATTGCCGATGTGCCGGTGTACACGTTCTCCGGCCCCCAGACCTTTGTGAACCAGACCACCCTCTCCGCCCTGGAAAGCCTCTCCTTCCCGGAAGAGACGCTGCAGGCCGCTTATATCTACCAATAAGCCTCCCTTGCATGGAGGAAGGACCGCCCAGCCGGGCGGTCCTTTTTGTGCCTGCTGTGTCCCGCCCCTCCCCTGCCCCGCGGCTTGGCTGCCCCTTTCCTGTTTCCTGCACCCACCTTGGCGGGCCGCAAAAAGGGCGGCTCGCCTCGGGTGCTGTCTGCCAGCAGCAGACGCCCAGCACCGACCGAAGTGGCAACGTAGACCGGTCCTGTCCGGCCACGGACGGCTTGAGAAATGGAAATGAGCATCTTAGGGAAAAACCCAGTGTTTATGCGGGTTTGCCAAGATGCTCAGGTGAGCATCTAAGAGTCCGCCCCTTTTCTAAGATGCTCATGTGAGCATCTGGTGAAAGCCACATGTTTCCTAGCTTTTTCTTTAGATGCTCATTTTTCTTTTCTCAAGTGGGGGGCGCTCCTGGTAAAGAGCAGGTGCGGGGCTTAATGCGGCGGTCTCGGCTGCCGCCTCGGGTGCTGTCTGCCAGTGGCAGACGTCCAGCACTGACCGACGCGGCAACGGAGACCGGCGCTGAACGGTGCCCACCGGGCACCAGGACCGCGGCTTGAGAGCCCAGGCACTGGACCGGCCACGGACCAAAAACCGCCGTTTTCCCCACCCAACCCAAGCGCGGGCTTATAATCTAGCATCCTCAACAAGCCCCGCCGCCCCAAAGCGGCGTTCGCGAATTGAGTGCCCAGGCACTGGGCCGGCCACGGACTTGAAAAAAGTTGAACGGGAAGGGCGGTTTGACAGGGAAGGCGTTCCCACTCTATCTAAAAGAAAATCTTGTAAAAGCGGCGGGGAAAGCAGCCGCGGGAAGGAGTATGGAATGGCGTATTTGCAGGCTCGGAGAAACCAAGAAGGAGCGGTGGTGTCTTACAGCATCCGCGTGTACAAGGGGCGGGACCCCCACCGGCAAACAGCTGACCCCCTACACCATGACCTGGCATGTGCCCGAGGGCTGGAGCGAGAAGCGGGCCCGAAAGGAGGCGGAAAAGCAGGCGGCCGTGTTTGAGCGCCAGTGCCGGGAGGGATACCTGACAGACGGGAGACAGACCTTTGCCCAGTACGCCGAATATGTGATGGAGCTGAAAGAGCGCACGGGCCTGAAACACCTGACACTGGTCCACTACCGGCAGAGCTTTGAAACAGGTGCTGCCCTTTTTTGGGGCATTTGCGGCTGGGGAGATCCGCCCCCAGCACTTGAACTATGTGTACCAGCAGCTCTCCCTGCCGGAGGCCCGGGAGGACAACGAAAAAGGCGGCGGCCCGCCCGGCCCTTTGGCAGGTGGTGGAGGCCCGGGGAGTCGGCCTGCGTGACAGGCAGCGACGGAAAGCGGGTCAGCCTGGGAGCGCCTGCGCCAGGGGGAAGCCGTAAAGCCCGCCACTGCCCGGCGCATCGCCCAGGCGCTGGAGCTGCCCTATTCCCTGCTGTTTTCCACCCAGCGGGAGGAGAAATGCCTGAGCAGCCGCACCATTATGAACTGCCACCTGGTCATTTCCATCGTGCTGGGGCAGGCGGAAAAGGAGATGCGCATTCCCTTAAACCCGGCCCATCGGGCTTCTCCCCCCAAGCGGGGGCCCACGACCCCAACTATTTCCAAATGGAAGAGGTGGGAAAGATCCTGCGGGCTTTGGAGGCCGAGCCCATCAAGTGGCGGGCGGCGGTGCACCTGCTGCTGGTCTCCGGCTGCCGGCGGGGGGAGCTTTTGGGCCTGAAATGGGATCATGTGGACTGGGAAAATGGGCAGATCCACATTGACTGCACCCTGCTTTACGCCGGGGACCGGGGCGTGTATGAGGGCAGCCCCAAGACCCGGGACTCGGTGCGGATGATCAAGCTGCCAGAGGAGACCATGGCCCTTTTGGCGGAGTACCGCCAGTGGCAGCAGGCCCTGAAGGAAGAGCTGGGCGAGAGGTGGGAGGAATCGCCCTATGTGTTCCCCGGGGAGCAGGGCGGGCGGATGAATCCCAGCCAGCTGGGGAACTGGCTGGTGCGGTTCCAGAAACGCCACGGCCTGCCCCACCTGAACCCCCACGCCTTCCGCCACACCATGACCAGCATGCTGTTCTTCCACGGGGTGGACAGCGTCAGCATCAGCCACCGGCTGGGCCACAGCAGCGTTTCTACCACCACCAGCATCTACAGCCATGTGATGCAGCAGGCGGAGAGCCGCATCAGCGACTGCATGGCGGACGTGCTGCTCACCACCCGGGAACAGGCCCAGGCCCCCGCCCCGGCGGACGGCGCCTCCCCAAGAAAAAAGGGGAAAGTTGAACATTTGTTGAAGAGCATCCCCTCTCCCCACCCGGCCGCGCTTCTGGGGCCGCAGTTTTCCCACAGCCCCGCCCCCGAAAGTTGAAGTTTATAGATAACTTCAACTCGCGGGGAAAAAGCCCTGCGAGAATCTAAAATTTAAGAGGGTTGAAATTATGAAGAAAAGCAAGTTTCTGAAGAAATCACTTGCGATGCTCCTGGCCATCATGATGGTCGTCGCAATGATTCCGCTCAGCGCTGCGGCTGCGTGAGCCGGCAGACGGCCGGCGCCTGCTACCGGGTGCCGATGATAAGCTGTTACCCCAGTCGATGGTGAAAACTGGACCGTACTTTGCGTATTGAATACACTTCCCACCTGCACCTTCCGAACGAGTGATAGTAATGAAAACTGTGTCCTATGTCAAGGACCAGAAGACCGCTAATGGTACTAATGGAAATCCCTATGGGAAGACAAGGACGACAATGTTGACATGAAGTATTCTATTTCGTGAAGAACGGTGAAGAGACCTTGAGCGTTATACCATCACTTTGGGATGGAAGGCTGCCGATTCCGATGTGTCCGTCAAGTCCGCCAAGGTTGACGGCGTTGGTGTTCGTGAATGAAAGGGTGCCGCACCATTATCACCGTTCACCCTGCCGGTTCCACATGCGGAGAAGAATCCCGACATTGAGCTAAAAAGGCGTTACCGAGGGTGCCCACTGTTTCGAGCCGTTGGCGGTGGATGACAAAATCGGTACCAACATGCGCAAGGCCGAGGGTGTCGTGGTCAGTGCAGCCCCAGTATGATGTCAATGACATTTCTTACACCGTGACTGCTCAGGAAGAAGAGGGCCTGACTGCTCTCTCAATCGATTGGTGATTACGGGGCCAGATCGAAAACTGCCACCACTGATAGCACCAATAGCGAACTTAACAAGGACTACGACAAGGGCTATGAGGACGGCAACATTGAGTTCAATTGCCCGCCGACGCTGAAGCCGAGGATTTCAAGAAGGAAGTCGCTGTGGCTTTCGAGGTTGGTTCCAACTTCACCGGTCTGACCATTGAGGGTGTGAACCTGAATGACGAAGACGAGGAGCAGTTCACCAGTGGTGAGAAGTATAACTTCTCTAGCCTGGTTTCCGGCGATAAGACATGACCATTGAGGGTGAGCGGACTTATGGCACCTGTACCTGGTCAGGTGAAGTTCGTAAACTGACACCGACCTACCATCACAGCTTTAACGCTTAAAATCACTATTGATGAGAATGCGCGACTGGACGGCACTGTGAACGGCTCTGCCTAACTGTGGAACTGCCCTACAATGCTGACATGAACCAGGACTTGGTTCTGAACTTTGTTGGGACCCTGTTAAGGACACTGGTGTTTCCGATTCTGACCCCAGTGTTACTATTGGCAAGAAAAAACGCTGTTTTTGGTACTGACGGCAAAGCTGCGGGCACTCTGACTGGCGGCACCTATGACAAGAACGCTGTCCGTGAAGGTCGTTGCTGAGAATGGTACCAGACCAGAAGTTCTACGACTTGACCGTTACCAAGGCCGAGGCTGCGTTTAACGATCCCGAGATTACCAGCGCCAAGATCACCCTGAATTAGCAAGGGCTACCGAGGATGAGGCCGAGTACACTGCCTCTATTTCCGGCACTACTATCACCTTTACCCTGCCTCACTCCACTGTTGATGTTGACCTTGTGAAAGACAACGGCGACACCGATGGTGATACCATCTATACCTTGCCAAGACCAGCATGACCAAGCTGGATGACAGGGCTTTGAGGGGATCCCCTTCCCTACCTTCAAGGATGGTTCTTATGTGACCGTTTCCACCGACAACGGCACCACCGTGACTACACCGTGAAGTTTGAGCGCAAGGCTGCTGAGACCGGCAAGACCATCTCCGATTTCGAGCTGAGCACTTCCGACAATGGCCAAGGGGCTGAAGGAGTACAACGGCAACGAGAACCTACGATGTGTCCGTCTCTGGCGGCAAGTTCAAGGTCACTCTTCCTAATGAGGATGGCACTCTGTATCCTGACTTCACTTGTCCACTGGCGCGAAGCTGTTCGTCGTGACTGGGCTTCTAATGAATGATGCGCTATCTCCGCTTCACTGGTGAAGTCTTACAAAGGAAGATGATGGTACATATCAAAGCTGGACCATTGTTCGGAGGATGACGTGTTCTACATTGTAGCCGATGAGACCTGGCTACCATCATTGAGAACTCGAAAGTGGACGATGCTGGATGGTCAAGGATTACGATGAGCTGAAGAACGCTTTTAACATTTTACCAAGTATGAGTTTGAAGTTACCTGAAAAGGCCAACACTGGCAACCGTCTGACCGCTATCTCTGCTAATGGACGGCAAGATCAGGTTCTGATTTCGCTGGCGACAAGATTGAGCTGAACCCTACCCTATGCTGTTGGGACACCGGCAACAAGGAGTTCTTCTTCGACTTCACTGTGGATGCCGGCGCTAAACTGAGCTTCAATGATGCTGAGGCTATCAGCGGTGGTTGAGTTCTTCAACAATGCTGAGTGGTCTGAAATTGATGACGTTGAAACTCCTGCTGCTAATAATCCTGACCCCAAGGTTTAAGATCAATAAGACGGCTGGCGATCCCGCTACTTATGATCTTCAAGTTAACGTTGGGGAGGGCTATGTGGATGTTACCTCTATCACTGTAACTCCCAGGCTGATCCTTATATCTATGAGATTGCTAAAATTAACGTTGCCAAAGACGGAGACCGCTGCCCTTCTGACCAGCGTGAAGGTGAACAACACCTCCGCTTCCATCAACAACACCGCTAAGACTGTCACTGTGGCTCTGCCCTATGGAACCAACTTGGGCCAGGTCAAGATTGATATCACCGCTTCTGAGATGGCCACCATTGTGTTTGGCTCTGACGATGTTTCAATCCTGATGACAACGTGTATGATTTGACCAAAGGGTTTGCGTATTACTGTTATTTCCGAGAATCTCTTAATACCGTAAACGAGAAGTACACGCTGACCGCGACCACCGCTGCTCAGTTCTCCGATGTGAGCACGGACGACTGGTTCTACCAGAACGTGATGGACGCTGTGGCAGCCGGTATCGTGTCCGGCCGCGGCGACGGCACCTTTGGCCCCAATGACCGGATCACCCGCCGCGACTTCGCCATCATGGTCAGCAAGCTGCTGCTGGACGGCGAGGACGCTCCCGAAGCCACCACCACTCCCTTCTCCGACGTGGCTGCCAATGACTATGGCCTGAAAGCCATTGCCACTGCGCCGAGAACGGCATCATCTCCGGCTTCGACGGCGAGTTCCGTCCCAGCGACAACATCACCCGCCAGGAGGCTGCTTCCGTGATGAAGAACGCCCTGGAGCTGACCGGCACCACCAGCGAACTGTTCGCTGACGACGCCGCCATCGCCACCTGGGCCAAGGCCAACGTGTACGCCTGCAAGGCTGCCGGTGTCTTCAACGGGGATGACCACAACAACTTCAATCCCACTTCTACGCTTACAAGAGCTGAGGCCGCGTCCGCAATGGTCAACGCGATGAACTGAGGTTTCAACTCTACTTAATTTTTATGATTACCCATAGGACAGAGGGCGCTGCCGGAAGGCGGTCGCCCTTGCCCTTTTCCCGGAAGAAGGTTGCACAGAAGGACAAAGAGAAAGCCAGGCAGAGGGAAGGCCCTTCTGTCTGGCTTTTTGCGCTGTTCAGCAAAAAGATCCGCCTGCAAACGCTTTGGGTTTTCCTTTTCAGTGCCTTGCTTTTCAGGCCGTGCTTTTTGAAGATAGCGGCTTCTGCCGCTGTCTGTGGCAGCACTGGTCTCCGCCCTCCGCGGGCATAAGGGCAGATTGTCCTGCCCGCTCACAGGCCCCAGGCAAGACAAAAGGGACAGCTTTCGCTGTCCCTCCTGCCTATGGGGTAAATCATAAAATTAAGTAGAGTTGAAACCTCAGTTATCAACCGCGTTGACCATTGCGGACGCGGCTTCAGCTCTTGTAAGCCTGTCAGTGGGTTGAACTCGTTGTGGTCATCGCCCTTCAAGACACCGGCGGCCTTGGCGGCGTACACATTGGCTCTTCGCCCAGGTGAAGCAATGGCGGCGTCATCCGCGTACAGGTCGCTGGAGGTGCCGGTGGCCTCGAAGGTCCTTCACCAGCATGAAGCAGCTTCCTGACGGGGTGATGTTGGCGTCGGGATTGAAGTTGCCGTCGTCGCCCAGATGATGCTCGTTCTCATACAGGTAAGGCGATGGGCGTTCAGGCCGTAGTCGGTGTCGGGATCCTTGAGGGGTGGTGGTGGGCTTCCTGGGTCGTTCTCGTGGTCCAGCAGCAGCTTGCTGACCATGATGGCGAAGTCGCGGCGGGTGATTGTTGTTCATCGGCTTGAAGGTGCCGTCGGTGTAACCGGACAGGATGCAGCTCCACTGCGCATCACGTTGTTGTAGTACCAGTCGTTCGTGTCAACGTCGGAGAACTGGTCGGCCACAACAGCCTTCAGGGGTGTAAACATTGGTAGTAGCTTTGTCTTCGGACTGAACAGTGATCTTGATATCAGTATTCAGATCATAGTTGGCATCCTCTTTGTAAGACGCGCCATTCACTGCGATATCGGCCATCTTGGAAGCGGTCAGACCCAGCTTCACGGGATACAGGTTGGTACCGAAGGGCAGGCTCACGGTGACAGTCTTGCCCGCTGATGGAAGCACGGATGCCGTTCACAGTCACAGCGGTCAGCTCAGCGCCCTTTTCGGCATCGGCAACAACCAGCTTAAGGGTATAAGTATTGATGTTGCCGTTCTCTTCTATAACCGTCAGGGTGGCTTCCCTTACTGGTGGTCACCTTGTTGCTGTTGCTATCAGCGCCTGGCTCACCGTT
>VOFI01002610.1_pt1 | contig 10284 bp, 19 predicted proteins | sample 5384131 | NCBI WGS metagenome assembly VOFI01 (sample SAMN12384728, study PRJNA508395) | human gut metagenome | isolation source: healthy gut H | host: Homo sapiens
AAAACGGACACTGTACCCCTCTCATCCAGCACCAGACGGAACGTCCATGTTTTCCCCAGCGCTGTTCCGTTCATGGCGCGTTGTCCGAGATGTAAAACTCAATTCCTCAGTAAGCCCTTCTCCACACGGTCTGTGATGGTAAGGAGCCCAGCTCCAGTCAGTGTACATGCCATCTATTTTCCTCACCGCAGGGCGTCATCCCGGAAATAGAGCGCTCCCTCATAGAACAGGACGGGCCCGGAGAGCATTTTCATCCACCATACGCTGCGCCAAGGCATCGGAGAAGTAGAACTGGAACGCTCCCCAGCAGTTCGTTCGGTTCTGTGGGTACCTCCGCCCCCGCACCAGCTTCCCACTGTTCGGGCAGGGTCTGGGCCTGGTAGCCCGCCTGGGCCAGCTTCTTCCCGGGAAAAGGCGCACCCCCGGTCCCGCCGATATAGCCCCTGGTACAGCTGCATCCATTCTTCCGCCCCGGCATAGGCCACCTGAGCCATAGCTGCCATTTCTCCTCCTCCGACAGGTCGGGCAGTTCATACCAAAAACAGGGGGTACTCCGGAGAAATATCAGAAATTTAGCCCCACAATGCTCCGTTGCGGACGATCAAATAGGCCGTCATAGAGCAATCCCGCAGCCAGCCCTCCTCATCCAGCTCCATGCCTCCGGCAACCACCACGTTTTCCGGGTGTCCACCAAAAGCGGTAGCCAATTCGTCACCGCGTATCCCAGCTCCATTCTCTGGAAGGACAGGCACTGGACGCGGCCGTCCAGGTAGTCATAGCCCTGGGTCCCTTCCGGCGGCCCCTGCTTCACTCGATCCTCCAGCCACTCCTGGACCAGGGCGTGGATGCTGTCCAGCTGGAAGCTGTCCAGCAGTTCGTCCACCTGCTCATACAGGGCATTGTACCGCCCCATCTCCCCGGGAACGGTTTCGTCATAGCGCACGTCGCTGGGACCAATAGCATACAAAAACCCCTTGGGCTGTCTGGCCAGGAAAACTGTCCATGGGGACAGCCCGCATCGGCAATGCCCTGCCAATCGGTTGGGTCGGTCAAGTAAATACCTACCAGCCAGCCTGCTCCATCCCAGTCTCCCGCGCTCTTCATGTAGAAGTCCACGCCGCCGTCCATTTCCTGATGTCCACGCCTCTCTGCCCAGCCTTCGGGCAGGGTATGGTAAAAGCCATAGTCGTAGTTGTGGTAGTACGGGTAGGCTTGGAATATTCCCTCACATGGGGCAGCAGATCCACCGTGTACGACTGTCCCTCCAGATCAATGTACATGGACAGCTCGGTGATATCACCAACAGATTCCCGTCCAGGTCAAAGAGTGGCCTCTCCCCCGGGGTCCAGGCCGTCTCGTCCAGGTAGTGCAGGCTCATGCCGCCCAGCCATCTGACCTCGGCCTGCCCCGCAATGCAGACTCCAGTCCCGCTTCTCCGGCAGGGTAAAGGAGACGGTCTGCCTGTCATAGGTGATGGTGTTTTCCAGCTCCTCCACCGCCTGGTCGGCCTCCGCTGCCCTGGGTCTGCTCACAGGCCACCAGACCACCTTGGCTCAGCACGGCAGGCCAGCGCCAGACATACCAGCGCACGGCCCCGCTTTTTACCACAAACAGGTTGGTGAGCCGGGCCTTCAGCTCCTCCTTGCTGCTGCCAAAGCGGCTGGAGAGAACGGCCCTGCCCCTTCCGCCGCGCACTCCAGCAGCAGCCGACCATACCGATGGCGGAAGGCAGAATTTTCTTTGCCCGCTACGTCCTCGTCACAGCACAGCTCCAGATTCCGACCTGCCACCCGGCTCATCCACCACACCAGGGGTTGAACCAGTGCAGCCAGCAGGCTGCCATCATCAGCCCTTGTACTCCAGGTCCCGGCGGCGCAGGTGGTTAAGCTCATGGAGGGACCACCAGAGGGTCGCACCCTCCTGAGGATCAGCAGCACCGGACGCAGCACGCCCAGCACCATGGCAGTGCGTACCCGGTCACTGCGCCGCACCTGGAAGGTCCGTTTCAGTCCCAGCCGCAGAGCCAAATATTGAATCTGCTCCCCGGGTCTCGGGGATACCGGACGCCCAGTGCAGCAGAGCCCGCCGGTGACCAGGTAGCTGCTGATTTGGATGAGGGGCGATGGCAACAATACCGGTCAGCCATAACGTCCTTTAACCACCGCCACCGGTACCTCGGTTTGGGCGGTCAGGTCAGGCTCTTTGCTCCATTTGGGGAAGGATGGTTCCACATTGGGCTCCACCGAGAGAGTTGGATCGTTCAGCCTTCCGAGGACGATTGTGGGATAGCAGCAGGGGCACCTGCACTGTCACCGCAGGCTTGGGCAGAGGATCTCCACCGGGCCCACTAGCCGAACGGCCAGCAGCAGCCACAGGAACAAAGCTCTTGGCCTTTTGGCCCGGCTTTGCAGCCACCAGCTCATCCAGAGGCAGGCCCGCACGGTGTGCCTAGACCACCCGCAAAACAAATTCTCCAACGCTTGCCGCCGTCCAAGCTCATCCAGGAGGGCCTCCCACCTCGCTTTGGTCAAAGCGTCGTGGAGGCGGCCTCACAGACCTCTTCCTTTCCCAGGATGGCGCGTCCTCCTGGCGGCGATAGGCCTGCCCGCTCCACCAGCGGGGTGTAGCGGTTCGTTTTCCCCTCCTTGCGGCAGGCCAGATAGCCCTTCTCCTCCAGGCGCTTGAGGTAGCTGTGTGCAGGGCGCTGGCGGTAGGGGCCGTTCGCCGCTCCAAAATAGCGGGCGCGGTGGCCTCCTTCAGCCCCCACCACCAGCATAATGTCCAGCTCCGACATCGGGCAGACGGGGATAGTCCCTTCATGGAGCACTCCTCCTTTCTATTTCTGCATTTGCAGATCTTTCAATAATATTCTACATTTGCAGAAATTGATTGTCAAGAAGTTTTCCCCAATTTATTTCCAAATGTGCAAAAAGAACCGCGCCATGCTCCACCCCCAGGACCACGCAGCCGGGGAAGGTGAGCCCCAGGCCAAGGGTAATGGTACCCGCCACCCTCCAGTCCGCCTTCTTTCCCCAGCCCGCCTCCCAGCCAGAGCGGCGGTGCAGGTATGGGTGGTGGTGAAGCAGGCAGGCCCAGCACCGTGGCCACCAACAGGCAGCCCACCCCTGCCACGTCGCAGGCACCCCATCCCGGGGGTTGGGGTCACCATCTCGGCCCTACGGTATCGATGATCCGCCGTCCCCCCATTCCGGTGCCCAGCGCCATTCCCACCGCGCGAGGAACACCAGCAGCCAAGAGGCACTACAAAGGGGTCTGCTCGTCCTGCCGTCCCTGGACCAGAGCCGTCCCCAGCAGAAACACCCCCAGAAACTTCTGGCCGTCCTGCGCTCCGTGGAAAAAGGCGGTGGCCGCCGCTCCGGGAAGCTGAAGAGGCAGCAAAAGAGGCGGTCCGATCCTTCCATGTTCCGGCCCACCGTCCCATCTGCCGCCCACACCAAATCCGGCTGCGGTGGACAGCAGGAGGCCCAGCAGCATTTTCCCCCAGCTCTCCCAGCGCACGCAGTTCCAGCTTCCTCCAGGGCCACCGCCGCCCCGGTGATCCCCGCCACTAAGGCGTGGCTCTCGCTGAGCAAGGATACCCCACCGCCAGCACACCACTGCCCAAATCACTACCCCTGCCATTCCTGCGCTCAGAGCAATGGAGGCCGCCCGTGGGCCGCCGGAAAAGGCGGCGATGGATGAGACCGTCTCGGCCACCGAGGCGTTTACCCGCCGTCACGCAGCACACTCCGGCAAAGTTGCACACCGCCGCCAGGAATTACCGCCCGGCGAAAGGGCAGCGCTCCCGTGACCACCGCTCCGGCAATGGCGTTGGGGCATCGGTCCCAGCCGTTGACCAGCAACACCCCCAGGGTAAGCAGCGTAAACAGGGCCAGAGCCGGGGGTTTCTCCCAACTGCTGCAAAAGGCAAAAAAGTGGGACATGAACTCACCTCCATGTCCCACGGTATGTCCCCCTATTTTGGATGATATGCGCCCCCGGCGGCGGGCGTGCCGCTCCCGGTCCATCCCGCGGGGGTGGACGCCCGGTAATATGGCCTGCCGTACTTGTCCCGGATGGCGTCCATGGTTCGTTCCAGATGCTCGAGTCGCTGACGCTTTTCTTCCTTGACTCGGCAAACAGGTCCTGCTGAGCCACGGCCTCGTCCTGGTCAATCAGATAGATGGCGGTAACGGTGAGCGCCCGCACCGGCAGGCTCATATTCCACAGCTGGTCGGCCAGATCCAGAGCGGCAGAGGGGCCAGCTCCCGAAAGGAAGGTGGGAACGGGGTGGTCCAGCTGCTTTCTGGCGGCTCACATCCCGAAAATTGGGGTCCCGGACGGTGAGAGCCCAGGCTGCCGCACTTCATACCATGGCGGCGCAGGCGGGCAGCTACTTGGTCGGACAGCATGGCGATGCCGGTGCGAATCTCCTCCCGTCCCTGGAGGTTGCGGCGGAAGGTCAGCCCGTTGCCCACCGACTTAGGGGGGCGCGTGCAACAGCTGATCAGGGCTTCCCGGTCAAACCGGGCCAGATCGCCGATGGTCCGCACCCCGAAACTTCTCCAACGTGCGTCCCCGCCGCCCGGCCCACATAGAGCAGGTCGGTCACCGGCAGAGGCCAGACCAAGGCACGAAAGTTGTCCGGCGAGATCAGGGTGACGGCGTCCGGTTTTTTGTAGTCGCTGCCCAGCTTGGCAAACTCTTTTTTGGAGGGCTCCCACCGAGATGGTCAGGCCCAGCTCCCCCCGCACCCGGCGGCGGAGCTGGTGGGCCAGGGCCAGGGGGTCCCCGCCGAAGAGGTGGAGAGAGCCGGTGACGTCCAGCCAGCTCTCGTCGATGCCGAAGGGTTCCACCAGATCGGTGTACTCCTGATAGAGCTGGTTTACCTGGCGGGAGAACTCCCGGTACTTGTCGTGGTGGGCGGGAAGGAGAACCAGCCTGGGACACTTTTTTTCCGGGCCTGCCAGATGGTCTCCGCGGTCTTGATACCGAAGGCCTTGGCAGGCTCGTTTTTTGCCAGGATGATGCCGTGGCGGCTGGCCGGGGACACCAGCATCACAATATAGGCGATTCCGGTAAGCATGGCCATGCTCACCATCACTTTGGTGTATTCATTCTGGAGCGGGCGGAGGTGCTGGTCATGGAAGGTGCGGACATAAAAAAACACTCCTTTTGTTTTGGTACACCAGAAAGCAGCAAGTCTTCCAGGTGCAAAACAATAAGGAGGTGCGCTTCATGCATGCCGGAACGGCATACCATTGTTTTGACACACACATCTTCTTCCATCCGGACTATTACCGTTGGTCCCGGAGTTTCACCGGGTCAGCGGGCGATCAGCTTACTGAAATCGCGCCCGGTCGCGGACTATACCGCCAGTGGGGGAATCACACCCCGCCCTGAAGACTGTTCATTCAGTTGTCCATGTCTTATTATACGGCGCAAAGAAAAATTGCAACCCCCGTTTTTGGCAAATTCAGAACAAATATTCGACTCTCCGTTGACTTTCCCTGTCCGCTATATTACAATGATTCCAAATCCCTCGGAGGCGTGCGCCATTTCATCTGGCATGGCCTGCGCCTGTGCCGCTCCGGCGTCACTCTGGAGGCCGCCCGCCCCTGCGAGAGTCAGGCCGACGCCTGGCCTGAGGCAGAACAGCACCGGTATCAGGCCATTCTGGACCAGTGCGACTTCGAGACTCTGGTCCAGCACCGCTATGACCGCTTCTGTATGCAGCGGCGCAACCGCTATATGGTGGACCGCTCCGCCCGGCTGCTGTCGGTCTATGACGGGGTGCCCAAGGGCGGAACCGCCCAGACCCTGGCCTACGCCATGCGTCAGGGTGTCCCCGTCCAAATCCTCGACCCAGAACAAGGAGACTGACATGAAGACGCTGATGCATATCTGCTGCGCCCCCTGCGCCAACCGCCCCATCGCCGCCCTGCGGGAGGAGGGCATCGAGCTGGCCGGCTTCTGGTACAATCCCAATATCCACCCCTATACCGAGTACCGCAGCCGAAAAACCTGCCTGGAGGACTACGCCAGGGAGATCTCCCCCTCCCTCTGGTGGTAGTCAATGACTACGGCCTGCGCCAGTTCGTCCAGCATGTAGCCGACAACATCCACCACGAAGCGGGCGTAGAAGTACATCAGGATGGTCTGAGCAGCCAGCATGGCGATCATGGCAACGGCGACGCTGGCCAGCTGCCACAGAGCCACGGACATCAGAGCGATGGCCAGGAAGATGGACAGAGAAACATTGCCCCACAGGTCCAGAGCGCGGGAAGGCATCACGATGTGCTTGGCATCGCAGAAGTTACGGATAACAGCGGCGATGAGCATGGCGCCGATGTAAGTGGGGAAGGTGAAGCTGAAGTGGAAGTTGCCGATGTTGATCTGGATGCCGTTCAGAGCGGCGGTGAGCAGGTGCCCAGGCCGGCGGCGGCGTCAGCAGGATAGCGGCGTTGGTGAGAGTCCACGTCCACGCGCTCAGCCTTCTCACGGTCGGCCTCGCTCATGTCGTTCAACTCCACACCGGTCTCGCTCTCGGTGGACTTCAGGTTGTACTTGTTGATGATGCCGCGGGCAGTGGGGCCACCATCAGGGAGCCGGCCACCAGACCATAGGTAGCGGCAACAATGGCAATGACGTTGGCGCTCTCAATGCCCATGTCCTCCATCAGAGGACCATAGGGAGCCAACAGTGCCGTGGCCGCCAACCATGGGGATGGAGCCGGTGCACAGGCCCAGGCGCAGATCCCAACCGAAGACGCCGGCCAGGATGGAGCTGAGCACGTTCTGCAGGCACACCATCACGATGGCCACCAGCAGGGGAAGGTGATAACCTTCTTGCCGCCCCTTCTTCAGCAGGCGGAAGCAAGCGGTGTAACCGACGCTGGTGAAGAACAGGGTCATGAAGAAGTCCTTGACGTTAGAGTCAAAGGTGAACTCCACGATACCGCCCATGTACAGGCACAGGTGGACGATAGCGAAGATCAGGCCCCCCACCACGGAGGGGCAGGGATACAGCATTTTCTCAGGAATTCAACGCGGTTGGTCAGGAATCGTCCCAGGACAAAACAGCATCATGGCGATGGCTGCAGTCTGGTACATATTCAGAGCAATCTGGGGCATGTTTTTCCTCTCTCCTTTCTATGTACTAATTGGTTTCCCAGTTCCTACATGAGGGATTTTACAGCTTCCTTCAAATTGCTTCAAAATCCTACGGCGTAAAAATTTTTTTCCCCAAATTTCACAATTTTTCGTTTTTTCATTTTGGGGCATCTGACCACTTATTTACGATATTTTTCCTGTTTCTTCCTCCTGATTTGTATTATCCTACCCTTTGACTTCAAGATGGAAGATTATCGCAGAAATAGGTCAAGATATGCAAACTTACAGGTCAATGGGTCAATCTTCCTCCGCCAGCACCAACATACCATCAAAAAGCATTTCAGGTTAGCCTTGCCCTTACTGCCCTTGCCCTGGATAAAGGCCATCTCCGCGCGCACCTCCTGGAATGGGAACAGCCGGGAGGCATACTGAGTAAAGACCTCGTTTCCATAGTCGTCCAGTCCCAGGCTGGCCAGATGGTTGAGCCCACGCTCTACCGCCCGGCGTGCCCGCTGCTCCATAGACTTGGGACTGTCGCTGAGCTGGGCACACAGGGCGCCCACCCCCACCTGGCACACCTGCTGGTGCCGGTCCAGCAGGTACATGCACATATCCATAATATCCTTTTGCCCCTTTCTCTCCAGCCATGCCCAGCTGGCTCAGGGCATATTGAATCCGCTTGCGCTGCACATCAGAGTTGAGACTGCCGCTCCACCACGGGAGTCTGCTTGATGGTAAATACACTTTGAATGAGTTTTGAATCCGCTCATTTTCCATCTGCTGACGGATATCACGAATCACCTGACGCACTTCAATGAGGTTGATAGGCTTGTTGATAAAGAAATCCACTCCGGCCAGGTAGGCCTTGGCTACCATCTCTTTGCTACTGACCTGGGAGATCATGATAAATTTTGCCAGACAGCCCCGCTCCTTCAGCTCCCGGACCACCTGTATCCCGTCCTTGCCGGGCATCAGCAGGTCCCACCAACACCAGGTCCGGTGCCAGTGCCAGGATCTTATCCAGGTCCAGTCCGCTTCCGCTGTCTCCACACGGTCCCCAGGTCGTTGCTCTCTACAATATCCTCTAAAAATGCTGATGACTGAGATATCGTCTTCTACAATATAGATTCTCATGCTTCTCCTCCCCTCAGTGCATCCATGGAAATGGTCACCTGAAAACAGGCTCCCTCCCTCACTGCTGGTCACCTCAATGGTTCCATCCAGCCTCCTCTACCAAAACCGTACCGCCGGCAGGCCTACGCCCCGGTTGATGTTTCGGTCTGGGGATCAAATTTGGTGGAATAGCCCACCTGGAACAGGTTCTGCATGGCCCGCTTGGAAATGCCAGGCCCGGTATCCCGCACGGTCAGCACCATCTGCTCCCGGACCACCCGTTCCTCCACCAGGATCATCCCTGAACCCCGTCCGCTTTGAATGGCTTCCGCGGCGTTCATCACCAGATTTTTCGTACCGACATAAGCCGGTGAAAGTGCTCCGCAGTGGCAAATCCGTCTCTCACACCGACATTCAGCAGCATCATTCTGGCGTTCTCCCAAGATATGCCGCATGGTATCCCGCAAAATATGCAGCAGATCGGACATGCGCATAGTCTCATCGTTGTAGGCGTCGGCTACCTCACCCTCAATGCCCAGATAATACTGAGATTGTCCTTTTTTACCTCGTGCACGTCCGGGCGATGGACAGGGCAAGCTGACGCAGGGCTCAGGATAGTCCTCCGCTCCCAGCTGCTCATAGAGCTGACCAGGCCCGGTCATGATCCCTTCAATGTTTTCTGCGCTTTTTAAAAAATACAGTTCATTTTTCAAATTGGCGGGCAGGAACAAACGCTGATAGCGCTGCTCGTGTTCCTCCTCCATCAGCAGGCGCTGATAGCGCCGCATCCCCCCTTACAGAATACCCGCAGCCAGCAGAGAGCGTGCCAGTCCCAGCAGCACCAGGGTCACAATGGCCGGCGCATCCGGCAACGCCATCCGGGACAAGGTCACTTGCAGGCGGCGGAGATGCGGGTGATCCACAGGAGCGGAAGTCGCGCTTCTTCAGGCGGCGGCCGGTGTAGGCGTAGGACAGGGACTTCATCACCTGCTCGTTGGCCATCTTGAAGTGCTTGCTCTTGGCGCCCCAGTAGCCCTTGGCCAGCTTGAGGACCTTATTTCTTCTCTTGCGCGTCATCATCGCGCCTTTGACTCTAGCCATTGTAAAAAGCCTCCTATGTTAAGGTAAAAATCAGTCTTATCTTATTTGTAGGGGATCATGCGCTTGATGGCGGGCTCGTTGGTCTTGTCCGCATAAGCGCCGGCGCGGAGGCCTCTCTTGCGCTTGGTGTCCTTGTCGTGACCGTTGAGCAGGTGACGCTTGTTGGCGTGGGCGCGCTTGACCTTGCCGGACTTGGTCAGGCTGAATCTCTTTTTCGCACCGCTGTGAGTCTTGAGCTTAGGCATGGTGGTAAAACTCCTTTTCTTTCAATTCAAAACGTGCGGGGTTCAGGACTTCTTGGCTTCCAGGTTTGGCAACCTTGCGCAGCGGGGGAGAGGAAGATGGACATGTATTTTATCTTTTTCCGTCTTTCCTTCCATCCCCGCAAATATTTACATAACCTTCTTTTTTGCCCTGCTTCTACAAAAGTTTTTGCACACTTTCCACACTACTTTCCACATTTTTATTGTTATTTCCTGCACATTGTTCTAAATCTTCTTGTTTTCTCCCTTCCATTTTCTTCTTTGATTCCATCTTGTAAGGTTACATAATGCGTAAAATTGCATTTTTATTTCCAAAAGAATAAGCCCTCCCCGACGGTATTGTTCCCGCAGAGGAGGGCTTGAAAAATTCCGATGTTTAACCCAGGGGAAATATCCCGGGTTGGCGTAGGCGTTCAGATCCAGGCCGGCACATGCCCGCCTGGTACTCATAAAAGCCCTGGCAGCCGATCATGGCGGCGTTGTCCCCGCAGTACTTCAGCTCCGGGAGGTACAGCTTGTCCCCGCTCTTGGCGCAGGCCGCTTGCAGGTCGGCCCGGATGCGGCTGTTGGCCGCCACGCCTCCGGCCACCGCCAGTCGGCCGTAGCCCTTCATTCGGGCGGCCGCCATGGCCCGGGGCACCAGCGAGTCGCTCACCGCCCGGCCAAAGCTGGCGGCAAAGTCGGGCAGGGATAAC
>VOFI01003685.1_pt1 | contig 10200 bp, 13 predicted proteins | sample 5384131 | NCBI WGS metagenome assembly VOFI01 (sample SAMN12384728, study PRJNA508395) | human gut metagenome | isolation source: healthy gut H | host: Homo sapiens
ACGAAGCTGGTAAGGCTTTGGTTGCTGCTGGTCCGAAACTCCTAATTGGAGAATCAGATATAATATGGAAGGCGGTTCGATTCGAACCGCCTTTTATTGCTATACTGTGTCTTTCTATGAAAAGGAATACTGTCTGCTTAGTTTTTTTTCCTATATTTGTCAAAAACGAGACTATTTACTTTTAAAGACAGCTATGACGTATCTGGATACAGACAAACAGACCTATGCGGATCTAAGCATTACAGAGACTGCTAATAATGAGCAATTTCTTTTTCTCTTTGTTTTCCAAAACAGAGACAAAAGAAGGAAAAGCGCTGATGTTGAACTGGATTATGTATCCGCTAAGTGATTTGGATATGATCCGCAAAAGGCAGGAGGCTGTTGCGTGGGATGCTTTACCTGAACTTCTTTTTGAATGAAGAAGAATTGGATTTTATTGAATATTATCTGGCTTATCGCGACCAGATCAGGGAAGCACACGTCTTACTGTCATGTGCTACTGTCATAGATCGCCTGTTGAGATATGATTCAACCCCGTTATGTTATTTGTCGGGGAGTGAAATTGGTAATACATTTGCTGCATTGTTTGGAGAGATGGGCGAAAGAATTGGATGAGGATGCCCCACAATTGATGAAGGAGTCAGCCCGTATGGTGAATGATATTTTGTCCGGAAGTGAATTAGGTGAAGTCTTGGAACAGACTTCTGGCGAAGAAAAGGCGGCTATCTAATTATACCATAGATAAATATGATTATTTATTTCGTTGTACCCGTTTGTTGTCTTTGAAAAGAGTTATTATCAGTTTTGTATTTATTGGATGTCTGTCGGACAGCTCATCGGGTAGCGAAAGAGAAAAATTTCTGTTGTACACCGAAATGGTGGAAACAATGGATTTTTCGGTCGAGGGTGTAGTTCATCCTTTTGTGAAAAATGCGGGAGAATAGTTGGGTGATGTCCCGGGGAAATATCAGTATTTTTACGGGTTCTAATATGGCGGGAAAGTCAACCACTTTAAAAGCACTGACTTTGGCTGTCTGGCTGGCACATTGCGGTTTGCCTGTTCCTGTGAAATCAATGATTTGTCCTCTTTACGAGGGGATTTATACCTCTATTAATCTGCCGGATTCTTTGCGGGACGGACGAAGTCATTTTATGGCAGAGGTACTCCGTATTAAAGAAGTGATGCAAAAAGCGCTTACAGGAAAACGTTGTTTGGTCGTCTTGGATGAAATGTTTCGCGGAACTAACGCTAAGGATGCTTTTTGAGGCTTCTCTTGCAGTCAATGAATTATTGAAAAGATTCTCATGTTGCCATTTCCTTATATCAACTCATATTCTGAGTATGCAGAAAGCATTTGAAAAAGATCCTGCCTGTTGTTTTTATTATATGGAAGCGGAAATTATTGACGATGCATTTGTTTGTCATCATCGGCTATTGCAGGGGATTTTCGGAGGCTAGGGTAGGATATTGGGTCGTGAAAAAAACTACTGGCCGGTTTGATATAGTTTCACCTTATTATTGTGTCCATTAAGACAGTATTTTATTTTTATTAAAGGCATATTTTACTTACTTTTTGTACAGACTATATAAGAGCATAATCTTGAATAATAATGCGACAACCATGAAGAAACTCTATTTCTTTCTTATCTGCTCTTTGTTTCTTGTCACCGGACTTTATGCGGGAGAAACAGATTATACTCAAGGACTTTCCATCTGGTTTGATTCTCCCAATACTTTGCAGGGGTATGCCGTGTGGTATGGGGGAAGACCGGATCTGTGGAAAGGTGGTGATAAACCGGAAACAGCAGGAAATGCAGGTCATAATCCGGATCCCGCTTGGGAATCGCAATCATTACCGATAGGGAATGGTAGTTTAGGTGCGAATATCATGGGGTCGGTAGAAGCCGAACGTATCACTTTCAATGAAAAAACGCTTTTGGCGCGGTGGTCCGAACACAGCGAAAGGTGTGGACTATTATTGGAATGTCAATAAACAATCGGCCCATCTTTTAGATGAAATACGTCAAAGGCATTTACAGAGGGAGATCAGAAAAGGCTGAAATGCTAACGCGTCAGAACTTCAACAGTGAGGTGTCTTATGATGCTGACGGAGAAAACCTTTCCGTTTCGGTAGTTTTACGACTATGGGAGAGTTTTATGTGGAGACCGGGCTGAATATTATTGGTATGAGTGATTACAAGCGTATTCTTTCTTTGGACTCTGCTATGGCTGTAGTTCAGTTTAAAAAAGACGGTGTAGCGTATCAACGGAATTATTTCATTTCTTACCCTGCTAATGTGCTGGTCATGCGTTTCAGTGCCGACCGGCCGGGTAAGCAGAACCTGGTATTCAGTTATGCTCCTAATCCGGTGTCTCCGGGAATATGGCTTCTCAAGGTGATAAAGGTTTGGTGTATTCCGCATCTCTGGACAATAACGGAATGAAATACGTCGTCCGTATCCAAGCGGAGACTAAAGGTGGAACATTGGTCAATAGAAATGGGAAACTCACCGTGAAGGGAGCGGATGAAGTTGTCTTTTATGTCACTGCGGATACTGACTATAAGGCTAACTTTGCTCCAGACTTTAAGAATCCGAAAACGTATGTCGGGGTCAATCCTGTCGAAACAACGGGCCAATGGCTGGCTAATGCGGTGGCCAAAGGTTATTCGGCTCTGTTGAATGAGCATTATCAGGATTACGCTGCTTTATTCAATCGGGTGAAGTTGAATCTGAATCCAACGGTAAAGACCGGTAATTTACCGACCGGGCAGCGGTTGAAAAATTATCGGAAAGGGCAGCCGGATTATTATCTGGGAGAGTTGTATTATCAATTTGGACGTTATCTTCTGATTGCCAGTTCCCGTCCGGGCAATATGCCGGCCAATCTGCAAGGTATCTGGCACAATAACGTTGATGGGCCTTGGCGTGTTGATTATCATAATAACATCAATATCCAGATGAATTATTGGCCTGCCTGTTCTACGAATCTTGGAGGAGTGCGTGCTTACCGTTAATTGATTTTATCCGCACATTAGTGAAGCCGGGTGAAAAGACGGCTCAGTCTTATTTTGGAGCCAGAGGATGGACAGCATCTATCTCCGCCAACATATTCGGATTTACCACTCCGTTGGAAAGTCGAGATATGTCATGGAACTTTAATCCAATGGCAGGTCCCTGGCTGGCTACGCATATCTGGGAGTATTATGACTATACACGGGATCTGAAATTCTTGAAAGAGACCGGCTATGAACTAATTAAGAGCAGTGCCAATTTTGCAGTTGATTACCTGTGGCATAAGCCGGACGGAACTTATACGGCTGCCCCGTCAATTCCCCCCGAGCATGGTCCTATCGATCAGGGAGCTACATTTGTGCATGCCGTAGTGCGTGAAATCCTATTGGATGCGATCAAAGCGAGCGAGGAATTGGGAGTGGATAAGAAAGAACGTAAGGAATGGGAACATGTGCTCGCCAATCTCGTTCCTTATAAGATCGGTCGTTATGGGCAATTAATGGAATGGTCGGTGGATATTGACGATCCGAAAGATGAACACCGTCATGTGAATCATCTGTTCGGACTGCATCCGGGACATACGGTTTCTCCCGTCACCACTCCCGAATTGGCTGAAGCCGCTAAAGTGGTATTGGTGCATCGTGGTGATGGTGCTACGGGTTGGAGTATGGGTTGGAAGTTGAACCAGTGGGCTCGCTTGCAGGACGGTAATCATGCTTATACCTTATTCGCTAATTTGCTGAAGAACGGTACCATTGATAATTTGTGGGATACGCATCCGCCTTTCCAGATTGACGGAAACTTTGGCGGTACGGCCGGTATTACCGAGATGTTACTTCAAAGTCACATGGGATTTATCCAACTGCTTCCTGCTTTGCCGGATGCATGGAAAGAAGGTTCTGTCCGTGGTATATGTGCGAAAGGAAATTTCGAGGTAGACATGATATGGGAGAACGGACTTTTGAAGGAAGCGACTATCCTGTCAAAGTCGGGTGAAAGATGTATTGTGAAATATGCCGGCAAGACTTTGTCTTTTAAAACTGTAAAAGGACATAGTTATCAGGTTAAAGTATGATGATGTGACTAAAGGGGTATTTGCTAAAACGGAAAATTAGACAGAAAATGATTGTTACTTATTTGAAACTCTTTTATACATTTGCGAAAATTGGTATGTTCACCATTGGAGGTGGATATGCCATGATTCCGTTGATAGAACGGGAGATAGTCAAGAAAAAGTGGATGAGTAAAGAGGAATTTATGGAAATGTTTGCCTTGACCCAGTCATTGCCCGGTGTTTTCGCAGTAAACATATCTATTTTTGTAGGTTATAAACTTCATAAGGTGATTGGTAGCCTGGTGTGTGCATTGGCTACCATTCTTCCCTCTTTTGTTATTATGATGTTGATTGCGATGTTCTTTGCCCGTTTTCAGGATCCATTGGTACGACGTTCTATGTCTCCTTTGTACGGTTGATATTCTTTAAAGCGGTGTGCCATGATAGCTTCACCGGCAGAAGCTGTCAGAACATTCGTACGAAGACCGATGATACCACGCGAAGGCATATCGAATTCAAGGTTGATACGTTCGCCTGTATTTTCCATCTTCACCATTTCACCTTTACGGCGGGTAACCATATCGATGATCTTGCTGGAATATTCTTCCGGTACGTTGATGGTCAGTTCTTCAATCGGTTCGCATTTCACACCGTCGATTTCTTTGAAGATAACCTGCGGCTGACCTACCTGCAATTCGTATCCTTCGCGACGCATTGTTTCAATCAATACAGAAAGGTGGAGTACGCCACGGCCGGAAACAATCCATTTACCGTCCTCTTCACTCTTCCTTACGCGGAGAGCCAGGTTCTTATCGAGTTCCCTCATCAGACGGTCATGGATATGACGTGAAGTCACAAACTTACCATCTTTACCGAAGAACGGAGAGTCGTTGATGGCAAACAGCATACTCATGGTCGGCTCGTCGATTGCGATTGGCGGCAATGCTTCCGGATTTTCGAAATCACAAACAGTATCTCCAATTTCGAATCCGTCGATACCTACCAGTGCGCAGATGTCACCGGAAGAAACTTCACTTGTTTTCACGCGGCCTAAACCTTCGAAAACATGGAGCTCTTTGATTTTGCTCTTAAGCATATCGCCGTTACGTTTCGCAAGCGTTATATTCATACCTTCTTTTAATGTACCGCGATGTACGCGACCTACGGCGATACGTCCGGTATAAGAAGAATAATCCAGAGAAGTAATCAACATCTGCGGAGTACCTTCTAACTGTGTCGGAGCTGGAATGTTTTCGATGATACAATCCAGTAGCGGAGTGATCGTTTCAGTCGGCTTCTGCCAGTCGGTGCTCATCCAGTTGTTTTTGGCGGAACCGTAAATCACGGGGAAGTCCAACTGATCTTCCGTTGCGTTGAGGCTGAACATCAAGTCGAAAACCATCTCGTAAACTTCTTCCGGGCGGCAGTTAGGTTTATCTACCTTATTAACTACCACGATGGGTTTCAAACCAATTTCGAGCGCTTTTTGCAGTACGAAACGAGTCTGGGGCATCGGACCTTCGAAGGCATCTACCAGCAGAATACAGCCATCGGCCATATTCAATACACGTTCTACTTCACCACCGAAGTCGCTGTGTCCCGGAGTATCAATAATATTAATTTTTGTACCGTTGTAGTTAATGGATACGTTCTTAGAGAGAATCGTTATACCTCGTTCGCGTTCCAAATCGTTGTTATCCAGGATAAGTTCACCACTATTTTGGTTGCTGCGGAATAAATTTCCGGCCAATAGCATCTTGTCAACCAGCGTTGTTTTCCCATGGTCAACATGGGCAATAATTGCAATGTTTCGAATATTTTGCATATAATACCTATTATTTGGCGACAAAGGTACAAAAATTGGATTAGAAATATATGCGCAACTCGCATTTTTTTCTTGTAAAACGTTGTGTGATAAAAGATAATACCTATCTTTGCACGCTCAAAAGAATATTTACTATCAATCAAAATTCTAAGAATTATGTATTTAGACGCTGCTAAAAAGCAAGAAATCTTCGGAAAGTACGGGAAGTCTAACACTGACACTGGCTCAACTGAGGCGCAAGTGGCATTGTTTTCATACCGTATTACTCGTCTGACTGAGCACATGAAGCTCAACAGAAAAGATTATAGTACAGAAAGAGCTTTGACTATGTTGGTAGGTAAACGTCGTGCTTTGCTCGACTACCTGAAAGCAAAAGATATCACCAGATATCGTGCTATTGTTAAAGAGCTCGGTTTGCGTAAGTAATCTACTTGTCGCGAAAAAATTGAAGAAGCCGTTTCTCATTATGAGGAACGGCTTTTTAGTTTCTCCCTTTTTCTATCGGATAGTCGTATTTTCTTCGGTTATAATTGTGTTCATCTAAAGATTTTGTTATTTTTGCAGCTTAATTATTATAATTTATCACCTTTGATAACTAAAATGCTTTCAAAATGGATACAAGTAAGATTGTTGGCGAGAAAATTAAAGCCCTCCGCGAAGATAAATCAATAAGCATAGAAGAGTTGGCGCAACGTTCAGGTTTGGCTATGGAACAGATTGAGCGTATTGAGAATAACATTGATATACCTTCTCTTGCACCGCTGATTAAGATTGCGCGTGTGTTGGGAGTACGGCTGGGGACTTTCCTTGACGATCAGGATGAAGTCGGACCGGTGGTATGCCGTAAGAAAGAAGCCAAAGATGCGATCAGCTTTTCCAATAATGCGATTCACTCTCGCAAACACATGGAATATCACTCGTTGTCCAAGTCAAAGGCGGACCGTCACATGGAGCCATTCATCATTGATGTAATGCCAACTGAAGATACCGACTTTGTTCTTTCTTCTCATGAGGGAGAGGAGTTTATCATGGTTATGGAAGGTATCATGGAAATCAGTTATGGAAAGAATACATACCTTCTGGAAGAGGGTGATAGCATTTATTATGATTCCATTGTTCCTCATCATGTACATGCTTACGAGGGGCAGGCTGCAAAGATTCTGGCAGTAGTTTATACACCGATTTGATGTTATGTAAGAACCAAGATTTAAGTATATCGTATGCAATTATTTGACCGTACTTTGGGGCAGTGGCTCGAACACTGGGCTGAAGAGACTCCCGATAAGGAATATATCGTTTATTCCGACCGCAATCTCCGTTTTACCTGGAGTCAGTTGAACCGTCGTGTAGATGATATGGCGAAAGGACTTATCGCCATTGGCGTGGAACGAGGCACCCACGTAGGTATCTGGGCTGCTAATGTTCCCGATTGGCTGACATTGCTTTATGCTTGTGCGAAGATCGGTGCGGTATATGTTACTGTAAATACGAACTATAAACAATCGGAGTTGGAGTATCTTTGCCAGAACTCGGATATGCATACGCTTTGTATCGTGAATGGCGAGAAGGACAGTGATTTTGTGCAAATGACGTATACTATGCTTCCCGAATTGAAAACTTGCGAACGCGGGCATTTGAAGAGTGAACGTTTTCCGTATATGAAAAATGTAGTATATGTCGGACAGGAGAAACATCGGGGAATGTATAATACTGCGGAAATCTTGCTGCTGGGAAATAATATCGAGGATAGTTGCCTAAATGAACTTAAAAGTAAAGTGGACTGTCACGATGTGGTAAATATGCAATATACATCAGGAACTACCGGTTTTCCGAAAGGAGTTATGCTGACACATTATAATATTGCCAATAATGGATTCCTGACCGGTGAACACATGAAGTTTACGGCAGATGATAAACTTTGTTGCTGTGTTCCGTTGTTCCATTGTTTTGGGGTAGTATTGGCTACCATGAACTGTCTGACTCATGGTTGTACACAAGTGATGGTAGAACGTTTCGATCCGTTGGTTGTGTTGGCTTCCATTCATAAAGAACGTTGTACGGCTCTTTATGGCGTACCGACTATGTTTATTGCCGAGTTGCATCATCCGATGTTCGACTTGTTTGATATGTCTTGTCTTCGTACAGGTATTATGGCAGGCTCTCTGTGTCCTGTTGAATTGATGAAACAGGTTGAGGAGAAAATGTATATGAAGGTGACCAGTGTATATGGTCTGACGGAAACGGCTCCCGGCATGACTGCCACCCGTATTGACGATTCATTTGATGTGCGTTGTAACACGGTTGGGCGCGATTTTGAATTTACGGAAGTGAAAGTGATTGATCCGGAAACAGGTGAGGAATGTCCGGTTGGTGTACAGGGTGAAATGTGTAACCGTGGATATAACACCATGAAGGATATTATAAGAACCCGGAAGCTACGGCGGAAGTGCTTGATAAAAATAACTTCTTGCACTCCGGCGATTTGGGTATTAAGGACGAAAACGGCAATTACCGCATCACCGGACGTATCAAGGATATGATTATTCGCGGTGGCGAAAATATTTATCCGCGTGAGATAGAAGAATTCCTTTATAAACTTGATGGAGTGAAAGATGTACAGGTTGCAGGTATTCCTTCTAAGAAGTATGGTGAGGCTGTTGGAGCGTTCATCATTTTACAGGAAGGTGTCACGATACAGGCGGAGGATGTACGTGACTTTTGCAGAAACAAGATTTCCCGTTACAAAATACCGAAATATATTTTCTTTGTGGATGAGTTTCCGATGACAGGTAGCGGAAAGATTCAGAAGTTCAGATTGAAGGATCTCGGTCTGAAACTTTGTAAGGAACAGGGAATAGAGATAATTTAGAGATCTATAATTCAAGTCTTTATAGTTTAGACACACAAAAGTTTTTCATTATAAAAAACAGTGAACGGTGAACAAACTGTATTTAGGTTACAGGGAGTTCACCGTTTGCTATTTATATTGTTACCTTTATTCTGTTCTAATCAAATTTCTGCTATCGTGAATTCTAAATAAAGTCGTCACCGAGTTGCATTTGGGCATCATTTACATATTTACGAATGGCATGTTCTTCATCCTTACGACAGATTAACAGCACGTTATTCGACTCAGCAATCAGGTATCCTTCCAGTCCGTCGATAACGGCAAGTTTTCCTTTCGGAAGTACTACCATATTATCTTTGCTGTTATAAATAAGCGAATGGCATTTCAGAGTAACATTGCCTTCCGGGTCTCTTTCCGATAAATCATAAAGTGATCCCCACGTTCCGAGATCCGACCAGCCGAAGTCTCCTAGAGATACATATACATTGTCAGCTTTTTCCATAATGCCGAAGTCGATGGATACGTTAGGGCATGCGGGGAAGTTTTCTTCGATAAATGCTTTTTCCTTCTCGGTGGCATAGATGTCTTTTCCCGGCGCTAATTTTGAAGCCAGTTCAGGTAGCAGATATTCGCAGGCTTTGATGATTGTATTTACATTCCACATAAATAGGCCGGAATTCCAATAAAATTCTCCGCTTTCTACGAATACTTTGGCTAATTCCAGTTCCGGCTTTTCAGTGAATGTTTTTACTTTATAGAAGTTTCCTCCTGCGGGTTCGTCTATTTGTATATATCCGTACCCTGTCTCTGGACGATTCGGCTTGATACCCAGTGTCAATAGTTTTTCGGAACGCGATACGAAGTTCAGTCCTTTTTCAATGGCAGCGAGAAATTCGTCTTCTTTCAGAATTAAATGATCGGAAGGAGCGACTACGATATTAGCGTTTGGATTTAATGCGCGAATGTGGTAGGAAGCCCATGCTATACAAGGAGCGGTGTTCCGTCTTGCGGGTTCCAGCAGAATCTGTTCTTCGTTCACTTCGGGCAATTGTTCCTTCACTAAGTCTGCATACATTGCATTGGTAACGATGAAAATGTTTTCTGTTGGAATAACCTTTTGGAACCGGTCAAAAGTTTGTTGTAAAAGTGAACGCCCCGTTCCGAAGAAATCTAAGAATTGTTTGGGCAATGTTTTGCGGCTAAACGGCCAGAAGCGGCTTCCAATGCCGCCACCCATAATCACGCAATAATTATCCTGGTTTGTCATGATAGTGACTCTATTTTAAAGTTTCTGCTAATGTACGGTTTATTCTCTGAATAGAGAAGTGTTTAAGATATGTTTTATTATTTTTTTCTCCTTTTTTTTGCCAAACTATTGTGAATTCAAAATAATGTCGTATCTTTGCACCGCAATTGAGAAATCAAGCACGTGCCCAGATGGCGGAATCGGTAGACGCG
>VOFI01004011.1_pt1 | contig 10191 bp, 14 predicted proteins | sample 5384131 | NCBI WGS metagenome assembly VOFI01 (sample SAMN12384728, study PRJNA508395) | human gut metagenome | isolation source: healthy gut H | host: Homo sapiens
TCGTTGAGCCAGGGCACGCGGAAGATGATGACGCGCTCGGGTTCGGCGATGCGTACGAGCACCTTCATCTTGCTCAGGACGGGGTTCATGACGATGTACTCCGCCAGCGATTCGGCAACCTCCTTCACCGCCTGATGAAATTCGGGTTCACCGGCGTTTTTGGCAAACGATTCCGGCCATGAATTCGTCGACAAATTTTGTGCTTCTTTTTCTCCATAATTAAGAGGTGTTTTTGAGTGAAGGCCCGATGAATTCGGCATCGAACCGACTGGATTGCTTGTCGTATGTCGCGAAGCCCGATGCCGAATTCACCGCACTCCGCGTTCCGGGTGCTACGGGACCCGTTCCGAATGGGGAGGGACCCTCCTAACCTAAACCTGTAACCGTATAAAAAAGGCAGCGGTCGTACGCTGCCGAATGTGCTAAAAGAGATAGCGTTCGTTGCGCACCTTCTTCACGAGCCGGAAGATGTCCTCCCACGCCTCCTCGCCGAAGGTCGTGCCGACCACCTCGATGACTTTGCCCGCCGTGATCGCGCCGATGGTGCCGCACTGCCGAAGCGAGAGTCCGGCGCACATGCCGTAGAGGAACCCCGCGGCGTAGAAGTCGCCTGCGCCCGTCGTGTCGACGCGCCTGGCGGCGGCCATGATGCCGACGTGCACCACTTCGCTGCGGTGTTTGATCAGCGCGCCGCGTATGCCGATCTTGACGATCGCCAGTTCGCAAAGCTGCGAAATGGCCTGCAAGGCGTTGATCGGTTCGTTCTCGCCCGTGAAGGCGATCGCTTCGTCCTCGTTGGCGAAGACGATGTCCACGTATTTTTCGACCAGGGCGCGCAGGAAATCGAGGTTCTCCTTGACGATGTTGAAACTCGCCAGGTCGATCGCCACCTGCAATCCGCGTTCTTTGGCCGTCCGGGCCGTGTGCTCGATCAGTTCGTGGTTCTGCACCAGGTACCCCTCGATGGACGCAGTCGAATCCTTCGAAGATGTCGGCGCGGACGTCGGCCGCCGTCAGTTCGAGCGCGGCGCCCAGATGCGTAATCATCGTGCGTTCGCCGTCGGGCGAGATCAGCGCCACGCACTTGCCCGACCGCTCGCTGCCGCGGAAGATGAAGGGCTTCACACCGAGGTTCGCGAGCGCCTGCTCGAAGAAGTCGCCCGTCGTATCGGGACCTACCTTGCCGATGAATCCCGTCCCGCAGCCCAGGCGCGCCATGGCGCGGATCGTGTTGCCGGCCGAGCCGCCCAGTGAGAGCGAATAGGGCAGTCCGGCGACCGATTTCGATATTTCGGTCTGCAACTTGCTGTTCACCAACGACATGGATCCTTTTTCGAGCAAGTATTTTCTCAGTACGGAGTCCGACTCCAAATTGACCAGCATGTCCGTCAGGGCGTTGCCGATGCCGATTACGCGTTTCATCCGATCGTTCTCTTCGTTTGGGTTCTGCGGGGAGCTTACATGGAAAGTATCTTCACGAGATTCACGTAATCCCGATTGATCGATTTGTTGTGACGCACCGCACGCGAGAAGGGCACGTAGACCAGTTCGTTGTTCTGGATGCCGATCATCACGTTGCGCTGCCCCTCCATGATCGCCTGAATGGCCATGGCTCCCATGCGCGAGGCCAGGATGCGATCCTGTGCCGAGGGCGATCCGCCGCGCTGGATATGTCCCAGGATCGTGACGCGCGCGTCGTACTGCGGGAACTCTTTTTTCACGCGCTCGGCCAGTCCCATGGCGCCCCCCGTGCGGGGATTTTCGGCCACGATGACGATCGCCGAGTTCTTGCTCTTGCGGAAACCCTGGCTGATGAGTTCGGCCAGCTGGTCGACTTCCGTGTCCATTTCGGGGATGATGGCCGCTTCGGAACCGGTGGCGATCGCACCGTTGAGGGCCAGGTATCCGGCCGTGTGTCCCATTACCTCGACGAAGAAGAGCCGTTCGTGGCTCGACGCCGTATCGCGCAGTTTGTCGACGGCCTCCATGATCGTGTTGAGCGCCGTGTCGTAACCGATCGTGGCGTCCGTACCGCCCAGGTCGTTATCGATCGTACCGGGCAGCCCCACGATGGGAATGTCGTGCTCCTGCGCGAAGATATTGGCGCCCGACAGCGAGCCGTCGCCGCCGATGACCACCAGTGCGTCGATACCGGCGGCTTTCAGGTTTTCATAGGCCTGCTGACGCCCTTCGACCGATTTGAACTCCTCGCAGCGAGCCGTTTTGAGGATCGTTCCGCCCAACTGGATGATGTTGCTTACGGACGAGGAGTGGAAATCGACGATTTCGTTCGTCACCAGACCGCGGTAACCGCGCAGAATTCCCTTGACCGTAAATCCGTTGTAGATGGCCGTGCGGGTAACGGCGCGGATGGCGGCGTTCATGCCTGGGGCGTCGCCGCCGGAGGTCAGGATACCGATGCATTTGATGGCTGCCATAGCGAAAGGAGTATTATCACTTCGGGACAAAGTTAGTAAAATAATTTATGAATACCGCTCTTTTTTACAGCTTTTTTTATGCCGAAACGGGAAGCCGTCCGGTGCGGCCTCCCGTTTCGCGGCGACGGGTCGTTCCGGCCGTTGTCATTCGTAGCTCTCGTCGTCGAAATCGATGTCGACGCTGTGTTCCGTCACGCGGATGTCGACCTTCTGTTTCTTGGGTCCCTTGATCGTGATCCGGTGTGCGGAATCGCTTGCCGGAGCGGTCTGCGGGGCGGGTTCGGTCGCAATGACGGATACGGTGTCGGCGGCCACCCACTCCTGCATACGGTCGATTTCCCTGTCGCGGAGTTCGTCGCGCGCCTCGTCGAAGAGTTCGTGCAGGCGGTGCCGCTGTTCGCCGCCGTACTCCCGCAGGATCAGTCCGCCGGTAGCGACGATCGTCAGGATCCAGAGCAGGGAAGACGATCAGCGTGGCGCGCCCGCTGGGTTTGCGCGAGGCGATCAGGCAGAAGAGGATGTAGATGAGCAGCAGCAGCGGGATGAGCACCGTCAGCAGGCCCATGACGCCCATGGCCGTGGTCGTCATCGTCCAGCCTGCGATCGATAGCGTTCCGCTGCCGCCCGGGTCGCCGAAGATCAGGGCGAAGAGTACGATGAGCAGGATGCAGGCGGCGAAGGTCAGGCCGAAGATGAAGAACCCGATGAAGATCTTGATGACGATGAGCGCCAGTTGTCCGAGGGCGTAGATCACGCGGGCGACGATCGATTTCACGTCGCTGTTCGTCTCGCAGTCCCGAACGGTTTTTTCGCGGATCGAGCGCACGGTGATCGACTCGCCCTCCATTTCGAGCTTCTGCCGCGCGGAGCGTGCGGCCGGTACGGCGAACCACATGATGAAGTAGCCCAATACGAAGACGCCGAACAGGTTGGAGAAGAAGGTCGAGAGGGTGCCGGAGAAGGGCAGTACCTCGACGAGGATCAACAACAGCAGCGGTGCGAAGAGCGTCAGGCGCACCCATGTGGCGTCGACGTCGAAGTAACGCCCCAGCCCGCACACCCGCCCAGGCGGGCGTTCTCGGTGTCGCGGTAGAGACGGCGCGGGATGCGCGGCTGCTTTTTGGCTGCGTCGGTTTCGCTTTCGGACGAGATGTCCTCGGCCGTTCCCATTTGCGAGATGATCTGTCGCAGGAGCGGGGTCTCCACCACGCGCGAGTTCTCCTGCTGCGAGAGGATCAGTTCGGCGATGCGCGCCTCGATGTCGGCGACGATTTCGTCGCCGTCGGCCGTTTCGGCGTAGGTCGCTTTGAGACTGTCGAGGTAGCGGCTCAGAAGGGCGTAGGCATCGGCGTCGAGCGTGAAGGCGATGCCCGAAATACTGCATTTTTGACCCTTTCATGGCGGTTATCGTTTTGGGTGACGGATCCTGTCAGGTTCTTTTTGAAACCGACGAGCCGGCAGTCGCCCCAGTAGGAGACGCTTCCGCCCGACGAAGCGGCGGCTTCGAGCGTCTCGGAGCAGGTGATGCGCACCGAAGCGCCCGACGAAGCGCGCGCTTCGGTACGCCGAGTCAGCTAGATTGCGGGCCTTGCAAGTGGCTCCCGACATGGCGTTGATTTTGCACTCCTCGGCCACTCCCCTTGACATTTATTTCGGCTCCGCTGTGCGCTTCGATCGCGCACCGGCCTACGGCCAGATTGGCCTTGATTTCGGAGCCGCTGGTGGCCGAGAGGGTGCAGCCGTCGCCCTCGCAGGCGATCTCGGCATGTGCGCCGCTGGTTGTGCGGACGTTGAGCGTCGGGGTGTTTACGACGGTTCGGCAGGTGACCCGACCGCCGCTGGTGGCCGTCAGGCTTTGCAGTACCTCAGGTTTGGGTACGCTGATGCGGACGTCGCAGTCGCGGATGTTGTCGATTTCGGGATCGATCGTCAGCAGCAGGACGCCCTGTTTGTCGATCGTCGTGACGACATGGCCGATGATCTTTTCGTCGGCTTCGACGACGAGTTTTTCCGAATCGCTTTCGACGATCGTCGCCGCGACGCCGCGGGCGACTTTCAGCCCGTGTAGCGCCCTGCCTCGCGCGTTTCGGTGCGCATGACACCCGACCCCTTGATCGTGCGGGCGCGTGCGGCGGTCTGCGCCGGTACGAGACCGAGCAGGATGAAAAGTGTAGAAAATAGAAAGATGCGTTTCATATGCGGTTAACGTTTGAGTGCGGAGTAATTTTCCGACCGTGGTGTCCCACTGTTCCGATTTCAGTCCCGTAGCGTCGATGCGGGAGGTTCCTCTGGCGACGATGCGGCAGGCGCGGGTCGTTCCGGCGAGTGTCATGCCGGCGCCTCCGCTGCTCTCGGCATGGAGCGAGGTCGCGTCGAGCGACACCTGCGTGGCGGAAGTACCGCTGCTCTCGATCCGGCACCCCGTGCATTTGACTCGGGTCGTGATGCGGGCGGCGCCGCTGCTTTCGATCGAAGCGTCGTCGCAAAGGAGTTCTCCGTTGCAGACGAGGCGGCTCGTGCCGGAGGCTCGGAGTTCGATGGTGCGACCTGTCGCCGTGCTTTTCAGTTCGATTTCGGAACCACCGGTGGCTGAGATGCGTTCGAGGGTCCCCGTCATCGCTTCGACGGCGATGTGCGCGGTGCCGTTGGCCTCGATCGTGGCGTCGACGCCTGCCGGTTGTCCTTTCAGTTCGATCACGGAACCACCGGTGGCCGAGATGCGTTCGAGTGGTGCCCGTCATCGCCTCGACGGCGATGATGCGCGGTGCCGCTGGTTTCGATCGCGGCGTCGGCACCCGCCGGTTGTCCCTTCAGATCGATTTCGGAGCCACCGGTGGCCGAGATGCGTTCGAGGGTGCCCGTCATCGCTTCGACGGCGATGTGCGCCGTGCCACTGGCTTCGATCGCGGCGTCATTGGTTTGCAGCGGGTGTTCGGCCGTGATTTTGGCGGCTCCGCCGGCTTTTAATCCGGTAATTCCGGTCAGCGGTGTTTCGAGCGAAAATGCAGCGATGCCTTTGGCGTTGAGTCGTGTGATGCCGGCGGCCGGAACGTAGACGGTCAATTCGGCGTTTTGCACCGTGACGTCTGCCAGTCCGATGCGGAGCGTCCCTCGGCGACCGAGGTCTGCACGTGGACGAGGAGGTTGTCGTCGGTCTTGACGGTCACGCGGCCTGCGGGGTAGTCGCCGACGAGGACGTGGGCGATGCTGCCCGCTTCGACGGCGTGGAACGATCCGACGTCGCGGGTCTCGGTGACGATTCTGCCGCTGCCTTTGAGGGGTTTTGTTGCGTGCAGCGGTGGCCGGAAGGGCGATTGCACAAGCGGCTGCCGCGGCGAGGAGAAAGAGAACCTTTTTCATGGTGTAATAGGTTTGTGTCGGTTTCGGATGCTTCGCGTGTGATTTCGGAGCGATTCGACGCCTCCGGTAGTCATGTCCCGTCGCCCGCCGTCGGAGACGGCACCCTCCGTCGTGCGGAGTGCGGCGACTGCGTGAAGCCGGAGTGTCTTTCTTTCGTTCGGAGATCGGTTTATCGGTTTTCGGCCGGTTTGCCGCCGTGACGGATCACGTCGATCTGCTGTACCATCTCGATCCACGCTTGATCGAGCGTGCGGAGTGCTTCGCGGCCCTTCTCGGTCAGCGTGTAATATTTGCGGGGAGGCCCCTGAGGAGATTCTTCCCAGCGGTAGGTAAGCAGACCTGCGTTTTTCTGGCGGGTGAGGATCGGATAGAGCGTGCCTTCGACCACGATCATCTCGGCCGCTTTCAGCTCGGCGATGATCCGCGGGGCGTAGGAGTCGCCGCGCGAGAGGATCGCGAGGATGCAGTATTCGAGAATGCCTTTCCGCATCTGGGCTTTTACGTTATCTTCTGCCATGGCGTTATCGTTTTGGGATTATTTACGGGTGTTGATGCTTTGCGGCTCTTCGGGAACGACCAGCCAGGGAGAGAATGATGTAGATCCAGATCGAGAGGCCCCCCGAAGAGGATCAGGAAGAGTGTCAGCAGCCGAATCACCAGCGGATCGACGCGGAGGTAGTCGGCCAGTCCGCCGCAGATGCCGGCAATGGCGCGGTCGCTGCGCGAACGGTAGAGTTTTGCGCGGAGCGGGCTCCGGCTCTCCGATCCGCTCCCCGTGCAGCCGCCCGTGCGGTCGGAGGGGCATTCGCCGAAGTCGTCGGGCTGCCCGAGTTGTTCCATGGCGTACTGTACCGACGCGAGCGACACGACCATCATCGGCGACGAAAGCCGTTCACGGAAAATGTCGGCGATACGCGCTTTCGACATCCTCCATCGTGTTGTTGTCCTCCTGCGGCAGTCGCCGGCGGATGTCGTCCAGATAGCGGCGAAGCACGGCGTAGGCGTCGTCGTCGAGCGTGAAGGCCTGCGAGGCGATGTTGACGTTTACAGTCTCTTTCATAACGGTACTGTTTTGAGGGGTTATAAAAAACTTTAATTACTCTGTCGTTGCAAATATAATACGATTATTTATACTTTGCAATACAAAGTACTGAATTTTTATTGAAATATCGATTTTTTCCGCTTACCTCCCCCGCTTGCGATGCGCAGCGACGAACCGCCGGCGACCGGAACGGTACAGTACAGTATTAGGTCTCGGGGGGATAGCGTTCCCTCCGCACGGTGTGCGGGTTTCCTGCCGGCAGAGTCGGTCGGGAATCGGATTCGGAGGTACGATTGCGGATAGGTATGCGATTTTTTCCGGTGGAGGGCGCCGCCTTTTCCGGCCGCAACCGGCGGGACTATCGTCCGGCCTTTACGGACGAGATGGCGGATAATCGGTATTGCCGGATACGTGACCGGATCGGCGTCGATCCGTTGTCCGAGTGGGGCGGCCGCAGCGGCCGGAACGCAAAAGCCCCGGAACGTGCCGCACGGACGTTTCGGGGCTTGCACCGGAGAGCGGATCACTGTTCCACGCGGTAGAGGAAGCGGGTCAGGATGCGGTCGTTTTCTTTTGGTTTCTTCGGGAATCTCCCCATAAGGGGCGATATTGATATGGATGAAATACTTTTTTTCAACATTTCGTATATTCGTCGTCGGCGTTCGCCCGCTCCCGTTCGGCTGTGGTGGCCGGACGGTAACCCATCAGCAGCCCTCCACGTTTCCAGCGGTTGTGTTTCCACACGGGCCGCCGTCTCCACCTCCTGCCCGTCCAGCGGATGCGGACGGCAGGGATCGATACCCAGCGAGCGGAGTTTGGCGGGGATGGCGTTGGCGGCGTAGATGTTCGACCATTGGAACGCCAGCGATTGATCGTTCCAGTATTGGTCGATCTTATCGTCTGGCCAATCGGCAATTTCGAATCCGGCTGCGAAAGTTTTGAAGTCGAACTTTTCATTGAGTTCGTCCGCTGCTTTTTCGCAGCTTTTTGCATCGGTGAAATGGTTGTAGACGTAGTTGATGCGTTTTGGCCTTGCGGATGCGCTGTTTGAGTGTGGCGTCGTAGCTTTTCGCACATCATGCCGAACGGATATACGCTTCGGTAACGGGACGAACGGCGGGCGATTTCGAGAATGGTGGCCGTCTCCTTCTGATAGACGAGATCGGAACTTGCCGGTCGTAGAGCGGTTTGCGGCAGGTAGAGTGCGGCGGCGACGTTCTCCGGTGCGGAGTTGCCGCAGATCGCCAGCGTGGGGGAGCGCTCTTTTCGTCGGCCGTCCAGTCTTTGAGCAGTTTGCGCACGTGGGGCGATTCGATGCCTCCTGCGACGAATTCCCACCCACGTCCAGAAAATCCTCCCTGCGGGGGTGTGGACGTTGGTCGTTTCGCTGCCGGCCGCGTCGAATTTGCGCAGCGTGTGGTGCGACAACCGGAAAAGCGGTTCATAACGGCCTTTGAGAAAGTTCATTTCCCGTTCCGCATCGGGGTCGATGAAGGTGATGCGCGTGCGGATCCCCTGTGTGACGAAGTTGGGGTAGTGCGCGATGTGGGCCGCCGTGACGCCCATCGCCACGCCCATGCGGCTCATGCCCACGACGATCAGGTGGACGTAGCGGTCGCTTTGCGCCCGGATGCCGTCGCGGTCGAGCGGCGGATAGAGAATATCCCGTCCGTTGCAGTTGCAGCAGCCCGACACCAGCACGCGCTGCGCCCAGTTCTCGTGGAAATTGGTCGCCGAGAAGTGGATGCGGCTCTTCATCCGCTCGGCCTCTTCGAAATCGGCCAGTTGGAAGACCTGGAACGAACTCTGGTATTCGAACGACAGGTGGCAGGGCAGCGGATCGCGGCGGTGCGCTGCGCCGAGAATCGCCGAAATCTGAACCAGCGCGCTGATGCTTACCGAGTCGTGTTCCAGTTCGCCGTCGTCGCTCAGCACGAAGACGCGGTCGGCGCGGTGGATGTGGATCTTCTCCAATTCTTCGCGCGAGTCGCGCTGACCGTGGAGGATGATGAGGCGGCGCTCCTCGGCGGGCGAAAGTTCGGCGTGCAGCTTTCGGCGCAGAGCCTCCGCATCGCTCTGCGAGCAACACGATGTCGCGGCGGCGGTTCTCCGGCTCGGCGTGCAGTTCGCGGATCAGTCCTGCGGCCGTGTCGTTGGCTCCCCTCGCCGCCGTTGGGATACGTTCGAGGTAGATGCGGGCGCCGCAGGAGGAGGCCTTGCAGAGCTGCATCAGATCGCCGGCCAGACCGTCCGTGAGGTCGATCATCGCCGTGGGGACGATCCCCTCCTCGGCCAGCGCGTCGAGGATGTCGGTGCGGGGGCGGGGTTTGAGGTATTTTTCGAGCAGGTATTCGTATCCCTTGAACTGCGGCTCGGGATTCGCCACGTCGGAGAGCACGCGCTTCTCGCGTTCGAGCAGGCGCAGCCCCATGAAGGCGGCCCCGAGATTGCCCGTGATGCAGATGAGGTCGTGCAGTCGGGCCCCGCTGCGGAAGACGATCCGCTCCTTCGGGGCGTGTCCCAGGGTCGTGACGGTGACCGCAAGGCCGGTCATCGAGGCGCGCGTGTCACCGCCCGCGAGGTCCACGCCCAGCTCGTCGCAGGCGAAGCGGACGCCTTCGTAGAGGTCGTCGAGCGCCTCGACGGGCAGTTTCGCGGAGACGCCGAGCGACAGGACGATCTGCGACGGGCGGGCGTTCATGGCCAGAATGTCGCTCACTCCGGCCGTCACGACCTTGTAGCCCAGGTGTTTGAGCGGGAAGTAGGTGAGGTCGAAATCCACGCCTTCGAAGAAGGAGTCGGTCGAGCAGAGCAGCTCCTCGCCCGCGGGGGGCGCGATGACGGCGGCGTCGTCGCCGACGCCCCGCAGGGTCGAAGGGTTCTTCGGCGAAAAGCCGTGCGTCAGGCGGTCGATCAGTCCGAACTGTCCGAGCGCGGCGATCTCGGTGCGTTTCTTGGTCTCCATGTGCGAGTCGAATTTTCGACAAAACTAACGATTCTTTGCCGTTTCTCAAAAATTAGCGTAATTTTGTCCGTTCAATCACAAAAACGGATTCGGATATGATAAACATTGTCTTATTCGGCGCTCCGGGCTGCGGCAAGGGTACGCAGGCGCAACGGCTGAAGGAGCACTACGGCATCGACCATGTTTCGACGGGCGAGGTGATCCGCGACGAGATCCGCCGCGGCACGGAGCTGGGCCGCAGCATGGAGCAGTACATCAGGGAGGGCCGGCTGGCTCCCGACGAGATCGTGATCGGCATGATAGCCAACTACGTCGCCGGCCACAAGGAGGCCAAAGGGTGCATTTTCGACGGGTTCCCGCGCACCACGGTGCAGGCCGAGGAGTTC
>VOFI01001847.1_pt1 | contig 10178 bp, 15 predicted proteins | sample 5384131 | NCBI WGS metagenome assembly VOFI01 (sample SAMN12384728, study PRJNA508395) | human gut metagenome | isolation source: healthy gut H | host: Homo sapiens
CAGATTTTAATTGTCGAGGACGACAGTTTTTTGAATAAGATGTTAGACTATAACCTGACCGCAGACGGCTACGGCGTGACTTCTGCCCTAAATGCCAGAACCGCAGCCGAAGCCATCCGCCAGCGGGAATTTGATTTAGTGCTGCTGGACATCAACCTGCCGGACGGGAACGGTTTTGAACTGTGCAAACTGATAAAGCCCCAGCACCCGGACACCATCGTAATATTCCTGACCGCCAACGATCAGGAGAGCGACCAGATACGGGGCTATGAGGTGGGCGCGGTGGACTACATCACAAAGCCCTTTGTGATCGGGGCCTTGCAGCGAAAAATCAAAGCCATGTTCGCCATGCTGGAACAGCCAAGGACATTTACGACGACGGGCGGCTGTTTCTGGACTTCTCGGAGCAGACGGCTTCCCTAAACGGCAAGCCCCTGACCCTATCCCCGATGGAGTACAAAATGCTGAACCTGTTCCGTAAAAATCCCCGGCAAGTGCTGACCCGTGGGCAGCTTTTGGAAAAGCTGTGGGATATAGACGAAAGGTTTGTAGACGAACACACCCTGACAACTTCTATCAGCCGGATTCGCAGCAAGATTGAATCCGACGGCGGCGCGCCCTACATCAAGACCGTTTACGGCATGGGCTATCAATGGACGGGAGGCGAGGCAAAATGAAGTTTCAAAACCTCTCGGTAAAGCGGCTGTTTGGCCGGGTGGCAATAGGGTTTGCCCTCTCCATGTCCGGGATCACCATAGCCCTTTTTCTTGTGACAAAACAGACGGCGGTGCTGCTGACGGGCGGGGCGTTGCTGTTGTGCGCCCTTGTAGGGATTTTTGTACTGACGCAGGCGTTTGGAAAACGTTTATCACAGTTTACCGCTGACCTGTGCCAGACCTTAGACCACATGATCGCCGGAAATGAAGCGCCCCAGCGGCCAGAGGACAGCGAAACCCAGCTTGCCAGAATCGGACACCGGCTGGCAAGGCTTTACCAGATCATGCAGGAGAACCGCCGCCGGGTGGACGAGGAACGGCAGGAGTTACAGACCCTTGTATCGGATATTTCCCATCAGGTGAAAACGCCGGTAAGCAATCTGAAAATGGCGACGGACACCCTGCTGGAAAAGCCTATGGCCGAGGCAGAGCGCACCGACTTTATCCGGGGAATCCGCAGCCAGACGGATAAGCTGGACTTTCTCTTTCAGGCCCTTGTGAAAACCTCCCGTCTGGAAACAGGCGTGATCCAGTTGGACAAGAAACCGGGCCGCCTCTTTGATACCGTGGCACAGGCCATGAGTGGGATCGTGTATGCAGCGGAGAAAAAGGAAATCGCCGTGTCCGTGGACTGCCCGGAGGATTTGACCGTTTCCCATGACAGCAAGTGGACATCGGAAGCCCTCTTTAACCTGCTGGACAATGCGGTGAAGTACACCCCGGCAAGCGGGAAAATCGCTGTGTCTGTGGTGCTGTGGGAAATGTATGTGGAAATCAAAGTGACCGACACTGGCAAGGGCATTTCCGAAAGCAATCAGGCCGCTATCTTCCAGCGCTTCTATCGTGAGGAAGAAGTACACGAACAGCAGGGTGTGGGCATTGGCCTGTATCTGGCCCGCGAGATCGTAACGCGGCAAGGCGGCTATATCAAAGTGGTTTCGGAGCCGGGCAAGGGTTCAGAATTTTCCATTATGCTGCCGACAAAATGAAAGTAAACAAGCGAGGTGTTTCTATTATGAATGAACGAGAAAAAATAATCCGACTGTGGTTTGATATGTGGCTTTATCAGAAAGATATGGGCATTGATGATATTTTTGCGGAAGATGTACTCTATACAGAAAGTTGGTGTCCCCCGTAAAACAGTAAAACATTGGTTTCAGGAGTGGAATACCCGTGGAAAGGTGGTAGTTTGGGAAATCAAGCAATTTTTCCATAAAGAAAATCAAACGATTGTAGAGTGGTATTTCAAAAATGGAATGAACAATGGGGATATAGAGGAATTTGACGGTATTTCTTTGATTGAATGGACAGAGGACAATAAAATAAAATCATTAAAAGAGTTTGGGTGTAACCGTAATACCTACAATCCTTATCAAGAAAGCGATACTCCTCAATTTAGAAATCAAAAGGCGAATTGGTTTTAGAACAGATCATGAGCTACGGCGGACGGCCATTTCCGGCTGCCCGCCGTAAAATTTTTTTTTGAAATGTCCGAGCGTTGTAACATTTCACCCCCGATTTTCAATGAAATTTTTTGGCCGCTGTAACATTTCGCGGACATTTGGGTTTTACAATAGCCTTATCAGCAGGCAGAAAGCCTTGGAAGGAGTTTTGAGTATGAGAATTTTACAGACTATCGACCTGAAAAAGTATTACGGTACAGAGCCGAATATCACCCGCGCCCTTGACGGCGTGAACTTCTCTGTAAATGACGGCGAATTTGTGGCCGTTGTGGGAACCTCCGGCAGCGGCAAGTCCACCCTGCTTCACATGATGGGCGGGCTGGACACTCCCACCAGCGGAACAGTGATTGTCCGAGGCGAAGAACTGGCAAAGATGAACGACGAACAGCTTACCATCTTCCGCCGCCGCAACATCGGCTTTATCTTCCAGAACTATAACCTTGTTCCTATCCTGAATGTGTATGAGAACATCGTCCTGCCGGTGGAGCTGGACGGGGACACGGTGGATCAGAAGTTTTTGGACGAGATCGTTCACCTGCTGGGGCTGGAAGATAAACTGAAAAATATGCCGAACAATCTATCCGGCGGCCAGCAGCAGCGTGTGGCTATCGCCCGCGCCTTGATTACCAAACCGGCTATCGTTCTGGCGGACGAACCAACCGGCAATCTTGATAGCAAGACCAGCGCCGAGGTGCTGGGGCTTATCAAGCGCACCAGTGCGGAGTTCCGGCAAACTGTTGTGATGATTACCCACAACAACGATATTGCCCGTCTTGCAGATCGGATTGTCCGCATTGAGGACGGCAAGATTGTGGAATAAGTAGGGGGTGGCAGACTATGACATGGCCTTTTGAAAATGATACCAGTAACATTGAAAAGAAACTGGCAAAGCGCAGTTTGCACCATGAACGGCAGCGTAATTTATTTGCAATCATTGCTCTTGTGCTAACTGCATTTATGATAACTGCGACATTCAGTATTGGTTTTAGTTACTTTGAAACCTACCAAATGCAACAAATTCGGTTAATGGGAACTACCGCTGATGTCGGAATCACAAATGTAACAGAAAATCAGTTGGTTGACATTTCAAAATCAAACCTTGTCCTTGACGTAGGTATACAGCAGCGTTTAGGCAGTGTTGATACAGAGCAACTGCAAAATGCGAGATTAGGTATAGTTTGGATAGATGATACCGAGTGGGAACCCACCGTCTGCCTACTATATCAAGTGTTGTAGGAAATTACCCATCAAGTAAAAACGAAATTATGCTACCTACATGGGTGCTTGAACAGATGGGCATTTCTGATCCGCAAATAGGGATGGAGATTGTGTTGTCGTACCAAATTGGCGATAGCTATAATTATGTCTCAGACACCTTTTTGCTGTCGGGCTACTATACGGACTACATTCCAATGCGCACAAATAATCGTGGTTATGTTTATGTTTCATCCGCTTTTAAGGATAGCTTAAATGTATCACTGGATAATAGTGTTACGGCAATGATCCGTTTTCAAGGCAATGATAATGCTGACAAAAACTGTGAAAGATTGCGGCGTGAGATTGACTTTACAGAAGGGCAAACATTTGAAATTGCACCATTAGAACAGGCAAATGGTGGAACTATTATTTTAGCTGTAATAATTTTAGCAGTTTTTATATCCTTGCTATCTGCTGATTTATAATATTCTTTATGTCTCTGTCGTAAAAGATGTGCAATTCTATGGCCGTCTTAAAACGATTGGAATGACCCAAAGGCAGATAAAAAGAATTATCTATAAGCAGGCAATCAGAATCTCTTGTATTGGTATTCCGATTGGTCTGTTACTTGGTGCGGTTGTTTCCTTTGGCATTGTTCCTTACTTCCTGAATATGATGTATTCAACAAATTCTGATGTGGGAACAAAAGTATCTTTTTCGCCGTTTATTTTCATAGGAGCGGCCATATTTACGTTCATTACCGTTATGATTGCAAGCATGAAGCCCGCCAAAATTGCCGGAAGTGTTTCACCAATAGCAGCACTCCAATATACAGCAGCCAGCACAAAGAGCAGCGCCAGAAATTGTAGCAAAATGAAGTTGTCCAGAATGGCATGGAACAATGTCTTTCGTAATGCTAAGAGTACAACCCTTGTTTTTGCATCGCTTTTTTTCGGCCTTTCCTTGTTCCTTGTCGTCACAGGGCTATTACATGGTTTAAGCCCGGAGAATTATGTGAGCCAATGGGGAGTAAGCGATTTTGCACTCACATATAGTATCCACGAAAGAGAAGATTTAATTTCCAGCGAAATGGTTTCAGAGATTGGTCAGCTTGACGGCATTGAGAATTTGAGGTTGACCTATGCACCTTATCCTCAAGTAGCAGCAGATGTTGTATATGACGATGCTGTATTTCACGAGTTTCTTGCGTCATTAGACGGAGTAAACGGCATTGATTTTTCTGATCCGGCAAAATTAGAAAATTATCAGCAAAACTTTTTTAGCGGGGTTTTTGGAATTGACAGTGCATATTTGGAAGAAATCAATAAAACCTTAAACTTGCCTATTGACACGTCTGCCTTTGAACAAGGAAAGGTTGTGCTGCTGTCCAAAACAGTAGAAGGCCTTATTCAGCCAGGGCAGGAAATAACAATCCAGACGCAGAACGGACAGCATTCCTTTATTGTAGCGAACGGTTATTTGAATGAAGGGTTTCGAGCAGGAGGAGGCAATGAGAGAGGGACGGCTCCTGATTTGTATATTAGTCAAACAGCTTTGAAAGAACTCTTTCCGCAATATAGAGTGTTCCGCGTGGCCTTTGATACGGATGGTCAACATGACGAAAGTATACTGCAAGAAATAAAGCAAATCACCGCATCACAAGCTAACATTGATATTATATCCCGATATGAACGGCGAGAAGAAATGCAGGAATATCTCATTACAGCAAAGGTTTTAGGAACAGGGTTGTCCGTGATCCTGCTGCTTGTTGGTGTCATGAACTTTGTCAATACAATGGTTGTCAATGTAAATACTCGGCGCTATGAATTAGCTGTTCTTGAAAGCATTGGAATGACAAAGCGACAAATCAAACGAATGCTATTTATGGAAGGTTTCTATTATTGGGGCGTTTCCCTTTCCCTTGCTGTCACCATTGGAACAGCAATCTTCATCTTGCTATAATTTTTAGTAAAGTGGCCTATTATGCTGTTTTCTCCTATCCATTTATCCCACTGGTGCTGGTGTCTGGACTGGTGTTGCTAATCTGCCTTATTGTGCCTATATGGGTCTACAAAACTGACGTTAACCTTCCAGTTGTGCCTGCCGCCAGTGCGATCAGCACGACTACGCCCAGAAAGCCGGATGCGATCTTTGTGACCTTGTTTTCCTTGGGCTGTTCCTCGCCGGATGCCGCCGCTTCTTCTGCGGCTTTCTTGGCTTCTTCCTCGGCTTTCAGCTTATCCTGTTCCGCCTGCGCCGCTGCTTCTTTTTCAGCGGTATAGGCATCGGCATCATCTTCCTCCATCAGAGCCAGAAGGTCGGCTTCGTCCACAAGGTTCATAAAGTGAACGGTCTGCTGCCCCTTGGCATTGCGGTCAATCACCAGATAGAAAGTCGCACCCGACTTCGACACCAGCGTAATGAACTGCTGTCCGCTGCCATCGGAATAGTCGGTGTGGTAGTCGTCTACCAGCGTCAGATTGCCCTCCGGGGTCAGGGCACCAGAGGTTTCGTCCGTGATGGTGACAACATCCTCCTCCACCACTTCCGGCAGAACAGGCTGCTCCACGGGGGCGGCTTCGCCCTCAAAGGCAAAAGCGGGAGCCGCTATGCCAGCGCACAGCGCCGCCGATACCAACAGCGCACCCAGTTTCTTAATCTTCATCTGTACCGACCTCCTTCTCGAAAGTTGCACCCACGGCAGACAGCGCAGCCGGGGTCGGAGTAGCGGTGGCAGACTGCCGCAGCAGGGCAGCAAGCTGTTCCGGCGTGACCTTTGCGGTCCGCACCATCTCGTTGACCTCGGCGGAATCTTCCTCCTGAATGCGCCGCTCCAGAATCTCGATACGATTGTTCAGCTTGATGCGGCGTTCCTTCTCTTTTTCCAACATCGCCCGCAGCTTATCCGATTTTTCGCTCATAAAACTCCTCCAATCATTTTGAAAGCCGTCCGAACCCAGCGAGATGCTTCTCCCAGTAGGACGAATGAATGTTTGCGTACTTGATGGGGTCGCCGGCACTGACCATCATGCCGTTGCCAAGATAGATCCCGGTGTGGCTCATGCCGGGGGTGTCGTAGGTGCCTTTGAAAAAGACCAAATCTCCGGGCTTTGCTTCTGTTTCGGAAATGTGCTGGCTCTTCTGCCACAAGCCGTTGGCGGTGGTGCGCCCCACATTGTAGCCGTTCTGGTTGTACACCCAGCAGACGTAGCCAGAGCAGTCAAACCCGGTTTCCGGGGTGGAACCGCCCCAGACGTAGGGCGTGCCCACATACTTTTGGGCTTCCTTGTAGATGGCGGCAAACTCGCTGTCGGTCAGGGCTTCTGCCGGAATCTGATAATCAATGCCCGGTGTGCCGGAGCCGTCCGAGCCACCGGGCGGCAAACCTCCATTAAAAAGATAAGGTCTGCCGCCCAAGGTATCTTGAAAAATCTCGTACCGTTTCCATTGGTCGTTATTCAGTTCTTCCCGAATGACCACTTCCAAGCCACGATTGACCAGCTTGGTGTGGAAGATGCGGTACTCGTAGGGCACCTGCGTGGGGACTGGAATTCCTGCGGGAGTCATGACCCACACGGTCATATACCGGGTCTGCACCTCTACCCATGTGGTCAGCTTGTACTGCTTCTTGAAGGTCTCCTTCAACTTGCCCTGCACCTCCGACCGGGTGTAATCGTCATACAAGGTCGTCAGGAACGAGGTCAACTGCCACGGGTCATGCTCGATGGGGTCGAGGTGGTACTGGTACTCGTTGTAGCCGGGGGATGGTCAGTGGGGGTGCGTTTGATCTTTTTTGTCCAACTCTTTTTCCAGTTTTTTGTAGTCCTGTTCTGCACCCCGGATGTCTCGGTCCTCGGCAGAGTACATGGTCTGCCCGGATACCTGTGTGCCGCCCGAAAAGAGGATGCCGCAAGAAGAAAAACCAGACATGACCATGAGGATGAGCAAAAGAAAAACGCCCACGATCACCAGAACGTGTGCGTTGCCTTTGGCGGCATTCGCCAGCCCCTTCACGGCAGTGCTGACGGCAGTTTTGCCCTTCTCCACCGCCTGTTCTACGCCGGACCGGGCGGCAGATGCACCGTTGGATGCCGCTTTGCCGCCTGCGGTCTGCGCCGCCGTGCCCGACCGGGCAGCGGCGTAGTAGCTTTTGTGGATTTCTTGCCGCTGTTTCCAGCGTGAAAGCCAGTTGGAGCCGCCCTCGCCGGTGCTGGATGCTCCTGCATCTTGTGCCGCAGTCGGCTCTCTGATGCGGAAGATTTAGCGGTTTTGGTGCCCTTCTTGTCCTGCATCTTGGCTTTCTTTTTCAGCTTCCGGGCATAGCGGCTCTTGGAAACGTCACGGATATTTCCTGCCGGCTTTTTCTCCCTCGCTCAACGCCTGCACACCGACGTTTTCATCCTCGTATTGGTCGACTTCCCGGTGCACCGCAGAGCGGGCGGCATGGGCAGCGTACATTTCCCGTTTCTGTGCCTTGCTCAACCGACTCAACTCAGTCCGTCGGGGGGTCAATTCTGCCTTGCCGAACCGCAGGTGCTGGCTTTTTCGGCAGTCTTTTCTGCATCGGTTTTCAGCTTTTTCTTTTTGGGCACCGTCTGCTCTACCTTGGCTTTTTTCGGGGGAGAACGGGTCTTTTTTGCGGACGTTTCCTCTTTGATGTTCAGCTTCGGATTGCTCATTTCTGCGCGCCCTCCGAGACTTCGCCCAACTTGGTGGTCATAATGCGGTAGAGTTCCAGATCGGTGGGGAAGCGGTCCACGAACGGCAGAATGACATTGCCGAAAAACAGCAGCCCTCGCCCTCGCCGGAGTGGGTCACATAGGAAAGCTGATGGGGCGAGATGTTGAGCTGCTTTGCGAGGATCTGACGGTCGCCAGCGGCCTGATTCAGCATTATGATCATGTCGCTGTTCTCGAAAATATTCTCGACCTCACGGGAAGAAAGCAGATCTTTGACGTTCTGGGTTAATCCAGTCGGGATACCGCCCCACTTACGGAAACGCTTCCAAATCTCCACAGAATAAGCGGCGGTCTGCTCCTCTTTCAGCAAAAGGTGCATCTCATCCATATAATACCGGGTGGACTTGCCGCTGCTGCGGTTTGCCGTGACACGCCCCCAGACCTGATCCTGCACAATGAGCATCCCCAGCTTTTTCATCTGCTTGCCCAATTCCTTGATGTCATAGCACACGATTCTGTTGTTGACGTTTACATTGGTACGGTGGTTGAACAGGTTCAGGGAGCCTTTCACATAGATTTCCAACGCCGTGGCAACATGATGGGCTTCCTTCTCGTCCTGCTGGAGCAGGGCGTTGTACAAATCCTCAAGGATGGGCATATTCTCCGGGCAAGGGTCTGCAAAATATTTGCGGTAAATCAGATGCACACAGCGGTGGATAGATTGCTGGGCAGTCCGGGGAACAGCAGGCTTTGCTTTCTGCCTGCGCTTCTGTGCAGACTGCGGCTTGCTGTGCTTACCGGTCTTTTTCCAAAACGGAATCATCGGTCATGCCTCCCTTCATCAAAATCGCATAGTAGTTGTTGGTCTTGTAGGGGCGAATCTTCGGGCGGACAAACCGGGACTGCACATAGTACGACAGCAGCTTTTCCATGGGCTGACCGTTCTTTTCGTACATCCCAAGAAAGAACGCCGGCAGCATCACCGCCATCATGCCGAGGGTGGCGGCAGTGTTGCCGCCGGAATCTCGGAGAACAAAAAACAGCGGCACTCCAATGAGAGCCGCTGTGCCAAAGCAGACAAGCTGCCGTTTCGTCAGGTTGAATGCGACCTTCGATTTTACTTTCGTCAGGTCACGGGGCACAGAAATATACGCAGCCAATAAAGCACCTCCTTTAATGCGCTCCGAGGACGGATTTGGTTACGGAGTTGGTCTTGAACAGGCTGAAACAGAGCAGAACGGTGTAGCCCACAATGCTCCAAATAGAATTGATGGCATCCCCGGAAATCGCTACCGACTGTATCAGCACAGCGTAAATCGCCACACAGATGAGGATGAGAAAGCCCTGAAAACCCAGCGCAAACAGGCATTTCAGGTAGTTCTGCCCCATGTGCGACTGCTCGTGGTTGCCCCATGTTGCCATGGGGATGGGCGCAAGGCTCACCATGCAATAAATCTCGATCATGCGCCCGTAGACAATGACAAAAATGATGATGCTCAAGATCCGCATGGTGATGCCGATGAAGAAACTTTGCAGGAAAAGCCCGAACAGGGGTCCTACATCCATCTGCATCAGGCTGGATTGCAGCATGGACAAACCAATGTCATTGACACGGGTGTTTCCGGCAATGATGCCGCTGGAATCGGACACCACCTTCTGTGTCAGGTCAAAGACCGCCATCACAATGTCGAAAGTATTGCTGATGAGCCACACCGACACCGCCGTTTTGAAGATCCAGCGCATGATGAGCGCAGGCTCAAACTGTGCCATATTGTTGTGCTGGGTGATCATCTCGATCAGTTCATAACAGGCGATAAAGGTCAGGATGATGCCTGCAATGGGCAGCACCACATTCCGGGAGAGGGCTTCAATCATCGCAAAAACGCGCGGCTCAAAACTGGAGGGCTTGGTGCCCACCTGCTGTGCGATGTTTCCCACCTGCGTGTTCACATCATCGAACAACCCGGAAAGGTTTGACATAATGCCTGCCGTCAGGATGCCTTTGATCCAGTCGGCAATGGCTTTGAGAACGGTTTCCATTCAGTCACCGTCCTTAGCTGAAGTGGTTGATAAGGGTCTTGAGAAGGTTCAGGAGGAAAATAATGTGGGTCAAAAACTGCATA
>VOFI01001925.1_pt1 | contig 10172 bp, 10 predicted proteins | sample 5384131 | NCBI WGS metagenome assembly VOFI01 (sample SAMN12384728, study PRJNA508395) | human gut metagenome | isolation source: healthy gut H | host: Homo sapiens
TGAATCCGGTGCTCTATGGCGCTAAGAAATAGAAAGTTGCCGCGACATATTCTGGTGATCCGCAATTCGGCGATGGGCGATGTGGCGATGGTGCCGCACGCCCTTCGCGCATTGCGCAAAAGCGTACCCCGACGTTCGCGTTACGGTGCTCACGCGGCCGCTCTTCAAGCCTTTCTTCGCGGGGCTGGACGTCGATTTTCTGGAAGCCGACTACGCAGGCCGCCACAAGGGGGTGCTCGGGTTGCTGCGTCTGGCCGGCGAGGCGCGGCGGCGGGGAATCGACGCCGTGGCCGACATGCACGGGGTGTTGCGTTCGCGCATCGTCGGTCTGCTGCTCCGGCTGCACGGAATGCCGGCGGCGCGCATCGACAAGGGGCGTATCGAGAAGTGGTTCCGGCTGGGGTGTACGAATCCGGCCGCCTCGCCGCTCAAACATACCGTCGTGCGTTATTGCGACGTGCTGCGCCGTCTGGGCTTCGTCTTCGACGATCCGCAGCCTGCGGCGAAGTCGGTACGGCCGAATCCGTTCGGGGAGAAAAAAGGAGTGTGGATCGGCTTCGCACCCTTTTCGGCGCAGGCGGGCAAGACCTACCCCGAAGATTTGGCAGCCGGACTGGTCGCCGGACTGAGCGCCCGCTACGACCGCGTCTTCATCCACAGCGGAGGCGGCGGCGAAGCGGCCTTCGCCGAACGTATGGAGCGCGAGCATCCCAATGTCACGGCGCTTTGGGGGCGCGTCCGTTTTGCAGGAGAGCTGGACCTGATCGCCAATCTCGACTGTGTCGTCTCGATGGACTCGCTGGCGATGCACATGGCCTCGCTGGTGGCCACGCCCGTCGTATCGGTGTGGGGCGCCACGCATCCCGCGCTGGGCTTTCTGGGTTACGGTTGTCCGCCGGAGGGGGTGGTGCAGCTCGACCTGCCGTGTCGTCCCTGTTCGGTCTACGGACAGCGGCGCTGCAAGTTCGGCGATTACCGCTGTATGCGCATTCCGCCGCAGGCCGTTCTCGACCGTGTGGAGGAGTGCTTGTCGATCCGTCGGGCGGAGGAAGCCGGCTGTTGAGGCCGGCGGGTTCGATTGCCTCGTGCCGAAAGATAATGATCCTATGAAAACACGAATTTTCCTCTTTCTGACGCTCGGCGCCCTTCTGGCGGGGTGTCGGAATAACGCGACAGCGCCGAAGAGGGTACGCCTGAACGTCGAGATGAGCGTGTCGGCCGGAAATCGCGCGGCATTGCTGGAAAACCTTCTGCTGCTTGCCGAGGCGTCAAGGGCCGAACCGGGGTGCATCGGCTACGAGATCTACGAGAACAGCCGCGATTCGTCGCGCATCCTGATTTTCGAGACGTGGCGGGGACGCCGCGTCGCTCGAAGCGCATCAGCAGACGGAGCATTTCCGCCTGCGTGCGCCGCGCAACCGCGAACTCTCCGAGACGTCGGTGCTCAGCCGGTTCGAGTTCTGACGCCCGCGCGCTCCGTGCGGTCCGGAATGACAAGAGCCCTCGCAGCATGCGCTGCGAGGGCTCTTGTCGTCGGGGGCGGGCGATCAGTATTTCACCTTGATCCACGGAGCCTTCTCCGCCAGCCAGCCTTTGACCTCGATCGGTACGTCGGTGCACATGTAGTCGCAGCCCAGGTAGGCGCCGAGCATGAAGTCCTCGACCGACTGGCCGGGCCACAGGCTGACGATCAGCCCCTCCTTGTGCGCCTTCTTCACCGCCTTGCGGCTCGTGCCGTCCATCGTGGCACCCATGCGCTTGATGCCCATGGCCTTGCAGAGGTCGATCGTCTCGTCGTTGCAGGGCTTCGAGGTGATGAGCAGCAGATCGACGCCCGGATGCTTGGCTTGCAGGTAACGCAGGCCGCGGTAATCTCCCGAGGTGAAGACGAAGGTCGCGTCGGCCGGTTTGACGGCCATGACCGCGTCGTAGAGCTTGTCGCAATAGGCATGGAGCCGCTCCTCGGGATAGAGTGCCTCGGGTTTGGTTTTCATCTCGAATTCGACGTAGAGGCCCTCTTTGCCTTTGAGGAATTCGAGCAGTTCGTCGAGGAACATCATCTTGTTGCCCTGCTTGGTGTGCAGTTGGCGGATTTCGGCCTCGGTCTTCTCCTCGACGGTTCCCGTGCCGTTGGTCGTGCGTTCGAGCGAGCTGTCGTGGGTGATGACCAGCGCACCGTCGCGGGTCATGCGGATGTCGGTCTCGAAGCCGCGGTAGCCGGCGTCGTAGCTGGCCTGGAAGGCCGAAAGGGTGTTTTCATCGTGTTCCATGCGTCCGCCGCGGTGCGAGAAGAGACGGATCTCCTGCTCCTGAGCCGAGGCGTCGAGCGTCGCGGCCATGCAGGCGGCCAGTGCGATCAAACGGATAGCTTTCATCGAATTTGAATTTAGGTTATGTAAGTTCTCGAATATCATGGATGATCGTTCGCCCGTGACGGCGGGATTCACCCTTTTCGGGAATACCGCGTGCCGGGAGCGACGAACAAAAGTAGCGTTTTTTTTTTCGGTTTTGCAAACGCCGACGTCCGATTCCTTTCGATTTCCTTTCATTTTCTTCCGGCCGGTACGCCTTCCGTTTGCGGGGAGACGAAAACCGGAGCCTTTCGGAGGCTCCGGTCGTGTGTCGGGCGGAGGAACGTGTCCGCTCAGTATTTCACCTTGATATAGGGGGCGTTCTCCGCCAGCCAGTTCTTGACGCGGATGGGCACGTCGGTGCACATCAGGTCGCAGCCCAGATAGGCGCCGAGCATGAAATCCTCGACCGACTGGCCGGGCCACAGGATGACGGTCAGCCCCTCCTTGTGCGCCTTCTTCACCGCCTTGCGGCTCGTGCCGTCCATCGTGCAGCTCAGGCGCTTGATGCCTACGGCCTTGCTGAAATCGATCGTCTCGTCGCAGCAGGGTTTGCCCGTGATGAGCATCAGCTCGGCGTCGGGATGGTTCATCTGCATGTAGCGCAGCGCACGGTAGTCGCTCGACGTGAAGACGAACTGCGCGTCGGCCGGCTCGGCCGCCTTCACCATGCGGTAGAGTTCGTCGCAGTATCGGGCCAGCCGCTCTTCGGGGTAGAGCGCCGCGGGGGTGGGTCTTCATCTCGAACTCGACGTAGAGGCCCTCTTTGCCTTCGAGGAATTCGAGCAGTTCGTCGAGGAAGAGCACCTTGTTGCCCTGCTTGGTGCGCAGTCGGCGGATTTCGGCCTCGGTCTTCTCCTCGACGGTTCCCGTGCCGTCGGTCGTGCGTTCGAGCGAACTGTCGTGGGTGATGACCAGCGCGCCGTCGCGGGTCATGCGGATGTCGGTCTCGAAGCCGCGGTAGCCGGCGTCGTAGCTGGCCTGGAAGGCCGAAAGGGTGTTTTCATCATGTTCCATGCGTCCGCCGCGGTGCGAGAAGAGACGGATCTCCTGCTCCTGCGCCGCTGCATCGAGCGTCGCGGCCATGCAGGCGGCCAGTGCGATCATTCGGATCTTGTTCATTTCGATCGAAGGGTTTGGTTTGTAGTTTTTCGGTTGCCGCAGGGTCTCTAACGGCCGTCGCCCATTCGTTTTCGCGCCCACTCCATCACGTTGGCGGGGGCGCGGCGGTGCATCAGTTCGTTCCGCATGAAGTCCATGTAGGGCTCCGCATGACGGAAAAACCGCTGGTAGCCTTTGCAGAGATAGTTCAGCCCGGGTTCGCCTTCGCGCGTGCGTTCGAAACGGTTGCGGGGACACTCGCCGTTGCAGGCGAACAGGTAGCGGCAGCGGCGGCACTGCGTGGGCAGCGCCCGCAGTTTGGCGTCGCCGAAGGCCGTCTGGCGCGGGCCGCGCATCAGCTCCGTGAGCGGTGTTTCGAGGATGTTTCCCAGCTTGTATTCGGGGAAGACGAAGTGGTCGCAGGCGTAGAGATCGCCGTTGAACTCCAACGCCCCCGCATGACCGCAGTTCTTCGAGAGCGTGCAGACGCCCGGCGCTTCGCCCACCCAGTTGGCCAGCGTGGCGTCGAACAGCTGCACGAAGATACGCCCCACGTCGCCGACGACCCACTCGTCGAACAGCGCGCAGGTGAAGCGTCCCCCACTGTTCGGGCGTGACCGAAAAAATCGGCCAGCGGGGCGCCGGCGTCGGCTGCCGAGGCGAGCTGTCGGCCGTCGTCGTGCGGCAGGATGCGTTCCACGACGGGGGTGAATTGCAGGAACCGGCAGCCGATCGAGCGGAAGAACCGGTAGAATCCCGCGGGGTCGTCGGCGTTGCGGCGGTTGACTACGGCCAGCGCGTTCCACTCCACGCCGTGTTTCTGCAACAGCGCCACGCCCCGCATCACCGCCTCGAACGTGGGGCCTCCCTGCCGGTCGCGGCGGTAGAGGTCGTGCGCCTCGGGCGGTCCGTCGAGCGAGATTCCCACCAGCCAGCCGTTTTCGCGGAAGAACTCGCACCACGCATCGTCCAGAAGCGTGCCGTTGGTCTGGATGCTGTTGTCGATCTGCCGTCCGTCGGCGTAACGTCGTTGCAGTTCGATCACGCGGCGGTAGAAGTCGCGCGAGCGCAGCAGGGTTTCGCCTCCGTGCCATGCGAAGGATACGGCGTCGCCCGCCTGTGCGGCGATGTAGTCGCGGATGAAGCGTTCGAGCAGTTCGTCGCTCATCGTCTGCGCGGGTGCGGCGGGGTAGAGGTTGCTCTTTTCAAGGTAGTAGCAATAGGTGCACCGCAGGTTGCAGCGCGCACCCGCGGGTTTGGCCATTACATAGAAGGGCCGCACGTATTGCCGGTATGAGAGTATTTCGTCCATTGCGGTGTCAGCGTCGGTTTGTCGCACCTCCCTTCGGAGGAGCTATTCGGCCGTCCGGCCCTTCGCGGCGAAGACGGAGCCTTCGCATGCGGTCGGCCTGCCGGTCAGACTTCGGGGATCTCCATTTTGAAAAGCGGATTTTCCGGCTCGGTATGCGAGGCGCGGATGAATTCCCACATCCGGGTCACCACGTCGGGGTGGTCGGCCGCCACGTCGTGCTCTTCCAGCAGGTCGTGCCGCACGTCGTAGAGTTCGAGCTGCGTATTTCCCTCCTTGACCTTGCGCAGCAGCCCTTTCCAGTCGCCCCAGCGCACGGCGACCCATCCCTTGCCGCCGGGGAATTCCCAGTAGAGGTAGTCGTGTTCCTGCTGGCGGCGCTCCCTTGCCGCGGATCGTGGGCCACAGCGAGATGCCGTCGGTCGGGGGGCGTTTCGACGCCGGCGATGTCGCACAGTGTGGGCATCACGTCGGGGAAGTAGCCGACGTGTCCGTTCACGTGCGGCCGCTCGATGCGGTCGCCCCACGCCACGATGAAGGGCATCCGGATGCCGCCTTCGCGCAGCGACGATTTGCCCCATCCCCTTGCCGCTGCGGAAGGGATGCGCGCTCTGGAACCATTCGGTCGAGGAGCAGGAGTTCGACGCCGGCCCGTTGTCGCTCGTGACGACGATGATCGTGTCGTCCCAGATGCCCAGCCGCTTCAATTCGGCCACCAGCCCGCCGACCTGCCGGTCGAAATAGGTGATCATCGCGGCGTAGGTGGCGTGCGGCCACCGTGAGGGGAAATACCCCTTGCCTTCGATCGGCGCTTCGTCGCCGAACTTCTCGACGTAGTACTGCACCATCTCGTCGGGAGCCTGCATCGGGCTGTGCGGGATGGGCGTCGTCCACATCAGGAAGAAGGGCCGTTCGCGGTTTTCGTTCACGAAGCGCAGCACGCGGTCGTACATGATGTCGGGGCTGTACGTCTGCTGCGTATATTTGTCGTAGCTGTGCGGGTCGAGCGGATCGGCGCCCTCGTCGAGCGGCGTGCCCGGGGGCAGCAGCTCGTTGTCCAGATAGATGCGGCGGTCGTTCTCCCAGAGGAAAGGCGGATAGTAGCAGTGCGCCTGTCGCTGGCAGATGCAGCCGAAATATTCGTCGAAGCCCATCTTGTTGGGCGTACTCTCGGTGGCGGGGCCGCCGACGCCCCACTTGCCGATCATCGCCGTGCGGTAGCCGCCCTGCCGCATCACCGAGCCGAGCGTCGGCGTGCCCGCTTTGAGCGGGGCCTGTCCTTCGAGCGTCGAGTCGCGCAGCATCGCTTCGTGGTTCCACACGTCGCCGCGCGCGGTCATCTCGTCGTTGGCGCGGATCTGGGCGTGTCCCGTGTGCATGCCCGTCAGCAGGCCGCAGCGGGCGGGCGACGAGAGCGGAGCGGCCGAATACATGTCGGTGAAGCGGATGCCGCGTGCTGCCAGCGAGTCGATGTTGGGCGTTTCGATGCGCGTCTGGCCGTAACAGCCGAAATCGCCGTAGCCGGCGTCGTCCATCAGGATGAAGATCACGTTGGGCTTGCGTTCGGGCATCTTGTCGCATGAAACGGCCGTCAGCGCGGGGACGGATGCGGCCCCCAGGACGAGTGCGCGGGAGAGGGTGGAAGTTTTCATTTCGGGTTTCTTTTTCGGGAAGTTTTTAGTAGTCTTGTTGCTTTTCGTTTGCAAATATAGTCTTTTTAGGCAGAAAAGAGCTTCTCTTCCCGAAAACTTATAATTTTCTCACCGACCGGCAGACGATCAGCGAAGGCGGCAGACGCCGTTGCTCCTCCCCGCCGGTTTCGCCCGCGATCCGTTGCAGGAGAATTTCCATCGCCTGCGCGCCGATCTCGTCGCTGGGCTGGCCGACGCGGGTGACGGCGGGGTCGAGGTAGTCGAGGTAGTCGTAGTTGTCGAACGAGACGAGCGAGATGTCGTCCGGAATGCGCAGTTTCATTTCGCGCACGGCTTTGAGCGCACCCAGCAGAATCGTGTTGCTCAGCGCGAAGATGGCCGTGGGCCGCTGTCGGACGTGCAGCGCCCGCAAGGTCTGTTCGTACCCGTTGCGGATCGAGAACCCGTCGCCCGTGACGCGGGCGTAGGCGCTCAGCCCGTTGTCTTCGAGCGCCTGCCGGTAGCCCCGCACGCGGTCGGCCGACGGGATCGAGTGGCGCACGCCCTGGATGCAGAGGATCCGCCGGTGGCCGCGGTCGATGAGGTGCTGCGTCGCCTCGCGGCCGCCCCGCAGGTTGTCGGTCACCACGTAGGGCAGCGACGTTTTCGCGAAGTGGCGGTCGATGCAGACGACGGGCGTCTGGCGCGCGGTCGCCTCCAGAAAGGCGGGGTCGTCGCCCGCCGGGGCGATCAGGATGCCGTCGACCTTGCGCGACAGAAGCGAACGGACTCCCTCGCGTTCGTTGCGTTCGTCCTCCGACGTGTCGATCAGGATGACTTTGTAGCCCTTCGCCCGCGCTTCGTGGACGATGATGCTGGCGATATGGGCGAAATAGGGGGTTGTCGATGCTGGGGATCAGCAGACCGAGCGTGTCGGTACGGCTGGTGCGCAGCCCTTTGGCCAGCAGGCTGGGCGTGTAGTTGCAGCGTTCGGCCTCGCGCGCGATGAGCGCGACGGTCTTCTCGCTGATACGGTATTTGGCGGCCTGTCCGCTCAGTACGCGGGAGACGGTCGAAACCGAAAAGCCGGTGCGTTGCGCGATGCTGATGAGGGTCTCTTTTTCGACATAGGCGGGTCTATTTCGAGACAAAGTTAGAAAAAAATATGTGAAAAACAGGGCCGCGATTTTGTTTTTTACTTTTCGTTTTTACTTTTGCAGAACTTGCACAAACGTTTGCGTTGAAGCTGGACGGCTGTTTTGCGGGATGATGACCGCGGTTGTCCGCACGCCGGATGCGGAGCGTTTGAACCTGAAACTTTACTAACTAACCGATTTGTTCGATTTATGGGAAAAATAGTGGTGATCGGCAGCGCCAATACCGATTTGGTGGTGAAGACCGACCGGATGCCTTCGCCGGGCGAAACGATTCTCGGCGGCAGCTTCATGATGTCAGGCGGCGGCAAGGGGGCCAATCAGGCCGTCGCGGCTTCGCGGCTGGGCGGCGAAGTGACCTTCGTGGCGCGCGTGGGGAACGATCTGTTCGGCGAGCGTGCGCTCGCGGGCTACCGTGCCGAGCGGTTGGACGTGCGCCATGTGACGCGCGACGCAACCGTGCCGTCGGGCGTGGCGCTGATCTGCGTCGATGGGGCGGCTGAGAATTCGATCGTCGTGGCCCCGGGCGCCAACGAGCGTTTGTCGCCGGAGGACGTCGACCGGGCGGAGGCCGAGATCGCGGCGGCGGATTTCGTCGTGTTGCAGCTCGAAATTCCGCTGCCTGCGGTGATGCGTGCGGCCGAGGTGGCCGAGCGGCACGGCGTGCGGGTGATCCTCAATCCCGCCCCTGCGGCGGCGATCCCCGACGAGCTGCTGCGGCGCTGCTACCTGCTTACGCCCAACCGCGGGGAGTGCGCCATGCTCACGGGAATGCCCGTAGCCGATGCGGCCGGTGCGGAACGGGCGGCCGACGCGTTGCTGGCGCGCGGCGTGCGGCACGTGGTGGTGACGCTCGGCAGCGAGGGCGCACTCGTCAAGGGGGCGGAGAACTGCGAACGGGTGGCGGCACGGAGGGTCGAGGCGGTCGATACGACGGGTGCGGGCGACACCTTCAACGGTGCGCTGGCCGTGGCGCTTTCCGAAGGGCGTCCGCTCTCGGAGGCGGTGCGTTTCGCCACGGCGGCTTCGGCGATCGCCGTCACGCGCATGGGCGCCCAAAGCGCCGTTCCGATGCGCGAAGAGGTCGATGCACTGCTGGCGGAGGTCTGACTACGATGCACGTGCGAAGCGTGCGGCGGGGCTGTGATCGGATCCCGACGTCGAAAATAAACGAGAATCCGGCGAATTTCAGAATTTGAAATTCGCCGGATTCTCATTGCCGAAGTCGCGGACCCGCGTCCCGACGGCACCCCGACCTACTCGAACCGCTCCATCACGCGTTCCATCTTGGCGCGGATGCGGTCGTTGCAGAGATTGCCGATACTCCCTTCGTGGGTGTGGTGCACCTCGCGCGTGGGCCGGTACGTCCCCGCCTGCACCTGCTCGCCCACGCGGCGGTAGGCCTCGCGGAACGGCACGCCCTGCAACACCAGCCGGTTGACGTCCTCCACGGTGAAGAGGTAGTCGTAGCGCGCATCGTCGAGGATATTCTCCCGCACGCGGATATGCTGCAACATGAAATCGCACATCGCAAGGCATTCGGCCAGCGTCGCAGTGGCAGGAAAAAGGATGTCCTTCAACAGTTGCAGATCGCGGTGGTAGCCCAGCGGCAGGTTGGTCACGAGCAGCGCGATCTCGTTGGGAACGCCTTGCAGGCGGTTGCACTTGCCGCGCATGATCTCGAAGACGTCGGGATTCTTCTTGTGGGGCATGATGCTCGATCCGGTGGTCAGCTCGTCGGGGAACGACACGAAGCCGAAGTTCTGGCTCATGTAGAGGCAGACGTCCATGGCGAAGCGCCCCAGCGTGGCGGCCACGGCGGCCACGGCCGCGGCGGCGGCGCGGGTTCGCTCTTGCCGCGGCTCATCTGCGCCGCCACGACGTTGTAGTTCAGGTCGGCGAACCCCAGCAGCCGCGTGGTCATCGTCCGATCCAGCGGGAACGACGAGCCGTAGCCGGCCGCCGACCCCAGCGGATTCTGATTGGCCACGTCGTAGGCGGCCGCCAGCAGTTGCATATCGTCCACCAGCGTCTCAGCATAGGCGCCGAACCACAACCCGAACGACGAGGGCATCGCCACCTGTAAGTGCGTATAACCGGGCATCAGCACGTCGCGGTAGCGTTCGCTCAGCTCCTGCAAACGGTCGAAGAGCGTGCGCACGCGGTGCGCCGTCTGCCGCAGTTCGTCGCGCAGGAAGAGTTTCAGATCGACCAACACCTGATCGTTGCGCGAGCGGCCGGCGTGGATCTTCTTGCCCACCTCGCCCAGACGCCGCGTGAGCAGCAGTTCGACCTGCGAGTGGACGTCCTCCGTCCCCTCCTCGATCTCGAACCGCCCCTCCTCGATCTCGCTTCCGGATCTGTTCCAGCCCCGCCAGCAGGGTCTTCAACTCGTCGGCCGTCAGCAGGCCGATGTGTTCCAACATCCGGATGGTGGGCCATCGACCCTTCGACGTCGTACCTGGCCAGCCGCATGTCGAGCTGACGGTCGTCGCCCACCGTGAAACGTTCGATCATCTCGTCGGGTTCCGAAACCCTTGTCCCATAATTTCGCCATCGTCAATATCTTTTCGCCAGTTCGGCAATAACGTATGTAACCTTCCACCCCCCTGCTCCACTTCGCTGC
>VOFI01004339.1_pt1 | contig 10172 bp, 13 predicted proteins | sample 5384131 | NCBI WGS metagenome assembly VOFI01 (sample SAMN12384728, study PRJNA508395) | human gut metagenome | isolation source: healthy gut H | host: Homo sapiens
CGCCGGAGATGATGCCCTCGTAGCACTCACCCAGATGGCGGCGGGCGTACTCGGCCTTGTAGTAATCCTCGGCCTTGCGCTCGATCTGAACGGCCAGCACTTCCCGCTCGCTGGACTGCTTGGAGGCCTTCTCCGCGAAATCGGTGTAGCGGACGATCATGGTCTCCTTGTCGGTGCCGCTGAGCAGGTCGGTCATCATGCGGTGGATGGCCAGATCCGGGTAGCGGCGGATGGGGCTGGTGAAGTGGGCGTAATCCTTGAGCACCAGACCATAGTGGCCCTTGGGCTTTTCCTCATAGCAGGCCTTGGACATACAGCGGAGCATTCCGGTGTTGACGATCTGCTCAAACGGGGTGCCGCGCACACCTTCCAGAATGGCGCTCAGCTCCTTGGGGGTGGGCACTTCCTTGGCAAAGTGGTCGTTGATGCCGCAGGCCTGCAGCAGGCTGTGCAGGCGCTCCAGCTTCTCGCCGTTGGGCTCCTCGTGGACACGGTAGACAAAGGGGATCTGCTTGACCCGGGCAAAGTGGGCGGCGCACTGGTTGGCCAGCAGCATGAACTCCTCGATCATGGCCTCGCTCTCGCCGGAGGTGCGCTTTTTCACATCAATGCAATGGCCGTTCTCATCCAGAATGAGCTTGACTTCCCCGCTCTCGAAATCGATGCAGCCGCGCTCCTTGCGCAGGCGGGCACGGTGGGCGTACAGCTCCTTCATGGCGGGCAGCTGATCCAGCACCTCGGCATACTTGGCCTGCGTCTCGGCATCGGCAGTGCCGGCCAGCAGGGCGTTGATCTCAGAATACACGCCCTTGACCCGGCTGCAGATGATGGATTTGACGAACTTGTAGTCGGTCAGATTGCCGTCCTGATCCAGACGCATCAGGCAGGAGAACGCCAGGCGCAGCTCCTTCTCGTTCAGGGAGCAGATGCCGTTGGAAAGGCTCTTGGGCAGCATGGGCACGACCTGATCCGCATAATAGACCGAAGTGGCGCGGTTGAAGGCCTCCTCGTTCAGCTCACTGCCGGGCTTGACGTAGTGGGAGACATCGGCGATGTGAACGCCCAGCTCATAGCCGCCCCCGGAGAGCCGGGTCAGGCTGACGGCATCGTCGATGTCCTTGGTCTCAGCACTGTCAATGGTGAAGATGGGCAGAGCACGCAGATCCATGCGGCCCTTGCAGTCCTCCTCAGACACGGACATGTCCTCGAACTTCTTGGCCTCGTCCCGCACCTTCTCGGGGAAACGGGTGTGGATGTCCTTGGCATAGAGCAGGGCCTTGGCGCAGCGCTTTGCTTCGTCCGAGCTGCCAAACCGCATGGCAACGCCCACGCGGTGATCTTCCTGCCGATTGCCGCGCTGCAGGATCTCCACGGCCACCTTGTCGCCGTCCTTTGCACCGCCCTCGCAGTCGCGCTGGATGGTCATGGAGATGGCCGGGCAGTCATCGGGCACGAACTTCAGGCGGCCCTCGATGCGGCGGACAGTGCCCACCATGTCGTTCTTCTGCTCGAGCACGGCAAGGATCTCGCCCTCATCGCTGCCCTCCACCCGGGGGTGGGCAAACTTTTCCACCAGAACGGAATCGCCGGGCATGGCACCGCGGGTGAAGCGGCCCGGGATAAAGATATCGCCGGATTCATCCTCCAGCATCACAAAGGCAAAGTTCTTGCCCAGCTTGACCACCTTGCAGGGCAGGGCCTTTTCGGCACGGCCGGAGCGGGCAGTGAAGAACACGCCGGACTTCTGGCAGACCACAGCGTCGTGCACCAGCTCGTCCAGAGCCTCCATCACCTTGCGGTCCGCGGCACGGTCGCCGCCGAACTTTGCCTTGAGGTCCTTGACCATGCAGGGCTGGTTCTGGATGGCATGTTCAATTTTATCGCGTAATGACATATTTTTCTCCTTAACACTTTTCCGGCATTCTCCAATGGAGCCCGGACAACTTCTTTCCCACGGGAGGTTTAGTCAGAAAAACAGCCCCGCCTTACACGGGGCTGTACACGGGTGCTCAGGCCAGACGGCTGGCGAACACACAGGCCAGGATAGCCACCACAAAGAACACGATGCCTGCAATGCGGGTCACCTTGGCCAGCATCTGATCCGCAGGGGTCAGGCGTGCATTGTTGGCACCGCCCACACCACCGTTGATGGCACCGGCCAGACCCCTGACCGTGGGTGTGCTGCATCAGGGTGAGGAGGATGATGACGGCCGAGACGACCAGCAGGATGGCACCGCCGACGATTTCAATGACAGACATGGATGGAACGCTCCTTTTATCTTTAGTTTCATAGAGACTGCATACAAATACAAGTGTATGATAGCACAAAAACCCGGGAAATGCAAGAAAAACCGTGGGCTACGGGGCCAGAATTTCCAGCCCTGCCGCCACCCGGGCAAAGATGGCCGCGCTGGAAAAGGCAGGCTCGGCCTGCGTGTCCTGCAGCACCACGATGGTATAGCGGGGCTGCTCTGCCGGGACAAAACCCGCAAACCAGTAATTTTTCAGCTCTGTGCCGCCGGAAAACTGGCCGGTCTGGGCCGTGCCGGTCTTGCCTGCCGCGGTCTGGCCGGGCAGGGCGGCCTCATGGCCGGTGCCCCCGGCCACTACACCCGCCAACAGGGCCTGCAGGGCGGCGGCGGTGCGGTTTTTAAGCACCCGCCTGCTCCGGACATGGGAAAGCGCCGTGAGGGGTGTGCCGGTGGGCGCCGTGCCGTTGCAAAGCAGCGTATGCCGCGCCCGGAAAGGTCGCGGTCCACTTCCAGCAGAAACGGTGCGGAGCGGTTGCGGTTCCGGTACAAAAAGTGCCTGCCCGGCACTGTCCGTAAATGCATACAGGCGTGTGTAGTTGTTTTCGCCCGGGAAGCAGAGGGCAAGATACCGCGTTTCCAGCCCGGTGAGAAGCAGGCCGCTGTGATCGTAAAAAGCTGCCCCGCCGGGCGGGGCAGTGAGAGCCGGACCGTGCTCTGTGCTTCGGCCGGGCAGCATAGGTATGGTTCTCTGCCAGAAAATACAGGCGGCACAAAACTACCGCAAACCCCAGCAGAACAGCTGCATACAACGCCAATACCCGTTTGCCGGACATCTGCTCACCCCTTTTTGATAGAGTGGGCTGCATCTGTGGTTTCTATACAAAAAGAGACGGGGTCTCCGAAGAGATCCCGTCTCCATAAGGTACTTATTGAGTAAGCAATTCCGCTTCATACGTCGAAAATCACAGGTTGCCGGCGATCTCTGTTCAAAGGCTCTTTCAACCGATTCAAAGCTGCTGTGCGTGTAGACATCCAGCGTCACACTGGCATTGGAGTGCCCCATCAGGTATTGCAGGCTTTTTACATCCAGCCCGGCCTGCTGAACATTGGTGCAGAAGGTGTGTCGCAGCACATGAGGTGTAATGCGCGGAACAGGTTTTCCGTACGCCTTCTCAAACTTTCCCTGCACGCCACGCATAAACAAACAGCGGCCCCGCAGACCTTTTTCAAAGTCTGCGGGGCCTTGTGCTGTGGGGCTATTTTACCTGCACGGTCATGGTTCGGTCACTGCCCGGTAGCCGCGGATGACGCGCCACTTGGCAACGCCCTTGTCCGGCTTAAAGCTGCCGTCGGCGCGGGCTTTCAGGTAGCCCTGCTCGATGGCCCACTGGGCGGCTTGGGCCAGCTCCGGGTCGGCTACGTCCGCAAAGGCGGCCAGAGCGGCCGGGGCCGGGCGGCCTGCGGTGAGGAGCATTGCCAGCTCGGCGCGGGTATGGGGCACGGCCACCCCTGCAGGCAGGAGCTGGTCAAGGATGAGCTCCGTGCCCACCTGATAGGCCACGACGCCCGCCACGCCCACGACTGCGCCGACCGCAAGAAAGGGTGCCGAAGCCGTCTCCGCCGTCTGGGCTGCCCTCGCCGCTCTCGGCTGTGCGCCAATGGCCATAGAAGGTCACGTCCCGGTCGAGGTTGCCCACATGGTTCGCTTGCCCGGGCCCATGTAGTAGGGGCTATCCTCCAAGCGGGTGCCGTCTTCGAGGAACCAGCCCTCAAAGAGGCGGGCTTCCTCCTCGCTGCCGGTGATTGCACCGGGGAACTGCATTCCTCCATTCACCGGTTCGTCCCCCGGGCGGACGACCCAGTAAACCTTAAAGTCCGTGGGGGCCTGCTCCGGCTGGGCGATCTTCGCCTTCTTGCTCTCGTTCATTTTGCCTTCCACCAGATCAAGGCCGTGAGACATGATCACCCAGTTCGAGGGCATAATAATCCTGTTCCTCCGATGCATCCGTTTCCGCCGTGATGACGGTGCCTGCGCCGGAAGCCTCCAACTCGTTTGCCACGACGGCCGAGCCGCCGGCTTTCACATCCAGCGTGCTGTTCGCCACGGTGAGCTTGCCGCACCGAATGCCAAACTGGAAGAAGTTGCCCTCCGAGTTCGTGCCTGCAATGGTCACCTTGCTGTTTTCGATGGTGATGTCCTCGTCAGAGCGGCCTGCCCGGATTGCGTCATCACCAACGTCGCCGTCGATATTGCCCGTAAGGGTGAGGGTTGCGTTATCCAGCGTCAGCGGGCCTTCCGTAAGGATTCCATCGGCGTTGGAAAGGGTGGCTGTGCCGGTAATGGTCAGCTCTTCCGCCAATTGGGGAATCGATGCAGCTGGAAACGCCTGCGGCCCCATCCAGCGTGAGATCGGCATCGTTCAGGGTCAGCGTGTTGGTCGTCGGGTCAAACTTCACAGACCCGCCATCCTCCAGCACGTCGTTCTGGTTGCTCTTTGTGACCTGCGTGCCTGCTACCAAAGGGCGTAGGTTTCGCTTTCCTGCCGGTCCGGGTCCACATCCGTCAGCTCCAGATAGGCGTGGTTTGTCTCTTTGACTTCAAAAAGCTGTCAAGTTTTTCCTGCACGCTGGTGTCGATTTCCGTATAACCCGCGTCATCGTCGGTGCGATACCAGAACCTGCTTACGTCCTCTCCGATGCCCAGCCTACTCAGGCCGAAGTCCATACCGATAGTCGTCACATTCAGGAGCAGGTGGCCGCCGTTGTAGGTCAGATGACCCTGTTCCCCGATGTACTGCTGCGCATAGATCAACAGCTCGCTGCCATGGTTCATGGTAGTGAAATTGGCGATGCCGCATGCTGCACTACTGATCTTCACCTTGCCATCGATCTGAACGCTTCCCCAGCCGATGCCCGTCTGGAAACCCTTCAGCGTGGTTCTAGTATCGGAAGCAATCGTCGTTTTATCGTTTGTAGCGCCTAAAATTCCTTTCGACTGGTTTCCCGCATCGGTATTGGTGAGATCGTATTCTCCCCTTACTATTTCCTTTGCTCCATCAAAGCCGTTGCTTTTCGTTCTGCCCGTTACTTTGCCGTTTGCCACCAGCCTCAGATTTTCTTCACTGAGGGCTTTGACCAGCGAGTAATTCTCCGAGTCCAAAGTTGTGTCCAGCGTCACGTCTCCGTCAAAGGTCAAAAACGCCCTGGTTATAGGATACCTCACCCTGAATGCAGTTCACATTCACACTATTGACCCGGCCGACATGATCCGGATACACAAACACCTTTGTCACCCTGCAAGCTACACCGTCCGCCAGTGCCAGCGGGGCCGCGAGGTTCAGCGCGAGGGCTGCGGAAACCCCCGGCGAGGAATTTCTTCCATCTTCGTTTCATTGCAAAAAGCCTCCTTTTTTTACCAATTTTGTTGCAGGAAAAAAGCTCCAGCTTTGGTTTTTGCTATTAACCCGGGGTTAGTTTTTGGTTAATTCCGGGGCGTTTTTCTGGTACCACTCGGCCAGGCGGGCGCGGCGCGGGGGGCGCCGCCCATATCCAGCTTTGCGTACAGCTGGTTGATGTACTGCTTCACCGTGCCTTCGGAGAGGTAGAGGGCGGCGGCGATCTCCTTGTTGGTGCACCGCCCGGCCACCAGACGGGCCAGCTCCCGGTCGCGGTCGGTCAGGGGCAGCTCCGGCGCGGGGGGGCGGGCAGGCCCAGCCGGGCGGCAAAGGCCCGGCCTGCGGGCAGGATGCGGGCCACGAAAGGATCGCACACGGCCCAGTCCCCCCTTCCAGCAGGGGGGCCAGAGCGGGATACCTCCACAAAGAGCACCCCCTGCACAGCGTCCAGCAAAGCCGCTGCCAGCGTGGCCGGGCCTCGGCCCGCTGGCCAAAGCGCAGCGCGCGCCGCCGCCAGCTGGATGCGGGCCTGCAGGCCCACCAGACCGTAGTGCATGGCCTCGCACCGGCGCAGCAGGCCCGCTGTGGGCGATCACCTTCACGTACTCCCCCTGCGCCAGCCAGACCTGCTGCTCGATGAGGGACATCATGGGGCGGCAGGGCCCAAAGAAGCTCACCTCGGCCAGCTTGTGCTCCCGGAACAGCTCCGGGGGCCTGCTCCGGCCTGCCCTGCAAAGCGTAGAAATAAGCGGCGATGCTCTCCAGCAGATGCACCTGCACCCCGTCGTGCTTTTTGCAGCAGGGCGGCGCGCTTGGCGGCAAAATCGTACCCCTCTTTCCCCTTGCCGCACAGGGCCAGCCGCAGGGCCAAAAAGTCGCAGCAGAGGGTCATGTTTTCCTGCCCGGCGGCGTCGGCCCGGGCCCGCTCCAGCAGCACGGCGGCTTTCTCCCACGCCCCTGCAGGTAGGCGGCCTCTGCGTCCATCAAAAGCTCGGGCCCCCGGCCGTGGCCGTTGGTGATTTTATAGTAATGGGGCATACACTCGTACATTTCGGCCAGTTCTTTGCCCAGCTCCCCGGCGCGCGGTAGTACATCATCAGCACCGAGGGGGGAGCCGAAGGTCCAGTTGCCGCTGGTGCGGTGGAGGCGCAGGGTGATGTCGGAACAAGAAGGGGCGGCTCATCTGGCGGCTGGCGCTGGGGGTGGAGGCGGCTCATCTGGGCTTTCAGATTTTGGGGATCTGCTGCCAGGTGAACATCCGGCGCATCAGCACCAGAATGGCCAGCGGGTGGCGCTGCAGCGCTTCCACCGGGCAGCGGTCCAGCCGCTGCAGCAGCTCGGCGGGGCTGAGGGAGGCAAGCAGATCCCCGCGTCCGCCTCGATGACGGCAAGGGCTGCGTCGCGGTCGCCGCAGTGCTCAAAGGCCTGCAAAGCGTGGAGGTACTGGGCTTTTTGGGCATACCAGCGGGCCATACCGCTGCCAGACATCCGTTTGCCGGGCGGCGGGCAGCTGGGCAAAGAGCCGCTCGGCGCACTCTTTCGCGTTCTCCAGAGCGGAACGGGTGACCTTGGTGGGGTCAACGATGCCTGCGGCGATCATATCCTCAACAAAGACCTCGTTCTGAGCGTCGAAGCCATAGTTGACCTTGTTGGCGGTGACGATCTTATCGATGATCACGCTGCCCTCCAGGCCGGCGTTCTTGGCGATCTGGCGCAGAGGTGCCTCCAGAGCCTTCAGGACGATCTTGGCACCGGTGCGCTCGTCGCCTTCCAGCGTGTCGCACAGGGCGCGCACAGCGGGGATGGCGTTGATGGGAGCGGTGCCGCCGCCACAACGCCTTCCTGAACGGCAGCCTTGGTTGCGTTCAGAGCGTCCTCGATGCGCAGCTTCTTCTCTTTCATCTCGACCTCGGTCGCGGCGCCGACCTTGATGACCGCAACGCCGCCGGCCAGCTTAGCCAGGCGCTCCTGCAGCTTCTCACGGTCGAAATCGCTGGTGGAAGCCTCGATCTGGTTGCGGATCTGTGCAATGCGGGCTGCAATGGCATCCTTATCGCCTGCGCCGCCCACGATGGTGGTGTTCTCCTTGGTGACCTTGACCTGACGGGCATGGCCCAGCATCTGGACGGTAGCGTCCTTCAGCTCATAGCCCAGATCGGAGGAGATCACGGTGCCGCCGGTCAGGGTTGCGATATCCTGCAGCATTTCCTTGCGGCGGTCGCCAAAGCCGGGAGCCTTGACAGCGCAGACGTTCAGGGTGCCGCGCAGGCGGTTGACGATCAGAGTGGACAGAGCCTCGCCCTCGATATCCTCAGCCACGATCAGCAGCTTCATACCATTCTGCATGACCTGCTCCAGCAGGGGAACCAGATCCTGAATCACGCTGATCTTCTTATCGGTGATCAGGATGGCGGCGTTGTCCAGAACAGCCTCCATCTTGTCGGTATCGGTGACCATATAGGGGGTCAGGTAGCCGCGGTCAAACTGCATACCTTCCACGATCTCGTTGTAGGTCTCGGCGGTGGTCTTGTTCTCCTCGATGGTGATGACACCATCGGAGGTAACCTTCTCCATGGCCTCGGCGATCAGGCGGCCGATCTCGGGGTCACCGGCAGAAATGGTGCCGACGCGGGCGATATCGTTGCTGTCCTTGACCTTCTGGCTGTGGGCCTTGATGGTCTCAACGGCCTTGGCAACAGCCTTGCTCATGCCGCGGCGGATATCCATGGGGTTGGCACCGGCGGTAACGTTCTTCATGCCCTCGGTGACCATGGCCTGTGCCAGAACGGTTGCGGTGGTGGTGCCGTCGCCGGCGGCGTCGTTGGTCTTGGTTGCGACTTCACGCACCAGCTGTGCGCCCATGTTCTCGAACTCGTCCTTCAGCTCGATCTCCTTGGCAATGGTCACGCCGTCATTGGTGATGACAGGTGCGCCGAACTTCTTGCCCAGCACCACATTGCGGCCCTTGGGGCCCAGGGTGATCTTCACGGTATTTGCCAGGGTATCAATACCGGCACACAGTGCCTTGCGGGCATCCTCGCCCTGCTTGATCTGTTTTGCCATAATCAAATCGCTCCTTTAAAGCTCAATTTTCAATATCAGAGGGGAAACTTCCTCAACGACTGCCAGGATATCGCCCTGACGGACGATGGTGCACTCTTCGCCGTCCACCTTGACCTCGGTACCGGAGTACTTGCTGGTCAGGACCTTATCGCCAACCTTCACAGTCATCTTGACTTCGTTGCCGTCCACGATGCCGCCGGGGCCAACAGCCACGACCTCAGCCACCTGGGGCTTCTCCTTGGCGCTGCCGGTCAGGATGAGGCCGCCCTTGGTGGTCTCCTCGACTTCAACGGCCTTGATAACAACACGGTCTGCAAGAGGAATGATCTTCATACACGCCGGTGGGCCCCAGAAAGAGCATGGCCCCCATGGGGCGGCCCGGCTCCCCCAGCCCGGTGCGGCTGCGCCGGATGGCCCCGGCCACCGCCGCCACGGCCTTCTGCTGGCCCACGATCTCGGCGTTGAGGCGGGATTCCAGCTTGTCCAGCCGTTCCCGCTCCTTCTCCCCCACCCGCTCCACGGGCACGCCGCTGGCCTGCGCCACCACCCGGGCAATGTCCTCCCGGGTGAGGGTGGGATCTGCTTTTCCTTCCCGCTCGGCGCGGATGCGGGCAGCGGCACAGGCCTCGTCCACAAGGTCGATGGCCTTATCGGGCAGGAAGCGCCCCGGCAGGTACCGCACCGAGAGCTCCACGGCCTCCCGCAGCGTCTCAGGCGGCAGATGCACGCTGTGGTACCGCTCGTAGCGGGGGGGCAAGGCCCTCCAGGATCGCCGCGGCCTGTGCCGGGGTGGGCTCCTCGATCTGCACCCGGCCAAAGCGGCGCTCCAGTGCGGCATCTTTCTGGATATGGGTGCGGAACTCCTGATCGGTGGTGGCCCCGATGAGCCGCAGCTCCCGCGCGCCAGCGAGGGCTTCAGGATGCTGGCGGCATCAATGGCTCCCTCTGCCGCGCGCCGGCTCCCACGATGGTATGGAACTCGTCCACAAACAAAATGGCGCTGCCGTCCCGCACAAGCTCCTCCAGAAGGGTCTTGAACCGCTCCTCAAAGTCGCCCCGGTACTTGGTGCCCGCCACAAGGCTGGCCATATCCAGCGCCAGCAGCCGCCGTCCCTGCAGCATCCGGGGCACGTTCCGGCTGGCGATGCGCTGGGCAAGGCCCTCGGCAAGGGCCGTTTTGCCCACGCCCGGCTCCCACCAGACAGGGGTTGTTCTTCTGGCGGCGGCACAGGATCTCCACCATCCGGTCCAGCTCCGCATCCCGGCAGAACACCGGGTCCAGCTCGCCGTCCACCGCGCGGCGGGTCAGGTCGCGGCAATACTTATCGCTGGCGCGGCTGCCCCGGGGCATGGCGCTGGCCCGGGGCGTGCCGGGCAGGATGAACTGCCCCGAGAGCTGGCGGCACTCCCGCACGGCCTCGGCCAGCTGCACCCCCATGGAGGCCAGCAGCACCCCCCGCCG
>VOFI01001025.1_pt1 | contig 10144 bp, 11 predicted proteins | sample 5384131 | NCBI WGS metagenome assembly VOFI01 (sample SAMN12384728, study PRJNA508395) | human gut metagenome | isolation source: healthy gut H | host: Homo sapiens
TGGCGGAGATCCTCACCGGCACCGCCTTTGCGCCTTTGGGTATGGCCAAGGGTCTGGCGGCGATCGTCATCGGTCACATCATCGGCTGCGCCATGATGCTTCTGGCGGGCCTCATCGGCGGCCGCACCGGCCGCAGCGCCATGGAGACCGTGAAAATGAGCTTTGGACAGAAGGGCGGCTTGCTGTTCGCCTTCCTGAACGTGCTTCAGCTGGTAGGCTGGACTGCCATCATGATCTATGACGGGGCCTTGGCTATCGGAGGTATTTTCAATCTTGGACATTGGGTCTGGTGTCTGGTCATCGGTGTCCTCATCATCCTGTGGATCGCTGTGGGTATTACAGATCTGGGTTGGATCAACAAGCTTACCATGGCGGCCCTGTTTCTTTTGACCTTAGTGCTGTGCAAGGTGATCTTCTTCTCCGGCAGCGCTATGGCGGCCTCCGGCGAGGCCCTGACCTTCGGTGCGGCGGTGGAGCTGGCGGTGGCCATGCCTCTGAGCTGGCTGCCCCTCATCAGCGACTACACCCGCGAGGCGGAAAAACCTGTGCAGGCCACCTGGGTCAGCGTTCTGGTGTACGGGCTGGTGTCCTGCTGGATGTATGTCATCGGCATGGGCGCGGCGATCTTTACCGGGGAGTATGACATTGCCGTTATCATGGTGAAGGCCGGTCTCGGCATTGCCGCGCTGGTGATCCTGGTGTTCTCCACCGTCACCACCACCTTCCTGGATGCCTGGTCCGCCGGTATTTCTGCCGAGTCCCTCTCCAAGAAGCTGAACGGGAAAAAGACCGCCATTGCGGTGACGGTCATCGGCGCTGCGGGGGCCATTCTGTTTCCCCATGGATGATATCACCGGCTTCCTGTATCTGATCGGCTCTGTGTTTGCACCCATGATCGCGGTGCAGATCGCGGATCATTTCCTCCTCAAGCGGGATCGCTTTGCCGTGGCGGCGGACGGCCGGAATCTGGTGATCTGGCTGGTGGGCTTCATCGCCTATCGCTGGCTCATGGGCGTGGACACCCCGGTAGGCTACACCCTGCCGGATATGGTCCTGACCGTTCTCCTGTGCGTCCTTGCGGAAAAGCTGTGCTCCGGCAAGAAAAACGCCTGATCGGCTGACTGATCAACAGATAACCGGCGGATACGTGTATGCGTATCCGCCGGTTTTGCTGTGTGTGATTTGTAGGTTTTTCCCTTGCCCTCCGGCCGGTTCCGTGGTACACTTTCTTCCTGTACGAGCATTGACCGAAGGGAAAGGATAACCATGAATCAAAAAGAACTCAACGAGATCCGCCGGCGCTTCAAGCTGGATAAAAACAGCATTTCCAAGATTTTTGGCTGCTATGTCAACAGCAATAAGGAGATCATTTCCTGGATCGACGCCTCTATGGGCCTCATGCAGCAGGAGGAGCAGGAAATGTATCTGGGCCTTCTGAAAAAAGGCCCTCTCCGGGGCCTTGGGCAAGAACTTGGTGGATATCACATTTTCCACGGCACAGGTGGCGGACAGTGACGAGCATCGCCTGCTGCAGACCATGCGGCAGACAGAACTGAAGGACCCTGCCTCCCGGGAGGATTTCTGCCGTCGGCTGATCGGCGCACTGAACATGGGAGAGACCAACTACCTGATCCTGCTGGCTGCGGACACCTACGATGTGCCCCACAAGAGCCGGGACGATGAATTTCAGGCGGACGCGGGGACACGGTGTATCGCTACTTTGTCTGCGCCGTCTGCCCGGTAAAGGCCCCTACTCTGGAGCTGCGGTACGATCATGACCTGAACGAATTCCATCCCGGCTCCACCGGCCATATCGCGCTGGCCCCGGAGCTGGGCTTCCTGTACCCCGCCTTTGACAGCCGCGCCGCCAACATCTATGACCTGCTGTTCTACGCCAAGAACCCGGCGGAGCTGCATCAGGAGGTCATTGACGCGCTGTTCCGGGTGGAGCCGCCCATGTCTGCGGCAGAACAGAAAAACGTTTTTGATACGGCGCTGACGGAGGCGCTGGATGAGGCTTGCAGCTATGACGTGGTGCAGTCCGTCCATGAGCAGATCCGGGCAAAGATCGAGGACCACAAGGAAAGCCACGTCGCCCAGGCAGTGAAGGCCCTGGAGGCTGGTGTTGAAGTCGGTGTCCATCTTCACCCGGTTGGAGTAGAACTTCAACTCCGGGGAATACAGCAGCGTCTCATAGGCGGCAAAGCCCGGCACCACATAGTCCATGGCTTGAATGAAGTTGATGATGTTGGTCATGGCCCGGTAGGGCATGGCGGCGGTAATGTCGCCGGCCACGGCGTCCGGCAGAGTGGGGCGGATGTTGGACTGGGCCAGCTCCTTCTGCCAGGTGCGCTTGCCGTCCAGAATGTCGCCAAAGCGCTGCACCAGAATCTGGCCGTTGGCCAGCATGTTGGTCAGCTCGCCCACCTTCTGAGCGTAGGCAATGGGCTGGTTGAAGGGGACGGAGAAGTTGTGGGAGCAGAGAATGGAGAGGTTCGTGTTGTCGCTCTTTTTCTCCTTGTAGGAGTGTCCGTTCACCACGGCCAGATTGTTATCGTAATTCTCCTGACTGACAAAGCCGCCGGGGTTCTGGCAGAAGGTACGGACCTTGTTCTTGAAGGGCCGGGGATAGCCTACCAGCTTGGACTCGTACAGGACCCGGTTTACGGTCTCCATGACCTCATTGCGCACCTCCACACGGACACCGATATCCACAGTGCCGGGGGCGTGAGCGATGTTGTGCTCGGCGCAGAGCTTTTCCAGCCAGTCGGCGCCCCGGCGGCCGGTGGCCACCACGGTGTGCTTGGCGTAGATCTCCAGGTCCACCTTGCCGTTGGACATGGCCACGCCCTTGCAGACGTCATTTTCCAGAATCAGGTTGCTGCACTCATAGCCGAAGTACATCTCCACCCCGTTCTCCTGTAAGTACCGCTCGATGGCGAGGTAAATGCCCTGGGCCTTCTCGGTGCCCATATGGCGGATGGGGCAGTCCACCAGCTTCAGCCCCGCCTGGATGGCCCGGCGGCGGATCTCCTTCCGCTCCTCCTCGTGGCCCAGGCCCTCGATGTGCTCATCCGCGCCGAACTCCAGGTAGATCTGGTCGGCGTAGTCGATGGTCTCCTGGGCCAGGTCCGCCCCGATCAGGGTGGGCAGATCGCCGCCTACCTCATAGCTGAGGGACAGCTTGCCGTCGGAGAACGCACCGGCGCCGGAGAAGCCGGTGGTGATGTGGCAGTAGGGCTTGCAGTTGACGCACTTCTTGGTCTTGTCCTTGGGGCAGTGGCGCTTTTCCACCGGCTGTCCCTTTTCCACCATGACGATCTTCTGGCGGCTGCCCTTCTTAATCATCTCCAAAGCGGTGAAGATACCGGCGGGGCCGGCGCCAACAATGACAACATCTGCGTTCATAGTCTTCTCTCCTCGTTTTTCCTCATTTGGCTGACAGGTCCACCCCGCGGCGCACCAGGGAATACGGCGGCACCGCCTTGGGAAGGTCCATATAGAATTTCATCTGTGGGGTGCGGGGTTCCACCAGGGGCGCCCCCGCCTCGTCCCGCATCTCCGGCACGGTTATGGAGAAGGGCCGCAGATCCGGGCCCACGATCTCCACCGTGTCCCCGGCGCGGAACTTGTTCCGCAGGGACAGCACGGCGTGCCCGGCGCTGTCGCAGTCCGTCACCACCGCCGCCACCTGCCACTCCCGGACATAGCGGGAGGTGGCGTAATACTGGCCCGGCGGGCCGTAGTAAAAGCCGGTGGCGTAGGGCCGGTGGCTCACGTGCTCCACCTCGTCCCGCCACACGGGATCGACGGACTCCCCTGCCGCCGCGGCGTCCAAACAGTGGCGGTAGGCCCCGGTGACGATGGCCGCGTAGTAGGCGGACTTGGCCCGGCCCTCGATCTTCAAACTGGAGAGGCCCGCGCCGCACAGGTCCCCCAGGTGGTCGATCATGCACATGTCCCGGGAGTTCAGGATATAGGTGCCCTGCTCGTCCTCAAACACCGGGAAATACTCCCCCGGACGCTTCTCCTCCACCAGGGCGTACTGGTACCGGCAGGGCTGGGCACAGGCGCCCCGGCTGGAGTCCCGGCCGGTCATATAGTTGGAGAGCAGGCACCGCCCCGAGTAGCTGACGCACATGGCGCCGTGGACGAAGGCCTCGATCTCCAGGTCCGCCGGGGTCTTGTCCCGGATGGTGCGGATTTCCTCCAGACTCAGCTCCCGGGCCAGGATCACCCGGCTGGCCCCCAGGTCGTGCCAGGCCCGGGCGGTCTCGTAGTTGCAGATGCTGGCCTGGGTGGAGATGTGCCGCTCACACCGGGGGGCGTACTTCCCCGCCATGGTAAAGGCCCCCAGGTCCGCCACGATCAGGGCGTCCACCCCGGCGTCCGCCAGCCGTTCCAGGTGCTCCGGCAGGCGGGCCGCCTCGTCGTTCCGGGGCATGGTATTGATGGTGCAGTGGACCCGGACGCCGTGGCTGTGGGCAAAGGCCACCGCCTGGGGCAGCGCCTCATCGGAGAAGTTCCCCGCAAAGGCCCGCATCCCAAAGCTGGTGCCCGCCAGATACACTGCATCCGCGCCATAGAGCACGGCCATTTTCAGCCGCTCCATGTCCCCCTGCCGGGGCCAGCAGCTCCGGCTTGTCCCGCTTAACCGCCATAGGAGCTGCTGTTGACGAACGCGTTGTGTTCCGCCAGCGTGGTGGAGAAGTGGTGCTTGCCGTCCGTGCCCAGGGCGTAGTAATAGTAGTCCGTGCTGTTGGGGTTCAGCGCCGCGTCGATGGAGGCCAGGCCCGGGTTGGAGATGGGCGTGGGGGGCAGGCCCGCGTTCTGGTACAGGTTGTAGGGGGAGTCGGTCTGCATGTCCGCGCTGGTGATGGGGCCGGTGTGGTCCGGCAGCGCATAGAGCAGAGAGGCGTCGATCTGCAGCAGGCCGTAGGTCCCCTGCTTGTTGCCGGAGCCCTCCAGCCGGTTGTAAATGACAGAGGCGATGTTGGCCTGATCCGTGCCGTCGGTCTCCTCCTCGATCAGGGAGGCGATGGTGATGATCTCCTGCAGGGAGTAGCTGGACTCCTCCACCTGGGTCATCCGCTCCTCGTCCATGCGGCTGACAAAGTTGCGGATCAGCCGGTCCAGGGCGTCCTCGGCGTTATGGCCCACATAGAACTCATAGGTGTCCGGGAAGAGGAAGCCCTCCAGTCGGCTCAGGTCCTCGGATTCGTTGTCGATGAAGTCGTAGTCAAAATCGCCGGTCTGGGCGGCCTCGGTCAGGGCCTCCTCCGTGTTGACGCCCTTTTCCGCCAGCAGGGCGATGGTCTGGCGGACGGTGTAGCCCTCCGGAATGGTGACGGTCACCGTCTCCGCGCTCAGGTTGCCGGAGGAGCTGCGCATCCCCGCGATCAGGGCGTGGTAGTCCATGTCGGTGTTCAGCTCATAGGTGCCGATGCCCACCTCTTCGCTGGCGCCGGTGACGGCCGCGAACAGGCGGAAGAACCACTTGTAGCGGATCAGTCCGGCGTCCTGCAGCTTTTCCGCGATGCTGCCCATGTCGTCATCCGCGGTGATCTCAATGGTGATCTTGGTGGTGGAGGGGATGTCCCGGCTGAAAGCACACAGGTCGCTGGCCAGCAGCCAGCCCACGCCAGCCAGGATGGCCGAGGCCACCAGCACGCACAGGATATACAGGACCGGGTTGATCCGGCGGCGCTTGCGCCGCCGCCGCTGCGGCTGCTGGGACGGATTGCCCTGGCTCCTCCCCGTATGGCCCGCCTGGCTGCGGCGCACCTGGGACGCGTCCCAGCTGGCGGTATCGCCGTTTTTGTAATCAGACATAGGAACCTCCATTTTCTCGCCCCGGCGGCGCGCCGCCGGAAACGTCCCGGGATGGGGAAGAAATCTTCCCCTCCCTGCAATTTTTTTCAGCGGCCAGGCTCCCTTTGGAAGCCGGGCGCATAGAATGTCTCAAAGCGAGGTGACAATCATGTGCTTCAACAACGGAAACAACAATTGTTCCTGCCTGTGGCTCATCATCATCGTCGTGCTGATCTGCTGCTGCTGTGGCAGCGGGAACGCCCTCGGCGGCAATAGCTGCGGCTGTGGCTGCGGCTGCGGGTGCGGCAACGACGGCTGCAACAACGGCTGCTGCTGACGGCTGCGGAGAAAATGGGGCGTGTTCGTCCCATTTTCTTTGCTCCCGTCGGGGACAGCCCCTAGTTCAGCAGCGGCTCCACCCGAGAGAGCACCTCCCGGCGGATGTCCTCCACTGTCCGGGGCGCGTCCCCGGCGGCGCAGTCGATCACCGACCAGCCCAGATCCCGGGCAATCTCGCGGGCGCCCTCCCGGCAGCGGCGGAGATAAGCCCCGTCCTGCTCGTGAATGTCCGCAGCGGTGGCGGTCGCCTGCTCCCGATGCCGGAGCATCTTCTCAGACACCTCTGTGGGCAGATCCAGGTACAGCACCAGGTCCGGCGCGGGCAGGCCCATGCGGCCGTATTCCAGGTCGAAGAGCCAGTCCAGAAATGCCTGCCGCTCCCCTTCCGGGAGCTTGGATGCCTGGTGGACGGCGTTGGAGGTGGTGTACCGGTTGGCCACCACGATGCCGCCTTCCTCATAGAACCCGCCCCAGTCCTCCTTGTAGGAGGCGAAGCGGTCCACGGCGTACAGCACCGACGCGGCGTAGGCGTTCACGTCCCCGGGCCTGTTGCCCAGGGCTCCGTGGAGGTAGAGGTTCGCCGGTTCGGCAAAGGGGTTGCCATACCGGGGAAAGTCGATCTCCCGATATGCGATGCCCCGCTGGGCCAGGGTCTCGCACAGGAGCTTTGCCTGGGTGGCCTTGCCGGAGCCGTCCGTGCCCTCGAATACAATCAGTTTTCCGCTCATCTGTGTCTCTTCTCCTGCTTGACATGGATTAAAAACAGCGGCAGCTTCATCATCCGGCCGATGCGGTTCGGCTCCTTGCACAGGCGGTAGAACCACTCCAGGCCGTGGTCGGTCCAGAATTTTGGGGCCCGCTCCACCACGCCGGCGAATACGTCCAGACTGCCCCCCAGGCCGCACAACAGCCGGGCGCCTGTGGCGGCGCCGTTCTGCGCCATCCACAGCTCCTGCTTGGGGGCTCCCAGACAGACGAACACGCACGTCCGTGCCGCTTTGGCGGATGGCCGCTACCACCGGGGCGTCCTCCTTGAAGTAGCCATCGTGGGTGCCGGCGATCCGCAGCCCCGGATGGGCCGCGGCCAGCTTCGCTCCCGCCTGCTCCGCAACACCGGGCTTGGCGCCCAGGAGGTAGAGGGACTTCCCTTCCTCCGCCAGTTTATCCATCAAATGGGTCGCGAATTCAATGCCCGGCGTCCTTTCCTTCAGAGGCGTTCCCAGCATAGCCGCTCCCTTGATGACGCCGATGCCGTCCGGCAGCACCAGATCCGCGCCGTTCACCGCCTGCCTGGCCCCGCTGTCCTCCCGGCAGACTTCTACGATCTCCGGATTCGGGGTCACTACATAGTGGCACCCCCCGGCCTCCAGCAGCGCCAGCTCCGTGGGACACGGCTTCCGTCATGGTCAGATTATCAAAACCAACGCCTAATACGTCGATCCGCATATTTTTCACCTCAGTTATGGATTCCATACTCATACAAATAAAGTATAGCACATACCTTTGCAAATGTCCACGAAAAAAGCGGAGCCAACAGGCTCCGCTTCCGAAAAAAACACGCAGGGTTTATGCCTTTTTTCCTGTCCGGCAGTTGCGCCAGCACCACCGCTGCCAGCATCAGGGCGCAGCCGAAATATTCCCGCCCGCTGAGGCGGTCTCCCAAGATCGCCGCGCCGGAAATAGTGGCGAACACGGACTCCAGACTCAGCAGCAGAGACACCACCGTGGGGTTGGAGCCTTTCTGCGCCAGAATCTGGAGGGTGTATCCCACGCCGCTGGAAAGGAGCCCGCATACAGGATGGCACCCGCCGCCATAGTCAGACCCGCCCAGGTCAGGGGATGCTCGAAAAGCAGGAGCCAATCCAGGGAAAACGCTGTGACAAAGGAACTGACAGCAGGACAGCTCCACGCCGTCCACCACGGTGACAAAGTGATCCACCAGAAGAATCTGTGCTGTAAACACAAAGGCGCACAGCAGCACGTACCAGTCCCCCTCCGTGATGGAAAAGGACTCCTGCACGCACAGCAGATACAATCCCACCACCGCCAGCGCCACACTGAGCCAGATCGCCCGGGGCGCCTTTTGCCGGAGGAAAATCCCCGAAAACAATGGGCACGATGATGTAGAGGGCGGTGATGAAGCCCGCCTTGCCGGGAGTGGTGGTCTCCAGACCCTTCTGCTGAAGGAAGGAGGCCAGTCCCAGCGTCAGGCCGCACCAGAAGCCGCCCAGCAGCAGATCCTTCCGGGAGCGGGTGACGGAGGCAGCCTGCCCCTTCCGGCGGCGGCCGGATCGCATGACGGCGCACAGCACCAGCAGAAACACAAAGGCGATCACCGACCGGGCGGCATTAAAGGCCAGCGGCGGGACATGTTCCGCGCCTACGCTCTGGGCTACAAAGGCGGTGCCCCAGATCAAAGCCGTCCGCCGATTTTGGACGGCAGGCAGCGTGGATCAACGCATCGAATCAGCCCTGTGCGAAGGTTGACGCAGAGGCAGCGAATATAGCGATTATAGTGGAAAACTGCCGCCGCCGCAAGGGGGGCTGGCCGACTTCTCCGAAGGCCGCAAAGGAAGTTCTGGAAACGCGGCTGTTTTTGTGGATTTTTGCTGCTTTTCTGCGAAATTCTGCATATTTGATAAAGGAGGCCCTATGGCGAAGCTGACCCATGATTTCTTCAACGGCGACACCGTTGCCATCGCGCAGGCGCTGCTGGGAAAGTATCTGGTGCGGAGCCGGAACGGCGAGCTGCTGGCGGGCCGCATTACGGAAACGGAGGCCTACGTGGGCCGGTGCGACAAGGCCTGCCACGCCTATAACTACCGCCGCACGCCCCGGACGGAAACGCTGTTCATGGCTCCGGGCCATGCCTACATCTATTTCATCTACGGGATGTACCACTGTCTGAACTTCGTCACGGAGCCGGAGGGAGAACCTTCTGCCGTGCTGCTGCGGGGACTGGAACCGGCGGCGGGGGCAGAGACCATGAAGCACCTGCGGTTCGGGGGATGCGCCCATGAACGCCTACCGGCGGAAAAATTTTCTCAACGGTCCCGGCAAGGTCTGCAAGGCGCTGGACCTCACCACGGCCCAGAATAAGCTGGATCTGGAGGGAGACGTTCTGTTTCTCTGCGATTCCATGGCGGATGTGGGGCTGACGGACCCGGTGACCGGACCGGAGCACATCTGCGCCGGCCCACGGATCGGCGTGGACTATGCGGAGGAGGCCAAGGACTTCCCGTGGCGATTCTGGCTGGAAAAGGAGAACTGATATGTATTTATTTGATATGGATGGCACCCTCATTGATTCCAACGATGTCTGGAAGGACGTGGACAGGGAATTTCTGGCCCGGAGGGGTCTGCCCTACACAAAAGCCTATTACGAGGGGGTGGCCCACACCATTTTCCCCTTGGCGGCTAAGTTCACCAAGGAGTTCTGTAATCTGCCCGACAGCGAGGAAGACATCATGGCGGAGTGGATGGAGCTGGCTAAGGACGCCTATGCCCATGTCACGGTGAAGCCCGGCGTCCGGGCGTATTTAAAGCAGTGCCGGGCAGAGGGCCGCCGGATGGCGGTGGTGACCTCCAGCGTGCCGGTGCACTGCCGCACCGCGATGGAAAAGCTGGGTCTGATGAAGTACTTCGAATCCGTTACCTTTGCTCAGGAGTTGGGTATTGAGAAAAAGGACAAGCGCCTGTGGTTAGGGGTGGCGGAGCGGTACGGCGTGGAGCCGGAAACCTGTACCCTGTTTGACGACAGCCTTGCCGCCTGCAAGGGCGCCCGCAGCGCCAAAATGCGGGTGGTAGGGGTCTATGACAGCTTTTTCGCCGGGGACGAGAAGGAAATGCGCTCCTTCTGCGACGTGTATATCAAGAGCTTTGAGGAACTGCTCTGGAAGCCGGAGTACCGAAAGGACTGACGAATAAAAAGGAACATAGCAAACATAGTAAAAGTCAGGCGTTGGTTTTCCAACGCCTGACTTGAGGCTGTCGA
>VOFI01003649.1_pt1 | contig 10134 bp, 19 predicted proteins | sample 5384131 | NCBI WGS metagenome assembly VOFI01 (sample SAMN12384728, study PRJNA508395) | human gut metagenome | isolation source: healthy gut H | host: Homo sapiens
GAGAACGGACTCCTGCTTCCTTGGTATAGTTGTTGATCAGCTTGCCAAGAGCTGCCGGCTGGATTACCAGCTTGCCTTCCGGAATACCGTTGATCTCCATCTGCTTCGGGATCAGATGTTCCCTTGCGATATGTTCCTTCTCATTTTCCGTATATCCCGGAATTTCCATCAGCTCCATACGGTCAAGAAGAGGTCTCGGGATTCCCTGAACATCATTTGCAGTGGCAATAAACAGTACCTCGGAAAGATCCTGGGGAATCTCCACATAGTGATCATTGAACTTACTGTTCTGCTCGGATCAGAACCTCCAGAAGTGCTGCGGAGGTATCTCCTTTATAATCGCTGCTGGTCTTGTCGATCTCATCAAGCATCAGCGGGTTGCTGACTCCGGCTTTCCTTCAGTGCGACTGTGATCCTTCCTGGCAATGGCACCGACGTAAAGTCTTTCTGTGGCCACGGATCTCTGCCTCATCACGGACACCTCAAGACAGATGCGGACGTATTTCTTGTTCATGGCCTCTGCCACAGAACGTGCAATGGAAGTTTTCCGGTTCCCGGAGGTCCCCACCAGACAGAGGATCGGACTCTTTCCCTTGTGGGTCAGCCTTACGTACAGCAAGGAATTCCATGATACGCTCTTTGACCTCTTTCAGTCCGTAATGCCCCTCTTCCAAAACCTTCCATGCGTTCTCAGATCCTCGGAATCCTCGGTTTCTTATTCCACGGAAGTGCAAGAACAGTTTCCAGATAGCCTCTCTGCACCGTTGCCTCTGCCGAGCATGGCTGCCATTCCTTTAAAACGGCTGATCTCCTTAGAAATCTTCTCTTTTACTTCATCAGATGCATCCAGCTCTCTTCAGCTGTTTTTTAAATTCATCGATATCATCAGCAGTATTCTCCTCCCAGCTCCTCACGGATCGTCTTAAGCTGCTCACGGAGAATGTACTCCCTCTGATTCTTGTCGATTGAGATTTCACCTTGCGCTGTAGATCTTTATGTTATGGATCACCTCTGTTCGCTGCCAGAAAAGCGCTCCAGGATCTCATTCGATTTCCGTTCAAAGACACTGCTTCCAGAAGCTTCTGCTTGTTCTGATACGCCATCGGAAGATTTACTGCGATCTGGTCGATAGTTTCCTGCACATCTTCGATGTTCATGATCTGGGTTACCAGATCTGCTTACTTTTAGGGCTTCCGCTTTCTCTGCAGTATCTCTGAAAAAGGCTCCCGGATGCTGCTGAAGCATGGCGTCCTTTACCGGTTCCGGGTAATCACTCTTCCTGTGCCGTAACGATCTCGCATTCCGCCTTCAGATATGGTTCCTCCTGCTCCAGGCCCAGAACCTCTGCCCTGTCCAGTCCCTCTACCAGAACCCGGTAAAGATCCTGCGGAAGCTTCACCACCTGCTTGATATAAGCGACGGTTCCTACCTGATACAGATCCGTAAGTTCCGGTATTTCCACCTCAGGATCCTTCTGTGTCAGCAGAAAGATCTTCTGGTCATGGAGCATGGCTGCTTCCACGGCACGGATAGATTTCTCCCTGCTCACATCAAAGTGTACGATCATATCCGAAGGACTGTAGTCCCACGGAGAGCGATCATTGGCAATATATTGACCTGATTTGTCATTTATGTCATTCCCTTCATCAAGCTGTTTCCGGCTTGCCTTTCTTTCTCGAACGGGATGTTTTTGCGTCCTGCTTTTTTGCAGGAGCCTTGGCCTCCCCTGTGGATGATCTCCGGCTCTCCGGTTCCCTCCACTGCCTCTTTTGTGACGATACACTTACGGATGGTGTCGTCCGATGGTGTCTTGTACATCAGATCCATCAGGGAATTTTCCATGATGGAACGAAGTCCTCTGGCACCTGTTTTTCTCTCAAGAGATTTCCGGGCAACTGTCTCAAGTGCTTCATCCTGGAACTCAAGCTGCACGCCATCCAGCTCAAAAAGCTTGTCGTACTGTTTTGTGAGAGAATTCTTAGGCTCCTTCAGAATACGGATCAGTGCTTCTTCATCCAGAGAATCCAAGGTTACCACGTCACCGGAACTCGTCCGATAAACTCGGGATCAGACCGAATTTAATAAAGGCCTCCGGCATAACCTCCTTCAGAAGCTTCGCCCACATTGCGGTCTTCCTTCTCGGAAACCTCTGCCCGGAAAAACCAATGGATTTTATCCTGTCTTGCCTCGATGATCTTCTCCAGTCCGTCAAAAAGCACCACCGCAAATGAACAGGATGTTTGTAGTATCGATCTGGATAAATTCCTGATGCGGATGCTTTCTTCCTCCCTGAGGAGGTACGCTTGCAACGGTTCCTTCCAGAATTTTCAGAAGTGCCTGCTGTACGCCCTCACCGGACACATCTCTGGTGATGGAGGTATTCTCGGATTTTCTTGTGATCTTATCGATCTCATCGAATAGATGATTCCGTACTGGGCACGCTCAATATCATAATCGCTGCCTGAATGATCTTCAGAAGAATGTTCTCCACATCCTCTCCCCATAACCGGCCTCTGTCAGTGTAGTGGCATCTGCGATGGCAAAAGGAACATTCAGACAGTCTTGCCAGTGTCTGTGCAAGAAGTGTCTTACCGGAACCTGTCGGACCAAGCATCAGGATATTACTCTTCTGCAGCTCCATCAGATTTCTTGCTGCGGTAATTCTTTTTATAATGATTATAAACTGCCACAGACAGAGCTTTTTTGCTTCATCCTGTCCGATTACATAATCATCCAGGATTTTGTGTATCTCCTCTGGTTTTAACAGGTTGATATCCGTGTCAAAATCATCCTCGGACCGTACTGGGCCAGCTCCTCTTCCATAATCTCTCGCACAGATCCCGATACATTCATCACAGATGAACACTCCCTCCGGGCCTGCGATCAGCTTGCGTACCTGATCCTCAGATTTATTACAAAAAGAGCATCTGACCTTTAGACATTTAAAAAAGCAAGATAAGACTCCTGTGTCTTTAAAGGAGTCTTTTCTTACGCATTATTTGTGGATCACAACACCGTCGATCAGGCCGTATGCCTTAGCTTCTTCCGCTGTCATATAGTTGTCACGGTCAGTATCTTTTTCCACAATCTCAAGAGGCTGTCCGGTATTGGCAGCAAGAATCTCATTTCAAGGTTCTCTTCGTTTTTGCAATATGATCAGCTACGATCTGGATCTCTGTAGCCTGTCCCTGTGCACCGCCTGATGGCTGATGGATCATGATCGTCGAATTCGGCAGTGCATATCTCTTGCCTTTGGCACCGGATGACAGGAGGAAAGCTCCCATGCTGGCTGCCATTTCCAAGGCAGATCGTAGATACATCGCACTTAATATACTGCATCGTATCATAAATAGCCATTCCGGCTGTTACGGAACCGCCCGGGCTGTTAATATACAGGTGAATATCTTTACCAGGGTCTTCTGCTTCCAGGAAAAGAAGCTGTGATACGATCAGTCCCGCACTCACATCGTTTACCTCCTCTCCAAGGAAGATGATACGGTCCTTAAGAAGTCTGGAATAAATATCATAACTTCTTTCTCCTCTGCTTGTCTGTTCAATGACGTAAGGTACTAAACTCATTTTGCCCATTCGTCATTTCCGAGGATTTATTACGCCTCTACAGCTGCATCGGCAACTAATGTAACAGCTTTCTGAACAGCCATATCTTTCTTCATCTGCTCCATCTCGTTCGGTCACCGATGAGATCTTTTAACTTGTCAGCTTCCATCTTGTATGCCTCTGCCATCTTGGAGATCTCTTCGTTAACCTCTCGTCCTCTGAAACCTCAATGTTCTCAGTCTCTGCAATCTTTTCAAGAACCAGTCTTGTCTGGATTCTCTTAAGAGCCTGTGGCTTCATGTCTTCCATCATCTTGTCGCTCTGGCCTGTGAACTGGAAGTACTGCTCCATGGAAAGACCCCTGGGACTGCATTCTTCTGGATGCGAAATCGTTCATCATCTGGCGAACCTGTGTCTTCAGCATAGCATCCGGAATTTCCATCTGTGCGTTTTCGATTGCTTTATCTACAGCTGCATTTTCTTTTGCTGCGACGTGCATTTTCTGCTTTTTTCTCTGTCAGGTTTTCTTAACGTCTTCCTTGTACTCAGCAAGTGTATCAAACTCAGATACATCCTTAGCGAAGTCATCGTCAAGCTCCGGAAGCTCTTTTTGCTTCGATTTCTTAACATCGCACTGGAATACAGCTTCTTTGCCAGCCAGCTCTTTTGCCTGATACTCCTCCGGGAATGTAACCTTAACTTCTACGTGATCGCCTGTGTTAGCACCTACAAGCTGCTCCTCGAATCCCGGGATGAAGGTGTTGGAACCAAGAGTCAGCGGATAGTCTGTTCCTTTACCGCCTTCAAAAGCAACGCCGTCTACAGATCCTTCGAAGTCGATTGTAGTGATGTCGCCGTTTTTCTGCTCCACGGTCTTCAACTGTAATTGTTCTGGAGTTTTTCTCCTGCTCTTTCTTAAGTTCAGCCTCAACTTCTTCGTCTGTTACCTCTGTCTCAGACTTCGGAACCTCAACACCCTTGTACTCGCCAAGTGTTACTTCCGGTTTTTACAGCTACTTCTGCTGTAAAGATAAAAATGGTTTGCCAGGCTCAACCTGTTTACATCGATCTTAGGCTGGGAAACGATCTCAAGATCACACTCAGCAAGCTTTGCTGTAATGCTCGATTTATTCGCATTAATAATATTATTCCTGAATTCACTTTTTGTATAGCCAATTTTTAGCATTGGCAGTATATCATTATACCATAACACCGGCGGTTATGCCAACTGTTTTTGTTCAATAGAAAATACCCCGCGAGCGGGATTCTTTTCATTTTATAGGCAAGTACTCGTTTTTCGGAAATCACCGCATCGATCCTCTGCTTCACAAGGGCAGCCACCTCGTTGGTTTTCATATCTTTGTAATCGTCATAATACAGCGGGGCAAGATAATGCAGCTGCACGGTCAAAGGCTTTATAGAACTCACGTCAAACGCCTTATAGCTGTCGATGAGCACCGCCGGCACGATGGGGCATTTTGCATAATAGGCGCTCTTAAAGCTGCCGCCCTTAAATTCCAGGGTACGGTTGGATTCTTCGTTCTGGTGCCTTCGCTGAAAATCAGATAGTTTCTTCCCTGCTTCACCTCTTCCCGCCATCTGCCTGATCACTTTCATGGCGTTTCAGGGGTCTTCCCGGTCGATGGCCTGAGCCCGCATTATGATGCGCACCTGTTTGATCAGCACGACGTTCTGCACTTCCTTTTCATCACTACGGTAAACGGATCGATTGGCCTCTAAAAATGCCAACACATCAAACAGCTCCTGATGATTTGGGAACAGGATATATCCGTTCTCTTTAGGAAGATTTTCCAGGCCGTGAACCTCTATCTTAACACGTCCGCCTTTATTAGCATGGACGGTCACATGTTTCAGCAGCGCAAATCTCTGTTCTCCGTATATTTATCCGATCTGCCGTAATACCAGATCTTGAAAACCAGATGGGCGCAAATAGTATATTTCTAAGCACCATGAGACAGATTCTTTTTCATTTCAGCACCGCCTTCCGAATATCACCCGTTACATAAGCGGCGAAAGCAGCCTGCAGACCTGTTCCTTAAGGCGGATGATCAGCGGCCTTCCCGCATATTTTTCGGTAATCTTTTGCATTTTTAATGTCTTCCAGGAAAATCTCCTCCAGCATGCCGGTGGCCTCTTCATCGTAGATCACAGCATTCACTTCGAAATTCAGCTGAAAGCTTCGGATATCCATGTTGGCGGTCCCGTAGCTGCTGACCGCCCCGTCCACCATAACGCCCCTTGGCATGAATAAAGCCGTTCTGATAGGTAAAACATCTGGCCCCCCGCCTCCAGAAGGTCGCCCATATAGGAGTAGGTCGCCCAGTACACAAAGGGATGGTCCGGTTTGCACGGAATCATCAGGCGGACATCCACTCCGGACCTGGCGGCAATGGTTAACGCCGACAGTATGGATTCATCCGGAACAAAATACGGCGTCTGGATATAAATTTTTTTTTGGCCTTATGCATCATACGCAGGTAAGTATCACGAATGTTTTCTGTCTTGGCATCCGGCCCGCTGGCGATGATCTGCATGCGGCGGAAGCCTGGATCCACGCTCCCCGGTTATAGGTGAAATACCGGCTGCCTGTCTCAAAAAAAAGATTCTTTCTGGTGGCGAAATTCCAATCCAGAGCAAATCTCATCTGCAGCGCCATCACAGAACCGCCCCCAGACCTTAAGTGTGGGTGTCCCGCCAGTATCCGAACTTGGGATCCTTAGAGATATACTCCCTACCCACATTAAATCCGCCCACATAGGCTACCTTTCCATCAATTACAACAATCTTGCGGTGGTTGCGGTAATTCAAGCGGAGATGGAACCATTTCAGTGAGGCGGGAAAGAATGCGGTGATCTCAATACCGGCGGCCCTAAGCTCCTTTAAAAGCTTGCCGGGAACATGCGGCAGCCCATAGCGTCGTAGAGAATTCTGACCTCCACTCCCTGCCTCGCTTTTCTATCAGCACTTTCCGTATTTCATCAAACAGCTCGTCATTGCGGATAATGTAGTACTGCATATGGATATAGTCAGTGGCATTTTTCATCTCGGATATCAGGTCGTTAAATTTATCCACACCGTCCGTAAAATATCTCCAGTTCATTGGTGTCAGTAAGTATGGCGCCCTCCACTTCCAGATTGTATAGGGCCAGATCTGCGAATTCCGAATAGATGAAATCGTCTTTATCGTGTGCTTTTGTCTTGAGCACCTCTTCCTGCATGCTGATGGTGGAATTGAGGCCGTCCTCCACTTCCCTTAACCTTAAACATGTGGCTCTTATACATATCCTGACAAATCACCAGGTAAAAGGATAAAGCCCACTATGGGAATGAAATAGAGTACCAGTAGCCATGTCCTGATATCAGATTGTTTGCAGCTATTATTTCAGAGTAACCTTTGCACCTTCTGCTTCAAGAGAAGCCTTAGCAGCCTCTGCCTCTTCCTTGAAACGCCCTCTTTCAGAACCTTAGGAGCTCCGTCTACAACGTCCTTAGCTTCCTTTAAGCCCAGACCAGTTACTTCACGAACAACCTTGATAACTTTAACCTTGTTCGGGCCTACCTCTGTAAGCTCAACGTCGAAACTCAGTCTTCTCTTCCTCAGCTGCTGCGCCAGCGCCTGCTGCTGCTACAACAACGCCTGCTGCTGCGGATACACCAAATTCTTCTTCACAAGCTTTTACTAACTCGTTTAACTCTAATACGCCTATACCGCAAGGCATAAGAGGCATAAGGATCTCTATCTAAGATTCTCTTATCTTCCTCGGCAGGCGTTATCATGCTTATGCCCTAAGGCACCTGCTGTCTTCGGCGTGATACTTGATATAAAATATCATAAAAAACCGGTTCTGTCAACCACTTTTTTGTTTTGACAGAACCGGTTATCTCGTTATCCAATTTAACAGGATTGATCTTAACACCAGGTCCCATTGTGGAGGCCAGAGTTACGCTCTTTAAGAACTGACCTTTAACAGTGCTCGGTCTTGCCTTAAGAATAGCATTTATAAGCGTCTGGAAGTTGTCCGCTAACTGTTCTTCTGTGAAGGAAGCTTTTCCTACTGGCACGTGGATAATGTTAGTCTTATCAAGTCTGTACTCGATCTTACCGGCCTTGATATCCTTAATCGCCTTTGTTACATCCATTGTAACGGTACCAGCCTTAGGGTTAGGCATTAAACCCTTGGGTCCAAGTACACGGCCAAGACGTCCTACAACGCCCATCATATCAGGTGTAGCGACTACAACGTCGAAGTCCACCAGCCTTCGTTCTGGATCTTGGGGATGAGCTCGTCTGCGCCTACATAGTCAGCGCCTGCAGCCAGTTGCCTTCGTCAGCCTTTGCATCCCTTTGCAAAAAACAAAGATACGAACTGTCTTACCGGTTCCATGAGGCAGTACTACCGCACCACGGATCTGCTGATCGGCATGACGGCCATCACAACCTGTTCTGATATGAGCTTCGATTGTTTCGTCAAATTTTGCTGTTGCATTCTTCTTAACCAGGGATGATTGCGTCTGCAACATCATAAAGTACGGCACGGTCAACTAATTTAGCAGCCTCTGCGTATCTTTTTCCTCTTTTCATTCTAAAAACCTCCTAGTGGTACTACAGTGATGCCCATGCTTCTCGCGGTACCGGCTACCATGCTCATAGCAGCCTCTACGCTTGCAGCATTTAAGTCAGGCATTTTCTGCTCTGCGATCTTCCTTAAGTCTTTTTTGAGATCGTAGCAACCTTTGGTCTTATTCGGTACACCGGATCCGGATTTCAGGTTGCAGGCTTTCTTCAGCAGAACTGCTGCCGGCGGAGTCTTTGTGATAAAACTGAAGCTTCTGTCGGCATATACGGTAATCACTACCGGAATGATCAAATCACCCTTATCCGCAGTTCTCGCATTGAATTCCTTTGTGAACTGTACGAATATTAACACCGTGCTGTCCAAGAGCAGGACCAACCGGCGGAGCCGGGGTAGCTTTTCCGGCAGGAATCTGCAATTTAATATAACCTGTTACTTTTTTTGCCATGTCAGGCACCTCCTAAATCTTTTTTCAATTTTGCTCGTCACTCATGACGGCGCAACACTGAAAGTGTTGTGGTATTGTCGGGAGTTAATCACTGCTTCACGGCACGCATACGCGCCTTTCTCCCACGTCCGGCTTACAACCGGCAATCAAGTTCTTACTGCATTTTCTTTACTTCCGTGAAGTTTAATTCCACCGGTGTCTCACGGCCGAACATGTCCACGTTGATCGTAACACTTGTTTCCCCTGATTGATCGCCTTTATGACGCCAACCGTAAGTCTTTCCAGACGCCGGATATTACGGCTACGGTATCTCCCACTTCGAAATCAACAACAACATTGCCGCTCTCACGAATACCCAGAGGCCCCATCTCCGCCTCTGAAAGCGGAACAGGCTTGGAACCCGGGCCCACAAACCCCTGTAACACCGCGGGTATTGCGGACTACATACCAGGTATCATCCGTCATGACCATGTGAATCAGCACATACCCGGGAAACATCTTCTTCTGAACTTCTTTTCTGACTCCGTTCTTCACTTCCACGACGTCTTCCAGGGGCACTGCCACTTCCAGGATCAGGTCGTGCAGCTTTCTGTTTTCGATTGTCTTCTCCAAATCGGCTTTGACTTTATTTTCATAGCCTGAGTAAGTGTGAACCACATACCAATTTGCCTCTGCCATAAAATCCACCCGTCCTTATTTAATGATCAAACCAAGACCTGACTTCAACACAAAGTCCAGCAATGCAATAACGATACCCAAGCCAATTCCTATTGCCAGCACGGCAGTAGTGTTTTCACAAGTTCTTTCTGATCAGGCCATACAATTTTATGGAACTCTGCATTCAGATTTTTAAGATGTTCTTTTGGGAGCACGTTCTTTTTTGCGTTTTCTTCCATTTTTTCACTTCCTTGCAATTGACTTGACGGCCTGTTAGTTTTCAAACCCCATTGGCATCGTTCAGCACAAAAGCGATTCCCTCCGCCTATAAGAAATGGAGTAACAATGCCGAACGCAAAGCCGATCCACTCAAACAGCAGTTTATAGTTCCCAAAGTGCAATGAGGAAGAATGATCGTAAAAACGATCAATTCTCTCATCTTTTTCATATTTTCTTTATTCAAATCCATATATTTTTAATTCCGGATCTCTATTTTACCCATGAATCGTAATGCTTATTCTGTCAGCCCCTGATCTTCGATCACCTTCACAACGCTGTTTACATACTTTTCGCATATTTCATCAGCCCAATATATGTCGCGCTTTGCTAAACGCTTACCTGTCTTTGCCTACTGCTGCGAAATCGTCAACTTTTTTCTCAAGTCCTTCGCCTGTCTCGAAACGAACGAACTTAACTGTTACGTTAGCAGATTTGCTACTTTGTCAACGTATTTTGCAACTGTAAGGTCGTTGTCCTGAACGTATACCTGATCAAGAAGGCAGATTTCTTTCTATCTCTTTGTTGAGACGTCCGATGTCTTCATCGATATTTTCCATTTCTCCGGGTTCTCTTTCTTAGCCTGAGCAAGAAGGATCT
>VOFI01004189.1_pt1 | contig 10111 bp, 14 predicted proteins | sample 5384131 | NCBI WGS metagenome assembly VOFI01 (sample SAMN12384728, study PRJNA508395) | human gut metagenome | isolation source: healthy gut H | host: Homo sapiens
ACATCGCTTGTGATGGTGTTGATATAATCGCCGGTCTGTCCCTGGGTAAATCCGGGACAGTGGGATGCGCTTCAAATGGTCGCCCATAAAAGGCGGGAATATTCTTGCTGACCTCTGCACCGCCAATCTGCGCTTTGGTATGCCATAGCTGTAAATCAGGATACGAAGAAGAAAAACCACCGGATAATACCGGTCAGGAGCTCCCTCCAACTGATAAGTGATATTCCGGGCTGTCTCGTAGTCTTTCCACGCATTTCGATAGTAGGCGTTGTTCTTCCGAACTTCCTCATGGGTGCCAACGCTGGTAATTGTATGATTTTCCACCACAGCCACCCGGTTGCACATTTTCAAAGCACTCAAACGGTGTGCTACTACAATGACTGTTTTGCCTTTGCATAGATTTTGAATAGCTTTATCAATCTCCATCTGGTTTTCCGGGTCAGAGGCGCTGGTGGCCTCGTCCAAAAATTAAGATAGGTGCATTTTTCAGAATTGCGCGGGCAATCGCAATCCGCTGTTTTTCACCGCCGGAGGCTTTTACCGGCACCAGACTGTCCCACAAGAGCCATGCGTTCCCCGTCATTGATTTTGAGGTTGACGCCTTGCAGTACATCGGTCTTGCCGTCATAGGAAAACCGGACATTGCGAAGTTCAATATCGTGATTTTGGGGAAAGTCCGTTCCACCCTCATAAATCGGAATATCCAGGATTTCTTTGGTCTTGGTAACAGCGTTCAGTACATTAGCATAGTCCCCAGTTCTTGCAGGGGGCGGATTTCCGTCAGATACATGGAACCTACATAGACGAACAGCAGAAAGGCGCTGGCAGTTAGGGAGCCTCTCAGGAAAAACATCCCGCCCAGGGGCACCATCATCAGCATGCCGCACTCAATGATGACCACAAAGGCCGCATAGGGCGGCCCCATCCGCCGGGACGTCTCATTCCACATGGCGTTTTCCTCGTGGATGGCGGAGGAAAACTTTTGAAAGGACTTGCTCCCCATGTTATAGGCTTTGATCAGCTTCATGCCGTTGATATACTCGATCATGACCGAGTTCAGTGCGGTGATGGAATGGTTGGCACGGTCCATCAGGTCATCCGTATTGCGGAACATGATCCCCATTACAACAACAGCAAGGATCAGCGGAACCAGGGAAATCAATGCCAGAGGAATATTGACGGTCATCAGATAAATAAAGATGACTACCGGCCCCACCAGATAGCACACAAGGTCAGGAAGGTTATGGGCTTTTCAATATCTTCATTCAGAACCGTTTTTATATCCCCGGTGCGCCGTTCATTCAAGGCCCCCAAAGGCGCTCTGGCCATGTGTTCTGCAACCATGCAGCGCACTTTGAAAAGAGCGCCATAGGCGCCCTTTGTGGGCTGCTACGCCGGAACAGCCGAATAATGCAAAACGCAGGGTGACAGCGGCGGCAATCATTGCCACAGTCTGTACCACAAGTTCTTTTTGTGCAGGCATTGTTAAATGTGGCATCCATCAGCCTGTAAATCCCAATATACGGAACAATAATGCAAAGCCCACTGCACATGGACAGCAGGATTGCCAGGAACAGCCAGATTTTTTCTGGCCACCGGCCCAGTGGAGCAGCAAAGCTACTCTGTTTTCTTTTTTCTGTTTCATAGATCACCTCTCCTTTCCATCTGAAACAGAGAATAGCTCTCTCAATTTCGGGAGAGCCTCCATTGTAACTGATACGTCATCGGGCATTTCTACCTGCGTCATACTGTCAAAGTCAAGGCCGCTGGTCGGTTCATCGAATACCAGCAGATCTTTCCCACAAATCATGCTGACAGCTACAGCTACTCGTTGCTTTTGACCGCCAGAAAGCGTGTTTGGATGGCGCTCCCGGTATGGAGCAAGCCCCAGTTCCTCCAAAGTCACATTTACCAGCGTTTGATTTGGATTGCGGATGCCAAAGGAGCACTCTGCCTCCACGCTGTCAGCGAAAAGTTCATAATTCACATCCTGCATAACCATGTAAGAGCGTTTCAGCCTTTCCTTACGCTCAATCGGCTCGCTTTCCCACAAAAATTGTCCATCGCAGTCTTTGTGAAGCCCACAGAGAGCGCGGGAAAATGTAGCCTTTCCAGCTCCGTTGTGGACCACACCAATCACTTCGCCCTTTCCGGCGGATAGCTCAATGTCATGCAAAATTGTTTGCTTCTTGTAACGGAGCGTCACATTCCGCAGCTCCAATACAGGGGATAGGCGCAGGCAAGTGGGCTTTTTGCGGGAATACCGCCTGTAGATCAACAGCTCGCAGACCCATGTGTTCACGATCAGGTTCAGATAGCTGCCAAAATTCTTCCGGGGTGTATATTCCTTTGATTTCTCCTTTTTCCAGATAAACAATTCGGTCAGCCAACTCCATCAGGTAGGACAGACGATGTTCCGCTATCAAAACTGTTTTGCCCTGTTTTTTATCAGCCGCAAATGTTCCTTTAGTTCCTGGATCGATGTCATATCCAGATTGGAGGACGGTTCATCCAATAGATAAATCTGTGGGTTCATGGCATAAACAGAAGCAAAGGCGATTTTCTGCTTTTCTCCGCCGGACAACTCAAAAAAATTTCTGTTTCGCAGCTTTTGAATATGCAAATCTTCAGTTGTCTGCTCTACTCGCTCAGCTAATTTCTCAGGAGGGCGAGCTTCATTTTCAATTCCAAAGGCAATCTCACTGTCTGTATCAACATTGAAAAACTGCGTCCGTGGATTTTGGAAAACGGAGCCAACCTTAGCGGCAATCTGATACATGGGGATATTGCTGATTTCCTGACCATCTGCCAGCACACGGCCATGAAGCTCCCCTGATAAAACTGAGGGATTCAGTCCATTCACCAGCCTTGTAATCGTTGTTTTTCCGCACCCGCTGCGGCCACAGAACAGGACGAATTCTCCGTCCGAAATTTTCAAATTGATGTCGCGCAGCCCACCATGTTCCTGCCCCGTATAGGAAAACGATACATTTTCAAACTCAATCAACCGATCACACCTCCTCGCACACATAATTCAAAAATCAGATAAGCTACGGCAACGGCCATAACGCCCCAATCGGAAATTCCGCATTTTATCTGGACAAGACAGGTGCGTGGATTGGGATTTTCAATTCCACGAGTGACAGAAGCAACAGAAAGATCATCCGCCGCTTTTGAAGCTGCCATCAATAAAGGCACATAAATACACTCAACCGTCATGCCCGGATGTGTTAAAAAGCCCGCCAGAGATGGTGAAACATCTCTCATCCGCATAGCGTCTGTGATATAGCGCCAGTCCTCTTGAATAGTTGGAATGTACCGCAGCATAACTGCCATAGGAATTACTAACTTTTTGGGTGCGTGGACACGGTTCATAGCAGACAGGAACTCATTGACTTTTGTAGTAGTCAGAACAATCCCAGCCAAGGTTCCGCACGCATAGACCTTATGAAACAAGCCTAAAAAGGCAATAAACATTGTCCGCATCGTGCCTGTCATTTCTGCCATGATCCAAACTGTCAGGGCACAGATGACCGCATAAAAGCATACAGCCTTAATGACATATTTCCACTTTCCAAAGAAAGCCCCCAATATCGCAATCAGCATAACAAGGATAAATTGATATGCAAGTGAGGGCGCAAACATGGACGATAAAACACACATAAGAATAAGAAAGAGCTTGGCCCGTGGGTCGAGCCAAAGCTCTTTCTTATGGCGTTTACCGCTCATGCTGTAATACCTGCTTTTTCAAACTGCTTTTTCAACATTTTGCAGCCTACAAAAGCGCTGATTGCAGATGTAATGATAACAGCAGCAAACATGGCAATCAGGATGCCGGTATTTGCAGTTGCCTGCATGGTGTCGATGTAACTCTGTTCAGTTCCGTTTCCCAACATGGTCTGCGCCCAGCCGTTGGGGTCAACAAAGAACACGATATATGAACCAGTGCCACCGAGAGAGAACAGGATATAAGACAGGCTGTTGAGTTTTTTGCTTTTGTACTGCCCTGCACCAGCAACAAAGTCCGCGACAATCGCCATGATCATGTAGCCCAATGCAAAAGCCCAGTGCATACCAGTCACGAACCAAATAATACCCATGATAACGCCCATTATAGAAAGGCTCCAACGCTTATGTACTTTTGCAATCAGCAAAAGATAAATGGGGCCAGCAAGCAGCCCACCTCCTGCTGGCATGAAAAAAGTAAGTACAGGATTCGTTGCAAAAAAGACACCGCCCACCAATACAAAAACAAATAACAGTGCAGTAAAAATACCTGTTGTTACAAGGTCTTTCACTGTCAGACCTTTGTTCATAGAATTTACTTGATTACTCATTTTGACCTCCTACCTTTCATTGTCTTGACTCGACAAGTGGTTTGTGATATTCTTCGGTTAGATACCTCTAATCTTCGCCTAATACAATACGCATTTATCGAACAACATTCAATAGGTTCCGGCAATGTTCGTCTGTTCCTTTCAAAAGTTCGTCTAATCGTTGCAAAAAGGAGGCGGTCTGTTTTCATGTCTGAAATTATTGACCAGTTTTATACACCGCTACTGATTGGACACGGTTTTATCCGTGACCCAGACAACCAGCAATATGGGGCATTAGGTGACTGCTGGAAACTTTCTCCCGAAGTTGGAGAAGGCACCTACTGGACTTATGGACAGAAAGACTTATATGATATTAAAATCCATAACTTTTCCTTCCACGAAGATTTCATGTTGGAATGCTCCATGCCGGAATGTCTGAGTATCACTCGGTATGACTCTATTTCCGGGGAGGAATTATCTCCATACCGTAGACTGTCTGCCGGTTGTATCAAAACATTTATTGGAGGCTACGCTCCATACAAGGCTTTGATACATAAAAATATTCCAATCCGTTCGGTTGGGATTGAGATTGCACCGGCATATTATGAGGACTACCTGAAAAAACTGTACCCGGAGGCACAGATCAATCCTGTGGATGCATTTCGGAAGATCGACCAAACATCCGACTTTCCAGAAATGTCACGGTTACTCACAGAAATCAAAGACTATCGCGGGGAAGGGATTGCAGCAAAACTTTTTATGAGGGTAAAGTCGCAGAAGCTGTTTCAATGGTGGTGGAATATCAGAAGAAACATCCTGATAAACCAGCCCATAAGCTCTCTCAACAGGATATTGAAAATCTCCAAATAGTTTGCCGCTTATCTTAGCGATCACTATGCTTTTGATATTCCTCTGGAACGTCTAACACAGATTGCCTGCATGGGAACAACAAAGCTCAAAAGCTGTTTTAAGAAATACTACGACTGCACCATCACGGAATATGTTCAACAGCGGCGCATGAGTCAAGCAGAATATCTGCTGGCATATACAGAACTGACAGTCGGGCAAGTTGCCCAAACAGTAGGCTATTCCACTTCAAGCCGATTTGCAGAATTATTCCGTAAAAGCACTGGATTGTTGCCACTGGAGTACAGAAAAAACGCACAGCGAAAATAAAATGAGTGCCAGAGGAAACTCTGGCACTCGTGAAATTTTTCACCCACATTCTAGTCGGGCTTAGCCATGTGTGGAATATATACGGAATGCATCGTCAATATTCCACTGCTTTGCTTGCGGTTGTTACCAAGATAGTGAGAGCTCATCTGAACACAAAGTTTCCATTGCCCTTTTTCGTACCTAAACGAAGTAAGATTTCATGTGCATGCTCATCACTGAATTTTTAGAATAATCTGTCCTAGCACGAAAGTAAATATGAATAGTTTCTAATAGTTTTTTAATAATATCCTCTGGCTTCTTGCCATCCTTTTACATACCACCTAATTCCAACATATACCAGTTGCACCAATAATAAGAGAAATAGCATATTGATCGGCAAGACTGTCTTTATCCAATCTCCAAAGTAGATTGCTATTTCCAGGCTTATAAGTGTTACCAGTATGGTAATCATATCCCAACAGTATTTCTTATATAGCCCTGCAATCTTTATCCCTATAAACGCTACAAGTATTCCCGCACCCACCAGACATCCACCGCAAATCAATATTCTTATCAGCCAGTATATAATTCCGGCAATGACAGGATTGGATATTCCATTACTAATCTGTGCCACATTCTTTCCTATCAGTGCAATCCAGCCAGCAATAGTCTGTGTGAAAGTTCCGATTGCACCAAAGAATATTCTGCAATCAGAAATAAATACCTTTGACTGTATCATCTGAAAAAGAGTAGTTGATGCGGAATACCATATCAGCAGAAACATCAATGCTTCATACATAGCTGTTTTTGCTTTATATCTGCCTGCCAGTTTTTCTCTCTGCGTATCATACCTTTCCTTCGCTCTCAGATAAGCTGTCTGGTTACAATTCCCACACTTTTGATAGAGTACCGGCTTTTCAACCGGTATCTCTACTTTTTTCTGATGGGAGAGTGCATAGTCCCGTTCCTGTTCTGCCTGTCTTAGCTTATCGCGACATTCCTCTATCATGTCCTTTGCGGTGAGCGTTTTCTCTTTCTCGCTCTGCAATAATTCTTTTGTTTTCCTCAAGTCGTTCTTTAAGGCTTGAATGTTCCCTGCTCTGTTCTCGCTGTTTAACCTCTCGTTCAAGGTCAGCGATTCGTCGAGCTGCACTTTCAGTTTCCTGATAGTCCGGTCTTTCTGGTCGAGTTCTTCCTGCATCTGCTCCGTCAGCATTAGCAGTTCTTCCAGTTGATCGTCGTTCTTTGAGTTTCTTAATTCGTTCATCAATCAACCTTCCTTTCTCTAATTGCTGTTCAAGTTCAGTAATTCGCTGTTCTGTTTCTGCAATAGCCGGTTCTCGCTGTTCAATTTCTGTGCCAATTCCTGCCATTGCTGATTTTCGTCTGTGAGTTTCTGTATCTGGTCTGTCTTTTCTATTTTCGCACATCATCAGACTGGTGTAGAAAACGGTTACCGCTGAACATTTACAGAGTTTCCTCGACCTGCTTACGTTCGGTGGCGAGTTTCAGACGGAAAAGTGCGAAAAGGATACAGCAAAGATTATATCCATTCATTCTCCGCAGTGTTACAGCAGTCATTCCGTTTTGCAGTATTTCCAAAACAATTAATCAGTTTCAATCCGATGCAATATATCAAGCTGAAAAGACAAGCAGAGGAAGTTGTCTTTTCCGATGATGAGGTGGAAGAAGGCACACAGCCGATTTCACACGGAGATTACGAGCGGCTTATCCAATATCTGGAAAAGAAAAACCCACCTGCCATTCTGCCGATTCAGATTGCATATTATGCCGGACTCCGTATCGGGGAAACCTGTGGTCTTACATGGCAGGACATTAACCTTGAGGAACAATGTCTGACCATCAAACGCAGTATTCGCTACGATGGCACAAAACATAAAAACATCATCGGACCGACCAAGCGAAAGAAAGTAAGGATTGTTGATTTTGGCGATACTCTGACTGAAATACTGAAACTGCCAGAAAAAAACAGCTTAAAAGCCGGATGCAGTATGGTGAACTTTACCACCGCAATTTCTACAAAGAAGTTCATGTGACAAAAACAGAGTCTATTATGAATATTATCACCTGGACGGAACGGAAGAAATCCCGGTAGATTACAAAGGAAATCTCCTTTGTCTGCCTGAGACCGGACGGATGTCTGGAACTGCCAAGCACACTCAGCATTGCCTGCCGATCAGTTTCAAAAAGACTGGACGGATTTGAGAATTTCCATTTCCACCAGTTACGACACACTTACACAAGCAATCTCCTCTCCAATGGAGCGGCACCGAAAGATGTACAGGAACTGTTAGGGCACTCTGATGTCAGTACCACAATGAATGTCTACGCCCACTCAACAAGAAAAGCAAAACGGGCTTCTGCAAGACTTCTTGATAAAGTAGCAAGCAACGCTTAAATCAATTGGTCCACTCAATTAGCAATGCAACAAAAATTCCCCTTATTTCCCTTGCGGATTCCGCATAAGGGCAAAAATAAGGGAAAATACATATCATTTCATCATAAAAGGCTCTACAAGCTTTGAAAAATGGGGAAAGTTCAGGAAATCTCTCCACAAATTCCGATTTTTCGTTCTCTGCGACTTCCCAATAAACGGGAATTTTACGCTTTCTTAATTGGATGTCTAATTACAGTTTTCCATTTTTCTGGGGCAACCTTTCTTGCATCAGACATATAAATCTCGTGGTGCAACCTATCTTTGTTAATATCATTAACATATCCATTTTGTTCTAAATAAGTATCCATAAGCGCAACAGTTGCTGGCTCATTATCAAAAGAACCTATATGCATAATTTGAACGCATAATCCCTCATCAATCGTAAGAAACTCTGCTGACGAACAATCAAGTTTCTTCTTTTTCGTTGCTGTTTCTACCGCCCAGTCAAAATCAGCTTTAGAAATGAAATCAGGCAAACGGATAACAGAAATCCAGCTGAAAGCAGACTTATTTGTATAATCTACACTCTCGACATCATCCTGCCACCAAAAACCTTCCAATGGCGGAACAACATATTCAAAAAATCCTTCAATTTTATAATCAGTCTTGTAACTCATTTTTAATGTGTATGCAACAGCATATAGAACACTGATTGCTTGTTGATATGCTCCGCCTTCTTCATTTGGATTGCCTTTTCCTCTAACTGCAATATAATTTGCCTTAGGTACATTTACAATCTCTGGTTTGTTCTTCGGCATATAGAATTCTTTATACTCTTTTTTAAAATCAAAAGCCATAATAACCTCCAAAATTCCGATTTTCTCAATTCTCCAAACTTGAATTTATTTGGAAGATTTTATTATCCATTCATCAAGAAATTTCATTTGTTCATCCGTATGAAACCAATGCTCTCCATTTTTCATAATAGAAAGTGTTGAATTAGTCCTCTGTACAAATTCAAATATCGTTCCATAAGCGGTAAGATTATCTTTTTCACCATACAAAATGTGCGTTGGGATTTCCCATATAATAGGATTTTCTCTTGCATAGCAAAGATAATCCCATGAAAGCAAAGTCTCTCCAAAGGTTGTCTGAATTTTTTTTTTTCTCTTTGAGTTCATCCTCTGTAACATTTGCCCAAATCATCATATCAGCAATAAGCCTTTCCATATCTACAACGGGCGAAATAAAATATGCTTTCTCTATTTGCTGATTTGATAAGGCATTGATAGCAAAATACGCTCCAATGCTATTGGCAATTACTTCAACCGTCTTGTAGTTTCTATAAATTGAATTAAAAAGTAATGGAAATTCTTCTTTTGCTTCCCATGGAAACTGTGCAGTATAGTCGAGACCAATCACATCACAATTACTAAAGAGCGGTTTGTAATGAATAGCTTCTTCAGCATTACCACCTTTTCCATGTATATAAATAACTGCTTTATCCACAATAGTTATCCTCCACAAATTATAAGTTATTTACTTCTCTTCATACTTTTTAACGATAACTAAACTATAAGCACCATAATTACAATTGTTTCCACCATCACACCAATAACCGACAACAGAACGTATGGTGTATTTTGACCATCTAACAGCGGAATTCCTAATATAACAAAAATGATTCCATAGATTATAAACAATAGTCCGCTCGCACGATTGTAACCTTTAACATCTTTTACTTTTATTGTTTCGGTATTAGCCCAGAATCCAGCTTTCCCTTATTGTTTCCCTTTGTGTTATATCGTCCCACCAGTGTTTACGAACTCTGATAAGGGAAAATACAAGGGCAAAAAAAATTATATAAAATAGTATAACACAAAATGAAAACGACATGGTGAACTGATTGAAATGCTTCTAATTTTTGTAACAAATGATTGATTTAACGATAAGGAGATATGATACGATGAGAACAATATTTGCAGAATACAATCCCGGGCGAAACAGCATTGATGTTTACACCTCTGTTGGCTATATGCTCCGCATTGACTGTTGGGAAGCTGAAAAGGACTAATAAAAACCACACCAGGATCAGACTGTGCATTAAACGCACTCGCCATTGATGAACCTCTTGAATATGCAAAATTATATCTTGATAGAAATTTGCAGATGTGGGTAGATGCGGAAGACTCATTAGATATTTTTTAATTTTTAAACAAATACAACAGTTTAAATAACTATT
>VOFI01004309.1_pt1 | contig 10047 bp, 16 predicted proteins | sample 5384131 | NCBI WGS metagenome assembly VOFI01 (sample SAMN12384728, study PRJNA508395) | human gut metagenome | isolation source: healthy gut H | host: Homo sapiens
AAATCAGACTTTCTGTGCATTTTTTCCCTCTTCTACTAATTTATTCAATAAAAGCTACATACTCTTCAAACTGTGTTCTACCTTCATCAGTCAAAATGATAAGTTGTCTGTGGTCTATTATTTACAAATTCCTTTCTCACTTCCATAAATCCTTCTTGAATTAGCTTTTTTAGTATGTGTTGTCATATTCCCGTCTGTACAACCTAGAATCTCTTTCATCTGTTTATAAGTGAGATCTTTCACATTTGAATTCTTATGTACGTTTAAACTGGCAATAGCATTTGAATTCTTATGTGCGATTCAAATACCTTTGATGTATTATTCATAAACGTTTTTCCATTAGATTTCCTCCCTAGCATCAATAGAATCATTCTTGGTTACCAACATGCATTAATTCTAGTTGTTTAGTATATTTTTTCATTCTGTTATATACTCTATCGATTCATTATTGATTGTACATTCTAATTTTAAGATAATAGTTTTGTTTTGAATGAAGGTTTTATTCTTTCCCCCTGTGGCTACTTCATGTACGTCCACTTCAAAAGACTTAATCCTTTAGACTTGACATCACTTTATACCCGAATTAGTTTGTTGCAGCAGTGTTTCTACACTTGTCTCCGTATTTGCGAGGTTGCGTTTGTCTTGCTTTAGAGGTGCAATTCAAAACCGATTACATAGAAAGAAGGTCATTATTTTATGGAAAACAATTATATTCTTTTTATGTTGGCATGGACGTCTCTAAAGGTAAAGCAGATGCTGCTATCCTCAAGGTCAGTGATCGTAGATCTGTTAAACCTAAATTCTTGCGTAAAAATTATCTTTTAAGTTTGTTAAATCAGAAGTTGCTTCTTTTTTAAAAACTGTTAGAAGCTATTCTGATGTTAACTGTACCAGTATCTGTTTTGCCTTAGAAGTTACTGGTATCTATTCTACTAATGTCTATGACTACATCAAAGCGAATCTTTATGAAAACGAAAGCATCAAATTTCTTAATACCGATTTTGTCAATCAATGGCGCATTGCTCATAATATCGCTAAATCAGATCCTTTGGATGCTCAAACTATTTCTACTATCATTGGCACTGATTTAGATGTTCAATATGTCAATGACAACGTTTTTGAAAATAAAAACGGATATCAAGATTTGAAAGCTTTAGTACACAGACATTATCAGATCAAAAAATCTATTCTCAAGAAATCAACCGTCTCATTGCCCAATGCGATTGTTTGTTTCCTGAACTTCAATATGTTTTCGAACCTAAATCAGCTGCTTTTATCGCTGTCTTATCTTCATATCCTACGACACATGATATCATAAATGCTTCTAGAGTTGAAGTGTTTGACGTCGTTTATGAAGCAACCAAGCATCGTTGTTCAATGGATAAAGTAGATAAGCTCTTTGAACTATGTCAGGATACTTTAGTTCCTGATGATATTTCTTCCTATGGAAAAAGTATCATTCTAGACCTTGTTGAAAACATTAAAAATATAAAAGGTCAGCTCAAATCAATTGAAAGATATATTAAAGATATTGCTTCTTTAAATCCAGCTTATAAACTGCTTCTTACAATTACAGGATGCGGTCCTATAACTGCTTTGCAACTGTTATTGCTGAAACTGGTAATATAAGAAGATTTAAAAACGCAGACTGTTTTGTTTCTTATTCAGGAACAAGCCCAAGAAACAAACGCTCTGGGACATCTGTAGAAACTATGGGCAAGATCTCTAAAAAAGGTTCTAGATATCTTAGACATGCAATTTATATGATTGCTGAGTTTGCCAGACGTCATAATCCTGTTCTCAAACATCAGTTTGAAAGAATAAAGAATGGAAACAAGAAAAGACATAAGCTGGCTAACATTGCAATCGCAAACAAGATTGCACGATATATCTATTCAATTATGAAAAATAAAAGCAGTTTTGTAATCTTACATGATCATATCATGAGATTACCAGAAGAAACCGAGATACGTTCTTCAATTCAATATCATTAGACTTTCCTAAAAATACTAGAAAACAGATTTATCAGTATTCTGATATTAATGGTGAACTACATAGATTTGTCTACATCAAAACAGATGAAATGATACCTGCTTAACAGTAAGTAAAAGTTTAATGTAAGAGCTTTCAACTGTTTTTCGTTGGAAAGTTCTTTTAAGTGTACTCTTTTTTAGAAAAGAAAGAGGATTTTTATAGAGGATTCACCTCTAAACCAAGACAAATGCCTATAAAATCAATAAATTCTAGAAAATTTAACTATTTATTGACATTTAATGTGTTAAAGAGATATTTCCCCTTTCTGGGAAAATACTGAAGAAACAAAACCTTACGTGCAAGAGGTGATGAAGCTTTACTACCTGAAAGAAGTAAGTTGTGTTTATGGAAACAGGTGTCTTTGGTATGGAAGGTAAGTTGAATACCGGGGATGCACATCTTGCAGTTAATTATGAACGTATTCTTGCACAGGGGGTTATGAAGCTTATACAAAGAGAAATGAAAGAAAAGCTTTTGATTTGGCTAGCTTTACTACCAGATAGTGTTGATAAGTATATGTTCTATAATTCAGTTTTAACTGTTATTGAAGCCGTACATACATTCACACTTCGTTATAGTTCTCTTGCAAAGGAAATGGCAGAAAAAAAACAAATCCTGCAAGAAAAGAAGAATTATTAGAAATCAGCAGAATTTGTGCCAAAGTTCCTTATGAACCTGCTTCCTCTTTCCGTGAAGCAGTACAGGCAGTCTGGTTTATTCAGCTTATTTTACAGATTGAATCTAACGGACATTCTTTAAGTTATGGTCGTTTTTGACCAGTATATGTATCCTTACTATATTAAAGATATCAACGAAAAGAAAATCACTGAAGAAGAAGCATTAGAACTTCTTACTTGTTTATGGATCAAGACTTTAACGGTAAATAAAGTCCGTTCTCAGGCGCATACTTTAAGTTCTGCCGGATCCCCAATGTATCAGAATGTGACTATTGGTGGTCAGACTACTGACAAGAAGGATGCAGTGAATGAATTAAGTTTTGCGGTATTAAAATCAGTGGCTCAAACAAGACTTTACTCAGCCTAACTTAACTGTACGTTATCATGCAAACCTGAATAAACATTTCTTTGATGAATGTATTGAAGTTATGAAACTTGGCTTTGGCATGCCTGCATTAAATAATGATGAAATTATCATTCCTTCCTTTATTAACTGGGGTGTAAAAGAAGAAGACGCTTATAACTACAGTGCTATCGGCTGTGTGGAAACAGCTGTTCCGGGCAAATGGGGTTACCGTTGTACTGGTATGTCTTATATTAACTTCCCAAAGTATTATTATGTACAATGAATAATGGTGTTGACTTAACTACACAAACAAAACGTTTCACTAAAGGGCCATAATTTACTTTACTGAAATGGAAACTTATGAAGATTTACTTGCGGCATGGGATAAAACAGTCAGAGAAATGACACGTTATAGTGTTATTGTAGAAAACTTTATTGATAAAGGCATCTGAAAGAGATGTGCCTGATATTCTTATGTTCTGCATTAACTGATGACTGTATTGGCAAAAGGTAAGACTATCAAAGAAGGTGGTGCAGTGTATGACTTCATTTCAGGTCTTCAGGTCGGTATTGCGAATATGGCAAACAGCTTATTTGCTATCAAAAGCTTGTTTATGATGAAAGAAGATTACAAGAGAACAGTTATGGAATGCGATCTTAGATGATTTCCAGTCACCTGAAAACAAAAAGATTCAGGAAATGTTGAATGATGAAGCACCTAAGTATGGTAATGATGACGATTATGCAGATAACTTAATTGTAGAAGCATATGATTCTTATATTGATGAAATCAAGAAATATCCAAATACTCGTTATAATAGAGGTCCTATTGGTGGTATTCGCTATGGTGGTACATCTTCAATCAGTGCCAATGTAGGTCAAGGTATGGGAACAATGGCGACACCTGATGGAAGAAATGCTTATGAACCACTCGCTGAAGGATGTTCTCAGCACATAACACAGATAAGAATGGTCCTACTGCAGTATTCAAGAGTATATCTAAGCTTCGTACTGAAAAAATCACAGGAGGCGTACTTCTTAACCAGAAGATGACACCGCAAATGCTTTCTACAGAAGAAAATAAACAGAAACTAGAATTATTGATTCGTACATTCTTTAATCGTCTTCATGGTTACCATGTACAATACAACATCGTTTCTAAGGAAACTTTGATTGATGCACAAAAACATCCAGAAAAACATAAGGACTTAATTGTACGTGTTGCAGGATATAGTGCATTCTTCAATGTATTATCTAAGGCAACTCAGGATGATATTATCGGTAGAACTTGAACAGAGTTTATAGGAGGAAAAAACAATGGAATTTATTATTGATACAGTAGATTTAGAAGAAATTAGAGATGCAGTGGATCACTTACCAATCGTAGGTGTCACTAGTAACCCAAGTATTGTAAAGAAGACAAGCCCAAAGGATTTCTTTGGACATATGAGAGAAATCAGAAAAATCATTGGGGATGAACGTTCTTTGCATATTCAGGTTATTGCGACAGAAGCAGATGAAATCGTGAAAGAAGCACATAAGATCTTTGAAGAAGTAGATGACAAGGTATATGTAAAGGTCCCTACTACTTATGAAGGTGTTAAAAGCAATGAAAATCTTAAAGGCTGAAGGGAAAAATGTGACTGCCACAGCTGTTTATGATTTGATGCAGGCTTATATGGCACTCGCAAAAGCAGGTGCTGATTATATTGCACCATATACAAATAGAATTGGAAACTTAGGAAATGATCCTTTGAATTAATGGCTCATTTATCTAATAGAATCGTAGAAGATGGTTATGACTGCAAGATTCTTGCCGCAAGCTTCAAGGGTGTACAGCAGGTAAGAGATGCATTTAATGCAGGTAGCCAGGCTATCACTGCACCAGTAAGCGTATTAAAGGCAATCTTTGAAAATCCAAGTATTTCTAAAGCTGTAACTGATTTCAATAATGATTGGTATTCAGTATACGGAGAAGACAAAGGCCTTTGTGATATGTAAACATTGAGGAGAAAAATTCTCCTCAATGTTTTTTTCTATGTTCTATAATAGAAATAGGAGCGTGATAATATGAGCAAGATGATTGGTGCACCAACAAGATATAGACAAGGTAAAGATGAATTAAAGTGTCTTGGTGATGATTTAAAGGACTATAAGAGAATAGTCGTTATTACAAGTGAAAATCTTAAAGAAATGTTTATTCCTCAGATAGAGGAAAGCTTACATGAACAGGAAATGACTGTTGTACTATTTCAAAATGAATGTAGCATGAGCGAGATTGAAAGAATACAACATATTGTAGAAGAAACGAATGGTGAAGTAATTGTCGGTGTCGGTGGAGGTAAGGTATTAGATACGACTAAAGCATGTGGTTATTATGCGAAAAAGCCTATTGTCGTTATACCTACCGCTTAAAGTACGGATGCCCCATGTTCTTCTTTATCAGTAATTTATCATGATGATCATACGTTTGATCATTATTTACATTTACCTAAGAGTCCAGATCAAGTAATTGTGGATACACAGGTCATTGCGAATGCCCCAGTAAGATTACTGAGAGCGGGTATTGGTGATGCATTTAGTACTTATTTTGAAGCAAAGGCTTGTTATGTGAGTCATAGTGAGAATTGTCTTCATAGTCAGGTGACAAGAAGTGCTTTCGCAATATCTAAGGCTTGTTTTGATATTGTCTATTCTTATGGATTGCAGGCTGTAGAAGATTGTAAGCAACATAAAGTCACAGAAGCACTAGAGAATGTGATAGAAGCTAATATTTATTTAAGTGGTATTGGTTTTTGAGTCTGGTGGCGAAGCTGTAGGTCATGGCTTTATAATGCGTTCACTCTTATTCCTGAAACAAATAGTAAGATGCATGGTGAAAAAGTCGCTTTTTGTACACTTGTACAATTGGTATTAGAAAATACACCTAAGCATACATTAAAAGAGCTATTATGAGTTCTTAGAAGCTTTAGAGTTACCTACTACACTCTCTGATTTAGGGATGAAAGAAGTAGATGAAAAAGCATTACTGCATGTATGCTTAGAATCAGTTAAAGAAGGATACGACATTAAATATGCCTTTTGAAGTGGCTTCAAAGAATTTATTAAAAGCTATTATCAAAGCTGATCAATACGGACAGAAATGGAAAACCTCTGGAAAATAATCCAGAGGCTTTTCTATTAGAAATACAATTTTGCGATAATCACAATAAGAACGATAATGATAACTACAAGACTATATGCCACTGTCATCGCGCCATAGCCTTGCCAATCTTTTTGAAGTTCTTTTGTCTTTTCTTCTGAAATGACGCGTTTTCTTTACTCATAATCATCATCCTTTCTTTCAAGTTTTATATCTATTTATATTATATACTACTTGTTAATTAATATATATATCGCGCTTTTTTAAAAAAAATTATTAATATAAAAGCTATCAAATGATAGCTCTAAAATTCCATTATTTCTAAATCATCAGGAACAAATATATTTCCTGTATAATAGTGTGCACCTTCTGCCTTGTAGAGTTCTTTACGATTGTCTACACGATCGTCTTCTGTATGATAGAGTACAAGATATGAAGTGCAAGTTCACAGGCATCTTTCACTGTTGAATGATGCTTTTCATAAGGATGTCTGAAGTCCCTTTTGCTTCGTATAAACAGAATGCTTCATGCAGCTAGTACATCCGCATTTTCTGCATAGACTTTTCTCTTCTTCACAATAAGGTTCATCCACCAACATGTGAGTTTCTTACCATCATATTCCACCCATGAAACCAAACTGTTTGGCTTTAGTTGAATGGATATCCAAAGAAAGTGACTGGATGTCCCATAATTTCTTTAACTGTGAATTATTCACTTCTACTAAGTGAAGTCTTTTTCAATTAATGCACTCTGTTTTGGTACAAGTGTATCCAGCCTGTCCTTTAAAATGCTTGAATAACTTTCATCATGACCATAGATATAAGCATCACCTTCATATTTACCTACATTCATAAACTGTGTAATCATGTACATCATCCAGACCATTCTAATAGATGGTCAATATGCTTATGTGTTAAAAGATATGCTTCATATCCTTCAGTCATATCCCTGCTTTTTAGCTGAGTTAGGATACGGTTTCCTCCTCCTGCATCAACCATAAAGAGTATTGATGGTTGTCTTCATTCCGAAAACATGTGTTATAAAATCTTAGTGACTAAGGCATTCCCAGTACTTTAAGCATTGTTAGTTTCATGACTAGCTCCTCCCAATAATTTACTCTTATAACATGTAAAATATGAAATAAGAGCAGAATATTCCGCCTACCATAATAATACCACCTAGAATATCTGTTGAACTTAGTCCCATTAATGCGACAAAGACAAAAACTAACCAGCTGTATTTCTTATTTATTACATGTTAGAACATGTACACATCATAGCTTTTCACATCAGTAACTGTGTTATGTCTGATAATTCTATTTATATTAATAGCCTCTATGCTACAGTTATGAAGAAATGTTAAATCACACCGGATAAAATAAGGATGACGTCTATCACACATTCTTCAAAAGAGACGAATGGCCTATCACTTAAAGACTAATGAGGACACATCAAGTTTTTCTTGTCTTTTTTAAAATAGAAATGAGTACCAGGGATAAAGCGATAAAGAAGATACCTTTATCACCAAAATAAAGAAATAAAGAGGCAAAGAATGGTGTAAGTGCACCATTTACTTTCAGCAAGATGATGAAGGAAATGAAGGAGTGTATATAGTCATATAATTTGTCCTAATTCTCATTTTTTCATCAAGTCCTTATCATCAATTGCGCTAATTACGACATGGATTGCCTCCCGCAATCACAAATGGTGGGATATCATCCTTTACAACTGATCCTGGTTCAATAATAGATTCTCTCATTGATTTTACACCTGGATAAATCACTGTATTGGATCCAATGCATACTCCTTCATAAATACGTACTGGCAGTGTACCTTCTAATCCTTTTGCACCATCCTGGCTACTCGTTGGTGTAACTGATGTGGCTTGCCAGACATTATATCCAATGGTCACATTATCACTGAAATAGACGCTATTCCACTATCATCAATAAAGAGATTATCTTTAGAATAGAAGTTCTTCCCTAAAAGAGATATTATTAGCCATATGTACAATGAAAAGGCTGTTCAATAAAGGCTTCATTCCATTCATTTAATAGTTTATCTAAGTATAAGATTGATATCATCTCTTTTTAAGCGGTGAAAGATTGTTTAACTCATGACAGAGACTCTTACAATAAAGACGATAGATTTGTAGAGTTCTTTTGAAAATAGCTGATAGGAGTTCGCCTGAAATCATATCGCTTTTTGTATCATTCATTCTTTATGCCCCCTATAGTAATATTGAATCTGTTTGTATAACGCGCCACAATCATATGTCGCAAAGACCTGCGGATCAATCACACCTACATCTTTATGTGTCAATGTTTCTATCTCTCCTTTCTTATAACCCATTTGTGGTGCTAATAATACAACATCATAATAGAGACACTTCTTTTCCACAGTATGAACTGCTTGCCCTTCTATGATCAATGGGAGATTGTTTTTTAAAATATAGTTCTGCATCTTTTTCCTTAAAGAATCCTGATGTCATTCCCCCACTACAGCATAAAACCACCTTCATTGGTTCCCTTTTTTCTTCTATAGTTTTATTAATCATACATTGATAAAGTTCTAAGGCAATAGGAAATATCGTTAATGGGAAGTGAAGATAGAAGATGCATTTTATCATCACTGATGATTTTTCTTCTATCATACCTATATCATGAAAGTGAATAGAAGCAGTACGATTTTTGATAGGCAATATGATATTCATTTTCATTAAATTGTATTTGAAAACGAGAATCATCTTTTAACTGGAAATAGAGATAACGTTTATAAACTTCTAGATTTTCTTTTTTGATAGAACGTATCAATCATGTTTGTATTCCTCTAGAAGTGTTTTTAAATGTATCAATATCTTCTTTGATGATATCAATAGAACTCTGCCAGAATGACTCATTTGTGAGATCTAGATCAAAGTGTTTTCACAATATCTTCTAAATCCATCACCTGTGACCGAAAGGAATGTTTCATAATCTCTACTTGGAAAGTGTTCAGGTTTTTGATAACGTGCATAAAGTCCTTTTCGCAAAGTAATGAACCAAGGCGTATGGGTAGTTATAGAATGAATAGTCTGAATCATAATAATGAGGTTTCCATGTCCCATATATGGATGGAGATAATTATGATCCCCAATCCATCACCATACGCTTCTATCTATTGTGCTTGAAGCATGATTTTCTTTGTTTCTTCCGCACTCACTGGTCCTTGTTTTTCTTGCTTCAAGCGGCTTTCAAATAAGAAACAAGGAATAAATATCACAGATCACCTGTACCGCATTACTTAATGTATTCTCTAATATCACAATCTTTTGAGTAGGTGTTGCTTTGATTTTAATGCACCTTTTTCCCACTATTGTTTCACAGAAGTTAGAGGCTGTTTCTCCAATAGGCATTGGGATAATGGGTATTCAATATTGTTTGATTGCCCTAAACATCTTCCATGGAAACCATGACCAAATTCATAGGCTACAGTAATCACATCAGAAAAATGATTTCCATAGTTGAATAAGAAACGACTTTGTTTTTAAACTTCTAATATTTTCACAGAATGCACCACCAACTTTATTTTCTCTTGGATGAACATCAGCCCAATGATTCTTAATTGCATGAGTCGCAAAAATCACCTAAATGTTTTTGAGAATGTGTAGAACCTGATCCACGACAAATTGAGAACCTTTCTCAAATGGATAGTCTTCATCATCTTCAACAACAGGGGCATATAGTTCAAAACCAAGGTAAGCCGTTCTGATAGCCTAAGATAGTCTGCCTTGATTTTTAGATATTCTCTTATATCAGGTAAATTCTTCAACTAATTACAGAAAGTAATGTATTAAGAGTCTCCATCTTT
>VOFI01004111.1_pt1 | contig 10031 bp, 21 predicted proteins | sample 5384131 | NCBI WGS metagenome assembly VOFI01 (sample SAMN12384728, study PRJNA508395) | human gut metagenome | isolation source: healthy gut H | host: Homo sapiens
TTTCCGTTCTTCTTTATTGTATGTGCTATATCTTATATCGCAAATCAAAACGAATCAATTTATGCTTTGCAAAGACAAGTCAGAGAATGATTTGTCTTTTTTTGCAGCGTTTTGAAAACATACAAATTTAATGAAACAAGTAGATTTTATTTGAAAAAGTGATATACTTTAGTTATATAAAAGTATTATTAGGAGGATGATTATGAAACAGAATAATATGCTCGCCATGATTTTAGCAGGTGGCCGTGGAACACGTCTTTTGGAACTAACTAAAAGAATGCGAAACCGGCTGTTTATTTCGGAGGAAAATATCGTATTATTGATTTCCCACTAAGTAACTGTGCAAATTCAGATATCAACGTTGTAGGCGTTTTAACACAGGAATTGAATTTAGATGATCCAAACTGGAAAATCTATACAGAAGATATTCCAACTTTACCTCACTATGTAGGTCCAACTGGAAAAGTTGAACATTGCTATATCAACCAGGGAGCTATCATTCGTGGTAAAGCAATAGATTCAGTATTATTCAATAATGTTGAAATTGATGAAGATGCATATGTATCTCAAGCTGTGTTAATGCCAAATGTTAAAGTTGGTAAAGGTGCAAAAATCTATCGTGCTATCGTTGCTGATGGTGTGAAGATTGATGATGGTGCTGTTGTTGGTAGTCCAGACAGTGATGAAATCGAATTGATTTCTAAGAGAGTAAAGAAGGGTGAATAATTATGTGTAACGCTTTAGGAATAATTACTTACAATGATTCTTCTGTATATGTAGAAGGTATGCAAAAATATCGTCCAATCGCTGGATTCAGTTTTTAGGACGTTATCGTTTAGTTGACTTTGCGATTTCAAATATGTCAAATTCAGGAATTGATGATATTCAAATATATGTAAATGGAAATCCTCGTTCTTTAATTGATCACATTGGTACTGGTCGTCACTATAATATCAACTCTAAACATGGACACTTATCTTTAGTGCCTGTATATTCTGAAGGTGGAACTTCACGTTTTACCACAGATGTTTCATGTTATGCAGAAAACATTCATACAGTTATGGAAAACCACAATGATTATGTTGTGATTGCTCCTGTTAATATGCTTTATAAAGGAAACTATGAAGAATTGTTGAAACAACATATCGAAAGTGGTGCTGAAGTATCAGTGTTGTATCAACATGTAGATAACGCAAAAGAAAACTACATTGGATGTAATGTACTTCAAATGAATAAACAACGTGGTGTATTAAGTATTGATCAAAACTTAGGTAACTATAAATCTAGATATTTATCTTTACAGACTTACATCATGTCAAAAGAAATTTTTAAAACATTAGTTGAAGAAGCGCAAGAAACAAGTTCAATGTATTGGTTTAAAGATATCTTAAATGATAAATGTGTAGATATGGATATCCGTGGATTGAATTATCGTGGACACATTTATGTAATTAATGATTTGAAATCCTATTATGAAAGTAATATGCAATTCTTAACGGAAGAAAAAATGAAAGATATCGCAGATCCAGAATGGCCTGTATATACTCGTACAAGCGATTCAGCTCCAGCCATTTATTTGAATGGTGGTACTGCAACAGGTTCATTGATTTCGAATGGTTGTGAAATCAGTGGTGTAGTTAAGAATTCTATTGTTGGTCGTTCTTGTAAAATTGGAAAAGATGCATTGATCGAAAATTGCATCATTATGCCAGATGTAGAAATTGCAGATGGTGCTCACTTAAAGAATGTGATTGTAGATAAACATTCTAGAATCGCAAAGAAAAAAGATTTAGCAGGGTTAGAAGAACAACCTTTGTATATTGGTAGAAGGGAGAACGTTTAATGGCATCAATTTTGATGGTTGCTGGGGAAGGATTACCATTCATTAAGACAGGTGGACTTGCCGATGTAATTGGTTCTTTGCCAAAGGCACTTACTGAAAAGAGGACATGAAGTAAAGGTTGTCATGCCTTTATATAAGAAAATTAGTGAAAAATACTATAATGAACTTCATTTTGATTGTGAATATTCAGTTTCAATTAATTATCATGAAGTACCCGTACGTGTATTCTCAAAAGTAGTAGATAATGTATGTTTCTTCTTCATTCAACATCAAGGTTACTTTGAAAGAGATTCATTATACGGTTATCAAGATGATGGTGAGCGTTTTGGTTATTTCCAAAAGGCTGTTATTGAAATGTTGAACCAGTTGAATTACTGGCCAAATATTATCCATTGCCACGACTGGCATACAGGTATGATTCCTTGTATGGTTAAAGAAACTCACGATGCAGATCCTAGATATCGTGCAATTCGTTTTGTGTATACAATCCACAACATGGCTTATCAAGGAAATTTCGGCCCTGAAATGCTAGATAGTTGTTTAGGATTACCATACTATTTGTTAGACAATGGTAATGTACGTTTTGATGGTGGTATTTCATTTATGAAGTCTGGTATTTTATATGCGGACAAAGTTACAACTGTATCACCAACTTATGCACAAGAAATTTTATCGCCTCAATATGGTGAACACTTAGAAGCTGTATTGAATATGCGTAAATATGATCTATGGGGTATTGTAAACGGTATTGATATCGAGTTATGGAACCCTAACACAGATCCAGAAATTCCATATCACTTTAATAAAGTGAATATTGCGGCTCAAAAAGAAAAAGGCAAAAATGGCTCTACAAGAAGAACTAGGATTAGAAAAGAATCCTGATGTTATGATGGTAGGTGTTGTTTCTCGTTTGACAAAAGGATTCTATCTATTGATGGAACAATTAGACGCATTGTGTGCAGCTCCAATCCAATTGGTTATTTTGGGTAGTGGTGAAAGTCAAATTGAAAACAAGTTCCATGAACTTGAAGATGGAAATAAAGGAAAGATTTGTTTCTATTATGGATACAATGAAAGCTTGGCACACCGCATCTATGCGGCAAGTGATTTGTTCTTGATGCCTAGTTTATTTGAACCATGTGGAATTTCACAATTGTGTTCTATGCGTTATGGTACTTTACCTCTTGTTCGTGAAACGGGTGGTTTAAAAGATACGGTTGATGCATACAATGAATATGAAAAATCAGGAAATGGATTTAGTTTTGAAAAACTACGATTCGAATGAATTGATTCATACTTTATATTATGCTTGTGACGTTTATTACAATCGTAAAGAGGATTGGGAAATGTTACAAAGAAATGCATTGAATACAGATGTGTCATGGCAACAAAGTGCTAAAACATATTCTTTGTTGTATGATGAATTAGTTGACTAATGAGAATTCTTGTTAGCGCATGTTTATTAGGATATAACTGTAAGTATAACGGAAAAAACAATTTAAATAAAAAAATTGTAGAGCTTTTTAAAAGATCATGAAGTGATTCCTGTATGTCCAGAGATGCTTGGAGGACTTTGTTGTCCTCGTATTCCTTGTGAAAAAGTAGAGATAGAATTTTGGATAAAGAGGGAAATGATTGTACAAAAACAGTTTATCAAAGGGGCAGAAATTGCTCTGAATATAGCGAAAGAAAAACAAGTAGATATTGCGATTTTACAAAGAAGATCACCTAGTTGTGGATATTCTGTTATTTATGATGGGACTTTTACAGGTAATCTAGTAACTGGTAGTGGTGTCTTTGCACAAATGTTGCAAGATTTAAATATACCGATTATGGAAGCGGAATCAGAAAAATTCGTTTAGGTATTGTTTTCTTTGGCAAAATGTCATAAAATACATTTAGATTTGATTTAGGAGGATAATTATGAAACAAGTAACTGTAACTGTAGTAGATCCAGTAGGTCTTCACGCACGTCCAGCAACTGTAGCTGTTAACGCTGCTAGTAAATTTAAAAGTGAAATCAATGTAGCTTTCAAAGGACGTGAAGTAAACATGAAATCTATCATGGGAGTTATGTCTTTAGGGCATTCCTACACAGTCAGAAATCACAATTAGCTGCTCAGGCGAAGATGAAGATGCTGCTGTAGCTGCAATCGAAGAAGTATTGCGTGCTCAAAAGATCATTGCTTAATTAAAGAAAGTCTCATAGTTTTATGAGACTTTTTTATTTCAAAGTTAGAAAAGAAGGAGAATAAATAATGTCTATTGTTGAAGAAAGATATTCAAAATGGTTAAACCATGAAAATTTAGCCCCTCAATACAAACCTGTTTTAGAAGCAATGAATGCAGAAGAAAAAAATGATGCATTCTATACAACAATTGAGTTTGGTACAGCAGGTATGCGTGGTCTTTTAGGTCCGGGAACAAACCGAATTAATATTCATACAATTCGTAAGGCAACTCAAGGATACGCAAATTACATAAATGAAAATAATGGTGGTAAAGCTGGTATTGCGATTGGTTATGATAACCGTCACATGTCAAAAGAGTTTGCGTTTGATTGTGCTGACTTATTAGCAAAAAACAACATTAAATCATATGTGTTTGAATCATTACGTCCAACTCCAGAATTGAGTTTTGCAGTACGTCACTTAAATTGCTTTGGTGGCATTATGATTACTGCCAGTCACAACCCTAAAGAATACAATGGATATAAATTGTATGATGATAAAGGATGTCAGTTGATTCCATGTTTGGCTAGTCAGGTTATTGATAAGGTTAACGCAATTGAAGATGAATTGGCAATTGATGCAAACTGTACAGAAGAACAAAAGAAATTAATTACAGTTATTGGTAAAGATGTGGATGAAGAATATTACAAAAATGTATTAAGTATCCAATTGAATCCTGAAGTTAAAAAGATATTAAAATCGTATTTTCACCAGAACATGGAACTGCTAATATTCCTGTTCAAGAAGTTTATAAACGTGCAGGATATACTTGCATTCCAGTTGTAGAGCAATGTAGTCCAGATCCTGATTTCTCAAATACACCTACACCAAACCCAGAACAAGCAGGTGCTTATGAATTGTCATTAAAATACGCAAAAAGAAAATCAAGCAGACTTAATTTTAGTTTGTGACCCAGATGCTGACCGTATGGGAGTTGGAGTCTTGCACAATGGTGAATATGTTGTATTAACAGGAAACCAATCTGGTTCTGTTGAAATTGAATATATTTGTTCACAACTTCAAAAACAAGGTAAAATGCCCGAAAATCCTGTAATGTTCAATACGGTTGTTACAAGTGATCTAGGAGAAAAAGTAGCTTCTGATTATGGTGTTACAACAGAAAAAACTTTAACTGGATTCAAATTCATTGGTGAAAAGTTGCGAAATATGAAAAAACGCACGAAAAGAACTATGTATTTGGATATGAAGAAAGCTATGGTTCATTAATTAAACCTTTCGTACGTGATAAAGATGCTCCTCAAGCTTGTTTAATGCTGGCAGAAGCTTGTGCATTCTACAAAGAACAAGGTAAAGATTTAGTTGATGTATTAGATAGCTTGTATGACCGTCATGGTACATATGAAGAAAGTCAAATTGCGTTATCATTAGCTGGTGAAGCTGGTGCTAAGCGTATTAAAGAAATCTTAGCTAACTTAAGAAAAGAGGCTCCAACACAAATTGGTGGCACAAAAGTAGTTCGTAGTGAAGACTATAAAGAATGTGTAATCAAAGAAGGGGATACAGTAACTGAACTTACTGGATTCACTAAATCGGATGTATTAAAATACTATCTTGAAGATGGAAGCTGGATTGCGGTACGTCCTAGTGGAACAGAACCAAAATGTAAATTCTACTATTGTATCAAGGGAGCTTCAAAGAGGATGCTCACAACAAAACGGTTCATTTCAAAGGCAATGGATGATTTGATTGCCAAGTAGTATTAAAGGATGTCAAAATGGCATCCTTTTTTTTTCTGTTTATTTGAAAAAAAGATCTAGACTGATTTGTCTAAATCCTTCAAGAATTGTTCTAAGCGAACAACAGCTTCTTTAATGTGATCTATGCTATATGCATAAGAGATACGAATGTATCCTTCACCACTTGGACCAAAGGCGTTTCCTGGAACACAGGCAACTTTTTGTTCTTGTAGTAATCTTTCGCAGAATGTTTCGGAATCAAGGCCTGTCGATTGAATATTACAGAATACATAGAATGTACCATGAGGCATATTTGTCTTTAGTCCCATACGATTGAGCCTGTTGACTAAGAAGTTTCTTCTTTTTAGATAATCATCTTTCATCATCAATACATCATCATAGCCGTTTTTAATGGCTTCGATACCTGCGTATTGAGACATAACAGGAGCTGACATGATCACAGAAAGTTCTTTGTTGGCCATACAATAGCCTAGACGCCATCCTGTCATCGCATATGCTTTAGAAAAACCATTTACGACAATAATTTGAGATTTGATTTCGTCAAATTGGGCTAATGATGCAAAAGGCTGATCAAAGCTTAGTTCGGCATAGATTTCATCACTCACAACATATATACCTGATTCTTTGATGATATCAACAATTTTTGCGTAGTCCTCTTTTGTCATGACACCACCTGTAGGGTTGCTAGGATAATTGATGATCATCGCTTTTGTCTTTGGTGTGATGACTTTCTTTTAAATCTTCTGGAAAAAATTTTTAAAGTCATTTTCTTCTTTTAACTGTAAAGGGACAACAACACCATCACTTAGTGTAACACTTGGTGCATAAGCAACGTAGTTAGGGGTCTAATACAATAACTTCATCGCCAGGATTCAACAGGGCACGCATACATAAGTCAATGGCTTCACTACCACCAATTGTGACAATAACTTCATTTTCTTGCTAAATCAAAGAATTTACGGATTCCACTTGGCTTGATAGATGTTGCTTTTGTAGATAAACTCTTCATTATGGAGTCACAACCAATCTTGATTCTTTATCTTCTGGTTTGTCAATCATGACAATACCACTTTTGCTTATATTGTTTTAAGACAAATAATGTCTTTGTGGAACGAACATCTTCAACACAGGCAATCTTATCTGAAACAAAAGCGAGCCACTTCAAACATGGTTTTACCTTGTACTAAACATAAGAAATCACAATCTCCACTTAATAGATACATTGTATCTACTTCTGGATAGTTGGCAATCAATGCTGCTGTCTTGTCATAGCCTCTATTTCTTGTAGGTGTACAACTTACTTCAATATATGCTAAAACTTTTTTGATCTTTTAACGCTTTATTGTAGTTGATAATTGTGTGATAGCCACAAATAATTTTGTTTTTTTCTAAAGATTGAATCTCTGATTTTATACTTGCTTCATCTTCATTCAAAATATCCGCTAGATCTTGTCAAGTTAGACGAGCATTATTTTCTAGTAAATCTAGGATTAAACTTTGGTTCATTTTTAATTCCTCCTTTTGAATATAATAGCACAATTAAGGTTATGTAAAAAGTGTGAAAATGCTTGAGAATGAATTGTAAATAGTCTAATATATAAGTGTTGTTAGTTGTAAAAGTTTTACTTGTTAGAGAATTGACAAATCAACAGTAGGCTTTTTATAATAACAATGGTATTTAAAGGAGGATTTACTGACATGACAGTAAAAGTTGCGATTAACGGTTTTGGACGTATCGGACGTTTGGCATTCCGTCAAATGTTTGGTGCTGAAGGCTACGAAGTAGTAGCTATCAATGACTTGACTAGCCCTAAGATGTTAGCTCACTTGTTGAAATATGATTCAACTCAAGGAACTTACGCTAAGGCTGACACAGTTGTTGCTGGTGAAAATTCAATTACAGTAGATGGAAAAGAAATCACTATCTACGCAGAAGCTGATGCTTCTAAATTACCTTGGGGTGAATTAGGCGTTGACGTAGTATTAGAATGTACAGGATTCTATACTTCAAAAGCTAAAGCAGAAGCACACATTAAAGCAGGTGCTCGTAAAGTTGTTATCTCTGCTCCAGCAGGAAATGACTTACCAACAATCGTTTACAATGTAAACCACGAAACATTAAAACCAGAAGATACAGTAATTTCTGCAGCTTCTTGTACAACAAACTGTTTAGCTCCAATGGCTAACGCTTTGAACCAATTAGCTCCAGTTAAATCAGGTATCATGACTACAGTTCACGCTTACACAGGTGACCAAATGACATTAGACGGACCTCAACGTAAAAAGGTGATTTACGTCGTAGCCGTGCTGCTGCAGTTAACATTGTTCCTAACTCAACAGGTGCTGCAAAAGCTATCGGATTAGTTATCCCTGAATTAAACGGAAAATTAATCGGATCTGCTCAACGTGTTCCAACTCCTACAGGATCAACTACTATTTTAGTAGCTGTTGTTGAAGGTGACGTAACTGTTGATCAAATTAACGCTGCTATGAAAGCTGCTACAACTGAATCGTTCGGATACACTGAAGAACAATTAGTATCTAGTGATATTATTGGTATGCGTTACGGATCATTGTTCGATGCAACTCAAACAATGGCTCACTCATTAGGTGACGGAACTACTCACGTACAAGTTGTTTCTTGGTACGACAACGAAAACTCTTACACAAGCCAAATGGTTCGTACAATTAAGTACTTCTCAGAATTAGCTTAATAATTGTAAGACTTTTAAAGGAATCCAATAGGGTTCCTTTTTTTTGGATACTTTACTAAAAAGTGCAAATCAAAACCTTGAAATAAATATATAAATCATGTATGCTAACCTTTAGAGATTGTGAGGTGTTAGCGGTGGGTATTCGACATCGTTTGACGGATTCTGAGCGTGATGATTTAACAAAAGATGTAGACGATTTAGATGCTGTTTACATGGAAAAATTAAGAAAAGATGGAATTGACGAAGATTTATTAGCTCAGTTTCGTGATTTAACTTTAGAATTAGAAAAGGATAAGGAACAAAATGGATAGTAAGACAATGAATGTAATGATCATAATTATATTGACATTAGTATTTATCTTAGTGCCAATAATTATGAAAAAAAAAGTTGTATGGAAGAAGTTATTAGTTCAATTGAACAATGAACAATATGACGAATTCTACAAAACATTAGATACAGGAATATGTAAATTCTCATATCAGGCATTTAACCGTGAGTATATGCGATTAAGTGGCTATTTGGCACAAAGAAATGATACGAAAATCGAAGAACAATTTGAATTGTTGAAAAATATGCGTATTTCAAATAAACAAAAGGCTAGTGTCGCAACTCGTGGATTTTATTATTATTTAGAAAAAGGAAAAATCAAAAAGCAGAGGGCATGCTTTCTTATGGAAAAAGCTATGTTGATGAAAAGACATTCAAGAATATGCAGATTCAATTCAGCATATTAATGAAGAAAGAAGCCAAATATATTGATGACTGTAAAGAAATTTTAAATGGTATGTGGGATGGTAAGTCAGAACTAGACAACAATAAAAAATTCCCTGTTGGAACCATTCAATATTTAATTGGGCTTCAATATTCTTATTTAAAAGATGTGGATCATATGATGGAATACTTTAATCCTGCATTAGAAAATTTAGCAGGTACACCATATGAAGAAGATATTCGTCGTATCATGACTAAATTACATGTAGGCTGACCATTTGGTTAGCATGTTTTTTTTTTTTTTCATGTTTTGTATTGTATAAGAAAAGATGCTTTATATTTTAGGTATTGAATTTGATAAGATTACAATGAGTGATGAAGATAAAGAAATGTATCAAAACTGGAGAAGTGCAGTTAAAGAAAAAAGATTTTGAAACAGCGGATACACTTCGTGCTGCATTGATTGAAAAAGGGATTCTGTAATGGAAATTGTAACGGAAAATGCGACAAGTCTAGCATGGATTGGTGATGCCGTTATGTCTTTGGCTGTGCGCGAACACCTTCTAAGTTTAGGGTATCGCAAGGCCCATGTTCTTCAGAAGAAAAACGCTGTAATTTGTAGTGCTAAAGGGCAATCTGTTATGTTGAATACAATGATGGATGAAGATTTCTTTACCGAGGATGAGAAAACGATTCTTGCACGTGGAAGAAATGCGACGATTCATTCAAAGGCTAAAAATGCGACACACAAAACATACTTAGAAGCAACCGCATTAGAATCTATGTTGGGATATTTATATTTATATGGACATC
>VOFI01003838.1_pt1 | contig 10017 bp, 16 predicted proteins | sample 5384131 | NCBI WGS metagenome assembly VOFI01 (sample SAMN12384728, study PRJNA508395) | human gut metagenome | isolation source: healthy gut H | host: Homo sapiens
GGGAGGCGATGGAATCAAAGGACCCCACCATGCGGAACTCAAATTTATTGCCTGTAAAGGCAAAGGGGTGATGTACGGTTCCTGTCCGTGGCATCCTTATCCAGGTCGGAAGAATGTCTACGCCGGTCTTTAAGGTACCGCCCTGTTTGGAGTGGGTGGCTTCGCCGGTGCTGCACAGCTGGTCGATTACATCCCTCAGCTGCTCTCCCAGGAAGATGGATATGATGGCGGGCGGCGCCTCGTTGGCTCCCAGTCTGTGGTCATTTCCCACATCGGAGGCGGATTCCCTGAGAAGGTCTGCATGGATATCCACGGCCTTGATGATACATGCCAGTACCAGAAGGAACTGGATGTTTTCGTGGGGCGTGTCGCCGGGGTTCAGGAGATTGGTGCCGTCATCCCCGGTCAGTGACCAGTTGTCGTGCTTACCGGAACCATTGACGCCTGCAAAGGGCTTCTCATGAAGGGGAGACAGGCCATGCCGTGACGTCCGGCCACCTTTTTGAGGGTCTCCATCACAATCTGGTTGTGGTCCACCGCCAGATTGACCTCCTCGTAAATGGGGAGCCAGCTCGTGCTGGGCCGGGGCGGCCTCATTGTGCTGGGTCTTGGCGGGCACGCCTAATTTCCACAGCTCTTTATTTACATCATTCATGTAAGAACCTATTCTCTCACGGATGGCGCCGAAGTAATGGTCCTCCAGCTCCTGGCCCTTGGGAGGCATCGCGCCGAATGGTGCGTCCGGTGTAAATCAGGTCCTTGCGCTGCAGATATTTTTTCTCTGTCTACCAGAAAATATTCCTGCTCCGCGCCCACGGACGGTGCGACCCGCTTGGCTGTGGTGTTGCCGAATAAGCGAAGTATCCTTAATGCCTGCTCATTGACAGCCTGCATGGAACGCAGCAGCGGGGTCTTTTTGTCCAGCGCCTCTCCCTTATAGGAACAAAAAGGAAGTGGGGATGCACAGTGTCACGCCGATAGCGTCTTCCCGCAAAAGGCCGGTGAGGTACAGTCCCAAACCGTATATCCCCTGGCTTCAAAGGTAGCGCGAAGGCCGCCTGAAGGGAAGGAGGAGGCGTCCGGTTCACCCTTGATCAGCTCCTTCCCCGAAAATTCCATGATTATTTTACCGTCGGAGGGAGCAGAGATAAAGGAATCATGCTTTCTCTGCAGTCACGCCCGTCAGCGGCTGGAACCAGTGGGTATAGTGGGTGGCTCCCCTCTCAATTGCCCAGTCCTTCATGGCATGGGCAACCACATCCGCAATACTGGGGTCCAGCTCTGCCCCGTCTTCAATGGTTTTCTTCAGCTTCTTGTACACACTCTTTGGCAGACGGTCCCTCATCACCGCGTCATTGAATACATTTTACCGAACATCTCCGATACATTCAATACATCGCTCATAGAATTATCCATCCTCTTTTTATCTTCCTTTTCCAAAATCGTTTCCCAAATCCTCCCAGGTCACAGTTCTCCCGGGTCATACATCTCTTCTCACGTAATTATATTAAGTCCGCGCGGATATATAATAAAAAAGGTGTTCCCCCTCTGAGAGAGAACACCTTTGTTCTTTATTAAAATAAACCATTTCCACTGAAATTGCAAGTGGTTTTAAATAAATATGCATTTTTATTCTAATAAGGATTATGAAGCTGCATTAATAACTGGCATCTGTTATAGTGATGTAGGTTATAAATCAGCCGGTACATCATATATTAGGCCTTGCCGACGGAACCGAACAGCTCCATCTTTTCCTTAACAGTTGCCCGGATAGCATCAGCGCCGGGGAGCCAGAAGCTTTCTTGGGTCAAAGCCCTTGCCCTTCAGGTCCTTGCCTGCCTCGATGTATTCCCTGGTGGCTGCTGCGAAGGACAGCTGGCACTCTGTGTTTACATTGATTTTTTGCAACGCCCAGGCTGAAGCCTTTTTAATCATATCCTCAGGGGATACCTGTACCGCCGTGAAGAACCAGCGGCATGTCGCCCGGCTGCCTTTAGGCTCCAGTACTCAAAGCGCAGGCCCGGCCAGTTTTCAGGATATTTTCCGTGGATATTACCGATTCCGGCTGCAAGGAAGTCAATTCCCAGATCAGCGATGGCCTTGCACTCCTGGGATCAGCGCACTCGCCTAAGCCTACCACGCCGTCTTCCTCACCGCCGATGGATCCAACCTCTGCCTCCAGGGACAGACCCATGGCATGTGCTACCTTAACCAGCTCCTTGGTCTTCTCGATGTTCTCTTCGATTGGATAGTGAGAACCATCAAACATGATGGAGGAAAATCCTGCTTTGATACATTTTAGCAGCCATCGTAAGTACCATGGTCAGATGCAGGGCAACCGGAACCGTGATGTTCTAGTTCTTCCATCATGGCCTCACCATGGCAGATACTGTCTTAAAGCCTGTCATATACTTTCCTGCGCCCTCGGATACGCCCAGGATAACCGGAGATTTCAGTTCTTCTGCTGTCAGCAGTACGGACTTGGTCCATCCAGGTTGTTGATGTTAAACTGTCCAACTGCATACTTGCCTTCCCTAGCCTTGTCAAGCATCTCTTTTGCTGAAACTAACATTTGATACCTCCTTATAAGTTTGTTATTTTATTAACTATCTCACCCATTATATCGCATACGCGAACAAAAAGGAAGATGTTTTTCATTAAATCAGCTGATGCCCAGGATGTCCTTTACCTCGTTCTTCATATCATCCACGCCGCATTCCCTGTTATGGCGGACGGCTGCATGGCGGATTTCCTCCACAGCCTGGGGAACAGCGACGCCGGACAGGGCGCTTAACGCATCCACAATTTCAAATTCATCCTTGCCCTCCAGTCCTTCTCTGCCTGCAATGGCTTCCCATGACACTGTGGGAGAATTTTATACGGACTGGCAGTGGACGCTATGACTGTCTTTGTGTCATCCCCGCTTTCCTTTCTGTAATTTCCATATACAGAAGCCGCAACGCCTGTATGGGTGTCAATGAGATAGCCCGTATCATCAAACAGTTTTTTGATGGTGGCAGCGTTCTGCTCCTGGGTGGCAAAACCTCACACAAAATCAGACATGAAGGCGCGCATTTCAGGCGTAACCTCATATCTTCCTTCCTGGGAAAGCCCCCGCATCAGGTTTCCGCTTGCAAGGGCGTCACATCCTGTACTCATGTAGATGAGGCGCTCCAGATTTGCTGGATATAAGGATATCCATGGACGGTGAATTGGTGAGGATAAACTCTCTTTTTCCTGTCATAAATTCCTGTGGTAAAAAGTCATACAAGACTTTATTGTCATTGGAGGCGCATACCAGAGTCTTTACAGGAAGTCCCATGCGTTTTGGCAAAATAGGCTGCCAGGATGTTGCGAAATTACCTGTGGGACCACCACATTGATATTCTCGCTCTTCTCTATCTCTCCTGCTTCTAACAGTTTGGCATAAGCATATACATAGTATACAATCTGAGGAACCAGACGGCCAATGTTAATGGAATTTGCAGAAAAACTGGAACCCCCCTTTCCCATAAGCTCTGCTTCCAGGTCCTTGTCCCCGAACATTTTTCTTCACGCCGGTCTGAGGCGTCATCAAAATTGCCGTGGATTGCCACCACAGAGGTGTTGTCCCCCTTTCTAACTGGGTGCGCATCAGCTCCTGGACCTTGCTGACTCCGTCCTTGGGATAGAATACGATAATCCGTGTTCCGGGAACATCTGCAAATCCGGCCATAGCCGCCTTGCCGGTATCCCCGGATGTGGCCGTGAGAATGACGATTTCCCGGTCCACATGGTTCTTCCTGGCGCTGTCGCCATAAGGTGCGGCAGGATGGACAGAGCCATGTCCCGAATGCTATGGTGCTTCCATGGTACAGTTCAGATAATATGCCCCGTCAGCCTTTGCCAGGGCGCTATCTCCTCTGTATCAAACTTGCTGTCATAGGCCCTGGCGATACAGTCCTTTAGTTCTTTTTCCGTATAATCTGTCAGGAACAGCTTCATGACCTCATACGCTGTTTCCTGGTATGTCATGGACGCCAGCTTTTCAAGGGGCACATCCAGCTGCGGAATACAGGACGGCATGAACAGGCCGCCGTCCTTTGCAAGGCCCTGCTAAGATGGCCATGGAAGCTGTCACTTCCTTTTCACCGCCTCTTGTACTCTGATAGGTTAATCCCATACTCTTTTTCCTCGCTTTTAAAATTCTCAATTAGTAATGTTACCAAAATATTAACATATTTCCCGGACAGACGCAACTGCAAACACGGATACCTTCCCTTTCCGCCCTTTATCTGGTATACTGATACAGCCTGTCCCCGTACCGGCCGGGCCCATCAGCCGCGGTATCCGTACAGGCCCAATAAGCCCGGGAGGAACATTATCATGCCCTATGAACACATAGTTGCCGGAACCTTGTAAGCCGGCCCAACCGCTTTATCGCCCATGTAAAGACAGGGAACAGAACAGTGGTATGCCATGTAAAAACACCGGCCGGTGCCGGGAGCTTCTGATTCCGGAGCCGCGGTTATACTGGGGAATTCCATCCGGACGCAGCTGTTTCCGGAAGAAAGACCGAGTATGACCTGATTGGCGTATATAAAAAATGATCTGTTCATCAATATGGACGCCCAGGCTCCCAACAGCTGCATGGGGTGGCTGGACCCTTCACTGGACGGCAGCATGGACAGCCGCGGCTGTGCGGGAAAAAGCCGGCTCCCCCTTTTCCCCTCTTGGACCTTATGTGCCCCTGTGACTTTAATACGGCGGGAGGTCACCCACGGCGACTCACGGTTTGACCTGGCATTCTCCCTGAGAGACTGGGATACAAAGGCAGTGTCCCCGGCCTTTATGGAAGTCAAAGGTGTAACTTTGGAGGAGAACGGCATCGCCATGTTCCCCGACGCGCCGACCGAGCGGGGCATCAAACACTTAAAGGGCCTTATAAGGGCCCATGAGGAAGGTTATGAGGCTTATGTCCTGTTTGTCATCCAGATGAAGGGCATCCGTGGCTTTACCCCCCAATGACATGACCCATCCGGCCTTTGGGGACGCGCTCAGGCAGGCCCGTGAAGCCGGCGTCCGTGTGCTGGCATATGACTGTCTCGTAACACCCGATACCATGATTGTGGATTCACCGGTAAAGGTCATTCTGGATTAGAACATGCCGCAATATACCCTTTTAATGCTCCGGGCCAGGGCCTCCCTTTGGGAAGCCCTGGCCGTTTCAGCATTCATGTTGAATAATATAATCCCCAAACTTCAGGTATTTTAAGAGCGACAGTTATTTTAAGAGCGGCAGTTTTTTAAGAGCGGCAGTTGCCGCAGTTGCCGCAATTGTTCCAATTACCGCAATTATTGCAGTTATTGCAGGAGCAGCGGCAGTTTGAAGCCGCAGCGGTCCGGTCTGCTGCCTGGGCAGCCGTCCTTTTGCCTCAGCCGACTGATTACATCTGTTGTTGGCATAGAACCCTGCCATATAGCCCTGCCAGTATAAATCGCAGGTCCGGCCTGTTTCCGCCGCATGACCCGGCAGTGCCTGCTGTGGCTGTGGCCGCAGTACTTCCACCAGTTTCCGCCTGCAGCGGCCGTTCTGGCAAGCTGCATCCCTGCATAATAAGCCCCTCATAAGTTTCCCTGCATATTCATTCCAACCATTACAATTATTATAATTCATAGTGTTAATCTCCTTTCATCTAGGATTTGTACTTTATTATACGGGGCTGGAGGCCAAAAGTGCTGACAACCCTCCCTTTTATTCCCCACAGATACGTACTCTGCACTGGTGATTCACTACTTGATTCTATCCGCCCCATGAACTGAAACCAGGAGAACGAATTTGAAATCGTCTGGGTTATCAGCGAACCGCCTATGTCGCTGCGGCTGGAAAGAGCTGGGTTTTACAGCCCCCGGCACTGGTGACCTGTATTCTGAAGGGGAGGCGCGGCCGCATGATCCGCCTACCAGATACAGGACACGGTCATCGCCCTCAGGCCCCAAAATGCCAGGGAAGTGCTGGTGCGGCCTTTGCAGCCAGTTTAAACCCCATGACTGCCTTAATACCGGTTGTCAAATACACGAAGGGAGACTTCTTCTCGCTTCTTGGAAGCTCGCCCAGCTCCACCAGCTTCACCACAGGAGTAGGCCAATCCGCCCCTTAAACTGATTCTGGATTTCGATTTCCAGGGCGTATTTGTTAATGGATGGATTTGTCGCCACAAATAAGGTCAGCACATCCTTGCCCATCAGGTGGTCCACCATGACCTGGTATTCGCTGGAGGCACCTTCTATGGAGCTTAAAAGCTCCTCTATCTGGCTTGGGAATATGTTCACGCCCTTTACCTTGACCATATCGTCGGTACGCCCAATGGGGTGCCGATTCTGGGACTACGGCGAACCGCAGGGACAGTCTCCCGGCACGATTCTGGACAGGTCGTGAGGTGCGGTAGCGAATCAGGGGAGCACCTTCGCTTTTCAGGGTAGTGATGACAATTTCTCCCACCTCGCCGTCAGGCAACACCTCACCTGTCTTGGGGTCCACAATCTCGTATATATGTGAGTCATCCCAGTAGTGCATGGCTCCCTGTTTCTCGCAGTTAATGGCAATTCCCGGCCCGTACACCTCCGTAAGGCCGTAAATGTCGAACAGATCCACTCCCAGCTCAGCCGCTATCCTGTTCCTCATCTTCTCGCCCCAGCGCTCGGAACCAATAACACTTTTTCAGATGGATGCGCTCTCCAATGCCTCTCTTGGCAATCTCCTCCGCCAGCAAAAAGAGCATAGGAGGACGTGGCGCACAGGACCGTGGACTTCATATCCATCATCATGCGCAGCTGCTTATCCGTGTTGCCGGGTCCCATGGGAGACACGGTCATCGCGCCCGAGACGCTCCGCTCCCAGCTGGAAACCGATTCCGGCTGTCCACAGACCATAACCCGGCGTAATCTGGATACGGTCCAGGTTTGTGATGCCCCGCCATCTCATGGCAGCGCGCAAACATCAGAGGCAGTCATCCACGTCCTTCTGGGTATAAGGGAATGATGACCGGTGTTCCGGTGGTGCCTGAGGAAGAATGAATACGCACGATTTTCTTCCGAGCAGCCATCAGCCTCAGAGGATACGCTTCTCAAATCACCCTTCTTCCAGGTAAAAGGGAGCTTCTCGAAATCCCTCCTGGGACTGTATCTGATTCACATTGACGCCTCCAGCTTATGCTTGTAAAAACATTCCCTTGCCAGTCAAGTTTCTTCAGCTGTTCCTTTATGAGTAGCGAACTGGAATTCTTTCATCTTCATTGGTTCTATCCTCCGTTTTCACGCGTAGTTCCCGAGACAAAGCGCCCAGGTTAAGCGCCGTCACATTCATGGCCCTGAACTTCAGGTACCCGTTTTAATATGTGGCCTGCTCCATTTCCTCCAGGGAAATGCCGATTAAAACTGCTGGCAATGGCAGCTCCAGCAACGCCACATTCAGTACCTTTTGGGGAACTGCTCCTGGCGCAGATGGCTGTGCCGTCCACCACCACCAGGTTATTCACGGTCTGTTCATAGATACTCCATCATCTCATTGCCTGTATAGGCGCCGCCTCGTGAGGAAGCAGTAACCGATCTGGACGCACGGTGACACCACCATGCAGCCTCCCTTTTTCGGTATGGGAAGACAGCGCACTGCCTCGGCGGGTCTAAAGCCAATGATGACGTCCGCTGCTTTTGTATGGTATCAGGGGGAGTGGATTTCTCCCCAATCCGCACATGGCCGACCACGCTGCCGCCCCTCTGGGCCATTCCGATGGTTTTCTGCGCCTCTGGCCTCCATTCCCCTTCTCCATGGCTGCCAGGGCTATCAGGCGGGATGCCGGGACGGTGCCCTGTCCGCCCACCCGGCAATACATTTTTTGTCATATCTATCCTCCTCAAGCTTATTCCACCATCTGTCCGTCTGGATGGCGTCCACGGTACAATGTCTGCGGGTGGCTGCACCGCAGCATACAGAGTCCGGAATCAATGCTTAACCCTTTATCCTGGTCCAGCACCAGGGCCGGCATCCGATTTTCATTGATGGGTGGTGCGCAGTCCACACATCTGTCCTCCACAATCCTGCATTTCTTCGTGGTTTTTACAATGGCAATGCAGGGAGTTTTGAAATATCACGGCCTTTACCCCTGTTTAGGGCGTGTGGAAACCCAGCACGGTGTCCACGCACTGCTTGAAGCACATCCAGCGCAATCCACTTAAGCCCTTATGTGTTTTATGCCGATTCCCTCCAGTACCTTTGTTATGTCAACCTTTTCCACCACCTGGCCCATCATGGTATGGCTTGGCTCCTGATAGCTGGTGGCCTGTCATGGCCGTGGTGGAATTATCCAGGATGCACAGGTGAGATTGGCCTCATTGTACACTGCATTCACAATACCAGTCAGCCGGAGGCAAAGAAGGTGGAATCCCCGATAAAGCCAAAAGTTTCAACGTCTGCGGCTCCACCCTCTGCAAGCCTTGGGCCATAGTGATGCCCTGCACCCATGCACAGGCAGGTATCCACCATGTCCGAGGCTTTTGCATTGCCCAGGGTATAGCAGCCGATATCGCCAAGTAGATGCCTTCCATCGGCTCCCTGTCCATCGGGCAGTTCCTGGTTCAGCTTTTCCATGGCACGCTTGACCGCATAGAAGGAAGGGACATCCCGCAACAAAGGACCGGAGGACGGATTGGGAGTGGCGGGACCGAGGGAGGCTGCACCCTAAGCAGCCATCGGAAGATGCACCGGCAGCTCCCATCGGAAGCCATATCGGAAGATGCACTTAGCCGCACGGCAGCCTCATCGGAAGCCTCATCGACAGCCCTTATCGGAAGCCCCATCGGAAGCCTCATCCAGGGATTCCATATATTCTATGTGGTGCACCCAGATAAGCCTCCAGCACCTTGCGCACGGATCACGCTGTTCTGCCTGCACACTGTACATCACCCGTAAGCTTCCCCGGATATCCACATTCAAATGGTGTTTTCCTGCAGAGAAGCATCAGTTCCTGCTCCAAGCACCGGTCCAGTTCTTCCACTGCCATGACCTCATAAGGCCGTCCATGAACTGAAGAATCAGAACCCTTTTCCGGCGCATGGGGTTGGGGGGTGGATACATTGCCCGCGCCCTTGTATCCGTTCAGGGCTTCCATGACAAACTCATAACTGATTCCATGGGTGATGATGCCCCCGACCGTGTTTTCCCTCTTCCTGTGCAGCAGGTTGAAACGGTAACTGAAAAGTCCTCCCCTGATTAATGGGATTGCGCGCCTCAATCATCCTGTGGTTTGCATGGGACAGCCTGGGGGGAAAATGACCCATTTGCCGGAATCATGACAAAGCCACTCTGGCGCCGGAAAGCTTGACCCGTTCGCTTAAACTCCACACGCTGGCGCATCCGTGGCATAGCCTTAATGGTAGAGGCGGAACAACACAGGAGTATGATATTTCTCAGAATGTTCAAAGGGGCATCGCCAATCATCTCGTATGCCTCTTCCGGAGAGCTGGGATCAAATACCGGCAGCTTGGAAAACTGGCCGAACCTGCGTGTATCCTGTTCTGTCTGGAGAAGATATGGGCCCCGGATCGTCGGCGGCCACCACTACCACCATGCACTCCCTTTGCCCCCACATAAGCCAGGCTCATCAGGAGATTGCAGGCTTCAGCCCTACCTGCTTCATGGTGACCATGGTCCTGGCTCCGGTGTATGCAGCGCGGCCGCCACCTCCATACCTGCCTTTCATTGACAGACCACTCTACATAGATATCTCCGGGATTATGCTTGGCTCTTTCGTCTCCAGTGCTGCGTGCGAGGTGTGCCGGATAACCGGATACCACCTTAACTCCTGCCCGGACGCAGCGCGGGCCGATTGCCTCATTTCCCCATTAAAAATGATTTGGACATTCCCCTTCTCCTTCCCCAACCGTGTGTGTTTGTCGGATATACGTTCCGAACCGAGCTTTAAGAGCCCTTCTGATCGCCATTCTGTTATGTTTTGAGCATCATTGTACGCAAAGAGGCCT
>VOFI01003680.1_pt1 | contig 10016 bp, 13 predicted proteins | sample 5384131 | NCBI WGS metagenome assembly VOFI01 (sample SAMN12384728, study PRJNA508395) | human gut metagenome | isolation source: healthy gut H | host: Homo sapiens
AAATTATCATTTATCCGCTTGTTATTTTGAATCTTGCACTCAATGTTGTAGAGTGAAGTCTCCAACTGCAACCTGAACACATCATAATCTGAAGATAAAAGTGTCAAAAATGAGAACATCCTGTTGAAACTTGCTCGCAAAGTCATGATGGTGTTGTTATTGATGACCTTCTAAAGTACTTACTTCTCAAGAAAAAAGCCATAAATTTATCATAAGCAACTCCTATTGTCTTTGGGCGTAGTCTTTTCACAAATCCGCTGTAAGTTGCTCCCTGGATAATCTTTGAGAGCTACACAGCTCATTGCCAGCTCATCAGCTGTTTCACTTGTTCATTAATCAGGATATCGCCCTTCCGAATAGAATAAGTTTTTGTTCCTGCTCACTTGTGTCCATCAAGTCTGGTAACTCGTCAGGCAGAAAGATATTGTTAAACACAGTGCTAAATGATACAAACGGCGTTCCGTGTCCTGCCTGAGTTTTTCGTTGTTGATATACCAGGCTATATCGTAGAGGTCTGAAAAAGCATATTTGTTCAACTTATTCATACTTCACCTTCTTTAGCTGCTCCATAATCTCCTTTTGCAGGGGCATTTCCTTCATCGAAATAACTCTAAAATTGATGTCAGCTCAGACATTTTGTTCTCAAATTCTTCCTGCGTAAGCTCCACATACTCAATCTTCACATCAAAGTACTGACCGGCTGCAAGAGAGCATTTTTTCGCTTCAATATCCTCATAACTTACAGCAACCGAAAAGTCCCTCCACTGTCTTCTTGTTGAGAAAAGTATCGACAATCATATCAATCTCAGAAGGTGTCAGGCGAACCTTTTTGTTGTTGCCCTCTTGGTACTCCTCACCGAGCTTTGATGCATCGATTAGATAACTTTATCTGAAGACTTTGAATTATCGAAGAACACAACGGATACATTCGTACCGGTATTTGCAAAAACATTGGACGGCATACTGATAACGCCATATACAAGTCTCTCGTTTACAATGCTTCAGCAGTTTGCCCTCGACGCTGTTTCTTTGCCGTGAGGAAACCAGTTGGAAGTACAATCGCAGCTTTTCCGTTTGGTTTCATCGAATTCAGCACATGCTGAAGAAAGCATGTGTAGATGGACATGCTCTCTTTTTCTTCTTCGGCACATTTGGGATACCTGCCCAGAAACGGGCTGGCATAGCCGCAAGCGTCTCTCTTGTCTCAGAGAAATCCAAGTTGAATGGAGGGTTGCAGACCTCATAATCAAATTGCCGGAGAGACTTTCCATCATCGCTCATATGGAACGGATCAGTCAAAGTATCTCCCTGGATTGCATGATCGAGCGAGGAAACCAGACCATTAAGAATCAGGTTTAGCTTGGGCATCTTATTACTCTTTTTGGGAGCGATCTTGCGCAAAAATCGTGCAGCGATCTTCACCAATCTGATGAGCAAGTGCCATTAGCAGTGTACCGGTTCCGGCTGCCGGATCGTAGCACTCGATGTTATGCAAATCCTGTCTGTCACCGACAAGAAGTCGAGCCATAATCACGGCGATTGCATGGGGCGTGTAATACCCGCATATACGCCACCGCCGTTTGTGTTATAATCCTTGATGACATACTCAAATACACCTGCAAAAAAATCGTAACTCTCTGCAAAAGCGTCCTCAAAAGAGAAATTGACAAGCTTATCAACCAAAGCTCTTTGCAAATGGAGCTCTTTTGTGCGTCATCAGTCACGAAATTGGTGAGCTTTTCAAACAGCGGAATTTTTGGTGTTTTTCGTTGTTTGCGTGGAGAAAATGTCGATGTTCTTGTCAGCAATATCAACCATGGTGCTGTCGAAGATCAAATCAAAATCTCCCTTTGCCTGCTGGTTCCACAGCGTAGAGATCAAATGCTCCGGATAAAGCCGTGGAATATCAGGAGATAACGAATCCAGAAGATCAAGCCGGTCGTCCTCCGGCAGTTCGGAATATGCGGTTTCCCACTTTTCAGTACTGGCGATACGAGAATCCTTTTTCTTGATCTCATAGCCAAATTTATCGTTCAAAAACTTATATAGAAATATCTGAGTAATGACCTTGTACTCGTTTCCGTCGTTTCCCATGCCGTAATTGTGGCAGACAGCTTTCAGGTCATCTATCAACTTATAGGTTTGTGCCTTAATATCCATTGGTTTCTTCTCCTTATGCGGCAGGATATGTTTCTCTGTATTGCTCGAGATACTGCTTTGTAATTCTGCTCTGAATAAAAACTCTGTCTTCTCGGGAATTGACAACCCCCAAGGTATCCATGCCCGTTTTAATTTCCGTCATAACCGTCTGCTCAAAATAGGCATCTTTTTTCAGAATATCGTTACGATCATAAACCTTACGGTCAATATCGCTTTTTATGGTCATCAGTGCTGTGACAATGCTTTCGTCATATTCTGAGAGCATGACCGGTTTGCCTGCGCTTTTACGTTTCTTATTTTCTTCCCGGATTCGTTTATGAACACGAGCGAATTTTGCATCGCCGTTGTATCGTCTCAACAAGACTGCATTCTTTTTTTTCTGCAGCTCTGCCAGCTTTTGGAGTATTTCATCCATAGCTTTAGAGTAGGAGTTGAACTCATCCATATTTTGAGGAGTAAAGCCGTGCTCATGAAACCGAGCATGAAATGCTTCTCTCAGCGTGATATATTCTGGATCTTCCGGGTCGATATTCTCCGCGAATTTACGCACCATCCTTTGAAGTTTTTCATTAAGCTCCTCGCCACCGGATACCATTTTTAACTCCTCTTCACCGATTTTGCTGAAGTTAAAAGTAATGTCCTGCATGGCTTCATTGACCATGATGCGTGTAGCATCGTCATCAGCAAAGGCTTCCCGCTGATTGATGATATTGATGTGTCTTTGCACTTCTGAGAGGATATCCTTCAGGCGAGAAATCTCGAAATTTGCGAATGCAGCCTTCAAGTCATCATCACCAAAGGTTCTCACAATATTACAGCAGTCTCGCACCTCAATCAGTGCTTTTTTCAGGTCAAGAAGAACCGACTTGTCCTCAATGGTGGAAATCTCCGTGCTGAATTCCTCTGCATTATCAAGCGGATAATCAAAAAGCACTTGTCGAGCTTTTTGCATACGCTGAATCAGCTCAGCAGGGTCTTCCATAACCTGAGCAAAAATATTGGCCTCGTTTCCTTCACCTACTTCGTCAGGGTCATTGAATTTATTGAGTTCTGCAAGGTATGCGGCATTTGTTTCATCAAAATTCTTCTTGATGTCGGCAAAATCGATGATGTATCCATACCGATTATTCTTATACGGTCTGTTGACACGAGTGATTGCCTGAAGAAGATTGTGGTCTCTGAGTTTTCGCCCGAAATAGAGTCGCTTCAATCTCGGAGCATCAAATCCAGTAAGCAGCATATTGTACACGATGAGCATATCCACCTTTAAAGTTATCCTTGAAGTCAGTAATGACATTTTCACGGGTATCCTTGTCGTCGCTATCATATAGGATAAGTCCAACCTTGAAATGGCTCTTGCTGGACGCATCTTTGTTCAGTTCATTTTGAATCTCGTCAAAAATACGCAAACAATCTGCGAGCCTGTTCACTTGTCTCGCAAATGACCATGCCGCCTAATGTATCATCTCCTCGAATAATCCGGAAACGCTTCAGGTCAGTGATGATATACCGGAGAAGTTCTTTTACATAGTTCGGATGCTCAATAATATCATCCTTTTTGACATCCTTCTTTTGTACCAGGTTCTCAAGGGAATGGTAGATTTCTTCCAGCTTCTCTTTGTAGGAAGTTTCGATATCCTCTCGAATAATTTTTAATGTATAACCATCTTGGACAGACTTATCGTAATAATACGTGTGCAGGTAGTTGCCGAAAACACGCCATGACTCGCGCTCACTTTTCAAGAGTGGCGTTCCTGTCAATGCAATCTTTATGGAGTTAGGGTCCGCATCGAACAAATTGGCGAGGAAAGAACCTTCCGGTTTATATCCACGATGTGCCTCATCAATAATAAAAACCCGTTGTAGGTTAGTCGCATAAGATGGAAGTACAACCTTATCCTGCCGTTCCTCAAATCGCTGAATGTTAACAACGGTAATTTCAGGTTCTCCGGTTGTTCCTTCCTGGGATTGATTTGTCCGAAATTGCTCCATTAACTCAGCTCTGGAACTTGCGGTTTTAACAACCAGTCCTCTTGCTGTGAACTCCTCCTTGACTGCTTCATAAGGTCAAGACGGTCAACTATAAAGTAAAACTTCGTTACCTTGTTAATGCTTGCAAAATAGTCCGTGAGCACATAGGAAAGATGGAAAGACAGAGCAGTCTTGCCGCTTCCCTTGGGTATGCCAAATAATGCCAGAGGTTGTGCCTTCAGAGATACGCTCTCGAACAATCATTGCAGCAAAAACTGCTGATATCGCATAATGTGCTTCTGGTCTATTTGCTCGATTGTACCGTCATCAAGCTCCTTCGTCTTGTGGTAGTAGGTGATTCCATATTTAAGTAGGAAAAGTAGTCTATCCGGGCTGCACATTGATGTGAGCACACGGTTTGTCGGAGTCGTTGTCCGTAAGTTGGTTTGATATTCAGGGCTTGTATGAATGACCTGATTGTTGAAATCAGAAAGAATCTGCTTCTCAACTTCAGGGTCAATATCCTTATATGGAAAATCTCTGTTATACGGTGCTACATCAAGATTCAGCGGATTTTTCTTCTCTGAAGCAATTAAAAGGAGAGCCTTTCTTTGAACCAGTGCAATAAAAGACACCTTGAATAGGCACGATACCCCCCCATAGCATCGTACTCCATGTTGTTTGAGACGATCATCAACTGCGTAATATTTATAAACCTGCGAAATTTCTTATTGGGAAACCGAAGTTTGTTCATGCGCTCAGCTTCGGCAACCATACCACCGATATTATTGGGCTTTTTCACTTCGATAAACACGAGAGGAAGCCCATTCACAAACAGCGTTATATCCGGTCGAAATTCATCCCTGCATTTCCGATTTGGTCTTGCGGTACTCTGCATACTCTTCATATGGCGCTGCGTAAGGCCAGCGTATCCCGATGGGCTTCATAGAATTCCCGATTGTAACCGGATGCTTTATACGCGGCAAAAACATCTTTTGTCTTAGCGTAATTGATTAGATGCTTCCGCAACACCGACACTTCCGACATCCGTGCCTCATCCGCCTTTACAGATTCCAGCAACGCATCGCATTTTTCAGAAATCCCATCTGCTTTTTCTTTCAGCTCTGCATAGCTCTTGATTCCATGCTCTTCCATGAACATCATAGCTTTTGCCATCTGCTTCAGATTAAAGACTTTTGCCCAGTGCGCATATCCCGCGCCTTTGCCCGCCTGCATTTTGGCACGGACATCAATCAGGAACGACAGCTCCGGCCTCTGATGTACCTGTGCGACCGTGCGCTTGTGCGGTTTTTCTCTGCAAATTTGCTTTTTGTGAACCGCATTTCCGGCAATCACTTCACAGAGTTCTTCAACCGAATATCCTTTGCCAAGAGAGCGGAAACGAGCAAATCTGGCATGGCCTTTCCCCCGCATGGCAGGCTGTTTTCCATCTTTATACTCGTACCCTGCTTCCTGCAAAATTTCAATCAGTTCCCGAAAGTCTTTTGGATTTCTTGCCAATGCTGCATCAATGGCCTCGCAGATTTCATCCCGCTGCGATTTTTTCTCCGGGTATTCCGTTCTCTTCTGCCGCTCTCCATAGGGCTTCCGGATAATGACCGACAACCGGTGTTCCAGACAGACGATATCACTGAGCCTTGCCAGTGCAAGTCCGGACAGATGAAAATCGCGAAATTTTCTGGTGCAATCTAATGTAGTCGAATTAAAAATAATGTGGTTATGAATGTGCGCACGATCAACATGGGTAGCCACGATAAACGCGTGTTTTCCCTTGTGAATCGCATGGCTGTCTCATACCCAACCTTGTTCGCCTCCTCCGGCGTGATTTCTCCGGGCTTAAAGGATTGCCGAATCTGATATGCAATCACATCGTGCGCCTGGGCTCTTCCCGTGATATGCTCATACTGCCGTTTGGAAAGCAGAAATTCTTCATCACAGGTCTTTGCATCACAGGCATACGCACTGATGTATTTTCCATCTTCCGTCTTTGCTGCATTCTCAGAATAATCAGTACGGTCAGCCAGACACTGCGCTACCGTCTTTCCTTTATTGATATGCAGCGCAATTAGTCTTGTAGCCGCCATTCCTTTATTCCTCCATCTAAAAAAGAGCTACCCGAAGGCAGCTCTTACCAATTCACTATTCTCATTTTAACATCCGTTCCCGGTCATAAGCTCCCTGCAAATAAACGGCCTGCTTGATGATTTCTTCCATATCGAAATAGACACACATGATGCTTTCGTACAGCTTCCACACATTAGATTCGCTGCCGCCCACCATTTCCATCAGCTGGTCTTCCATCTTCGATTGCTCAGACTGTTTTTCCTGATAAGCTGCCTCATCCACAAAATGATTCTCTCCATCTGTTTCCTCGTACCGTAAATCATAATAATCTTTCATAAACTGAATATCCATCTAATCCCTCCTAAACTCAAATTGTCAAAACATCCTCTACACACTCGCACAGCCGTTCCATCAGTTCCATGATGCCGCCCGCTCCAACCGCAGCCGCAAAAAGTCCCATCTCAATCAGGGTCAGCAGGAACACATCCGTCCAGCTCGCCCGTACCACCGAATAGATGCCGCAGCCAAGAACAAACAACATGATTGGCGAAAGCACCCACAGGGATAGCTGCATCAGCAGATTCCCGATAAAGCATAGAAATCGCAACAGAAACGCAACCGGCAGCAAGAGGATTTTCAGCACCAGCTTCAACAATAAACATACGATCTTCATGGATTTCACCCCTTCGTTTTTCTTTTCATCTTCATTTTACCGTACCCGCTTGCCAAACACCACGATGTCAACAGGTAGACCAAAAAATATGTAACGGCACAGACAGTTTCATCTGTGCCATGTGCTACAGAAATCCCGCACATTTGCGCCGTCAGCGAATACCAGAAAGTCTCTTCAGTATCAGCTTCTGCATCTCCCAGAGTTCATCCAGTCGCTTCTGCAAATCCCGGATATCCTCCGCATAGATGCTTCCGGATTCATTGGCGCGTTTTGCGTACTGGTTCAGGTTGTTGCTGCATCGGCGAAGGAGGGTAGACACCTGCGCCACATCTGACAAATCAAGATTCACGCAGTACCCATCCATCGCCATTTTTCTCATATAGGCACCAGTATTCCGAACTGAAAGCCCTTGATGAACCCTTGCGTTTTCTCAATCTCCGCAGGGAAATATTTCATCAATTTATCTTCCAATCGGTACTGCTGGCTCTGATGATCCGCCTTCAATACTTTCAGCCTTGCAACATCTACATCCAAGTCCATTTTCTCCTTGATTTGCGGGTCTCCTGCACAAAGTGCCTTGATCTCCGCATAGGAAAGAGCCTGCTCATCTACATCATCACAGGAGTCCGCAGGCCGCCAGCCCACATCCAGATGATGCACGGCCACCAGCCTGTCCTGCACGTTCGTGCCTGCACCCATCTTCTGTGTCGAACCTAACAACACCCGCACCTGCCCAGTACGGACTTTGGCAAACAGATCCTTCTTTTTTGCCTCGGTATCAGCATCATGGATAAATGCGATTTCTTCCTCCGGCACACCGGACTGAATGAGTTTAGCGCGGATATCCTCATAGACATTGAAGGTTCCATCGTTCTTCGGCGTGCTGAGGTCGCAGAACAGCAGCTGGGTCAGCTTGTCCGACTGTCCTTCTTCAGGCATTGAGCTTACTGTTGGGGTCATCCGGCAGGAGCGGATTCATCAGCCGCTGATCCAGCCCCAGCTTTCTGCCGTCCGATGTGATTTTCAGCATGTTATCGACCGATGGGTCTACCACACCGGAATGTACAGCCGCCGCCCGTTCCGAAAGCTCTGCTACCATCGCCTGCTGATGCTCCGAAGGCTGCACTACCACGGTTTCAAACCTCGCCTCCGGCACCGGCAGATGCAGCTGATCGGAAGTCTTGATATCTGCCACTTCCTTGAACATGTTCATCAGCTCCGGCAGGTTGAAGAATTTTGCAAATCTTGTTCTTGCCCGGTATCCGGTTCCTTCTGGTGCCAGCTCAATGGCCGTGGTGGTCTCACCAAAGGTAGAAGCCCAGCTGTCGAAATGGGTCAGCCCTTTCTGCTGCAACGTGCCGTACCTTCCGATGTGGACAAGCCCGCAACATTGCGCATTTTTGTGTAGAGGAACAGGTTCTTGAACGCGTGTGCCTCGTCTACGAACAGTCGGTCTACGCCCAGCTGCTCAAAGGTAATCACATCGTCCTTTCGGTCGGTTGCCCGGAGTTTCTCCAATCTCGCCTCCAATCCTTTCCGGGTCTTTTCCATCTGTTTGATGGAGAAACGCTCGCCATTCTGGGATTTCATCTCAGCAATAGCATTTTCGATTTCATCAATCTGGGCAGTCAAAATCCGCTCCTGCCGTTCTGCGGACACCGGGATTTTCTCAAACTGGGAATGCCCGATGATAACTGCATCGTAATCGCCAGTGGCAATTCGTGCGCAGAACTTTTTTCTGCGGGCAGTCTCAAAGTCCTTTTTGCTTGCCACCAGCAGTTTTGCACTCGGATACAGGCGTAGGAACTCGTTTGCCCACTGAAGGGTCAAATGATTCGGAACGACAAACATGGATTTCTGGCACAGTCCCAGCCGCTTTGCCTCCATAGCAGAAGCTGCCATCTCGAAGGTCTTACCGGCACCGCAGCCAGTACTGCCACGCGGAGTTTTTCCCGGACATTGCCTGACAGATATTCATCAGCCGTCACCCATCCGGTTTCCTCGCCGCCCTGCGTCATCGGGTCTTTGAAAATGACACCATGCAGTTCCTGCTGGATTTTTTCATATTCCCCCGGTGTGCCTAAAAGCTCCGACATATAGGGCAAATCCACTCTGCCGCGCTCTCCGATGGAGATTGCCAGAGCTTCAGCCGGAGTATCCACGCTGGTAACAGCCCGTTCCGGTCGAATCGTCCGTTTGGTGAACATATCCGCCTTGGATTCCAGCCTGCCGTTTTCATCCACATTTTCCAGAGAGCAGAGCAGATAATAAGACGAATCTTCCGAAAAAGCCTGTGCATTTGCACGGGAATTGATAAGCCCATACTGATCGGCGAATCGGTCATAGGCTACATTCAGTTCCCGCTGTTTCTGGGCAATCGTGTCCTCCGGGTAATCGTTTAGCATGCAGCTGGTCTCCCAGATCTGCATCCGGAATCGGAATGACTGTACATTCTTCCTTGCCGTACTGGGTGCTTTCCGTTGTAATCTCACCCAGCACCATTTCCGGGTGGTCAACAAAGTAGCTGGTCGGTGGTTTCAAAACCTGCCACCTTGATTTCTGCCTGCGGTGCTCATTTCCGGTATCGTAGCGTTCCGGTGGCGTTGGCGGAAACACATGGGCGGCAGTCGGCATAGGAAGCGGCGCGCCGTATTCCTGCTCCAGCTTCCGATACTCTTCCATTTCCAGCGCGGTTCCCGGAAGATCTGGCTGGACATTTCGCTGACCGCAGTTCCCAGTACATTGGGCTCGCCGCGCATGTCCAAAAGAGCAATGCCCTTGGAGCCACGCTTCACATAGCGGTTCATCCGCAAAAGGATACTTATAAAGCCGTGCGGATGTGGTCAGAAACGCTGTCCACTGCTCTTTGCTGCCAGTGATCTGTGCCGCAGCTTCCTGCGCCATCTGCATATAAAATCCGGGCAGCTCCTGGAAGCCGATGGAATCCACATAGTGACAGCTTACAACACCATTCTGCCGCTGATTTACCAGTTGCTTTGCCAGTTCCTCTGTCATCTGCTTTCCCAGTGTCTGAAAGAACCTGTTTTCCTTCACCAGTTTTTCTGCTTCTGCTTTTTTCTTTCATCCGCTCACCGCCCGCTTGAAAATCCCGAAATTTTAATTCTGC
>VOFI01002139.1_pt1 | contig 10009 bp, 6 predicted proteins | sample 5384131 | NCBI WGS metagenome assembly VOFI01 (sample SAMN12384728, study PRJNA508395) | human gut metagenome | isolation source: healthy gut H | host: Homo sapiens
AACATCAAGACCGAGACCATCGAGCAGGCCTACGAGCGCGTGTTCGGCGCGGCGGTCGAGGAGCACAACGCGCGTCAGGTCGCGAGCGGCCACCCCGAGCGCCAGATTCGCGACTACCTCGCGAAGGTGCGGGCGGAACTCGATGCCGACGAGAAGAAGAGGGCGAGCGGGGACAAGTGGAGGAAGAACAGGCCTGACCCGTGCATCGAGTACGTGGCGCAGCTGGGGAGTCACGGGACGTGGGCGAGCGAGATTGACGAGGACGAGGCAAAGGCCATCCTGCGCGAGACCTACGAGCGCGTGCGCGACAGGACGCGCGGCGCGATCGATTGGTTCCAAGCAGTCATCCACGTTGACGAGACGGACGGCACGCCCCACATGCACATGGCGGGAATCGCAGTCGGCACGGGCTACAAGCGCGGAATGCCCATGCGCGTCTCGATGCGCAAGGCGTTCGAGACCATGGGCGTGAAGGACCTCCCCGCGATGCAAGCGCTTTTCCTCGACACCTTGGAGGAGGTCGCGGGCGAACACGGCATCGAGCGGAAGGTCATGGGATGCCACGAGAAGCATAAGCCCACGCGGCAATACCAGCAGGCCATGGACGAGCAGCAGCGCATAAACGAGAAGAACGAGCGCAAGCGCGAGCTTGGGCGCGAGCTTGACGCGCTGAATGCCACGGCGACGATGAACATCACCACAGAGCCTGCCATCGTGGGCATCGGCGAGTGCCTGTGTCGGGGGACGCTGATCTCCATGTTCCTGGTCATGTTCATCCTGCCCCAGATCCTGTTCCTGGGCGACGGGATCGTGGAGCGGACCCGGTTCGATCTCAAGGTGCCGGAGGTTGCCAGGAGTGCCCATGGCACCGTCTATGTCAACGGCCGGGTTCGGGGCCGTATTTCCGGCGTAGTGGATGCCCAGATCCAGGGCGTGATTTACGGGGACGTCTCCGGAATGCTGGAGACGGGAGCTTATCAGAAAGAGGAGGAGCCCGCCCATGAGACGGAAGATTCATAAATGCCTGAGCTTCCTTCTGGCGGCGGTGCTGCTGGCGTCCCTGGCGGCGCCTGCTGCCCTGGCCGCCGAAGGCGGGGACACGGTTTTCGTCCGCACGGCGGAGGACCTGGTCCAACTGGCAGAGAACTGCACCCTGGACAGCTGGTCCCAGGGGAGAATTGTCCGCCTGGAGGCGGATATCGACCTGTCCGGCACGGACTTCACCCCATCCCCACCTTTGGGGGGACCTTTGAGGGGCAGGGCCACACCATTTCCGGTCTGTCCATCACGGGCAGCGGCAATGTCCGGGGACTGTTCCGGTACATACAGCCCTCCGGCGTAGTGCGGGATCTGTCGGTGGAGGGACGGGTCGATCCCTCTGACCGGAAGAATACCCTGGGCGGCATTGCCGGCAGCAACCGGGGCCTTCTTGCCGGCTGCACCTTCCACGGGACGGTGCGGGGAGCGGACAGCATAGGCGGTCTTGTGGGGATCAACGAGAGCTCGGGACAGATCGTCAACTGCACTTTCTCCGGAGCCGTCACGGGAGAGCATTATGCCGGGGGCATCGCCGGGCAGAACTACGGCGCCGTTATCCAGTGCCGGAACAGCGGCAGCATCAACACCACGGAGGCGGATGCGGAGCTGGATCTGGATGCCATCAACCGGGAACAGCTGAACGCGGCGGAAAACGTGCCGGTATGCACCGATATCGGCGGCGTCGCCGGGTATTCCTCTGGTATCATCCAGAGCTGCACCAATTCCGGCAGCGTGGGCTATGACCACGTGGGCTACAACATCGGCGGCATCGTGGGGCGGCAGTCCGGATATCTGGACGGCTGTGCCAACTCCGGCGACATTCTGGGCCGGAAGGACGTGGGCGGCGTCGCCGGTCAGCTGGAGCCGGAAGTGCGGCTGCTCTATGACCAGGGGCAGATGGGGGAGTTGCTGGATGCCCTGGACGGTCTGGGGGATCTGCTGGACCAGACGCAGCAGGATCTGCGGGGCACTTCCGACGCTCTGTCAGACCGGATGGACGCCATCTCCGCCCGGACGGACGAGGCCCGGGAGGCAGTGGGCGATCTGGCGGACTCCGCCGCGGACTGGACCAATGAGAATATCGAGGAGCTCAACAGCCTCACGGCCCGGATCTCCTGGCTCATCGACCAGCTGGCGCCGATCCTGGATGACGCCGTCGATGTGATGGACCTGGTGGAGGACCTGGCCGACGAGCTTGGGAATGCGCTGGATGAAGTCGGCGCGGCATCGGGGCTGGGAGATCAGGCGGAACAGGAGCTGCGGGCGGCAGTCCAGTCCCTCCGCCGGGCGGCCTCCAGTGGAAAAGAGGCCGTTGCCCGCCTGCTGTCGGCGCTGGAGCATCTGGGCGCGGCCCTGGGCAGCGCCCTCCAGAGCCAGGAGGCCATGGAAGAGGTTCGGGCTGCCGCCGGGGACCTGGCAGCCGCCCTCGGGGACATGTCCGACACGCTGGCAGAGATCGCCCGCATTCTGTGGAACGGCGGCGACGAAGCGGCGCTGGGAGAGGCGGCTCAAGCCCTGGCGGATACACTGGCCAGGGCGGGGGATGCGCTGGAACAGGCGGCGAACGCCGTCGCGGCCCACATGGACAGCGGCGAGCTGGAAGAGGCCGGGAAGGACGCGGCGGCCGCATGGCAGGCACTGGGAGAGGCGGCTCAGGCCCTGCGGGCCGCCGCCGGACACGCCACCGACGCGGCAGCGCTGCTGGCAAAGCTTCTGGCACAGGGCGGAGACCTGGCGGAAGCGTTTCGGGACCCGTGCAGGACGTTGGAGAAAGTGGCTTCCCGGGCATCCCGTCTCGGCGAGGACCTGGCCGACGTCTTTTGGGAGCTGGCCGAGGAGCCCACCATCACCATCCGTCCCATTGACAGTGCCATTCGGGAGCAGGGGGACGCCCTGGGGGACGTCTTTGCCGGTCTGCTGGAGGACGGCGACGCCCTGCGGGAGACCATGTCCGCGGCCACGGATACACTATTGGACGATCTGGAAGCCATCGGAGACCAGTTCCGGGTTATCACGGATCTGCTGCGGGATCTGCTGGAGCAAACTGGAGAGGAATTGTCGGACCGTTTCGAGGACATCTCGGACCAGGAGACCAGTGGACCGGATACCGGATGTGTCGCCAATTCCCGGAACACAGGGACCGTGGAGGGAGACATCAACGTGGCCGGCATCGTAGGGTCCATGGCCATTGAATACGACTTCGACCCCGAGGATGACCTGATCGAAGAGGGAGACCGCTCCCTGGACTTCCGCTATCAGACGAAGGCCGTGGTCCGCGCCTGCATGAACCGGGGCGGCGTCACCGGAAAACGGGACTATGCCGGCGGCGTGGTGGGTCTCATGGACCTGGGGCGGGTGAGCGGCTGCGAGAACTATGGGGACATCGCCAGCACGGACGGCGGTTATGTAGGTGGTATCGCCGGCGCCTCCTGGGGGACCATCCGGGACAGCTGGGTCAAGTGTCATCTCTCCGGCGGCGATTATATCGGCGGCGTGGCCGGACTGGGAGCCACCCTGGAAAACTGCCATACGCTGGTGGAAATCGAAGAGGGCTCCGCCTATCTGGGCGCCGTGGCGGGAGATGTGGACGCCGATGCCGCCGTATCCGACAACACCTTTACCAGTGAACGACTGGGGGCTCTGGATGGGATCAGCTACGCCGGCCATGCTGAACCGGTGGATTTTGACACCCTGTGCACCACGCCCGGCGTACCGGAATCCTTCTCCCGGCTGGAGCTGACCTTTGTGGCGGACGGCGTGGTGGTAGAGGTCGTCCCCTTCCAGTACGGAGAGGGGATTGACGTCCTGCCGGAGATTCCGGCGAAAAAGGGCTGCTCTGCCTCCTGGCCGGATCTGGACTACACCTACCTCACCGCCAGCCAGACCCTGGAGGCGGAGTATACCCCCTACACCTCCGCCCTGACGGATGGCGGGGAGCTGCCGGAGATCCTGGTGGACGGCAGCTTCAGCAGCCGGGCACAGGTCTCCCACACCACGGAAGAGGTGGCTTGGACAGACGGCGGCGCGGAGTATGCGGGCACCGCCTACACCGTAACGGTGGAGGACCCGGACCTGGAACAGGCGGCCTACACGGTCCACTGCCGCCTGCCGGACCCCGGCAAGCGGTACGACCTCTGGGTGCTGAGTGAGGATGGCTGGACCAAGACGGATGCCCGGTTGGACGGCCAGTATCTGCTGCTGGAGAGCCAGACCGGGACGGTCACCTTCTGCCTGACGGAGCGGGCCGGTCCTCTGGCGGTCGTTATTCTGGCCGTCGGCTTTGCCGGGCTGTTGATCGGCTTTTGCTGGCTCATCCGCTGGCGGCGGAAAGGCACTGCGTCAGGACGCAAACACTGACCTGCGGCCGTGTGCGGAGGAGACAAAGCACGATATGGCACGCTCTCTGCCGGAGAATGGAGATGCGGTCCGTATGCCGCTTTTGGGGTTCCCCGGACCCGGTGCCGGAAAAGGCATGGCAAGCTGCCATGCCTTTTCTGGCGTTCATGCGGCGATTCGCGTTTCGCGGATGGCTGTGCGCCACGCCGCATGGACGGACAACGGCCGGGGATTCTCCTGGCAATCTCTGTCCTGGCGGACTTCCGCCGGAGGAGTTCCGGCAGAATGATGACAGGCGGAACCGGGCTGCCGGAGCGTGCGTTGGCACCGGAGGGAAGCAGGCGGCCCCGTCAGCAAAATCCTCGCCTGGGAATGGCGCGGCATCGCATCCCGGACCGGACAGCCGGGGCGGGACGGCCGCAAGCTGCTTGTGTGCATGATTGAGGCGGTTGAAATCCTGAAAGTTAAGCGGTTATGCCGGACATATTGTTGAGAATGGCCCTGTCTTATGGTATGATTTGGTTGATCGCCCACGGACAGGGAGATGCCACGCTTCCGTGGCCTGTCCGGCAGAACGCCTGGGGAACATCCCGGCAGGCCGGGGCAAGAGAAACAAGTATCTATGGTCAATCGGGGAAGGGCCGATCATCCCTGGCCGCCGGGCAGGCTCTGGCCGCTGCAAAACGGCGCTGCCCCGGTCTACCCATCATTTTCAAACACGCGGGAAATTCTGCCCGGGTTGAAAAGAGAGGGTAAAAGCCGCGCCTGTCCGTTTCGGTCCGCAATGAGAAGGGAGTCCTTTGATCCATGTCTGCATTCAGCGAATTTTTCCTCATGAAGCCGGATGACGTCAAGCGCTATGCGGCAGAGGTTCTTCACCGGTTCGACCCGGATGAGGAGACCACCTGTACGGAGATCGGCGACGGCAACATCAACTACGTCTTCCGGGTCCGCTCTCTGCGGGATGGCCGCTCGGTCATCGTCAAGCAGGCGGACAAGCTGCTGCGCTCCTCCGGGCGGCCGCTGGACATCTATCGGAGCAGGATCGAGGCGCAGGCCCTGCAGCTGGAGTCCCGGCTGGCGCCGGATTACATCCCGGAGGTCTACCACTATGACGAGACCATGGCGGCTCTGTCCATGGAGGATATCTCCGCCTATCGGAACCTCCGCAAGGAGCTGCTGGCGGGCAGGATATACGGCCATCTGGCGGAGAACATCTCCACCTTCCTGGCCCAGTCCCTGCTGCCCACCACGGATCTGGTGCTGGACCGCCGGGAGAAAAAGCGCCGGGTGCAGTTCTTCACCAATCCGGAGCTGTGCGACATCACGGAGGATCTGGTCCTGACGGAACCCTACTGGAACTACAAGGGCCGCAACATCGTTACCCCCGGGAACGAGGACTTTGTCAGGACCTTTCTCTATGAAAATGATGCCCTTCACAGGGAGGTGGGCAGGCTCCGAAACGGCTTCATGAACAACGCCCAGGCGCTGCTCCACGGGGATCTCCACACCGGCTCCATCTTTGCCAACGAACAGGGCGTAAAGGTCATTGATCCGGAATTCGCCTTTTACGGTCCCATGGGATATGATATCGGCAACGTCATCGGGAACCTGTTCTTCTCCTGGGCCAACCGCTGTTTTACCGCGCCGCAGGACACGGCGGCTGCCCGGGCGCTGGAGGATACCATCCGCGGCGTGTGCGACCTGACGGCGGAGAAGCTGACCGCCAGGTACGACGAGCTGGTGACCTTCCCCCTGTACCGGGCGGAGGGGTTCTGCCGCGCGTATCTGGACGGCGTCATGGCCGACTCCTACGGCTATGCGGGCACGGAGATCATCCGACGGGTGGTGGGCGACTCCAAGGTCATGGAGGTCACCTCCGTCACAGACCCGGACATCCGGATTCCCATGGAGCGGGCCCTGATTAAAATGGGTATCTTCCTGATCCGGGAGCGGGAGAGCGGCCTGAATGGCTCCGCTGTGACCAGAGCTTTCCGCGGGATACTGGCGTAAAGGAGGCGGCAAGATGGAACGTATGGACCGGGATATGCCGTTCCTGCTGCAATATGAGCATGTGGCGTGGTTTGAGAAGGGAAAAGTCCGCATTCTGGACCGCCGGGTCTATCCCACAGAGGTCCGGTTCGTGGTGTGCACGGACTACCACGAGGTGGTACAGGCCATCGCGGACATGGTGACCCAGAGCGCGGGCCCCTATACCGCCGTGGGCATGGGCATGGCCCTGGCTGCCTGGCAGGTCCGGGACAAGGGCGCACGGGAGCAGGAGGAGTTCCTGCGGCAGGCGGCCTATGACCTGGCACACGCCCGGCCCACCACCGCCAACCGGTACGGCCAGATCACCTGCCGCTGTGCCGATGTGGCGAAGGAGACCCTGGCTGCGGGCCGGGATCCGGTGGAGGCCATCGTGGCATCCACCGTGGAGTCCCTGAACCGCCGGTACAGCACCATGCAGGTGGTGGGGGATTATCTGGCGAATCTGATCCCCAATGGCGGCGCCATCCTGACCCAGTGCTTCGGCGAGACCATCATCGGCACAGTGATCCGGGCCGCCAGGCGGCAGAACAAGACCTTCCGGGCCTACTGCGCGGAGACACGGCCTTATTTACAGGGGGCCCGGCTCACGTCCAGCTGCTTTGCCCAGATGGGCATCGATACCACGGTCCTGACAGACAATATGATCGCCTACGCCATGGAGCGGGAGGGCATCGACCTCTTCACCTCAGCGGCGGACTCCATCGCCTGGGACGGCCATATCGCCAACAAGATCGGCACTTTCCAGATCGCCATCCTGGCCAAGTGTTTCGGGGTGCCCTACTATGTCACCGGCATCCCGGACCGGGAGAAGCGGACGAAGGACGACATCGTCATCGAGATGCGGGACCCCGCCCAAGTCCTCTCTTATCGGGGGATCCCCAACACGCTCCCCGGGGTGAAGGCCATCTACCCCTCCTTCGACGTAGTGCCGCCGCATCTGATCTCCGGCGTGGTGACGGACAAGGGCGTGTATGTGCCGTATCTGCTGGGAAACTATTTTGACTCTGACGTCAAGCCGTTCTATTGACGGCAAAGGGCCGCCGGGCGGAAGAACTGGAAAACGCAGGGGGACGGTATGCCGGTTGCGGCGCTGGGTCGGATGCCGAAGAGCACCCCCGGCAGGCCGATCCGGCTGTGTGGAAGGAATCTGGGTAGGTCCTCTCCGCCGGGAGAAATGTGCTCTGCTGCATATCAGGCAAGGGACGGAAGCCCCGCCCGCCTTTTCCGGCGTGTCCGCAAAACCGGAATCATACGGGCAGCTATATCAGAAATTAAAAATGAAAATGAAAACAGGAGGCAGCAAATTATGCTGATGCAGGAGGAAAGAGAGCTGGTTGTTGAATACGGCAGGAAAATGAGCACCGACCGTCTGAGCACGGGAACCAGCGGCAATATCAGCGTCTGCAACGCGGAAAAGGGACTGATGGCCATCAGCCCCTCCGGCATGGACTATTTCTCCACCACGCCGGAGGACGTGGTCATCACGGACCTGGAGGCCAACATTGTGGACGGCGTCCGCAAGCCCTCCAGCGAGTGGGCGCTGCACACCGCGTTCTATCGCCACAAGCCCCACGCCAGGGCCGTGGTGCACACCCACTCCATGTACTGCACCACCTTTGCCGTGCTGGGCCAGCCCCTTCGGGCTGTCCACTATGCAATCGGCGACACCGGAGCAGCCACCGTCCCCTGCGCGCCGTACCGCCTCTTCGGCACAGCGGAGCTGGCAGAGGCCGCCATAGAGGCCTGCGGCGGCAGCGACGCCGTTCTGCTGGGCAACCACGGCCTGGTGGCCTGCGGCAGGGACCTCAAAAGTGCTTACGGCCTGGCCTGTAATCTGGAGTACGTCGCGGAGCTGCAGTACCGGACCATGTGCATCGGCACGCCCAATATCCTGACGGATGAGCAGATGGCGGAGGTCATGGAGCGATTCAGGTCCTACGGCCAGCCCGGCAGCGGCAAGGCCGGATATTGAGCGGGGCGGAGGTCCCGCGGAGATCTTCACCAGCCTCCGGATGGCATTGAACACACCGGCATCAAATGCGATCTTGCAGGAGAGCCAGCCCCGCGCTCAGCAGGCGCGGGGCTGGCTTTTTGCCTGCGGCGGGGAAAGCCTCCTGAAGCGCCAAGGCAGACACCCCTGTGAAGCCGTATCCTGGGAAAAATTTTCCCGGTCTCAAAATGCCGCGATACCTTGCACCTTGCAGGCTGGTAACTGCCCATTCGTTACCTGTTGGTGCCTATGCCACAAGATTGTGCGTACTTTACGAAAGCCGCCTGCCGCGCTACCATGGGGGCACAGATCAGAAAACGAAAGGGTGTTCTCCATGAACGAAAAAGCAAAAAAATACGTGGACCTGTTCCGCCGGGTGAAGATCGCAGCCGCCGCCACGGTGGATGCGGAGGGCCATCCCCAGGCTCGGATCATCAACGTGATGCTGGCAGAGGACGATGGGATGTATATTGTCACCTCCAGAGGCAAGCCCTTTTACAAGCAGCTGGTGGAGACGGGAGAGATCGCCCTGGCAGCCATGTGTCCAGACTGCCAGTCCCTGAAATTCACCGGGAAGCTGCGGGTCGTGGACAAAAGCTGGGTGGACAAGGTCTTTGCGCAGAATCCCGGTATGAACGAGGTCTACCCCGGTGAGAGCCGCTATATCCTGGACGCCTTCCACATCTACGCGGGCCATGGCGAGTGGTTCGACCTGCTCCACTATCCCATCAGCCGGGAGACATTTGCCTACGGCGGGGACACGGAGGAGCACAACGGCTTTGTGATCCAGGATGCATGCATCGGCTGCGGCGCCTGTGCCTCAGCCTGTCCCCAGAAGTGCATCACTCCCGGAACGCCCTATGTCATCAACTGGGCGCACTGCCTCCAGTGCGGCCGCTGCGCGGAGGCCTGTCCGGCAGACGAAGTGCGCCGCCTGCACCCGTAAGCGGCTCATGAAACTGCTGCAAGGGATTTTGGGCCTGTACGCCCAGCGGGCAGACTGGTTCGCGGGATTGCTGCTGGCCCACATCGGCCTGGCTCTGACCGCCATCGCCATGTCCGGCATGATCGGTCTTTTGACAGGCATCTGGATCGCGGAGCATCCCCGTATCGCGCCGCCGGTGATGGGCGTCTGCAACGTGCTGTACACCATTCCCGCCATCTCCCTGCTGGGCATCCTGATCCCCTTCAGCGGGATCGGCAACAAGACTGCCGTTATTGCCCTGACGGTTTACGGCATCATGCCCATGGTGCACAACACCTACGTGGGACTCACCACACTGGACCCGGATATTCTGGAGGCAGCCAGGGGCATGGGCAGTACGGGGACACAGGCGCTGTTTCGGGTGAAGCTGCCCATGGCCGCCGGAGTCATCCTGGCGGGCGTGCGGAACATGGTGGTCATGACCATCTCCGTGGCTGGCATTGCCTCCTTTGTGGGGGCCGGTGGCCTGGGCGTGGCCGTCTACCGGGGAATCACCATTTACGATCCGGCCATGACGGCGGCGGGCAGCATCCTGATCGCCCTGCTGGCCATTGTCTGCGATCTGACGCTGGGCGCGCTGGAGCGCTATTTCAAAAAGAGAGGAAGCT
>VOFI01002547.1_pt1 | contig 10007 bp, 17 predicted proteins | sample 5384131 | NCBI WGS metagenome assembly VOFI01 (sample SAMN12384728, study PRJNA508395) | human gut metagenome | isolation source: healthy gut H | host: Homo sapiens
CTATACTCTCTTTTTTTTTGGATAAGAATGGAGGTCGGGCTGGTACAAACTGGTGGAATGAAATAAAGAATTCTAATGCAATTTCTCAAAATTATAATTTGTCTTTATCCGGTGGACTTGATAAACTACGTTATCGTTCAAGTTTTAGTTATATGAAGCAGGATGGTATTATAAAATCTACAGACTATGTAAAAGGCTATCCGGAAGATTGAATTTGGATTCGGAAGTATATAAATGGTTAAGTGTTTCTTTAAATACGAATGTAATATACGAGACTCGACGTACAACAGATGAGAATAACGCTTATACTAGTACTGTTTTTCTGCGTTAACGTCTGACCCTATTACTCCTGCATTTTAGAAATAATTTGATAGATATTCGGATTTTCTTTTACAATAGAATTATGGATGGGTATGAACCGACTAATCCTTTTCTCAATATACCGGTATTTTGTATTCTAATAAACCTAATCCATTGGCCCAAACAGATAGGAAAGGCCAAAACCGATGGAAGGATTACAGTTGAAAAATAATCTGAGCGCAGATATAAAATTGTTTCCATTTTTGTCGTTTAAGTCCAGTTTAGGTTTGGATATTTCCCGTACATCGGATGAAAGTTTCTTACCGAAATATTATTTAAATGGAACGGATCAGGTTACAAATGCGAAGGTAGGACGTGGTGTAGGGCAAAGGGATTATTGGGTTTTTGAAAATTATCTTTCGTATAATGATAAGTTTGGAGATCATACAGTGTCTACGATGGTAGGAACTTCTGCCGAAAAAGAACGTTATGAAACGGTAAATGCATCGAAGGAAGGACTCGTAAATAATGATGCTAATCAGCAAATAATAAATGCTGCAACTAAAAATCCCCGCAGCATCGGGCTCGGTCTCTTATCATACGATGAATTCTTATTTTGGACGTGTTTTTTATTCTTATGCTGATAAATATATGATTACAGCTAATATACGCTGGGATGGATCTTCTAATTTTGCTGATAAGTATCGATGGGGAGTTTTTTCCTTCTGTTTCTGGAGGTTGGAATTTCGGGAGGAATCTTTTATAAAAGATGTTGTAGGTGACTGGTTCTCTCAAGGTAAATTTAGAGCAGCCTGGGGAGAAATTGGAAATCAAAATATAAGTTCAGGTGCTTATTTAACAAGATATGGGAATAGTACATATTATTTGTTAGGGAATTCTATGACTCCGTGGTTGAGTGGTGGACGTACGAATGTAGGAAATCCTGATTTAAGATGGGAAACAACACGACAATTGGATTTTGGCTTAGATTTAGCTTTCTTTAATAGTGCATTGAAGTTTAACATTGATTATTTTGATAGAAAGACTTCTGATATGCTTGTCCAAGTACCTATGCCTGCTGCGATTGGATTACCTAATACACCGTGGAGTAATGCGGGTAGTGTAAAAAATAGAGGTTTTGAATTTGTTCTTGATTATCATGGGAAAATTGGAAATGATTTTTTCTTATAATATTGCTGGTAATATATCTACTTATAAAAAAATAAGGTTCTTAGTTTAGAGGTGGAACAAATATACCAGGAAAGACACATTTGGGAAATCAAGTAAATACGATGATTGAACCAGGAAAGCCTATAGGTTATTTTTTATGGATATAAGATGGATGGAGTATTTCAAACACAAGAGGAAATAAATAATTATAGAGGTGGACCAGATAATACTATAATCATGCCGACTGCAGAACCTGGAGATTTGAAGTTTGTTGATTTGAATGGAGATGGAAAACTTGGAGAAGAGGACCGTACAATGATCGGTAATCCTCATCCTGATTTTTACATTTGGTTTGACATTAAGTGGAGAATACAAAGGGTTTGACTTGTCAATGTTTTTCCAGGGGTCGGTAGGTAATGACATTTTGAATATATTGAAGTATGATATATATTCCGGGACAGGTTGGTATAATGCACCAAAAGACATTTTTGATAAATTCTGGACTGGTCCGGGCAGTACGAATGAGAATTTTGCAATTAGTGCTAATAGTCGTGATAATTTGACGATGTCTGAATGGTATATCGAAAAATGGGTCATATGTCCGTTTGAAGAATGTAACTTTAGGTTATACATTCCCGAAACAGTGGGTTCAGAAATTAACAGTTCAAAAATTTGAGACTATTTGTCGCTGCTCAAAATTTGTTTACGATTACAAGTTATTCAGGGTTGGATCCGGAATTGGGTAATTCAAATCCTGCTTTTATGGGTATTGATATGGGGTGGTATCCTCAAGCAAGATCTTTTTTATGGTTGGACTAAGTTTAAAATTATAAAATGAATGTCATATGAAAGTCTTAAGATATTTTCAGGTATTTTCAGGTATAAGTTTAGTTATTTGTAGTCTTTTATTGGTGACCGGATGTTCTGACGATTTTTTTAGATAGGCCTCCTCTTGGTTCTCTGGATAATACGACTTGATTAATACAGAGGATGCTGGCTCCAAAATGTTGTCAATGTGTTATACTCCGATGTTATCTAATGCAGAATATCAGATGTTTAAATTTGAATTTTTGATTGTATTACAGATGACATGCATAAGGGAGGCTCGGATGCGGCAGATAAAATAAGAATTACCGAAATTGCTAGGTAATCCTTTACCTTCAACACTATTGTTAGAGAGGGTTTGGAATCATAGACTTCAAATAGCAATATCAAGATGTAACGTTTTACTGCAAAATGTTACATTGGAAACTCCTTTAATTCAAGCTGGTGGAGCCTATGTCTCAACAGAGGAAAAAGGCTCGTTGGATTGCAGCTCTCATTTTTTGAGAGCCTTTTATTATTTTGATTTAATGATGATTTTTGCGAATGTACCTATAATAGAAGAATCTTTTAAACGTAATTGATAAAACAACTATTACAAAGGCCCCTATGGAAGAGGTTTATGATTTTATCATGAAAGATTTAGAGGTTGCTTTGGCAGAAGAAAATCTACCAAGTGCTAAAAGAGTTATCTGCAGATGAATTTGGTAGAGTAACTCGTGAGGCTGTGTATTCATTTAGAGCAAGAGTCGCATTATTTAATAAGGATTATGCGTTAGCAAAGTCTGATTGTAAGAAAGTTATAGATTCCGGTGCATATGAATTAATTCCAAATTACGAAGATTTGTTTAATAGCGTGGAAAGGGGGTATATGTCTAAAAGAGTGTATTTTTATGACTTATAATAGTTATAATCCTCCCTATTGTAATGGAAATCCTGCTTTGATTTATTTTGTTGGGCGTGGTGTTACTGGCGGATGGGGAGGTGAGGTCCCTACCTATGATTTGGTGAATGAATATGAGGTAAAAGATCCACGTAAAGTCCATACGATTTTTGTCACATGGAGACATTTTTCCAAAAAAAAGATGGAAATGAGGAAGTGCATGATTATACAGGCTATGATAATTTCACAAAATTACAAAGCCGTAAGCATTATGTAGATCATTTTAGAAGACCTGATGCAGGACTGAAACAAACAGATTGGTCATATTATCATATAAGATATGCAGATGTATTATTGATGTATGCAGAGTCACTGATTGAATTAGGTGAAAATTTACAAGAAGCAGTTGATGTAATTAATAAAGTTAGAGAAAAGCTTTTTTTGACAACATCTCCTACGGATAGTTATGCTACTTATAGAGCTTTTAATATAATAGATCCTATCACAAAAGAAGAATTTGAGAAAAATTATAAAGTGAAAATTGATGACGATTTGAGGAAAGCTCTGTACGGCATGAACGTAGAGTAGAGCCTTTGCTGCAGAAGGGTTACGGTATTATGATCTTATGCGTTGGGGATTTTTGTTGAAAAGATTAGGGCGTTTTACAAAACTCCTGAGGGAATTGCAACGGAAAAAGGTTCGAATATTTCAGAAAATACATGGCCGTATCCAATACCTCAAGCTGAAATAGATAAGGTTGGAGGGGCACTTGTTCAAAATGATAATTATAAATAATAGAATATTATGGTAACACGGCGTAATTTTATAAAAAGAGCTATAGTTGGATCTGCTGCATTATCCTTTGGTGGTGTTTTAGAAGGTTTTAGTGCAAAAAGCTATAATAATATTGTTGGAGCGAATGAACGTATTAAAGTTGGGGCGATAGGAGTTAACTCAAGAGGTCGGGCTTTAGCTTGTAATTTTGCTAAACAAAAAATTGTGAGATAGTAGGTGTATGTGATGTTGATTCTCGTGCTTTACAAAAATGTAAGGAGGCTGTTCTTAAGATAAAAGAAAACTCAATCGGGGAGTATAAAGACTTGCGCATGATGTTGGAGAATAAGAATATTGATGCAGTCCTTATAGCGACACCGGATCATTGGCATGCTCCTGCAGCATTGTTGGCTGTTAAGGCTGGAAAGCATGTATATTTGGAAAAACCCTGTAGCCATTCTCCTGAAGAAGGAGAAATACTGATTAAGGGAGCCCAAAAGTATAATCGTATAATGCAAATGGGAAACCAACGTCGTTCTTGGCCGAATGTGGTAGAAGCTATAGAAGAATTAAAGAATGGTATTATTGGTAATGTTTATTTTGGTAAAAGTTGGTATACGAACAATAGACCTTCAATTGGTATAGGGAAAGAAGTCCCTGTACCAGAATGGTTGGACTGGGATCTATGGCAAGGACCAGCACCACGTGTTACTTATAAGGATAATATCCATCCTTATAATTGGCATTGGTTCTGGAGATGGGGAACAGGGGAAGCTTTGAATAATGGAACCCATATGGTTGACATACTTCGGTGGGGCATGGAAGTGGAATACCCTACGATGGTAACTTCTGTCGGTGGAAGGTATAGATACAAAGACGATTGGGAAACTCCCGATACTCAGGTTATAAGTTATGAATTTGGTAATGGAAAGATGATGACTTGGGAAGGAAGAAGCTGCAATAGCCAAAATATTGAAGGAAGTTCTGTCGGTGCCATGTTTTATGGAGATAATGGAAGTTTACTAATAACGGGTTCTAATGCGTATACGGTTTATGATTTAAAAAAATAAAATAGTAAAGGACGTTCAAAGTAATATTGCGATTGATCCCCGTAATTTAATGAATCCAGCCGAGCAGTTGGATGCATTACATATATCCAGAACTTCTTTAATGCAATTAGAAAATCAGAACCGTTACATTCTGACATCACTTCTGGACATAAAAGCACATTATTGGTTCAGTTGGGTAATATAGCTCAGCGTGTTGGACATTCTTTAAACATAGATAATCAGAATGGGCGTATTATGTATGATAGCGAGGCCATGAAATATTGGTCTAGATCATATGAACCTGGATGGGAAATGAAACTTTAATGATAATGTAAATAGAAGAGAATAAATATGTCTTTAAAAAAATGCAACAGAACTTCATTCTAAGCGAACTATGTATATGGCAATAGCGATTGTCGGAATGATGTTTTTTTATTTTTGGTTTCGTTTCATGGGTTAATGCCATTCTAATTCTTATTTTCGAATAGCTTGCGAGTTGACCAATTTCAATCTTATTTGGTTACGTTTGCATTTTTATATCGCATATCTTGTAATGTCGATACCCGCTTTCATTTGTTTTGAAGCGGGCCGGCTTCAAGAGGGGTATTATGTATGGTTTTTTTGTATGGCGATAGGTGCGTTATTATTTGTCCCCTGCAGCATTGAGCAGAACGTATTGGATCTTTTTGGCCGGTTTGTTTTCAATCGGAACAGGATTGACCATATTGCAAAGCGCCTGCAAATCCTTATATTACTATTGTGGGACCTATAGAAAGTGCTGCAAAAACGAATTAGCATAATGGGGGTTTGCAATAAGTTTGCGGGAATTATTGCTCCTTTGATATTTGCGGCTATTATATTGAAAGCGACGGATAGTATAGTGTTTGAACAATTAAATGCAGGTGTTTTTAGTGAAGAGGAAAAGAATATTGTTTTAGATAGTCTAATTCGAAGAGTAATATGGCCATATTCTATTTTGAGTATCTTTTTATTTGTTGTAGGTATTTTTATTCGCTATTCAGTATTACCTGAAATTAATCAAGAGGAAGAAAAATAAAGAAGTTGATACAGATAAAGGAAAATCACATACCTCTATTTTACAATTTCCATATTTATTAATGGGAGCAATTGCAATGTTTCTCCATGTTGGGACGCAAGTGATAGCAATAGATACTATTATAGGTTATGCAAATTCAATGAAAATGGATTTATTAGAAGCAAAGGTTTTTCCGTCTTATACATTGACTGCGACTATTTGTGGGTATTTTTTTAGGTATTTTATTGATTCCTAAATATCTTTCTCAAAAACGAGCTTTCCAGATATGCTGTATATTTGGTTTGATTTTTCATTAGGAGTTGTTTTGTCAGATGTTGATTTAACATTGTTTGGACATGAAGCGAACCTTTCTATTTGGTCTCTCGTACTTTTAGGATTACCTAATTCTTTAATATATGCAGGCATCTGGCCTTTATCCATTCGCGGATTGGGACGATTCACTAAGATAGGCTCCTCTTTATTGGTAATGGGTTTATGTGGAAATGCCATATTGCCTTTGGTATATGGGTATTTTGCAGACTTATTTTCTGTTAAGCAGGCCTATTGGGTATTGGTTCCATGCTATTTGTATCTGATTTTTTTTCGCTGTATATGGATATAAAATAGAAGCGTGGTCATTAATAAAAAAGAAATAAAAATGGGGACGGTCATCAAACACGTAAAATTGGTTCTTCCTAAAGGGAAAATTATTAGGGGGACTATTAAGTGGGATAAAGGAAAAATTGTATCTGTATCGGAAGGTGAAATATTATCTTCTGTAGAAGATCAGGTAATCGATGGAATGGATTTGTATCTTTTTCTCCAGGATTTATCGATTTACATACGCATGGTGGCGGAGGATATGATTTTATGGATGGGACAGTTGAGGCCTTTTTAAAATCTGCAGAAATGCATGCTAAGCATGGTACAACGTCTTTACTGCCCACGACATTGACAAGTACTAATGAAGAATTATATTTAATGTTTGAGATCTATAAAATTGCTAAGTCTTGTAATCATATCGGAGCCAGTTTTGTGGGTTTGCATTTGGAAGGTCCTTATTTTTCGTTTAATCAGCGAGGAGGCTCAAGACCCAAAATATCTGAAAAAACCTTCTCCTGAGGAGTATATAAAGATATTAGATGCTTCTGACGATATTGTTCGTTGGAGTTTGGCTCCAGAATTAGATGGGGCCTTGGATATGGGTCGGGAACTTTGTCGTAGAAAGATACTTCCTTCTATTGCTCATACGGATGCCATTTATGAAGAAACAATAAAAGCATATCAGGTTGGATTCCGACATATTACGCATTTATATTCAGGGATGTCTACTATTATTCGTAGGAATGCATTTCGATACGCAGGTGTTCTCGAAGCAGAAACTCTTACATGCTAGATGATATGACTGTTGAAATAATTGCGGATGGAGTTCATTTGCCTAAGAGCAATACTTATTGCAATATGTGTATAAGTTTAAAGGTCCCGAACGGATTGCTTTGATTACAGATTCTATGCGGGGAGCAGGAATGCCAGATGGACCTTCGATTTTTAGGGAGTGTAAAGGATGGCCAGCCGGTAATTGTAGAAGATGGAGTAGCAAAACTTTTGGATAGAACCGCGTTTGCAGGAAGTGTTGCAACAGCGGACAGATTGGTCGAACAATGATTCAAGTTGCAGAAGTCCCTCTGACGGATGCCGTTAGAATGATGACCGAAACGCCAGGCTCGGATTATAGGGATAGATCATAAAAAAGGTGCTATATCTGTGGGGATGGATGCAGACTTGGTACTATTTGACGATAATATCAATATTTGTATGACAATTGTTGAAGGGAATATAGTGTATAATGTTTTATAAATAGATCAATTATGGAGTTGGTAAAAGATGAATTGAAGATAAAAATATTTGATACTCGTGAACGGATGGGAAGAGCCTGCTGCTGATGATGTTGCGTTTTGTATAAAAAATTGTTAGCTCAAAAGAATGTATTAATATGATTTTTGCGGCGCTCCTTCTCAGAATGATTTTTTAGAAGCTTTGATTGATGATAAAACTATAGAATGGGAACACATTAATGCTTTCCATATGGATGAGTATATTGGATTGGAGTCGAATGCTCTTCAAGGATTTGGCAATTTTTGAAAGAACGTATTTTTGATAAAGTCCCTTTTAAATCCAAGTTTTATATAAATGGTCAATCGGATAATTTGCAGGAAGAATGTGAACGATACGCTGGGCTATTGGATTCATATCCTGCCGATATTGTTTGTTTAGGGATTGGAGAAAACGGACATATTGCATTTAATGATCCTCATGTAGCTCGTTTTAATGATAGTGAAAGGGTTAAAATTGTTTCACTGGATAACAAATGTAGAATGCAGCAAGTTCATGACGGTTGTTTTTCGACATTGGAAAGAGTCCCAATGAGTGCATTTACTTTAACGATTCCAGCGTTAATTGCTGCTAAATATATGTTTTGCATTGTTCCCTCTAAAACGAAGAATATAGCAGTTTTTAATACAATTAATGGACCAATATCGGAATCATGTCCGGCAAGTATCTTGCGAAAAAAAGAAAATGCGATTCTGTATTTGGATTCAGATAGCTCTGAGTTATTGAATAAAAGTGTAAACTGAAAAAATGTAATGATATGAAAACTGAAAAATTAGTAATGATTTGTCTGATGTGTATTGCTTCGTTTGCAATACAGGCACAAAAAGTTATAAAAATTGGTATAATTGGGTTAGACACATCTCATTCTCCTGCATTTATAGGATTGCTTAATAGTGAAGATCCTAAACCTGAACATGAAAGGATTCAGAGTTGTTGCAGAGCTCTTATCCTTATGGATCGAAAACTATAGAAAACAGTTTTAAGCGTATTCCAGTATATACAGAGAAAGCTAAAGAGAATGGGGTAGAAATAGTCTCTTCTATTACGGAATTGTTAGAAAAGGTGGACTGTGTCATGTTGGAAACTAATGATGGTAATTTACATTTAGAGCAAGCTATTGAGGTTTTGAAAAGCGGGAAACCGATGTTCATAGATAAACCTGTCGCTGCTGATCTGGTCGATGCAATAGCAATATTTAAATTGGCAGATCAATATAATGTTCCGATTTTCTCTTCTTCAGCTTTGCGTTTTGTCCCTAAAAACGTGGATTTAAGAAATGGAAAGTATGGAAAAGTATTAGGTGCTGATTGTTATTCCCCTGCTCCGAGTGAACCTTCACATCCTGATTTTTCTTGGTATGGTATTCATGGTGTGGAAATTTTATATACAATTATGGGAACAGGCTGTAAAGAAGTAGCTCGTATGTCTTCAGAAGGCACAGATGTTGTAACTGGACTTTGGGAAGATGGACGACTTGGTACTTTTTTAGAGGTAATAGAACGGGGGAAACATATCTATGGTGGTACTGCCATTTGTGATTCCGGGGCAAAGTTATTGCTGGTGGTTATGAGGGCTATGCTTGTTTGTTAACAGAGATTTTGAAATTCTTTTAAAACGAAAACTGGTTCCTGTAAGTGCAACTGAGACTCTTGAACTTTTACTTTTATGGCAGCATCTAATGAAAGTAAGCGGTTGGGGAAACCTGTTTCAATGAAGCAAACATTTGAAAAGGCGGAGAAGCAAGCACAAAAAAATTGAGTAAACTGAAATAGGGAGAAATAATTTATGGCATCTAATATAATGTTAACAAGATGGTTTCTTATTTGAGGCAGCAAGTCTTGGTATAGGTAGCGTGTTGAGTGTAGGTGTATTATTGAGTTTTGTGTGGATAAAAAAGAAATAAATATTTTGTATCCGGATGAATGAATTGTATATACATTAATTTAAAAAGTAATAGTTTGTCCAATTTATATATGAGCAAAGAAGTAATAGAATATGGTTGGGTATGATTTTTGAATTTTGTAGACTGCTGCTTTTTGGGGTATTATTTCTTTTTGTCCCCCTCTATAGGTGGTTGTTT
>VOFI01003252.1_pt1 | contig 10006 bp, 12 predicted proteins | sample 5384131 | NCBI WGS metagenome assembly VOFI01 (sample SAMN12384728, study PRJNA508395) | human gut metagenome | isolation source: healthy gut H | host: Homo sapiens
TAACGAGATCGTCTCTTAAAATTTTCCATGTGGAAGCTGGTTCCAGCGGATTGATTGCTCATTTTATTTTTCTCCATTTTTGTTTCATTTACAACAGAACCTGCTGTCAGCTCAGCTTATGAAGAAAAGTCATATCCTCTTCACTTCCGCCGGTAAGCATCAGGTTCAGATCTGTGATCAGTTCACCAATTGTATCTGTATGCTGGTACATGGAATCATCAGTTACCCAGACATTTCCCTCTTTTACGGCTTTAAAATCAGCCATCAGACTTTCTTTTGCAAGAAGATCGTCTATGCTTTTTACAGACGCATCAATACTGGAGTTGTAGATCAGATAATCTGCATCTGCCGCAGTATTATAGAATTCCTCCATGGTAATGGCAACGGAAGTTTTTCCACTGTCATCCTGAAGATCTGCGAATACATTTCTTCCACCGGCAATCTCGATCATACTGGAAATATAATCTTTAGGATTACGTACTACAGGAGAACCGCTGGTATTGATGTAGAAAAACGCAACTGTTTTTTCCGTATTTGTAAAGTCCTTTAGCTTCTCAATAACCTGTGCCTGCTGGTCAAAAAAGGTCCTTGCCTCCTCTTCTTTGTTCATCATTGCGCCATAAAGCTTGATCCACTCTGTACGTCCAAGGGGCTGGCTCTCATAGCTGGAACGGTCGGTGAAAACAGGAATTCCAAGAGTTTCGATCATCTCCTGTACCTTCGGTGCATGAAGGATCATGGTAGACTCTATTGCAAGATCACAGTCGTCACCTACCAGAAGCTCGTAATCCGGTTCATCGTATTTTCCCGCAAAAGTCATTTCGCCGTTATTGATAGCATCAACAGCTGACTGGATATACCAGCCGGAAGCATCGAGACCTGACAGCTTGATGGAGTTACACTTCCGATTGCATCGAACAATGCCATCGGGGAAGTGGCTGCCATGTAGATGGTGTCAAGTGGCTGCTGAAGGATCTGGATTTCAGGATCCAGATCATCGGGTGCCTCTTTGCCCTCTGGGACGATCAGATATCTGGCATCATCATGGATGTCCAGAAGTTTGTAACCGTCATTATAATAATACACATCAAAGCATTCTGCAAAAAGACAGATCCATGGCGGATTCATAGGTCAGACCTGCAATTTCAGGTGCAGCATTTTTTTCTGATGTGTCAGAAGGTCTCCCCGGAAGCATCTGCTTCCAGGATTCTCCTCTTCTGCCCATACCGGAGTAATGGCAGAAAATGTCATTACTGTTGCTGCAAAAATACTTTAAAATTTTATATTTCAGCTTTTGTCATACATTTTTATTTTCTCCTGCTGATTATTCTTGCTACTGTGCATATGGTGAAGAATAATAATTTATTCTTCCTCATCAGTTACAAAATTGCTTCGTAAGCTTTTTCCCCACTCAGCTTTTGCATTGTCATCCTTTTCATCTGCAGAACGGTCCACGATAAACGGATTTTCAGAGTGGAATATTTCTCTGCGGAATCTTTCAGAAGGTTTTCTTTTGCTTCTGTGTCTGCTTCCTCTGTCGGGAGAATATCAGAAGAAAGGATAGAAATACCGCACTGACTCTTTACAAGAGCTTTGTAATCTGTATCTTCATCTTTTTTCCTGCAAAGTTAAGGAACCATCTTCCAGAGCAGCTGTGCAAGGCTGTCTACCGTACAGTCCTCTTTTTTTCCATTCCAAGAGCAGTAACTTTGTCTGTAAGATCAAGCTTATCCAAAATGTTAAGAGCATCTGTGGAAGCCACATAAGCAGATTCTACCGGCTGGTTGATTACGATTACATCTTTATCAAGTCCTGCAGGGATAACAGCACCCTCAGGTACGATCAGGTATTTTTACAACATTGCCCATGTAGAGCTTTTCTGTACCTGTAAGTTCCTGGGAATCAGCAGCTTCTGTTTTTTTGCATTTTCTTTTCCGGAATCAACAGTTTCCGGTTTTCTTTGCAGTATCTGTTGTCATATCTACTTCAAGAAGGGTAATACCCTTTGCGTAGTGATAAAGCTTAAAGTATTTTGCATGCTCAAGAGTAGTTTCGTCTTTATACTCAAGACCTGTGATCTCTGGTGCAGAATCATCCAGCTTCTTGTTTCCTGTGGAAAGCATGCTGTTGTCATCTGCCGGGTTATCCTTGTCTGTTCTTCGGATCGTTTGCACCCTTTAAAGCGATATAAATGGTGTAAGTGATTTCATGAGCCTGGGACATTCTGGTTGTCATACCAATGATCGTATTATTCTGGTTCAGTGCTACCGGAATTGTGAAAGTAGAAGCCGCCGCCGCATGCACCGTAGTATTTATTTCCATTGGCTTTTACATAACCAGTAATATTCAACTGCTGAATACAATAGTCGCATATGCCTGACCATTTGTTACCGTAACTTTGTTACAGGAAATGCTGACCTTTTCCAGAACCACCAGACCAGGAGAAACTGTCAGGAGTATAGGTTCCATCTGCTAATGTAGTAGAACTGTTTACAGATAAGCTGTTCCGCCGCTTAAGTCAGACTCATATTTGGATTCCTCTTCCGGTTTCTTGTCTGGCTTTTGAGTTGCTGTTGGTGTAGGAGTTGCTGTCGGTTTTTATTTGGTTTTGCAGTGGGTGCAGGAGTTGCTGTGATTGTTGTGTCAGGAGCAGTATCTGGCTGCGGATCATCCTGTACGTCACCTATCTTATTTAAAGTGCTGGACTGGAAAGTCAGGATCCTGTCATACCAGATCTGGTTTTTTGTGGGGAAAAAGCAGCAACTGCAATTCCATTGTCCAGGGCTTCAACAGGAATCTCATATATGTATATTTGCCATTTGCGTCTGCCACATATGGAACCCAGGTGGGAGGAATCTGCTGCGGCAGCTTCTTCTTTTGTTCCCAGACATAGATAGTCGTAACCAGTTCCGCTTAAAGTAAAGAACAGCTGTCATTTTTCCGTTTTTGGAAGTAAGGACACAGTCAATTACACGGAACATAGATGAACTGGAGTTTACTGTAATATTATAAATTCCGCTTGCACAGCTGCCTGGAGCAGGGGTTGCTGTTGGCTCTGGGGTGGTGGTTGCTTCCGGAGTTGTGCTTGGCACTGGAGTTTCAGTTGGTGCAGGAGTCTCAACCGGTGCTTCGGTAGCTCTGGGGGAAACAGTTGGTTCCGGTGTTGGAGCAACCTCTCCATATCCTGGAACCGCCGGTACGGTAATCGTCAATATACCCTTTGCGTACCAGTTCTGGCTCTTCTTGGAATGAGGAACGACTGCTATTGTCTGAGCTTCCTTGCTTGCAGTAACTTCAAAGGTGTAGGTATAGCCTCCTGCACTGTTCTCTACTCCTTTGATGGAATTTGCTTCTTTATCAGAGTCACTGGCACTGCCAAGATAGATCATGTCATAATTCTGTTTTGCGGTAGAAAGTGTGACAATATATTTATCCTCCGAAACCTTTACAGTGGAACCGGTGATTACGAACATTGCAAATTCATCACCGTTTTCTTTTTCAAGCTTGATTCCGGCGTCTGTAATTTCATTCTGAGATGGTGCCTGGGTTGGAGCTGCAGTTGGCTGTGGAGTGGCAGTTGGCTCCGGGGTTGCAGTTGGCTGTGGAGTAGCAGTTGGCTCTGGTGCAGCTGTAGGCTGTGGAGCTTCTGCTTCCTCATTTTTGCTTTCTTCAGCAGGGGATGCAGTAACCGCAGGAGTGGTCTCAGAGGCAGGTGCTTCTGTAACTGCAGGTGTCTCTTCCACAGCGGAGGCGTCCCCGGCTGCCGGAGTTGCTGTAGTTTCGGTGTTTTCTTCTTCAGTTGTTACGTTTTCCTGCACAGGAGTCTCAGCAGCAACAACAGTCTTCTCCGCCTCTGTTTCTGGAGTTGGTGTAACAGAAACCTGTACGTTTGCATCCTCATTTTCTGCCTGTGTAAGTACAGCAGGAGTGACCGTCATCGCGACGGAAAGGAACAGTGCAAGAAAGCGTTTTGAATTTCTTTTCATTTCTTTTCCTCGATTCTTCCTATTATTTTATAATTTGAATAAATCCCAATTGCTTCTGGAGCCTGTTTGTACAATGGGCAATCCTGACAGGATTATTTCAAAAAAAAAATGCCTGCTTCCTCTGAGAAAACAGGCACTAAAAATTCAATATATTGTATTATCAAATATATTAATGAGAATGAAGTACTTTCTTCGGAAGCTTTCATTAAACGAATTCAGCAGGTTTCCTGACTTACAGATCAACACAGAATCCATCCTTCTCAGCAATATACCAATGGTTTCACTGGATTCTACTCCTGGTTACAGTGACCGGATCGTTCAGGACTTTCACCTGATTCCCTCTTAGAGCGTGTTGAAAAATATTCCCACAATCTGCACGCTGTAGCAGACAGATATGTCTGGCACTGAAAACGGATTTATTCAATTCACCTCATTATAGCAGACCGTTATGTCGAAATCAATAGATTTATAGGGTTATTGCTTGTATTTACTGTACCCGACTTCATCTGTGCGGAGAAGTGTTCCATTCTCATCGTAGACACTGCGGTAGGTTTTACAGGTGTTTGGATCGGAATGCTCTGTAGTAATCTCTACCGTATTATTGTCAGTTTGGGTTCCGTAAATGGATACCGTTACGGCTTCCTCTTTTTCATCGTAAGAGGCTTTAATTTTAATTGGATAAGCAGTATTATTCTGAAAACGGAAATCCTGACCTCCCCACACCACTGCTGCGTCCAGACCATCCTCAACATAATCAATTCGGGCAGCGTGATTATGACGCTCAACAATGGTCAGATCAGACTGCAGGCATGCCATAAACAACGTAGTGGAAATCTGGCAGATTCCGCCTCCGATATCCTGGGCATGTTCGCCTCCTACAATTACAGTTGCTTCCCTGTACCCTCGTTCCTCCGTACGTGGACCTAAAGTATCGTTGTAGGAAAAAATCTGTCCTGGCTGAAGTTCCACTCCATCACAGGCTTCCACGGCAAGCTTCAAATTGGCAACACGGTTTTCGGTACCGCCGCCATATGTAGTATAAGTACCAAGAAGATTCAGATAAGGAAGGGCTTCTATCTCTTCTGTAGAAACTTCGGGCAGAGTTATTTCAAGGGGGATGGTAATCTTTGCCCCTTCTTTTTTGCTTTTTCCAGCTTCTTTGCAGCTGACTTCACATCAAATGAAATTCCGGTAACTGCCGGAATAATTTCATTATTTTCCCCCAGAGAAGCATCTGTGGCTTCTGTATGTATTTTTTCATAATAGGCTTCCAGATCCAGTTCCTCTGGAGGTGTCTTCATAGTAGGACATTCGATAACAGCTTCATAATCTTCTATGGAAATTGCTTTTTTAGAATCGCTTCTTTCAATGCATCCATATCCGGACCGATTCCGGTTTTTCCCTTAGTGATAACCAGCTCTGTATCTGTAAGTTCACAGGAAGTCTGTATAGTGGTGGATCCCTTTGAAATTCCGGCATCCTCCAGAAGCTTGTCCAGTTCGTCTTTGTTTCTGGCTTCCGGCATAAGGGTGACTTCTTCCTTTGTCTTGCTGTTCATCAGTTCGATGCGGTCAGTTCCATGAGTAAACCAGGCACTATGTCCAAGAGCATAGGCACTTTCTACAATTGATTTTACATCAAGGCCGAGAACAGGATAGATAGACAACTTGAAGTTCTTTCCGTTCAGGGTAATAGTCATCTGTGTGTTCTCATATTTTTCCTGAAAATCTTTTGAAATTGCGTCAATGGCTTCCTCTTTGGTCATTCCCTGAATGGCTATACCGTTTATTTTAAGCTTCTTCCAGATTACATTATCTGTAAGAAAATGACACCACAGCCCATACGCGCCTGCCAGAATCAGAACCAGGATCAGAACTTTGATCACACCGTTTTTCACTTGTTTTTCATGTAATAATTTTACCTTTTGCAGTCTTTTTTAGAGCGTGTTTGAAAAAGGCTTTCTGCAAAATATATCGCAAAGTGGGGCGTGCAGATTGCAGGAATGATTTTTCAAACAGGCTTTAGAGCAATGGGGTAAAAAAGCATGTCCGGTTTCCGGTATGGCATGCAGCCCCTACCTGCTCTACTTTTGCCAGAATTGTATCATTATCACAGTCAATAGTAAGAGACTTTACATACTGTACGTGTCCGGATGTCAGACCTTTGGTCCAGAGCTCGTTCCGGCTGCGGCTCCAGTATGTCATTTTTCCCAGCTTCAGAGTGGTCAGATATGCTTCCTCGTTCATGTACGCAAGCATAAGAACTTCGTTTGTTTTGTGATCCTGGACAATAACCGGAACCATTCCGTCACTGTTTAATTTTGAAATCTGACCAGGACATTTTGGACTTTAATTGGTTTTGTTCCATATTTTTAATACTCCTTTTTATGAAAAATTTTTCTGCAATTATGCCACCTGCTTTCATGCTCAATTCGAAAAAATGAAAACAAGTGGCATATATCATATCGTCTTAATCGTAATTCTGTTTATTCTGCCCTTAGAGACTTCCCTTCGTAGAAAGCACATCTGTAATACGAGGATCATAAGCTACCGCCATATCCAGCGCCTTTGCAAAGCTTTTTGAACATGGCTTCTGCCATATGGTGATTATTTCCCGGGGTGAGAACCTTAATGTGAAGATTCATGGCTGCCGTATAAGAAATGGCATAAAAGAATTCCTTTACCATTTCTGTGGACATATCTCCAATTTTTTTCACTGGTAAACGCACCTTCGAAAGAAAGATACGGGCGTCCCCCAAGATCAATGGCGCAAAGCACAAGACACTCATCCATTGGAAGGATGCAGCTTCCGTAACGCCTGATTCCTTTCTTGTCTCCAACCGCTTCTTTAATAGCTGTGCCAAGAACAATTCCCGTATCTTCACTGGTATGATGATCATCAACCTGAAGATCACCATTTACCTTTATATCCAGATCAAAAGTCCGTGGCGGGTAAAGCCATCTAACATGTGATTGAAAAAATCCCACACCTGTATCCAGACTGCTTTTTTTCCGGTTCCGTCCAGATTCAGCTTTATGGCAATTTTAGTTTCTTTTTGTATTTCGTTCAACAGTAGCTTCTCTTGTCATGACTGCTCCTTTTTATCTTCCTCTTCAAAGCGGACTGCAATGGAGTTGGCATGTGCAGTTAGCTGCTCGGAGGATGCAAAACGGATGATGTCCTTGTGGATTTTCTGTAATGCAGACCTGAATAATATACAATACTGGATTTCTTAATAAAATCGTCAACGGAAAGTGCAGAGAAGAACTTGGCTGTTCCGTTGGTAGGAAGAACGTGGTTCGGTCCCGCGAAATAATCACCAAGAGGTTCAGAACTGTACTCTCCAATGAAAATAGCGCCTGCATTTCGTACCTTCATCATTACCTCAAAAGGCGTTCTTAGTGACAATTTCCATGTGTTCAGATGCAATCTCATTCGCTGCTTCAATCGCTTCATCCATATCTTCTGCAATAAGGATATATCCAAAATTCTCCAGAGATTTTTCGATGATCTCTTTTCTGGAAAGAACCTTCAGATAGCCTTCAATCTCTTTCTCTACATTTTGTGCCAGTTCTGTACTGGTAGTAATGAGGATCGCAGATGCCATCTCATCATGTTCTGCCTGAGAAAGAAGATCTGCTGCTACATAGTGTGCATTTGCAGTCTCATCTGCAAGAACGAGGATCTCGCTTGGGCCGGCAATAGAATCAATGCTTACGTATCCATAAACTGCCTTTTTTGCAAGCGCAACAAAAATATTTCCGGGTCCTACGATCTTGTCAACCTTTGGGATGCTTGCAGTACCATAAGCAAAGTGCTCCGATTGCCTGTGCACCACCAACTTTATAGATCTCATCAGCGCCTGCTTCTTTGGCAGCAACCAGAGTGGATGGATTTACTTTTACCGTCTTTCCCAGGAGGTGTGGTCATAACGATGTGAGGTACTCCTGCCACTTTTGCCGGCACAATATTCATTAATACAGAAGAAGGATAAACTGCTTTTCCGCCTGGAACATAAACACCTACACGATTTAATGGTGTTACCTTCTGACCAAGCATGGTGCCATTTTCGGTACTGGTAAACCAACTGTTCTGACGCTGTTTCTCATGGTAGCTGCGGATGTTTACAAGTGCCTTGCGGATAACTTCCAATAAGGATGCATCAACTGCTTTATATGCTTCTTCAATTTCCGCTTCGGTTACACGTATGGTTTCCGGAGTTACCTCTACTTTATCAAATTCTTTTGTGTAAGAAAAAGAGCTTCATCCCCTTTTTCTTTTACATTTGCAAGAATATCTGCTACTGCTGCTTCGAACTTGCCGTAATTATTAGGGCTCCGTTTTAAAAGATTTTCCAGGATATCTTTGGTAGATTCTTTTGTTAATCTTACTGTACGCATTGTGATCGATCCTTCCAATTTTATTTTATTCCAGAAAAAAACAGTAATTTCAGATTACCTTTCGTAAATCTTCAATCAGCTTACTGATTCTTTCATTTTCCATTTTCATGCTTACCTGATTCACAACCATTCTTGCTGAAAGAGGGCAAACTTCTTCTAACACCTTCAGTCCATTTTTTCGCGAAGTGTGCTTCCGGTCTCAACGATATCTACGATCACTTCAGAAAGACCTACAATAGGTGCAAGCTCAATAGAACCATTCAGCTTAATGATCTCTACAGTCTGATGCTTCGTGTTATAGAAATAATCCTTTGCAATATTTGGATATTTAGTCGCCACACGAATCAGCTGATTTGAATTCAGAAGGGGTTTGGCACTTTCAGGGCCGCATACACACATGCGGCAGGCTCCAAATCCAAGATCCATTACCTCGTAAAGCTTACGGCCTTCTTCCAGGATCGTATCCTTTCCGACAATTCCGATGTCAGCTGCGCCATATTCTACATATGTAGGTACATCTGGTCCTTTGGCAAAGGGAAAAAACGAAGCTTTAATTCTTCATTTACAAAAAAATCAGTTTACGGAATCCTTATCTTTCATCTCTTCGCAGGGGTTCTCATAATTCCACCTCACAAACCTTAGTAACTTTCTCTGGGCGAAGGGCTACATTTCTGCCCTGGGCGCGAAGCTCTTTGGCCTTCTGGATTGCCTGGATACGGTTTTCTTTGCGGTAAGTGATAACCGTAACGCCCTCCCTCTTCCTCCATTTCGATTTTTTTGTCTGGAAAGAGCCATCAGAAGGTTATCTACTACAATGGCAAACCCGATGGATGCAGCAGGCTTGCCGAAATGTTTCATCAGCTGGTTGTAACGGCCGCCCTTGATCAACGCTTCTCCTGTACCGTAGGTATAAGCCTGGAAAATGATTCCGGTATAGTAATGATATTTGCTTAACATTGCAAAATCAAAAGTAACGTATTTTTCATATCCGTAAATTTTGAGAATTTCATAGATTTCTTCCAGACGCGCAACCGCCTTTAATGCCTGTGGATTGTCCGTAAGGGATTTTGCCTTTTCCAGAACTTCTGTCGATCCGAACATCTGAGGAAGCTGGGGAAAGAACTCTTGCAAAGGGATTTATCCATGTTCTTATTCTTTACAAGCTCTTCCACACCAAAATAGTTTTTCTGGGAAATCAGCTCCCGAAGCTCTTCTTCCTCTTCCTGGCTCAAGCCTGTCTGGGCAAAAATCGCTTTATAATAGTCAACCTGCCCAACGCTTACCTGAAATTCGGTAAGTCCTGTCGCAAGCAGACACTCTACTGTCATAGCCAGAATCTCTGCATCTGCTTCCGGTGAATCATCGCCCATACGCTCAACGCCCATCTGGGTTGTCTCTTTCAATCTTCCGCGAAAGCTGGAATTATTGATAAAAGTGTTGCCTGTATAACACAGACTTACTACCTCTTTTTCAGGGTTAAAATAGGTGGCACAGGCTCTGGAAACAGACGGTGTAAAGTCAGGTCGAAGAACAAGGGTATTGCCTTCTCTGTCAAAAAAAAATTTATAAAGCTCCCCTGGAGGGAATGGTTCCCACTTCTTTACTAAACACTTCAAAATA
>VOFI01000004.1_pt1 | contig 10001 bp, 8 predicted proteins | sample 5384131 | NCBI WGS metagenome assembly VOFI01 (sample SAMN12384728, study PRJNA508395) | human gut metagenome | isolation source: healthy gut H | host: Homo sapiens
GACGCCCTTTTTAAGGATGTGCCAAACGATGCTCCATATGTCCATGCGGTCCAGTACCTCTATGAGGCCGGCATCAGCTGCGGCACGAGTACGGAGACATTCTCTCCGGGCCGGGCAGTCTCACTGGCGGAGATGGCTACCATGTTGTGCCGGGCCTACTATCCGGCCATGCAGATGACCATGGACCAGGCGGCAGCTCTCCTGGCGCCGGGCACGCCCCGGGACAGCCAGGTCTCCTGGGAGTCGGCTATCAGCATGTTGTCTACCTGCCGCGGCGAACAGGTCGATGTTGCCGCACTGAATCAGGCGGCCATTGTGCTGGCTTTGCCGGGCATCCCGGCTGATCGGACTGCGGCAATGACCCGCTCGGGTGCGGCCATCCTGCTGCACCTGGCCAACTCAGCTGAGCTGCAGGGCTGGTTGAATATCAGCATCGAGGCCGACTACCTGAAGACCACGCCTGACTACCTGAGGCTGGCGGATCAACTGCCGATACAGGTGCAGGAGCGGTTCCAGGATGAAGGTTGGAGCACTATTATCGGGAACGACCGGACCACTGCATGGGGGCTTGAACATGGGGGCGCCATTGGCGGACTCACCGTCTATACGGATAAGTCCCTGTTCGTTGCCCACAGGACCTGTTTCTTCCATGAGTACGGGCACTTTCTGTTCTTCGAACTGGGGTGGCCGGAGGATTCTTTCGAGCAGATCTTCCTGGAAGAGTCCAACAACTTAAAGGAGATCCTTGGCGACCATGCCATGTCAGGATACACCGAGTATTTTGCAGAGTTCTTCGAACACTACCTGGATGGGAAGAAGGCACCGGAGGATATGGCAAAGCTGAAGGCAGCCGCTCCCAAGACCTGGAACTATTTCGCCAGCCTGGAGGCCAACAACTGGGGCCTGGCGGAGCCGGCCCTGGAGGCCAACTGATATATGGAAGCCCAGCCATTGCGGCTGGGTTTTTCTTTTGCCGAACGCCCCCACTCCTGCATACTGTGACCACTTATCTTTCCTCACGCGGTCATAAACCATACTGAACCCCGCCGAACTCCATTGTAAAACCATACAGTCGCCGTAATGCACTCGTCAAAAACCGTGTATTCTAATGCCTGTCTCCAAATTACTTCCATATTGTCTGTTCTCGATGTTCTTTTCAGTTTTTGTGAGCCGGACTATTATTGGGGATGTTGCCGACATCAAGATATTGACCCAGAGATATGCGCTCTTCTGGTTATCGGGGAGAATGATGACGCCGAGGAATGCCGTAGATGGTCGATGGCATTAGGATGCCGGCGATAGTTAAACTCTCATTGAAAGTCTGAGACGAGAACTTTCCATCATTCAGGATACCGGCGAAGGTGGAAGCCCTGGCGCATTGGGACGAGGGAGACGCCAGCCTGCCTGGGAATGCCTGGGGAAATACACAAGCCTGGTGGGAATCTCCCGGGAACGGCTGTTTTCGCCAACCATTGCGGTCGTTTCGAGCCTGGGAATGCCGGCAAAAGACGAAGGCATCTTTCAGGACGCCGGGGCGGAACGATGGAACCTGGGGACAACGCCGCGGAGAAACTCACAAAGAACCACTCCCGGCCAACGCAGCACAGTTCCGACCCATTCACATACAACCTGCCCCCAGTCTCCGACCAATCCATCTAACCTTTCTGCCTAGTCTCCGGCCTATGCACCCTGTCTCCAACCAATCCGTCTACAGCCCTGCCGCCGACCCATCCGCCTTCCACCTGCTGCTCCATCGCCGCCCCCCACGCCCACCTCTGCGGCCCAGTCTCCGACCAACGCCCGTACTTCCATGCCGCATCCGCATATTATCTGCATATTATCCCCGCATCCGCATATTATCTGCATATTATCCCCGCATCCGCATATTATCCGCTTATTATTCGAGTATTGCCCGCATATTAAATACATATTATGTCGGGGCGGATAGATATTATATGCATATTATTCGCGTATTGTTTCGCATATTATCTGCATATTATTTGGTCCGCCGCGGGCTTAGCCGCCTGGTTAGCCGGCATGGCTTGGCCTGCTGGAGGGTTTGCATATCATATGGCCAGAGAGGAGGGATTTGGCATTCTCAGCGTGCAGGAAAGCTAATTGGGAGTCCGCATTGGGCTTAGCCGCCGGATTTGGGTCTCGATAGGGACCGGCCCGTGGGAGGGACTCGGGCAAGGAAGAATCTCCCGCCGCTTTTCTTCGTTAAAAAGACCCGTCTCTCAGCAAAATATAAAAATGAAAAACTGCATATAATATATATGTAGAAGTTCTCCGCACCGTGGGAGACTTAAAACCAAACCAAGGAGGACATAGACATGAAGTATTCAGATCTGAGAAAGATGGACACGATGGAAGCCCTGGCGCTGCTGGCCAGGAAACTGGAGGAGAACTCAGAGTGCATCACCCCCATAGCGGCGATGACGGACGACCAGGAGATGGACAAGGCACTGGAGCGGCTGACCCTGGTGAACCTGGCGGAGGCGTTTGGACTGACGGTGCTCCAGGCTGAGTTGGAACGCACGGGTCGTGACGAGCAGATGAGCGAGCTGGCAGAGGCGGCCATGGCAGTCCTGGATGCCGCCTACGATCTGTCGGATGACATCGGGGAGCTTGAGGGCGACCTGTTCGCCGAGGCCATGGAACTGGTGGACGAGGACGACGAATCTGACTTCGATGATGACGAGGACTTCGATGACGGCTTCGAGGATGATGATTTCGATGACGACGAGGAAAATGTCGAGATGACGGATGCCGAGGTGGAGGCCATGCAGGCTGTGGGCAAGGCTCTGGCTGAGGGTGGTCTTCTGACGCCTGGTGAACAGCTGTACATCGTCCATGGCGATACGATCATTGACGGCGACCTGGAGGCTGGCCAGCGGCTGATCGCCTATGACGCTCCGGTGGGCGAGCTGGTAACGGCCCTGCGCGACGCTATGTTGGAGGCCGGTCACATTGGCGAGGGCCAGGATATCTTTCTGGTGGCCGGGGCTGCCGAGGATGAACCTGGCATCGAGATTGTAAATCTGGAGGACCTGGAGGGCGATGACGCCGAGATGGCCAACGCGCTGATCGGGTATCTGAAGGCCATTGGTGAGATTGAGAGTTCCAGTGACTGCATGATCGGCGTAGGGGTGGATGATTTCGGCAGTATGGAGGACAGCTCTGCTATTGCCATTGTCCGCGGCAAGGACGGTAGGTACATTATGGTCGTGGCTTGACGGCTTGGACCCGGGCTTCGGCCCGGGTCTTTCTCTTTGTTGCGCGAAACAGTTTCGTTAGAAAAAAAAGAGGACAGAACATGAAATATTCGGAATTGGGCTATTCCAACTTAGTGGTGGTTTCCACCACCGAGTAGAATAGCGCGAAGCGTGATGCGAGCTGCACTCCGGGGTTTCCCTCCACGCAGACCGCTACGCTAGGTCTGCAGCTCCGGACCATGCCTGGCTGCATCCAGCTTAGGGGTGAGGGCTTCGGCCCCAAATGACTGCCGCCCTCTGGGCGGTATGAGTAACACTACTTTTCTTTAGAAGGGAGGTCAGGACATGTCCATCATCTATGTACAGGACCGCCATGGGAAACCGCTGGCGCCCACCACGAGGGGCGGCCATGTCCGCCGCCTCCTGGACAGCAAGCAGGCCCGTGTGGTCTGCGGCAACCCATTCACCATCCGGCTGATGTACGGGGTGGACCCCTGCACGCAGGGGTTCATCCTCGGCATCGACCCGGGCCGCACCAACATCGGGGTCACTGTAGCGGCCGCCGATGGAACCTGCGTGTTCTCCGCAAAGGCGGAGACCAACAACAAGGATGTGCCAAAGCGCATGAAGGAGCGCAAGGCCCACCGCCAGGCCAGCCGGCAGGGCGAGCGGAAACGCCGCCAGCGTCGGGCCAGGAAAAATGGGACCTGCTTCGGTGAGCGCAAGCGTATCCTGCCCGGCAGCAAAGAGCCGATCACCAACCACTACATCACGAACACGGAGGCCCGGTTCATGAACCGGGCCCGGACTAAAGGGTGGCTGACGCCCACGGCAAACCAGCTGCTGCAGAGTACTATCAGTCTGGTACGCAAGGTCTGCAAGTTCTTGCCCGTCACCGATGTGGTACTGGAGCTCAACGAATTTGCCTTCATGGCAATGGACGACCCAGGCATCCAGCGGTGGGAATATCAGAAAGGCCCGCTGTATGGCTATGGCAGTGTGGAGGCGGCGGTATATACCCAGCAGGACGGACACTGCATCTTCTGCGAGCAGGCGATCGCCCACTGCCATCATGTCATCCCTGCCAGCAAGGGCGGCAGCGACACCCTGGAAAACCGGGCCGGCCTCTGCGGGGGTCATCACGACCTGGTCCATAAGGAGCAGTCCTGGACAGACAAGCTGGCAGAGCTCAAGGCCGGCATGAATAAACGCTATGCAGCCCTCAGCGTCGTGAACCAGATTATCCCGCGTCTTGCGGATGAGCTGGGGAAGATGTTCCCGGGCCACGCCTTTGCCACCAACGGATGGAGCACCAAGCAGTTCCGGGATGCACATGGGATACCCAAGGACCACAACACGGATGCCGACTGCATTGCCTGCTCCATTCTGGAGAATCCGACCATTAAGCTGCCGGAGAAGGTGTACGAACTGCGCAAGTTCCGGCGGCACGACCGAGCTCAGATATCCCGTATGGAGGACCGCAACTACTACCTGCCCGGAGCAGACCCGAAAACCGGCAAGCCCAAAAAGGTCCTGGCCGCCAAGAACCGGCATAAACGCACCGAGCAAAAGACCGACAGCCTGGAGGAATTCCGGGCAGCTCATCCCAATGATGTGGGGCGGCTGATGGTTGCTCGTGGCGGACCTAAGCATAAGGACCCCAACCGCGTTCTCCCGGGAGCTATCTTCCAGGTGGAGACCAGCTCTGGGAATGTTGAGCAGCTGGTGCTCCAGGGAAGTCATGGGCGGGACAAAATGGCCAGCCGCTATATCTGGAGTTTATCGGCCAGGGTAATTTCCGTCCAAACAGGTGCAAGTATGTTGCCCGAGGTAGAGGTTGGCAATTTGTCTAATCGCAGATGTACAACCACAAAATTGGAAGAGCCGAAATTTTAAGGAGGACCGAACATGAAATATTCAGAGCTGGAGAAAATGGACCACATGGAGGCACTGCTGATGCTGTACCGGAAGATCCGGGAGGTCCGGCCCACGGCTGACGCCATGTCGTGTCTGGTGGTCGATCCGGATATGGACCAGGAGATGGCAAATGTTTCTCTGGCGTTCATGGCAGAAACCTTTGCGATGCAGGTGATGCAAGAGGAGCTGGATGAGACGCCCGTGGATGAGGAGCTTGGCAAACTGTACGAGATTGCCAAGTATGTCCGCGAGGAGGCGGTAGGGCTGCTCGGCTCCTGCTTTATGCTGCAGCGGCAGTTGGCGCCGGATGCCCATGAGATGCTGGAGACGGAGGACAACGGCCGTCTCACCGACAGGGAAGCAGTCCTCATGGAGGACCTCTGCAAGGCTGTGGTGGATGCCGGGTTTATGGATCCGGAGAAGGAGCGGCTGTTTGCAGCCATCTGCGATGAGGGAACGGACCGGCTGACCCCGGTGGGGCGGCACATCATTGATCCGGAAGATGAGGGCTCCGAGCTGGTTTTCGCCCATCTGGAATGCCTGGAGTCTCTCATGCAGCAGTACAAGCACATCGGGAAAACCCAGTACCTGGTGCTGTCGGTGGGATCCAAGGAGGACGAAGACATCGAAGGCGAGGACCTGCCGCTGGTATTCGAAAGAAGTTTCTTCCCGGATGAAGGCGGCTGTGGGAGCTGTACTGGCGAGGATTGTCTCCGGATCGGGGTGGGCGACGGGTGCCATTGGAAACGGATGATGTGCTGTTTGCGGAGAACATGGAGCCGGGGGACATGAGCGATGCGAAGGTGATGCTGATGATTCTGCGGATGATGGACGGCATCGTGGATGGACGGAAGCTGTTCGAGGAAGGGGACAAGCTGCTGGTGGGATACAGCAAGGATTTTGCCGGGGCAGGCAAAAAGACGGTGATCAACTTCTGCGGGCAGAGCGGTAATGGGATCACGATTTTGAAGTAGGCGGGAGATGGGACCCGGGCTTTAGCCCGGGTCTTTTCTTTTGTTGGCTTTCTCTGGGAGTATTGGCATGAGGGGTGCTATTTCCTATATGGGCTATATGGCATTTTTGCGCTGACGAGTGCGGGAATTTGGAGGGTCTTCTTATAGGGGCTTCTCTAGGGATACTCTCCTATATGGGGATGTGGTTCTTCTTGCGACGGGTGCTGGTTGTACTGTTCTTTTGGGATATGAGTCGTTGTGGTGCGTGTAGCGCGGGTGTATAAGTTTTCTTAATAGGGCAGCCTGTCTTTCTGGATATATAGGAGGTTCTTCTGTTATATGGGGATTTCCTTTATTACCGAAGAAATTTGGCGGGGGGTCTTTTTTTGCCGGGAGGCTGTCACCGCGGTCCGGTTCCGTTCCGGAACCGATGCCGGGTCCGTGAGATAGCCGTTCTCATCGGACTTGGCGGGGGAAGCCGCATCATCTTCCGGCGCGAGCGGCTCGCACCGCCTGCAATGTCTGCCGCCCGACCGGACATGCCATGTCCGATTCTCCATCGTAGAGAAAAACGATTTGCTCCGCGGAGTCCTCACGGACCCGACTTCGGTCCCGGCAGTGACCGGCTCCGGCAAGGACCTCTGGCAAATGAAACTCTCCCTGCCTCTTTTCTTCGTTAAAAAGACGCGTTTTCCGCACCCGTCCCGCATGGGCCCCTCAGAATAGCATCTTCCGTCCCCGCATAGGATAGCTTCAGAAAACCAAATGTCCATAGAGAGTATTCCAGAAGTTCCCAGCTTTAGCCGTGGGGGAGATTCACCGTAGACCGCAACAGGTTCGAATTATATCAGGTTGCGGAGACTGCGTAGAATTAGAAAATAGGAGGGATTTTGTTTGGCAAGCATTATTAAGTTCGGATCGCTCGTGATGAACGGCGAGGTTTGTCCATTCCCGACCCTGCGGGACGGCAAAGATTTCTGGCTGGGCGATACGGCCGAGAAGCATCAGATCCACTGGCTGGTAGTGGACAACAAATTAGTCTGCTGCTGGAACCTCATTACGAGGCTGAGCTGGGAGGAGCTGGAGGCAGGGCGCTGGGCATCCGGGAAACCTGTTTTCCTGGATGGGTTCTCGTTCGGCTGCCGGCTCCTTCAGCAGTCTGACGACGGCAGCTACGAATGGGACAGAGCGATGGAGGCTTGCGGCGGCGACAACGCTGCGTTCCATTGGCGAAACTGCCCCAGTTGGACCCGGGAGAAGCGATCTGACGAGAGCTGGGCAGGTCTTGCCTGCGGCGGAGAAAAGAGCGTGGAGCCGTACATCACCGCTGGCTGGAGGCCGGTATTGGTCCCCTTAGGACAGGATTCTCCCCATGATGAGTTTCTCCCTGGATGGGACCTGCTCGTTTGGGGCAGCAACTTTGTCCTGGATGGCGTCCTACAGGAGCAGACTCAGTACGACATATTACTGCGCATGAGGCGGGAGGTTTTTCTCCCGGAAAGTCCTGCGTACAGGCTGTTCGATGACAATTTTGTAGCGGTGGATCCGGCGCAGGTAAAGTTCGTGCAGGTCGCCCGCCAGAAAGCGGGGTGAGGGTAATGGCAACGCTGTTGTTGGGGGCACTCGTGCAAGATGGGAAGCGGAATCAGTTCCCGACAGCCTATTCTGGCGGCAAATTTGGATTAGCCGATGCGGACGGTACGCAGCCGATTCCCTGGCTGGTTTCCGGCGGCACGCTCTTTTGCTGCCACAATCTTCTCACGGGCATTAGCTGGAAGGCGCTGTCTCAGGACTCCAAGGTCTTTGGCTGCAAAGCAGAAATCGAGGGGTTCAAGTTCCTCTGCCGCGTTCCTTACCCGGGCACGACGCCAGGCGGAGAGTGGGATGCGGCCGTGGATCTGGCGCAGGGAGATGACCGGATACTCCATTGGAAGAACTACCGGTCCTGGTGCCAGAGTGCCGGGATGGATAGCGTCACACGCGTTGTCCGCGGCGGCGGCGCAGCTAAGGAGTGGCAGTCGTACCCGGAAAATGGGTACGCCGGGTGGCGTCCAATTTTGGAGCCAAAGGGGGTACCGATCCCTGAGTCTGGGCTCCGGCTGCAGGCTGGGTATGAGCTTCTGGTCTGGGGAACCGACTGCGTGCTGCGCGGCAAGATACTGGATCAGAGCGACTACGACCTGGTACTGCAGTCCTCCGGCACCTGGTTTGCGGATAAAGACTTGTTTCCCGTACCTACCTGCATAGGCTCTCTCAGAATAGCATCCACCGTTCCCGCATAGGATAGTTTCAGAAAACCAATCTTGGAGATAGTGCAACAAAAGGAGGAATCAATTTTGAAGGCAAAAATTCGGAATTTAGGCACGCTGTACTCAGGTAGTGAACTGATCGGCTCAAGATGCAGCATCGCCTATTCGAAGGGCGACCATTCAAGAGACATCAACATCCGAGATACGGTTCCAAACCTGGAAATCACATGGGTGGAATACGACGGCCTGCTGATGGCCCAGTATCCGGTTCTCTGCAAGATATCATTCGATGATCTGAAGTTTGCCGGACTCATCCAAGGCAAGCAGGTTCAGATTGATGGCGTCCACTATGAGCTCCGGCTGCTGCGTGGCGGACTTCGGGATTTTCCAAGCCCTGACGACCTGTGGGTACGCGAGGTCTGGAAAGCCGCGGAGCACATCTGGAAGCATGAGGATTTGCGCTGTTGGGGATACCGCTCCCCGGCGCCAGGCTCATGTTCTTTCGATGGTGTTCTCACGGCCCTTACCGACTCAGACAGTCCTATCTGGACGGCAGTCCTGCCAACCGATACGCGCTCTGAGACGATCGGCTGGCGGCCAGTGCTGGAACCAGTTTTCGAGGATCCGAAGCTGCTTCTGCCAGGCACTGAAGTCTCCATCCGCTTTTCGAGCGGAGAACTCGTGATCGGCAACCTGCAGGAGGTGAACAACTATGATATCGTTCTCTCCAACAGCAATGGATATGGGAAGGAGGGTTCCTGCAGGCATATCGGTGACCATGTTCTGTGCATCGATCGTAATACCATCCGGGAACTTCGGCGGATGAGGAGATATGGTGACGGCGGCTGCTCCGGCCTGCAAAAAATGTCCGGTTCAATCCTGCCACGGGAGGATGAATGAGAGATGCCGACGAAAATCAGAAAATTTGGGACTTTGTTCCTGAACGACCAGCCGTATATCGTTGATCCAAACGGACTGATGGATATGCCAAGCGGGAGCATTTCGATTCAGGATACGGTGCGGGGGATGTCTCTCGAATGGTTGGAATACGACGACCAGCTGGTGTCAAAAAGCCCACTCCTGCGCTTTGCCTTTCATCCGGCACTGCTGAAGAACCATCTGGCTGGCGGCCAGGAGGTCTGCCTGGAGGATGTGCGCTATGAGATCCGGCTCCCGATTGCCGGGACTGCAAATGTGCCGAGTCTGGACGACCGCTGGTTCCGGCTGGGGCAGCCGGTCTTCTCTCTGGGCGACAAGGCCAGCGCCCTGTGCCTGGGGATCCGGAATAAATATTCGGTTCCTTCGGAGGACGATCTGGTGTTTGCCTCCCACTTCGCCTACATGGACAGCCCGCAGTGGATGCCTCTCAGCGACCTCACCGGTATCCAGATGTTCGATATCTGTTGGAGGCCGATCCTGGAACCAGTATTCCTGGACCCGGAGAAGCTGAAGCCAGGAACGGCGGTTCGCGTCCGATATGGTGTACTGTCAGAGGTTTTTGGCAATCTGGTGGAAGTGTCCAAGTACGATATTGTTTTGGACAACATGTTTGGGTACTCCACGGCGAAGGATGGGGAGGGCGCAAAACTCATCGGGGGAGAAGAAGCTCGTGATCGAGCGGGCTTCGATCCATCAGCTGCGGCGGAATCGCGGCTGATGCCGCATAG
>VOFI01000005.1_pt1 | contig 10001 bp, 14 predicted proteins | sample 5384131 | NCBI WGS metagenome assembly VOFI01 (sample SAMN12384728, study PRJNA508395) | human gut metagenome | isolation source: healthy gut H | host: Homo sapiens
GGGTTTCTCTGGAAACCTACCGCACAAAGGGCCTGGGCATCTTTGCCTAGGTCCTTTCCCTATATTGGGGAAGGCATGTCTTGTGGGTTTTCGCAGAAAACCTATGTGGGATGCTGTTAGCCAAGGTCTCTCCAGTCTTTTTAACGAAGAAAAGTGGCTGGGAGATTTTCTTTTGCCAGGTGTCCATCGCCGCGGGTCGGCTCCGGAACGGAGCCTATGCCAGGTCCGTGAGGTTGCCTTCCGGCGTTGGGACCATCATCTGCCGACGCCGGTGTGGGCAGCCTGCGTTGCCTGCCGCATCTGCTGTCCGGCTGGACATGCCGTGTCCGTCCCTCCATTGTAGGGAACAACAATTTGCTCGGCGGAGCCATCACGGACCCTACACAGGTTCCCGTTGGGGAACCTGCGCTGGTCACCGCTCCCGACAAACAAAACAACCCCCACCCACTTTCTTCGCTAAAAAAGATTGTTCTTTTCCCGTCTTTGCCATGAAGAATAGCATCCGCAGTATCCGCATAGGATAGTTTAACAGCAACAATTTAAGGGAAAATATATCAAGAAGGAGAAAACACATATGGAGACTAAGTTGAAAAAATTCGGCACCCTCTTCATCGATGACAAGCCGTACCAGACCTCAGATATCATTGTTCCCACCGAACTGGATGGGCGGAAGGTCGAGATCGGGGATACGGTCCCCGGCTTCGAGATCGAATGGGTGGAAAACCACGGCATCTATATCCCTCGTATGCCACTGTGCAGCCATGTCTCCTATCAGGATCTCTGGTACATGAGTGGCAAGGACGGCATCCGTGTCAGCATTGACCATGATCTCTATGAGATGCGCCTGCCCACCCTCGGCTATCCCAAGAAGCCATCCCCGGACGACCGTTGGTTCGAAGCGGTGAAGGCTGATGTGGAGGATGTCTGGCTCATGGAGGGCATGAAGATCTGGGCTGAGCAGGAGCCTGAGGAGGACCCATTTCACTGTCGGAATGTAGTACTGTTCACTCTGGGCCGCCGCGACCGGCGGTGTCCTGAGATCAGGAGAGTTGGCAGCAAGGACATTCGGGCGGCGAACATTGGCTGGCGTCCGATGCTGGAGTGCATCTCCCTGGATCCGGAACAGTTGGCGCCCGGCACGCCTCTGCGCGTTTTCTTTGGCAGCCACACGAGCGCCTATGGAAAACTGGGTGATGTCACCCTATATGATATCGTCCTAGAGGAGCTGTACTCAATCAGTCAGTATGACCCGGCCGGCAGCTTCATCTGCGGCTGGCGGCCCATTCTGGAACCAATCATGCTAGTCTTGAACGATGCGTCCATTGGCCAGGACATCGAAGTCCGCAAGCTCGGCAGCAATATCGTGGTATGCGGCAAGCTGCTCCATTTTACCGACTACGACCTGATCATCGAGGTGGATGGATTTGTTTGGCCAAGCCTCGATTGGGGCAAGGAGATCGACCCAGGTATCTGGGCCCTGGATAGGAGCCAATTAGGCTATATGTCATATATCTAAGAGGAGAGGAGAACCAAGATGGTTATAGCAATTCGAGAATTCCTAGCGCCAATCGTGGATGGTATCAGCCTGGATGCCAGAACGACCATGATGGCCGGGCATGCCCGCATTGGGCTCACGGACAAATGTCCAAATGGCGAGAAAACGATTCGGTGGCTGCAGCGCGGTTTTTAGGTTTGTGGCCATGGACAATGTCCTGCTGGGTGTCTGCTATGACGATCTGGATGAGTGCGGTCTGGTGCATGGCAAGCCCCTGGACTTTCTGATCGATGGACTGGAGTACCAATGCCGGCTGCTCGCTGTTGGCAGCAGCGCCAAGCAGCGCAACGAGTGGGAGGAGTTCTTTGCCGGCCTCGGCGATGATCTCACCCGGAGCATGGACGGCTGCTATTCCTGGGGACTCGACTCTCTGGAGGGCGGCCTGGCGGCTGCCCGCAGAGGATGCGGCATGGCCAACTGGACCCGGTTCAGCCAGGAGGCCCGCCTGCCATTGGTAGGCTGGCGCCCTGTACTGGAGCCGATCCTTCCGCCCATAGACGACATCCCTGCAGGTTTCCAGCTGAAGGTCATCGGTAAGGATTTCATGGGCCTGGAGGTAGCCGTGGAGGGAACTCTGGTCTATGCCACTGACTATGATCTGTTCCTGCGGGTGGATATGTTCCCGGATAAGCGGCTCCATTGGTGGCAGGCTGCGGGCACCGCCCCTGGTGTCATCACCGTGGACAGGGCGGCCATTGTCCGCCTGGCGGCGCTTTGATCGCACTATGGGGTCTGGGCAGTTTTGCTCGGGCCCCCTGCCTTTTGCTGATATGCGAAATTCGGCAAGTGCATATAATAACAGTGAGAGAGCGAACTTTGGCGCTCGTTTCGCTGGTGGAGTGTGCATGGAAGTTCGCCGCGGAGAATTCGAGCTCTGGGCGACAGCAGGATTCGGAGCATCTTTTTTAACGAAGAAAGTGTGCGGAGGATTTTTCTTCCTCCAGATGCTCTGCTACGGGCCGGTTCCGTTCCGGAACCGATGCCGGGTCCGTGAGGTTGCTCTGGCGTACCTCCCCCCATAAGCAAATTGTTTCGGACCACACGACCCGCTTCGCTAGGGTCGCAACATTTTGCTGCCGTCCCAGATGGCAGCGGAAAGGAGAGAACAAACAACATGGAGAATATCATTTCGATGGGCACGCTGTACTTAAACGGCCGTCCTGTGGGCGCACAAACTGCCTGCCCGGAGGACATCCAGGACATCCGGCTTGGCGATACGGTCCCCGGCAAGGAACTTAGCTTCGTGCTGGTCAACGGAGTTCTTGTTGCCAACAACAGCGTGATGCTGGATGTCCCATTTGAGGTCCTCCGCGCCAGCCATCTGGTTCGGGCACGGGCTGTCGTCATCGATGGTAGCAACTACCGGTGCCGGCTGCTCCGGACGGACAATGATGAGAATGACGCCGATGAGTGGGACCAGGCGCTGATCGCTACCGGCGCGAACCGGAAACTCTGGAACCTGTACGACAACGAGCCATTTTGGACGGTGAGTCCGCATGGCATGGAGGTTCGGGGCGGGCACGGAGACCCAGAAGGCAGATATGCCTGGCGGCCGGTACTGGAGCCATTCTTGCTGAATTTCTCCCGGCTGCGCAAGGGCGGCATGGTCATCGCCGGCGGCGGGAACAGCCTGTTCCACGCCCTGCTGCACGATGTCACCGACTACGACCTGATCCTGGATGTGGATGGCGACGACAATATAGCGACCGAAGATGCGTTCGTCGCCAGCTCCGGCGACGGACATCTCATCCTGGACCGGTCGTCCCTGGTAGTCGCCCGCATGGTGCCGGAACAGGAGGCACCCCAAGGCTAATACGATCCAATTTGGAAGCCTGTACCTGGGAAAGACTCCGGAGATTGCCCAGTGCGTATATCCCTGCCACCGGCCGGCCATCAGCGTCGGCGATATGATGGGAGGGAAGGAAATGCGCTGGGTGCTGGTGGATGGCCTTCTGGTTGCCAGCTACCCAATTCTCTATGAGACCTTGTCCGCAATATGAGCTCCCTGTTTTGTGCAACAGGGAGCTTTCCCTTGCTGCCAGAAACAATTTGCCGGTGGCGGTTCGCGGTAGGGGCGCTCTCACGGACCCGACATAGGTTCCAGCCGCGGGAACCGGCTCGCGGCTGTGGCCAGGGGCAAACAAGACAAACCCTGGCAGCTTTTCTTCGTTAAAAAAGACTCTTCTCTGGAATTGCTTGTCCGGAAAAGAGCCATCCTGTCCGCCTGCAGAGAATGATATCCTCCCTGTTCGCATAGGATAGCCTTAGACATCCAATTTTGGAGAGAACCAAAACCAGGAGAAAATTAAAAAGAAAGGAGAAATTGCCAAAATGGCCAATAAAATATATCTTGGTACTGTCTGGGTGAATGGCGAAAAACAAGCGCCTGTAGCCTCCTATGCCAGGATCGCCGGGGGATGACAATGTCGTGCCCATCATTGAGGTGAAGGACAGTGAGGACAATGACCACAATATTCTTTGGGTTGTTTGCCATGGTAATCTGCTGGCGGCGGAACCGCTGCTGGTCAGCATCAGCTACGATGACCTGCTGTTTCACGGCTATCTGTTTGGCATTCCGGTCAGTATCTTCGAAGAGTGGAAGGAGTTTGGCTCTGTTGGACCAGCTGCCTATTCCTTGCATGGGAGCGGCACTTTGATCGCGGGCCCTGTGGATGCAACCGTCTCCTTGTGTTCAGTCGCCAATGGGGCGCCTGGAGGTGGGGAGATGAACTCCAACTTCAAGATGGCCCGCCGCAGCGGGATCGTCTGCTGGCGGCCGGTGCTGGAGCCCACCACTCAGGTGGAAAAACAGCTGGAAGGCCTCAAGCCTGGCCACTGGGTCGCTATCTGGGGCGGCGATAGTGTCGTATCCGGCATCCTGAAGGAGATCAATAACTACGATCTGATCCTCCACCATTCGTCCGTGGACGGGCTGGAGGAGCAAGACAAAGGAGTCCTGGCCGTTCCGCTGCCCGATGGACGGGTGTGCGTAGATAAGGTGGCCATCGTGGGAGTGCGCACGAACCCCCAGGACCAAAGAAGGAGAGCAACATGATGGTTAGAAAACTGTCGTTCGGTACTCCCTATCTGGAAAATGTACCGATGAAGCCGGGGGAACTCGACTGTTTGCCCGATACCAGGAACATCTGGATCGGTGAGTCTAAGAAAGGCAAACAGATCAACTGGATCCTGCAGGACGGCAGACTGATTGCCGACCGGGTTGTCCTATGGGGCGTCGCCTGGCGCCAGATGGTGGCGAACAGCCTTGCCAGTGGAGAGGCGCCGCCGATCAACCTGGAGGGGCAGCTGTTCCGCTGCCGGCTCCTGGAGATCAGTCCTCAGCTGGATGAGTGGAGTATGGCTCTGTGGGCCAAAGAGCTGCTCATCTGGGCATCCGAGAAATACCGCTACTTTTGGGTGATCGAAACGGACGGCGAGGAACGCCGTCCGGGCCGGCGCAACAGTATGCGAGCCTGCCTACCCACGAAGACTGATCAGAAGGAGGGTTGGCTGCCGGTACTGGAGCCCCTGAAGCCCCACTTCGGAAACCTGGAGAAAGGCCAGTACCTGGAGGTCTGCTCCAACGAGCAAATCATGTCCGGCTGGTTGCACGACCAGACCGACTATGATCTGATCCTCCGGCCGGACCCAAAGGAGTTCATTCCGGACGACTTGGATCCTCAGATATTTGCCGCCGACGGCGATATGTTCGCTATCAGCAAGGCAGGTATTCGGATCGTGCAGCGGCGGAAGGAGGAAATAGGGAATGGCTAATCGGATTCAGATGGGCTCTATCTGGATGGACTGTAGTATCCAGAGTCCATGCTTCAGGTTCGAGCCTGAAGAGCATTTCCCCTTCGATTCGCCTGCCAACATAGAAATCCGCGACAGCACCAGTAGCCCATCTGATATAATTTGGGTCGTTGTGAACAACAAGCTGATCGCCGCCCGGCCGGTCATGCACACAGTTAGCTTTGCAGACCTGCAAGAGCTAAACCTGGTGCATGGCTATGAGGTCTCTATCGATGGGCAGTGGTACCAGATCCGGATGCTGATGGATTTGGACGAGTGGCTCTTGGCCCTGGAGGCTGTCGGGGAGGACGATCATATCTGGCATTGGGAACAGTGCCAGTCGTTCCTCCAGCAGCCATCCGGCAATGGACTCAGGGTTCTCTGTACAGATTCGCGTAGACTGGATCAGCCAGACATGGTCATGCGGACTGACCGCCGTCAGCAGACTGGCTGGCGGCCAGTGCTGGAACTCGCCAGGAAACCTGATTTCCAGAAGCTGGAGGTTGGACAGAAGCTGCTCTGCTGGGGCTGGCAGAGCCTGGTGAACGGAATCCTGCTGGAAAATGGGACCTATGACCTGGTCCTTCAGCGGCAGGATGGCACCGATATCAGCCCCAAGGATACAGCAACATTCGCAAGCCCGGCCATGGACGACCAGGTCATTGTGAACAAGTCGGCCGTGGCTGGGCTCAGGAGAAAGGAGAAATAGAATGGGAACAAGTTCAGATTTTTTTTGACACTCTGAAAGGAATTTCAGAGCACATGGATCTCCCCCAGGAACTCAAGGATATGCTTCCAGCCTTCATGGATAATACAGGCACCATGATCTCCTACGGAGATCTGGACAGCAAGACTCTCAGGAGCTGAAAGACATGCTGGGTCTGCCATTCATTGATGAGCAGCCGCCTGGCGAGTCTATTGAACTCGATGAGGAGCTGCTCGGAGGGAGGTCGTCATCTGGGTGTTGGAAAAGCACAACAATGATGTTGTCCGTGACGGCGAAGCCATGCGCGTAAGTGGTACTCTATCTGAGTTCAACGACTACGATGTGGTTCTGAAGAACGGCCGGTGTAGCGGCAGCTGCTCGGTAGCCAAGCAGATGGATGGCAGCGTCATCGTGGAGCGGGAGAAGATCATCTCAGTCAAAAAAGTATGAGGAACCACAGCCTTACAGCTGTGGTAGGAAGAAGGAATATTTATGCCAAATCGTTTGCAGATTGGGACACTAATCTTTGGCGGCGAAGCAGTAGTTCCTCCAGAGAATGGAGTTTTATATAGGCCTTCAAAAGAAAATTCTGCTCCAAAGATTGTGGATACCCAAACAGGAAAAGCAATTACATGGATCGTTGTGGGCGGTAAACTAATGGCAGATCGTTGCTTGCTGAGAGATATCAGCTATTTTACCATCGACACAGAGTTCCTAGCCGGCCAGTGCAAAATTTGCCTGGATGGCCGAGAATATATTTTGCGGTTACCCAAGGTAGGAAAATACAAGGACATTCCAAATGAGTGGGATTCGGCCTTGTTTGATGTAGGGGACGATAATTCAATCTGGCATTGGCATGGGATATACACTTGGGGCTGTGATAAAACAGATGATGACGACTATCCTGGCTACTGGGCCCTGCGTGGATATGACACTCCCTGGACTTGGACAAAGTATGAGCCGGACTATAGCGATGGTTGTGGTTGGCGCCCGGTTCTGGAGCCAGTTTCAGTGGAACCCAACCCGGGGCTCATTGGACAGGAAGTGTCCGTTTGGTATGGACAGCAGATCATCTGTGGCCTGTTGGACTCGTACACGGCATATGATATCTGTCTGGTGCGTGCAAGGAAAGTTTTCACGGATGATGGCAAGTGCGAGCACTGGTATGAGCATCTGCCCGATCTAAAGATTGTTGTGGACCGAACCAAAATATCAGCTTTGCACCATAGATGAATTTTATAAGGGGAAAATGAACAATGGCAAATTATTATTACGGCACACTGCAGTTAAGAGGCCCCCAGGGAGCGCTCGAAAACTGACAGCCCAGCTAGAACAACTGAAGGACTGCTGTTTGGCCTACGGTGATGCTGACACAGACTACCTACCGGCAATGTTCGAGGACTATCCTTTGGAAGAAGGGGTCTTTTGCGATGGTTGGCGGACTGAAGAGGGACACCTGGAAATATACACCCGCGGTCGTGGCACTGTCGGCAACCGGTTTGCTGCTATCCTGTGCCAGTCTCTTGGACTTAGCGGGACGCTGAGTGTGGAGGCGGAAATGGGCGGCGAAGAGCAGTTCAAGTTCAGCTTCGACGATACCGTCCCGGTTTGCACTTTGCGGAAGCTGGGCCCTAATTCTACAAGTGAATCTCCCCACGGCTAAAGCCGGGGGCTTCTGGAATACTATATACCTCCCCTTGCGGAGGGGCATATAGCCAGTACAGAAGGTTCGGAGGAGGATTCACCTTTTTCCGATTGAACCTACCGCAACGGTTTGCGCGGACCCGGGGACGGGTCCGCGTCCTTTTTAGGGAGGCCGCGGCAGGAAATGCTGGGGTGTTGCTTTCATCCGTCCCCAGGGCTGTCATCCTCCTGGCAACTGCCTTTCGGCCGATGCCCGGGGCAAGCCCACTGGTGACCAACGCTGGGTTCCGGTGCAACTCTTTTTTTTGGGGGGGGTTATTTGAGCAGCGCCTTCTTCAGGGCCGCGGGAGTCTCGTATTCGTGGTAGTTGATCTTGCGGTAGAATTTGCTGACAGGGATCTTCTTGAGCGCTGTGTACAAGGCCGCCCAGTGCGCCCAATGATGGAGACGAACAACCTTCTCGGGAACCAGATGGAACATATCCTTAGGCACCTTGTCCTTGAGGCCCATTGCCCGGCGGCCGATGACATAGGCTGCCGACTCATGGACAGACAGTCCAAGCAGGCGCATGTATTTGAGTTTCCCGATCTGGGAAGTATAGGCAGGGTTGACCTTCTTCACATTCAGATGGTACTTTTGCCCCTTGCGTTCCGCTAGGTAGGTCACCTTGCTGTGTGCGAACTCGCTGATCTTGCGGTTCGCCCTTTTGTTGCCGTACAGCAGGCATTTATCCGGATGTTCAATATCCTCCATGGCGACAGGCTTGTTCACCGATGCGGCATGGCGGAATATCTTTCCAGGCTCTCTGAGATTGCGTTGGTGATTTGGTCGCTGGTGCGGCCCTCCATCTGGAAAGGCACCACATAGTGCTCCAGGAGCTCACCTTTGGACCCGGTCTCAGACACGGCAAAGTGGTCATAGTTCATATCGAAGGCTACGCAGCCGTTACTGTAGCAGCTGTTAATATGCGGGTCTGCCGGCAGCGAGATCATACACTTCACCTGTATGGCGTCACCGCAGTCCTTAATGGCCCAGGTGACGGGGCCAGGTTTCCAACCCTCGATTTGCTGGTCCGGCGGCAGCTTTTTGTTCCGCATGGCAATATCATGGGCATTAACGGCTGCGTCCACCCACCCCTGGCCGTATGGGAACCTGACATTGGGAATATCAATCTGCCTGCCCTGGATGGAGCGGTAGCGCAGCGTATGGCTGTTTGTATCGTAGCGGGCAATGAAGTTTCCACCAATGGAGTCTCGCCGGCCAACCAACATCATATCCCGATGGCGGCGCCGGTCCCACATACGCTGCCAGTCATGGAGCTGCGTATCGTTCTTCACCGCCTTGGCGCTGCTTCCCGCCAAAGCAGATGTGGAGGATGCCTTCAGCCTGTATGCAGGCGGTGTTCCATGAAGTGGATGTCCTTCTTCAGCTTTCGAGCACGGGCATTGAGGTACAGGTGCTCGAACAGGTACTCATTTTCATATTTATCAGGGGTCGCTTACCGTGGACGCTGCCCACGGTAAAGGACAAGCCCTCCTTCGTGACCTTCTTGGTAACGAATTTGCCAAAAGGATTCTCGAAGGGCGGTACGATGCCGCCATTCTTGCGGGCCCGGTTCCGGGCCGCCAGCGACGCTTTTGCGCTTGCGACCCGGTTCAGCTGGACCTTCTTTCGGTTGATCTTTTCAGCGATCCTGACGGCCTGCTGCTCCTTAGTCTTAATATCGAGAGCCAGCGCTTCTTTGGCCGCATCCACAATACCCTTTGCAGTCCGCTCCAAGCTGGTGACAAAGTAGTCGGTCAGCCCAGCTTGCTTATACTGGCGGTGCAGGCTTTCTCTGGCGTTCGGGTGCGGATGAATGTATTTACGGTTGAAGGCACGGCAGCCAGCCGTGTCTTTTTCCGCATCGTTGCCTAAGCTGTTAGAATGAGAGTCTTGGCCTGATTCCGTTGTTTTGTGCTACGGACAACCATCTCCGCCGTAGCGGCCACGCGGCCTTTGTTCCGGAAACCGCCAATGGGGCAAGCCTCACGGACCCGACATAAGGCTCCGGAACAGAGCCGGCCCGCGGCAATGGCTCACGGCAAAGAGAAATCTCCCCGCCTCTTTTCTTCGTTAAAAAAGACTCAAAACCAAAATCGCTATGCTGCGGCGAGCTGCCTTCTGGACCTAAGTAGCCACCAATACAGCACCGCCGTCACGCCGGCGCCAAAGACCATCCCCCAGCCAAACAGCAGGGCGATGCCATTAAGGGTTGGCACCCAGATGTCAGCACGGTACAGCAGAAAGGCTCCGCCGTAGTAC
>VOFI01000143.1_pt1 | contig 10001 bp, 18 predicted proteins | sample 5384131 | NCBI WGS metagenome assembly VOFI01 (sample SAMN12384728, study PRJNA508395) | human gut metagenome | isolation source: healthy gut H | host: Homo sapiens
ACAATGGATAACATTGCTTGTACAGTAGAGCATCCGACACTTGAGACAAAGTAACATCATGATGAAACATCCAAAGCAATTCATCTGATCGCAGCAACCGGAGGTCCGGGCGTTGTGACCGCAGTTCTTTCTTCAGGAAGAAGAGGAATCGGAGCTGGTGCGGGAAACCCGCCGGCACTGGTTGATGAGACAGCAGACATCAGAAAAGCGGCAGAGGATATCGTAAACGGATGTACATTTGATAACAACCTTCCGTGTATCGCAGAAAAAGAGATTGTTGCAGTTGATTCTATCGCTGATGAACTGATGCACTATATGGTAAAATGAGCAGGGATGCTACCGGCTTCCAAGGAAGAGCAGGATGCACTGACAAATGTAGTTCTTGCAGGCGGAAAGCTGAACAGAAAATGTTGGACGTGATGCAAAGACACTGCTTGGAATGATCGGAGTTACAGTTCCGGACAATATCAGATGTATTACATTTGAAGGACCAAAGGAACACCCACTGATTAAGAGAATGGGAGTTGAGAACAGGTAACTTGAAAGCATTGTTGGGAATCGATGCACTTGCACAGGGAGTAAAAAAGATGCATTCGGCGGACATGCTGCTGACTTCGCATTCCAGTACAGGATCACCGATCGCTCATGCAAACATTTACAAATTCATCCGCAATGGTGGTGGACTTTGTGAGCTTGGATTCTTTATCAATGGTGGAGATGCAACAATCAACCCACACTTCGATCTTTGCTCAAAAGAGATCACACTGGTTGGCTCATGGGTATACACTCTGAGAGATTATGCAACTAATTGGGATTTCCTTAAAGTTGACAAAAGCAATCGGACTTCCGATGGATGATCTGTTACACACGAGTTCAAGGATGATCCGGAGATCAATGTACGACCCTCACCAAACAGGGTGGGCGGAGCTGATGGCTAAAGGTCTTACGATGCAATGTTCAACAAATGGATGGTCTCAGATTACATCCTGATCCGTGAGGGATGCTACAGTATTGGACTTGCAACGGCATTTGCAGCGGCTGAACGCCGGATGTAAAGCAGGAGTAAGACTGCAGTACTTGTAAAAATAAACCTAGAATGCAGACGAATTGCCTGTACCGTTGATCGTAATGGTCAAGTTCCGCGGACAGGTTGCAGAGAGGCAGCACTTGAGGCTTACAGCGAAAGCAGAGTCAATGACAGGAATTGTCACAAAGTATAAGATCTCAAGACCGACTGAGGACACTGAGAAGATGCTTAAGCTTAACGCATTTGATAAAGGAACACCACACAAATGAGCAGACGAAGAAGTCGAAGTTAAATTTCAAGGATATTACAATGGCAATTGCACAGGGAGTAAAAGATGCAATGGCGAAACAAGAGGACTTACATTCCAGTACAGGATCACCGAGGCTGCAGATGCAATGACAAAAGCAGCAGAGGTTACACTTGTAGGAACAGAGAAAATCGGATGGACTTGTAACAGTTATGGTTCGTGGAGATGTTGGAGCTGTTAAAAGCAGAGTTGAGACAGGTTGGCTGACGCATGGAAGACTTGGAGAATTATGTAACTACACATTTAATCCCAAGACCACACAACGACGTTGATGGAAGATCCTTCCTACAGTATAGTTTGAAGTCAAACAGCTAGAAAAGGAGCAGTCTCATGGGAAAGCGTATGGATTCTTTTGAAATCCCAAGCGTTACGGCAGCAGTGGTAGCCGTGGATATCATGTGCAAGACTGCTGATGTGCAGTTCGTTACATGGGAGAAAAAACTTGGTGGAAGACTTGTCACGATCATAATTCGTGGTGATGTATCCGCAGTTGCGCAGGCCATTGAAGCTGCCGAGCAGAATGGAATCAAAAAACCAGTGAGCACAGTAGTGATCCCAAGTCCTCATGAGGAGATCTTGAGAATCATTAACACAAGTGTAAACAAGGTTGTATAGGAGGCAGCTACAGATGGCAGACGAAAAAGAAAAGTCAAAAACAACAACAGCCAAACCGCCAGCCTGAAAACTGTAACGCAGAGTAAAGAAAGACGGCGCAAAGGCAGAAACGGTTCAGAAGAAACCGGAAGTTCAGAAGGAGGAACGCAAGAATGTCACAGGAAGCATTGGGAATGGTGGAAACAAGAGGTCTTGTAGCATCTATCGAGGCAGCAGATTCAATGTTAAAGGCTGCTAACGTAGCACTCGTTGGAACAGAGAAAATCGGTTCCGGTCTGGTAACCGTTATGGTTCGTGGAGACGTTGGAGCAGTTAAATCAGCAGTTGAGTCTGGAGCAGAGTCAGCAGGAAGACTTGGAGAGCTTGTAGCTACACATGTAATCCCAAGACCACATACAGATGTTGAGAAGATTCTTCCACAGATCAAATAATAGTCAAAGGTAAAAAAAAACCGGTACTTTCAGGGGATTAAGCGCCGGGCGCTGATCCCCTGAGAGTGCTTAAATAAATAAGTGGAGCAATCCACTTTGCGAGGAGACACAAATATGGATAACAGTAATGTGGAATTAATTACAAAAATGGTTCTCGAAGCAGTAGAGAAAAAAGAATGCTGCTCAGTCTGGAGAAGGTTTTCTCGTTCCAATCGGAGTGTCCGCAAGACATATCCATCTCACACAGGAGCATGTCGAGATTCTGTTTGGAGAAGGCTACCATCTTACAAAGTTCAAAGAACTTATGGGTGGACAGTTTGCATCAAACGAAAAGGTTACAATTGTTGGTCTTAAATTAAGAGCAATCGAGAATGTAAGAGTTCTTGGACCAGTCAGAAAGAATACTCAGGTAGAGATTTCTGCAACAGATGCAATCAGCCTCGGTGTAAAAAGCACCAATCAGAGAAGGAAGGAAATATTGCAGGAAGCGCACCAATCGCGATCATCGGACCAAAAGGTGCGGTGTATCTGAACGAGGGATGCATTGTTGCGAAGAGACATATTCACATGGCTCCGAAAGATGCGATGGCAGCAGGAGTTCATGATGGTGATATCGTATCTGTAAAAGCAGATAATGAGAGAGGAAACCATCTTTAACAACGTACAGATCCGTGTAGATGACAGCTTTACACTTGAGATGCACATCGATACAGATATGAAACAAATGCAGCGCAGATTAAGAGCGGGGATACCGTGAGGATTGTATCATGTTAATGGGAAAAGTTGTTGGCAGTGTTGTATCAACATATGCGTCAGGGAGCAAAACAGATCATTGCAATCGATAAGATCGGCGCAGGAATCGGCGAATACGTTCTGGTTGTACAAGGGAAGCGCTGCGAGAATCGGAAGTGGTATGCCGGAAGCACCGATCGATGCTGCAATCGTTGGAATTATTGACGAAGGATTAGGACTGGAGTAGTGAAATTATGGATATGAAAGAATTAAGCAGCATATTGCAGCAGAACGGTATCGTTGGTGCTGGTGGTGCAGGCTTTCCTACATATGCTAATTAGATGAACGTGCAGGGACAATCATTCTGAACTGTGCAGAGTGTGAGCCACTGCTTCGACCACAGACAAGCTCCTTGAGAAATATGCAAGGAGATCATTGATACATTTCATATGATCGGCGAGACAGTCGGTGCGAAAGAAGTCATCATTGGTATTAAGAAAGCTTACACAGCAACGATCGAAGCTGTAAAGGCCGTTATGGGACAGTATCCGGAAGTAAGACTTGGATTGTTGGATGAAGTATATCCGGCAGGTGATGAGGTTGTTCTTATTTATGAGACAACAGGTAAAGTTGTAAGACCGGGCGGACTTCAATCGAAAGCGGCGTAGCTGTATTTAACGTAGAGACAGTTTACAATGTATACAGAGCACTGAATGAAGACACCTGTTGAGGACAAGCTTGTATCAGTAGTAGCTGAGGTAGAGCACCCAATCACAGTTCGTGTTCCGATCGGAACACCACTGGAAAGGTAGTAGCTCTTGCCGGCGGTGTAACTACAAAAGATGCAGTTTACTTCGTTGGTGGACCTATGATGGGTAATATCGGAACAGGAGCGCAGCCTGTTACAAAGACAACAAATGCAATCCTTGTTCTTCCGAAAGACCATCACATCATTCAGAAGAAATTAAAAAAAAACTCAATCGATATGAAGAGAGCAGCAGCTTGCTGTTGCCCGGGGACTTTCACCAAGAAGTCTTATGGCAGAGTACAGGGGAGGTCTTCGTGCAAACGGAATCCGTCCTCCGAAAGTAGAAGCAAAACCTGTAGGACCGGAAGAGAATACAGAAAAGTTCCGATGGAGAGACTTATGGCGCGTCTTGATCTTACGAGATATAACCGTGAAGCACCGCTTGATGAATCAGCAGTGCCGGTTAAGACAGTACGTATTCTGTTAAGTCAGCATATTGGAGCACCTGCTTCTGCAATTGTGAAAGCAGGCGACATGGTAACTAAAGGACAGATGATTGCTGAACCAGGAAAGGGATTAAGCGTTGGAATCCACGCATCCGTGAATGGTTTAGTTACAGAAGTAAATGAGAAATATATTGTCATAGAATCTCAGGAAGGACGTGCAGGCAATGAGTAAGGCTATTGGAATGGTAGAATATAAGACTGTTTCAGCAGGTATTACCGCAGCTGATGCTATGGTAAAGACTTCTGAAGTCAGCATAATCGAAGCACAGACAGTATGTCCGGGCAAATATATCGCGATCATTACAGGTGACTTAAGTGCCGTTAAAGCAGCAGTGGATAATGCAAAAAGAGATGCATGGTCTTCACCTGATCGACAGTTTTGTGCTCGGTAATCCGCACGAGTCCATCTTCCCGGCAATCTACGGTGCTGCACATATTGAAGACGTATCCGCTCTTGGTATTATGGAGACATACGATGCATCTTCAATTATTGTAGCTGCTGATGAGGCTGCGAAGACGGCTATCGTTGATTTGATCGAGCTTCGTATCGCACGTGGTATGTGCGGAAAATCCTACATGCTGCTCACTGGTGAAGTGGCTGCTGTAGAAGCTGCAATCGAAAAAGCTAAGGAAGCAATCAAAGATAGAGGAATGTTCCTTGACTCTTCCGTTATTGCTCATCCGGATGCTCAGATTCGCGACGCAATCTTATAATGAACTCTGCTTTAATGTCTGAGGGAATTATAGTTCAATACCAGTAACATTATATTGGACTTAGGACAGGAGGCAGTTAGATGCTTGCGATAGAGAGAAGAAATGAAATATTAGAAAAACTGCAGAATGACAGAAGAGTCGTAGTAAGCGAACTGAGTCAGATTTACGAGGTTTCCGAGGAGACAATCGAAGAGACCTCGATAAACTGGTTCAGGACGGTTTCGCCATAAAAAGCTATGGCGGTGCCGTGATCAATGAAAATGTGAATATCGAGCTTCCGTTCAACATCAGAAAGAATCGCAATATTGTTGGTAAACAGCATATTGCGGAACTGGTGAGTGAACAGATCAAAGATGGGGACAGCATCATGCTTGATGCAAGTTCTACAACAGTGTATGTTGCAAAGACGCTTCTCGAACAGGGAAAGAAGAATCTTACCGTGCTCACAAACTCTGTGGAGATTATCATAGAGCTTTTTGGGGCGCAGGATTGGAAAGGTTCTCTCTACCGGAGGAGAGTCAAGAAGAAGGATCCTTTGCACTGTTAGGTTATCAGACAGACCGGATGCTTCGATCTTATCATGTAGATAAGGCAATTATCTCTGCAAAGGGAATCGATATGAACGCTGGACTTACAGATTCAGATGATCTGCATGCGAATAATAAGCGAACAATGTTGACAAGAGCAAAAGAAAAATTCTTGCTGTAGACAGCAGTAAGTTCGATCAAGTAGCATTTGCTGAGATAGGTTCATTAGATCAGATCACAACTATAGTTACGGATGCAAAGCCGGAAACAAGATGGCTTCAGCATTTTGATAAGATTGGTGTAAAATGTATCTATCAAAGTAAGGAAGGGCAGTTATGAAAAGCTTTCAGATTAAAAAACTAGAGTAAATTTTGGAGATAATGCGCTGGATCGACTGGCAGAAGTGCCATATAAGAAGATCCTGATCGTTACAGACCCATTTATGGCGAAAAGCAAAAATCTGAACCTGATTCTCGATCAATCAAAAAGCAGGTAAGGAATATGATATCTTTCAGGATATTGTTCCGGATCCACCGATTGAGAAGATCAGTCTCGGTGTTAAGAAGATGCTTGAATATAAGCCGGATGCAATTGTTGCAGTTGGTGGCGGATCAGCAATTGACTCCTCCAAGTCAATCCGTGAATTTGCACTTCGCGTAGATCATTACGCAGAGGTAGGGCTGATTGCAATTCCAACAACAAGCGGTACAGGATCAGAGGTAACTTCATTTGCCGTTGTATCAGACCCGGCAGAACAGAGAAAATATCCACTTGTATCACGGGAATTGACACCGGACGAGGCAATCCTCGATGCAGAACTTGTAAAGAGTGTGCCACCGGCGATTACAGCAATGTGTAAGTACAAATAGAAGCGATTTCTCAACAGCACTTGCAGAGAAATCGATCGAGTTGGTTGGGTATTCCTTCTCAGAGCATATCTGGATGGAAATGATACTCATGCACGTCAGAAGATGCATTCCGCATCCTGTCTGGCAGGACTGGCATTCAACTCAGCATCTCTCGGACTGAACCATGGTATGGCTCATCAGTTAGGTGCAAAGTTCCACATCCCACACGGACGTGCGAACGCAATGCTTCTTCCACATATCATTGAATTCAACAGTGATATCAATAAACATAGTAAGAGTCAGAAAGAATATCTTCCGGCTGTTAAGCGTTATGCAACCGTAGCTCAGATCCTTGGACTGAGCAGCTATAATGAAATTATGACAGTCAGATCCCTTGTAAACTGGGTACAGTTTATGTTAAAAAGATGGATATTCCGCTGTCAATCTCTCAGATGGGTACAATCTCAGAGGAAGAGTACTTCAATGCAATCGACAGTATGGTAGTGATTCTGGCAATGGCAGGAAGAAACGGAATGATTCCTCAGAACCAGAAAAATAATGTTATGAAACAGTCAGAAGTAGAACAGAAATCAGATTCTGACAAGCAAAACGAAAAGGAAACAGTTGCGGAAGAGGCAACAGATTCGATAGAAGAAGTTGCACAGACTGACAGCGCAGCAATAACAGCACAGATGTGTTCTCCGGCCGGACAGTATCCGGTCATGGGGGAGAGTGTTGTTACGGTGGATGAACTTGCAGATTATTTCAATCAATCGGGATACGAATATCCGTCGGAAGAACTGGCAAAAGGCGGGGCAGATACCATAGAAACATTCTGCCAGATCTACTGTGAAGAAGCAGAGGCAGAAGACATCCGGGCAGAGGTTGCATTTACCCAGGCAATGAAAGAGACCGGCTTTCTTCAGTTTGGTGGAGATGTAAGTATTGAACAGTTTAATTTTGCCGGAATAGGAACAACCGGGGGGAGGAGTGCCGGGAAATTCTTATCCGGATGTCAGAACAGGAGTGCGGGCACAGATCCAGCATCTGAAGGCCTATGCGACAGATGAACCGCTGAATCAGACTTGCGTGGATAACCGTTATGAATATGTGAAAAAAGCTTCCGCACCTTATGTGCAATGGCTGGGACAGAAAGAGAACCCGGAAGGAGCCGGTTGGGCGACAGGAGAGAACTACGGGTATGATATTGCAGGGATGTTGCAACATTTACTTTTAAAAAAGAGCAAGGTTAAGAAGATATGGCTGGACTTCCGGCGGTGGTTATGATATTTTAAGATTTCTTAAAGAAAGGTCCCTTGACAAATCAGCCTTTGACAGCTATAGTAGTAACAGTTAAAAAAAGTATTTAACAACTATGTAAAGATACAGGTGTTGAAGAAGAGGAGTACATCATTACTTCCCACAGAGAGAACCGTTCAGATTGCTAAGAGGATCTGGCTGTGAGACGGTTTGGAAAAAGGATGATGGAAGGTAGCTTCGGAGCCGGAATTCTGAAAGGTCGAAGAGGTTGGATAGGAGTTCCCGGAGTCGTTCACGTTACAGAACGAAGAGATGTATATGTAAAGAACAAGGTTAATACAAACAGTAGCAAGTTCTTACATATATAAATAAGGTGGTACCGCGAGATTTTCGCCCTTTACGTGAAGTAGAGGGCGTTTTCTAGTTATAGAAGAAAGAGATATCCACTTTTAAAACAATGAGATTGTGGAAAACAACTACAAAATTAACATAATATGTGGAAAAAGGAGAACAATCATGAGCAAAGAACTCGCAAAGACTTACGATCCGAAACAGATCGAAGAGAAACTCTATGAGAGATGGTGTGAGAACAAGTATTTTCATGCTGAAGTAGACAGAAGTAAGAAACCATTTACAACAGTAATGCCGCCTCCGAATATTACAGGAAAGCTGCATATGGGACATGCACTTGACAATACACTGCAGGATATCCTGATCCGTTACAAGAGAATGGAAGGATATAACGCACTGTGGATCCGGGAACAGACCATGCAGCAATCTCTACAGAGGTTAAGGTTACAAATCAGCTCAAAGAAGAGGGAATCGACAAGAAAGAACTCGGACGTGAGGGATTCCTTGAGAGAACATGGCAGTGGAAAGAAGAATATGCAGGAACAATCGAGAACCAGCTGAAGAAGCTTGGTATTTCCTGTGACTGGGACAGAGAGCGTTTCACAATGGACGAGGGATGTTCCAAAGCTGTAGAAGAAGTATTCATCAACTTATACAACAAGGGATATATTTACAAAGGTTCCAGAATCATCAACCGAAATGAAGAAGGACATCTCTGTCAGACCCAGAGGAACAGAGCATGAGGATCAGGACGGAGATACTGCAATTGCAGTTCACCCGGATGATATTAAAGATATCGTAGGAAAGATCGCCGGAACAGACCGTGAGATTCAATCGTTGCAGATTATTATGTAGACAAAACGGAACACGTCCGGAGACACACCGGGACATGACCCTAATGCGAATGGCCGTCACAACCTTCCAGAACTTAACATCATGAATGATGATGCAACAATTAACGAGAAGCATGGTGGAAAATATGCAGGCATGGATCGTTACGAGGCAAGAAAAGCAATGGTAGAGGATCTGAAAGAGCAGGGATACCTTGTAAAGGTTGTTCCTCACATTGCATAATGTAGGAACTCACGACAGATGTGGTACAACCGTTGAGCCAATGATCAAACAGCAGTGGTTCGTAAAGATGGAAGAGCTTGCAAAACCAGCCATTGAGGCAATCAAGAATGGTGAACTTCGTTTGTACCAGAGCGTTTTTTGATAAGATTTACCTGCACTGGCTTGAGAATATCCGTGACTGGTGCATATCTCCGTCAGATCTGGTGGGGACATAGAATCCCGGCGTACTACTGTGCCGATTGTGGAGAAGTCGTAGTGGCTTGCGAAGCACCGGAAAAATGCCCGCATTGTGGATGTACACATTTTAAACAGGATGAGGATACGCTGGATACATGGTTCAGTTCTGCGCTTTGGCCGTTCTCAACACTTGGATGGCCGGAGAAGACGGAAGATCTTGATTACTTCTATCCGACAGAATGTTCTTGTAACAGGATACGACATCATTTTCTTCTGGGTAATCCGTATGGTATTCTCAGGATATGACATACAGGAAAAGGCACCATTTAACACAGTACTGATCCACGGACTTGTTCGCGATTCTCAGGGACGCAAGATGAGTAAATCACTTGGAAATGGTATCGATCCTCTTGATATTATCGATCAGTACGGCGCAGACGCACTTGAGTATGACACTGATTACAGGAAATGCTCCCTGGAAATGATATGCGTTTTTACAACGAGCGTGTTGAGGCAAGCCGTAATTTTGCAAACAAAGTATGGAATGCATCAAGATTTATCCTGATGAACATGGAAAAGAACGTTGTAGAAGAACCGGAAGACTTCCTGCTGAAACCAGCAGACAGATGGATCCTTTCCAAGGTAAACAGTCTGACAAAAGAAATGACAGAGAACATGGATAAG
>VOFI01000268.1_pt1 | contig 10001 bp, 10 predicted proteins | sample 5384131 | NCBI WGS metagenome assembly VOFI01 (sample SAMN12384728, study PRJNA508395) | human gut metagenome | isolation source: healthy gut H | host: Homo sapiens
GCTCGCTCCGGAGGCGCGCGCCACCCTCATTGAACTGGCGGACGGAGACGGCCGCTACCCTCATCAACCTGATGGAAAGTGTCTTTGACCTCTGCAAGCCTGACGAGACGCTGGACACGCCGGCCCTGCTGAAAATCGTCCAGCAGCGCGCGCCCCGGTTTTACGACAAGGACCGGGAAGGCCACTACAACCTGATCAGCGCCCTGCACAAATCCCTGCGCGGCTCTGATACGGACGCGGCCCTGTACTGGGCATGCTCAGGGCGGCAGACCCGCTGTACCTGCTGCGCCGCCTCACCCGCTTCGCCACCGGCGACAGCCGGATGCGGGACATACCTGGCCTTCGCCTCCCCGGAACACGCGGCGGTCAATCCGGCCCCGTCCTTCAAAAAAAGAACGGTTTTCACATCCTTCCAGGTCTTGCCGTCTTTGCTGACCTGCACCACGGGTGCCTGCCCCTTCCAGTCCCCGGCGGCCTTCGCCTCCACCCGGTCCAGGCGGAATTCAAACTCCATGTCCAGCCGCCACCACGGCGCCTTGTCTTCCGCGGACGGCAGCCACGCAGAAGCGCCGTCCCCGTCGGACGCCTTCATCGCGTCCTGGAGGTTGGAGGAAGCGGAACAGGGCCGCAATTCCGCCAGGTTCGCCTTCTCTCCGGTTCCGGACCGGCCATGCCGCGCCAGCTGGGCGTCCCTCTCCTGCGCGGTAAAACGCCTGTAAGGCCTGTCCCTCGTTTCCGCGCTCCTACCCGCCACATACGCCGGGGCCTTCCGGGAAACGATTTGGAGGCTGTCCCCCTTCAATCCCGGGGAAGACGCCTTGATGACCGTTTTCCCGGCGTAATAAGACCGGAACTCAATGGCCGCGCAGCCGTCAATGAGGTCAATGTCCGTCCCGGGCGTCGCAGGCGTCCAGAAAAGCCGGGGAATGGGGGTAATGGGAGCCGCGGATGAAATTGAACCCGGCGTTCTTCATCAGCAGCACGTCACGGCGCGCTCCGGCGTCCGTCACGGCATCCCCCCATCCTGCGTGGTCCTGGTGCACGTTGGATCCTTGCAGGTAAACGGGTTTCCCGTTAATCAGCATGCCCCGGTCCGCCGTCAGCTCCAGGGTGCGGAAGCCCAGGGGATTCTCCGCCCGGTCCAGCACTTTTCCCCCTTCGCCCACCAGCTCCGTCGTCACGCGGTACATGTTGGGGGCTGACGGACTCCACAGCCTGGGAGCGGCCAGCGGGGGCAGGTCCGTCTGAACAGGCTTCCTTTCCCGCGCCCAGCTCCACGGGCTTCTCCCCGCGCAGAACCACACGGTCGCCCTTCTCCTCGCGCACCGTGTGGCGCACGGAAAACTTCTTCATTTCCGGGGAATCATTCTTCACCTCCGTCAGGATGCGGACCTTCCGCAGGAAGGAGTCACTTCCGGCGTCTGCACCCAGACGCCGTGCGCGCGGAAGATGCACGGGAGAACACACGTGCAGATGCACGTTCCGGTACAGGCCGCCGGAAAAGGTATGCTCTCCCGCCCGCGGGGCGATGCGGGGACTCCAGCGGTTGTCCACGCGCACCTCCACCCAATTCTCTCCGGGCTTCAGGAAGGCGTCAGATCCGTCCGGGACGCCGTATACCCTCCTTCATGCGTTCCTGCGGCCTTTCCGTTCACCGTCACCTCCGCCACCTGGAAGGCTGCGCCGCAATCCAGAAAAACCTTCTGCCCCACCCATTCCTCCGGCATCACGAGCTTCTTGCGGTAGGAGCCGCGCCCCGTGTAAAAGGAATCGGACATGAAATAGGGCAGGCTGAACGTATGGGGCAGATGCGCCGTCTGCCAGCCGCTCTTTCCGGGCTCGTCTTCCAGCCGGAACTCCCAGCCGCGGTTCCAGACCATCCTCTTGCAGGGGCCGGGCTTCCCCAGCGACGGAAACGGGCGTTTCCGCTCCGGCTGCGGAGAGGCACAGAACGGCGGCGCCCAGCATGTAAGCAATCATCTTGCGCATGAGCATACTACCAGACCGCGGCATTCTTTCTTTCAATCAAAAAACATTCCCGCGCCTTGCAGCCCCGCAACGGCAAAGCCGTGCACCCCTTCCGGGCTGCACGGCTAGAAAAAGCCTTCCTTCAGGAAAGCGGCGCTTGCGCCGGTCCGCTACTGGGTAATGATATTCAACTCCGCCACAGTGGCGCTCTGCTCGCCGCCCTTCACCGGGGAGCGGGCGTCCAGCTTGAAATAGCGGGCCTCCACAGGCTTGCCGAAGTCGATGCGCTGAACGGCGGGGTCCTTCCGGATATAATGGTAGGTAAACTGGCCCTTCTTGACTTCCGTCCAGTTCTGCCCGTCATCGGAAACGGAGAACGTGTACTGGCTGATGAGGCCCTTGTCCTTGTCCATTCTGGGCGTGTAGATGAATCCGGTGAACTTCATTCTGGTTCCCATGTCCACGGCAATGGAGTGGGGGAAGCCCGGCAGGCCGTTCGTATAGGACGTGTGCCAGCAGGTATCCGGATTCCCGTCAATGGCGAAGTGGGCGAAGCCGGTATCCGGCTCTTCCGAGGAAGCGCTCAGGATCTTCCATTCGCCCTGCCCCTTGACGAGGGGGGGAATTTCCGCTCGCCGGGAGACGTGGGAGGCACCTTGCCGGATTTCCCGGCGGCAGCCCAGGCCCTCACTTCCCCTTCGGGAAGCTTTGAAGGGTTTCCGGTACGTTTTTCCGGCCCCTTATTGACGGAATACTTCATCTCCGCTCCGGGCGTGGAGGAAACCAGGCTGACCATGCCGTCCCCGTCCCGTTCAATCACGGGAGAATGGGGCACGCCCAGTCCCGCGCGCGCCAGGTTCAGCAGGGCGGACGTGGGGGCCAGCACAAATCCCAGGGGGGTGGCTTCGCTCAGCGTCTGGTACTTCGCCAGGGGGCGCGGCCCGCAGGAGGAACCGCCCAACCCCATCTGGAAGGCGTCCAGATTCACGATCACCTTGTCCTTCTCCGGCAGCCTGTCCAGGCTTTTGGCGTTGTTGAGCTCCTTCGGCGTATAACGCAGGACGGAAACCTCCAGCGGGGCCCTGGGAGAGGCGGAGCCTACCCACAGCGCCGGAGCCGCCTTGGGTCTGGACAGGGCCACCCAGTCCGTCTCCATGCGGTTGCCCATGTCCTGGGGGCGGGAATAGGCAAAAAACATGTCGTCCACGGAAGTGCGGAACACGTCCTTCCAGCAGCTCGTGCGGCGATCCCGGTAATTGTCCCACGGCCCCAGCCCCAGGTATTCCACCTGGTCATAGGCGGCAGGCATCCCGAAGGTGACGCCCAGCCGCAGGAGCTCTTCCCCCTTGGCGGAGGGATATATTCTGACGGAGGCATTGATGACGCCGTTGCCGAACACCGTCCAGGCAACCTCCCCGGAGAAGGAAAGGCCGGAGCCTTTCGTCCGGAATTGCGCCGTAATGCGGGCCACGCCGGGAGAAATGACGGCGGCCTTCACATCGGAATACTCCGCCTTCATGTTCTGCATCTTCATCTTCCCCTCAACCTTGCTCCTGATCCAGGCGTCGTTGTCCACCGGGGAACGGTATGCCTGAAGCGCCACCGGATAGCCGGGCAGAATCAGGTCCTGGCTGCCGTACCGGAGGGCGGAAAGCATGCCGTCCTTGAAGGAGGCGGAAAAGCCCTTCCCCTGCACCACCACGGGATCGCCCTGGCGCACGGAGACGGCGGGCAGCGCCGCCGGAGCCTTCACGGAAGCCTCCTTCTCCACGGCCGCCGGGAACCACTCGTAAGCTTCGCACTCGTCCGCCACATGCTCCAGTTGTTTGGCGGAAAGCTCCTTCACGTCTTCCGGCAGCTTGAACCGGGCGTCCGCCAGAACCATCAGGGAGCCCGCCTGCATGGCGGCGGAAGGCAGTTTCACCGTCACGGACTTGCCGGGGGCCGTCTCCGGCAGAGCCATGCGCTCCACGGCATGCTTGCCGCCGGGCGCGAGGGACACCAGGTAAAGCGTATAGCCCTTCAACGGCTTGTGGAAATACTTGTTGCGAACGGTCAGGGAACCGTCCTTGCGGTCAAAGGCCATGTACTGGTACACCTTCTTCACTTCCTTCGTCTTGGCCGTGGTGTTCCGGTTGCCCAGAATGATGCCGTTGTCGCAGAAATTGGCCTGGTTGGGCCTGTCCCCGAACATGCCGCCGTAGGCCTGCGTCACGCCCTTGAAGGGAGCGGGCTTGTAAATGCCGTTCCCGGCAGGGTTGGCGCGGAGGGACTGGTCCACAAAATCCCAGATGGCCCCGCCCACCATGCGAGGGGAGGACTCAAAGGCTTCCATGTACTCCTTGAAATTGCCCAGGGCATTCCCCATGGAATGGGCGTATTCGCACACGAAGAAGGGACGGGAAGTCTTCTGCTTCCCCCAGTTTTCCACCCGGTCCACGGGCGGATACATGGCGGAATCCATGTCCACGGCCTTGTGGCCGTGCGGGAATTCGCAGTAATGGAGGGGGCGCGTATCGTCATAGGCCCTGATGGCTTCCGAGGCCGCTTCAAAATTCGGCCCGTTGCCGGACTCGTTGCCCAGGGACCAGAACACAATGGAGGGATGGTTCTTGGAACGGTGCACCATGCTCATGTTGCGCTCCACATGCGCCTTCTTCCAGGAAGGCTTCCGGGAAATATCCATGCCGCTGTTGCGGATGCCGTGGGCCTCGCAGTTGGCTTCATCCATCACGTATAGGCCGTAGCGGTCGCACAGTTCGTAGAAATAGGGATGGTTGGGATAGTGGGAGCAGCGGACGGTGTTGATGTTGTGCGCCTTGATGATCTGCACGTCCTTTTCCATCACCTCCCGCGGGATGGCGCGCCCGTAGTCCGGATGCGCTTCATGGCGGTTGACGCCCTTGAACTTGACGGCCTTTCCGTTGACCAGCACCGCACCGTTATCGGCGATTTCCACGGAACGGAAGCCGATATTGACGGACCGGGGGTCCTTCCCGTTCAGGGAATAGGTCACCTTGTACAGGTTGGGCGTTTCCGCCGTCCACGGCTTCACGCCGGGAAACTTCCTGTCCAGAGCCACCTGAACCTCGCCTCCGGCGGGAATGGCGGGAACTTCCAGCGTGCCGGAATCCAGCCTGCCCCTGTTGTCCGTCTGCACGCGGCCGGAGCCGCTCCCGCCCTCCCAATTTAAATTGGTGGAAATCCCTTCAATGGAATAATCCAGCTTCATTCCGGCGGGAATATCCTTCTTGCCGGAATTGCGGATGGTGAACGTTCCGCCCAGCACCCCGGTCGCGTAATCCTTCCTGTCCAGCCCCGCCTTCAGGAACAGGTCGCGCACGTGCACCTGCGGCTGGGCGAACAGGGTCACGTCCCGGAAAATGCCGGAAAGGCGCAGGAAATCCTGATCCTCCAGATAGGAGCCGTCGCTCCAGCGGTACACTTCCACGGCAATCGTGTTCCTCCCCGGCTTCACGCAGGGGAGTCAGGTCGAACTCGGCGCCCGTGTAGGAATCCTCGGAATAGCCGGCTATGCGGCCGTTCACCCACACGTAAAAGGCGGATTCCACCCCGTCAAACCGGATCATCACCTGCTCCCCCTTCCAGGAGGCGGGGAGATTGAAATCCCGTCGGTAGGAGCCCACGGAATTGCGCTCCTTGTACGCCGGCCAGTTCCTGGGCGGTTCCCCCATCACCTTGGGGGGATTCGGCTTGAAGGGATACGGAACGTTCGTGTAAATGGCCGTTCCATAGCCCGCAAGCTGCCAGTTGGAAGGCACCTTGACCGTATCCCATCCGGAAACGGAATAGGAAGGCTTGAAGAAATCGGCAGGCCTCCCGTCCGGCGTCATGGAAAACTTGAACTTCCAATCGCCGTTCAGGCTCAGCGTCTTGTCTCCCGCCGGGAGAACGGAGGCGCGGGGAGCCTCCTTGTTGATTCCCGTCACCTCTTCATTCTCCCAGTCCGGGGCTTCCCCCAGCAGGGGAAGCGCCGGAGCCAGGCACATCACGGAAAACAGGAATGCTCGTACCGTCTTCATCTCGGGTCAGGTGCTGGATTGCTTACTTGTACTTCTTGATGGACGGGTCCTGGTAGCGCTCGGAATCCTTCTTTCCTTCCTCCCCCGGAAGGCTTCAAGGTCCATTTGCAGGAATCCGTGTACGTTTTCCCGCCCATGGAGGCCGTGGCCGTGATGGTGTTGACGCCGGGCTTGAGAGTCACTTCAGGCCAGACGGCGCGCTTCAATTCATCCGGCACGGCCAGCTTCACCGCAGGGGCATTGCTGTAAACCTTCACGGGCACCGTCTTTTCCGTGCGCTCCGCAAACCTGCGGGACGTAATGTACACAGTCGGCTGGGGACCCAGTTGGCCTTGTAGAAGAAATAGGCGTCCTTGGGCGTCTTGCGGTCATAGGTCACCAGCCCCTTGTCATTGATGCCGGGGCTTTCCCCTCAAAGCGGGAGGCGGAACCGAAGTCAAACATGTTCCAGACAAAAGGAGCCCCACACCTCCGGCCTCTCCCTGATGCACTTGTAATTGATCTCATGCGCCTGGGACTGCCATTCCTCCGGATGCCAGAACCCCGTGGGGGACGGCCTTTTGGCCGGATTCTCATGCATGCCCGTGCTGGCGCCATGGCCGTATTCGCTGACGGCGATTCCCATTTTGCCGCCGTAATCGCGGATGTAGCCGTTCAGGTTCCCCTTCATGGTTTCCGGGCCGCCCCCGTACCAGCCGGGATACGTATTGAACGCGATGTGGTCCGGAATATTGTTCAGCTTCTTGCGGCCCGCCTGGTTGCTGGCCGCCACTGTCATGCGGGAGGGGTCCGTCTCCTTCACGAACTTGTTCAGTTCCGTCAATTCAGCCTCCATGTCCCCCCTTTGGAGGAAGCCTCCGGCTGGTGGCCGATTTCATTGAAAATGCCCCACATGCAAATGGAGGGGTGGTTCCAGTGCTGGTAAATCATTTCCCGGGCCCGGAGGCGGTTGTTCTCCCGGAACTCCGGCGTATCACGCACCAGGTTGACGTTGGGCACCTCGGACCAGACGACCAGCCCCGTCTTGTCGCACAGGTCGTAAACATTACTGGAGGCGGGATAGTGGCCCGTTCTCAAGCCGTCCGCTCCCATGTCCGCAATCAGCCGGATGTCCCGCGCCTCATCTTCCGGAGAAAGCGCCCAGCCCTTCCCCTTCATGTCCTGGTGGCGGCTGACGCCCTTGACCTGCATGGGCTTCCCGTTCAGGACAAAGCCCTTCCCGGGATCGACGGAAACGGTCCGGAGGCCCAGAGGCTGCACTATTTCGTCCGTCTGGCCGTCCGCCGTCCTGATGGAAGTCTTCACCTGGTAGAGGTAGGGATTCCTGACTCCGTTCCAGAGCACGGGCTTGGCGATCGCCAGCGTTACGGGAACCTCCAGGTTCTTCTTTTCCCCGGCGGCGGCTTTCACCGTCTTTCCGGCCACCTTCCTGCCCTTCATGTCCAGGATTTCCACGGCTACATCCACGTCCCGCGCCTTCCCGTCCGAGTTCAGCAGGGTCTTCACTTCCACCTCCCGCTTTGGACTTATCCAGGGACTTCGTCGTAATGAAGACGCCGGGGAGGCGTAAAAGAGGGGTCAATGCACACGCCGTCCGTTTCAATCAGCTCAATGGGCCGGTACAGGCCGCCGAACATGGAAAAAATCCCGCGCTGGGGCGCGATGTGGTCCCGCTGCGTATTGTCCACCAGGACGGAAACCGTGTTGGAGCCTTTTTCAGGAGGGGAGTGATTTCATAACAGAAGGCGGTAAACGCCCCTCATGCCTGCCGGCAGGCTTCCATTGACGAAAACCTCGGAAACGATGCTGGCTCCGCCGCCGCGGATAAAATACCTCTTGCCCGGCCTGGGAGCCACCGGAAGAGTACGGGTATAAACGGCGGGGCCGCGCCGGTAGGCGTCGCTGTTGACGGACTTGGCGTCTCCGCGCTGCCCCTTCACGCCGTCCGCGGCATCCTCCGCATTCCAGGTATGGGGAACCGCCACCTTCCCGGAAGAGCCTCCGTTGAAGCTGTAATCCCAGGAGCCGTTCAGGGAATGGACCTCACGGGCATCAGCCGCCAGAAAGGAGCCCAGGGCGCAGCATAGCCCGGCACACGATACGTTGAAAGAGTGGATTCTGATGTTCATGGTACAGCGGAATAATTTATCTCATACGTTCAGGCATGTAAAAAATACTTTCATCCTGCGGGGGAGTTCTCCCCTTCTTCTAACAAGAATTTATTGGCGTCAAATGGATAGTGTTCAATTTAACATTCATGAACATAACCATGCTTTCTAACATTTTCGGTTCCTGCACTACCAGAAACTTTGATTTTCCGATCGGATCAAAGAAAACATAAGTAACAACATATCCTTTACGGTTACGCGTTTTCCGATGGAAAGCATAAGTTTTCTTTACTATAAGGATGGCCTTTTTCATTAAAACCGTGTTTGTACAAACACGAGGAATGAGTATGAGAAAAGCACCGAATACAAATAAGTTGAAATACGTTGGAGCCGCGCTTCTGGAAGGGGAATCAGTCACCCTGATCCAGGCTGCAAGGCTGGTATTGGAAATCAAGGAGGCCCTGGGAGATGAAATCTGCACCATCACCCGGTGCAGGGAAGTCGTCTCCCTGGGACTGAACGCCATCAAGAACAAACACCATACCGTCAGCTTCGGTACGGCGGCCGTGGAATGCCTGCGTTCCAAAAGCCATCGCCGTCCCCGGACGCTGACGGACATCAGGAGCATCATCCACAAGCTCAAGAAGAGCAACCCGGAACTGGAGCACACGCCCTCCGGAACCTGAGCGTGGAGGAATGCCAGAGCATCCTGATGAACACCTTCACCACATCCCGTCAGAGGCACAAGGCGAGGCTCATCCTGAGCGGCATCTTCTCCTTCTCCGTCAAGCGCGGATGGTGTGATGAAAAACCCCATCCTCCGCGTGGATACGCCCTTCCTGCGGGAGCAGGAAATTCCCGCCCTGACGCTGAAAGAAGTGACCCAGCTTCTCAAGGCGTGCATGGATGAATTTGACGGAAGCTGCGTGGCTGGAGCGGCCCTGATGATCTTTGCGGGCATCCGTCCGCAGGAAGTGGAACGCCCAAAATCCGCAAAAAAGCCGGCTGGGGCGGAAGAAAGAAATCATGGGTGCCTGACTGCCTGCGGCATACCTATGCCAGCTATCACGCCAAGCACTTCAAGGACTACAACCTGCTGCAAATGGAAATGGGCCACCGCTCCTCCTCCCTGCTCCGCACGCGGTACCTGAACATGAAAGGCATTTCCCCGCAAACGGCCACGCGCTTCTGGGGGCTGACGCCGGCCAAGGTCATTGCGGAGACGGAACCGCCGGAAGAACCGCCGGCGGCCTGATGGGCAAAGAGAAAAACGCTTTGGAACGGAAGGCCCTTTCCTGCCGGGGCATGGAAAAAAAAGGCCGTTTCCTACAGCTCGTAATAGGTATATCCGTTCAGGCCGGAACGGAACACTTCCAGAGCCCTCCGGCGTTCTGACGGCGATATTTCCCCGTCGGTTACGGCCTGTTCCGCAAACGTGCGGAACTTGTTGATCAGCTCCTTGGGGTCATACTCCACGTAGGAAAGCGACGTCAGCCACCGTATCGCCCCTCCACTTCATGGGTGTAAACGGGGCGGCCGCCTTCCAGGTGCACGCCCACCACGTTCGTATCCCCCAGCAGGTTGTGCAGGTCTCCCAGGGTCTCCTGATAGGCCCCCACCAGGAACACGCCTATGTAATAATCGTCCTCTCCGGGCTTGATGGCATGGAGGGGGAGAGCGGTAGCCACGTCCTCACGGTCGATGAAATGGTCTATCTTCCCGTCGCAGTCACAGGTAATGTCCGCCAGCACGGCCTTGTTCGTGGGCCGTTCGTTCAAACGGTGCAGAGGCATCACGGGGAAAAAGCTGGCGGATGGCCCAGGAATCCGGCAGGGACTGGAACAGGGAGAAATTGCCGTAATAAAAGTCCACCATGGAGCAG
>VOFI01000313.1_pt1 | contig 10001 bp, 12 predicted proteins | sample 5384131 | NCBI WGS metagenome assembly VOFI01 (sample SAMN12384728, study PRJNA508395) | human gut metagenome | isolation source: healthy gut H | host: Homo sapiens
GGGCAGCGGATACGAAATGCAGCCCGGAGAGCTAAAGAAGTTACCCCGGCAGAGCCGGAGAAAGAAGCGAAATCAGCATAAGATAAGACGCAAACGGCGGCTTGCCCCACATCCTCAATGACTACGATGGAGTGCGGCACGATTATACCCGTAAGAAAGGACTGATCTGGCGTGAGGTGTTTCTGCCAGAGTATGCTCCACCAGAATGGAAAGACCGGGGCGTACTCTGGAACGCTGTAGAAGAAAACGAAAAGACAAAGGACAGCCGCCTTGCCCGTGAGTTTGTCCCGGCTCTGCCTGTTGAACTGACCCCGACCCAATGGCAGGAGCTTCTATCTGATTTTATTAAGGAAAGTTTTGTTGCAGACGGGATGTGCGCCGATGTAGCAATTCACGACCCATACCCTCCCGGTCACAATCCCCACGCCCACATTCTGCTGACGGTGCGTCCGCTGGATGAACGAGGCGAGTGGCAGTACAAGACCGAAAAAGAATATCTCTGTGTTAAAGACGGCGAGGAACGGGGCTTTACTGCCGCTGAGTTTAAGGCAGCGCAAGCGGACGGATGGGAGAAGCAGTATCCGTATAAGGTTGGGCGCAAGAAAGTGTATATGCCTCCCTCCGAAGCAGAGAAGCAAGGCTTGGAGCGAGCCAGCAAGCACCCCAAAAGCACCAAGTTCGGCAGACAGAATCCCATCTCCGAACGTTGGAACAGCGAGGAACAGCTTGTCGTATGGCGCTTAACCACATCCGCACAGGCAAATCTGTCATTGGAAAATCCGTGGATGCCTGGAATATCAACCTGAACCGATATTCCGAGGTGGTAGACCAAATCAAGGAAACCAAAAGGGAGCGCACAGACCTCCTTGCCGAAAAGAAAGAATTGCCGTTCTGGAATATCCCCAGGAAGAACGAGTTGACCGCCAGAATAGCAGAACTGACGGAATTGCTGGAAGAACTGCAATCCGAAAAGGCGATTCTTCTGGACAATATGGACTGTACGGACGGCAAGGATGTTTCTAAGGTCAGGAAGAAGGTTGCACTGATGGAAGCCAACTTGAAAGAACTGGACGAGCAGGAACAGAAATACTCCGCCGAATTGGAAACCGCCCTTGCCGAATATGCCGAGCTGAAAACACAGGGTGAACAATTCGACCCGGTGGAGCTGCACGACACCCGACAGGAACTGCGCCCTGAAATGGAGCAGACGGCAGTCCAGCGTGTGAAGGAAAAGTATGGCGATAAGTACAGTCACAGGACAATGGATGACAGCAAGCGGGATGTTTCCCGGCATTTGGACGAGTATGCCGAGAGCCAGGAAATCCGGCAAATCCAGCGGGAACGGGAATACCAGCAGCGGCGGCAGAATAAGGCCAAACAAGAAAGAAAAAAGCAGGATGATTGGGAACGCTAACAAACCGGCGGGAGTGTATTTTTACGATGCACTCCCGCTTTTATCTTAGGCAATCATCGAATCAATCTGTTTCCGATCATTGCATTCTGCCCAAATAAAAGCTTTGAGACTCATACCTTGGCGATATTCTCGTTGTGTTTCCATACTAGACGGGAAACGACAGCAATGTAGTCTGTTACTCTCCTTGTTTGCCCATGAATCAGTGGTGGGTGCATATGTCATACAGCAGATGGCAGACCGTTTATTTTCCGTTGGCAACAGGTGCTCAGCTCTGCTTGCGTTCACACAAATGTTACAAGTGTTTTTAATGGGAAACAGTTGCGTTTATGCTATTGATATGGTAAAATTACGTTGCGGATGGTTTAATCCGTCCGACATTTATAAGATTGGAGGTAGTGTCATGTTCCGTTTTATGCAAAAGCAGTCTGGGTTATCTCATTTTGGATTTTGGCCTAGCCCCCATCTATGGACGGGGCAACTCAAAATCTATCATGTGGGCGCATAAGCCAGACTGTTGTTAAGTCGGCTTATGCGCTTTTTGCTGTGTGGTGAATCGAAAGCGTAGTGTTTTTAGATAACACAAGATGGAAATATCACCCATTCACTGTTGAAAGGAGGCACAAGCATGAATAGCATATTTAAGTTGATTACTAATCAGCAAATACCCGAAACGGCAAATGCTTTAGTTCCTGTGATTGGCTATGAGCCTTGGTCATTAAGAGCTCTTGAAAGCATAAAAAGCTCGATTGTAAACGGAGTTCCCACATTGATTCGTGTTCATTCAGCCGCCGACTACCCAATCGAAAATGAAGAACTCTCTCATCGCCTGGATATGGAGTCTCATTGTGTCCTTATTGTTGGGTATAATGACGACAAAGAGGAATTTGATATCGTAGATCCTTGGAACCCCAATTGGGGTGGACAACACGGCGGCGTTGGCAAACTCCCATATGAATCGCTCCATGTAGCATGTGTTAATTGCACTGCTGAAAAAGGAACGCGACTTTCTTTGATTTCACACAAGATTAGGCCAGTGCTTATCGAGGAAAATGCAAGTCTTGCTGTTGATTTGGGCTTTTATGAGCCTTTAGGCTATGTTATCGATAGAAACAATACGAAATTTGAAACATTCAAAGTGACTATTCATTATCTCTTCAATGGAAATGAAAAGCAGCAATCGCAGAGCCTTTCTGGCGAATGGAAGATTGGGGAAAAGGCGATATTTACATTCCCTTTGGAAAAAGAACTGTCGGGAGATATCGATGTCAGAATCGAGGTGCTTGCGACCTTATCAAGTGACAGGCCTTATCAGTACAGGGACAATATCTGTATGGACTTTACGGAGACGGTGAAGATTAACAGAAGTAGTGGTGTGTCGCAGAAGGAAAGCGTTATTTCTTCCATCAATGCAAGTAATTACTAAAACTCGGTATTGGACAATATAGTCCACTGTGAATTGGTGGCATGTGGGTGGATGATTGAAACTCTTCCACCCACATGTTGCCTATCGAAATGTTTTTTGCGTAGACTTCGAATTACAATCAATCGCAAAGAGAAAGGAGCATAATATATATGATCCGAAAAAACATTATTAAAAATAAAAATGACAAACAACGTTATTTCCTTAATGACAGTTGGCGTATAGAAATGCCAGCAGTTGTTAGAACTCCATTTTATGGAAATAATTGTAGTGAATACTTCGGCTATGTCGTTACATACTCTGAGATGGAACAGGCGTATCATTGCGTCAGTGGGTTTTATGCAATTCCGGTTTTGCTTGAAAATTTTGGTTTAATTAAAAAAACATGCATTAGTATCTATATTGACAAAAGAGAACAGTTGCCATCTTCCTTTGTACTACATCAATATTTGAAGGTTTCAACAGAGGAGAATATTTTTAGTAGTGGAGCGGCATTGGTGCAAGGACTTATGAAGGTTCATGGGAAGTCCATTTCGCAAAAAGACTTTAGAGATAGGATTAACTATGTAAAAAGAAAAAGCAATTGGAAGGATGCAGACTTCCAAACATGGCGGCTAATTCTCAAAAGAGTCCTTAGTAATTCTGCTGAATCTTTAGATGATTTTATCAGAAGTGAAGAAGGAGGGGAGTTTGAAATATTTTAACCTGATCATTATCCAGAAAAAGGGACACGAAAACAGGCTGGCATATGGCGGCCAAAATTAGAGCAGATCAGCCAGGCCGGGGAGGTTACCAGACAGCCCTGCCTTTGAAGGATTAAGATAGCCTGGTCAGCAGAGATCTCACGGTGTGTGAGAGGACGGTCAGCCTTGCGGTAAGGCTCAGGGTTATAAGATTCGTTCTTCTTGAGGATGTTGTAGATGGCAGTCAGCAACACAAGGGCGACGGCGATGATGGCCTTCTTGTTACCACAGCGCTTCTTCAAAGCTAGATAGCGATTGCGGACTTCTGGGTACTGCTTTGCCCGGATAGCACAGAGCGCACACTGCACCAACAGGGGCTTGATGTATGCCCCAGCCCGGCTGCTCCTGGTGGTTTTCTTTTTTTCCGGCACTTTCATTGTAAGCCCAGCCCAGGAGCAGAAATGCTTCGAGGTGGAAAAAACGGACATATCCACGCCAATTTAAGAGATGATGCCAATAGTGGCAAAGGCTTGGATACCTAGCGCCGTCATAACGAGGTTAAGTTGGGGAAGATATTTCTCAGCGATGGTCAGGATAAGAGAGTCCAGATCGGCCTTGCACAATTCAAGGCTGTCCATGTGGGAACGGATGATGCGGAGTTTTTCGGCCTGTTCCACACACATCTCTCCGTCCGCAGCGGCCTGGATTTTCTCAACTGGTGTTTTGACTCGCTTGTTGAGGAATGGAGCTACATGAAAGGATTCGTTGCTTCCTAGCAGCCGGAGGTAATAGCTGTAGCTGCTTTGCCAAAGCCGTCCGGAAACACGTCATCCAGCTTGATATTGGAGACAGTCAAGCAATTCTGCGCCCGGTTTTCTCTCCCGTGGTGAAATTGGTGAGTTTTCAGCGGTAGCACACCAAATCCCGGAGCTGACGAATATCTGATGGTGGGATAAAGCTGCCAGAAACCAGGTCGTGCTTGAAGATGTCCGCAAACCACTTGGCGTCCTTTTTGTCTGTTTTCTTTCCCCGGATAGCCTTGACGTACTTGGGGTGGGCAAGGACAATATTGCGGGCGTGTTCTAGGATGTTGTAAATAGGGAGCCAATACATCCCGGTAGGCTCCATACACACGTCCTTGCAGTTGTTCTCTCCCAACCAGGTGGCACACCGCCGGAGGTCTCCTGTAAAGGTGCAAAACCGCTTGCCTTTGTAGGTGGTAACGCCCTGCTCGTTGATTGAGGCAATACAGGCTACCAGAAACGATTTGTGGACATCCATTCCACAGCAGATAGGATAAACGATTTTGAGCATAACACATCCCCTCAGTTCGAAGATTTGAGGGAACAGGTAGGGACTGGACACTCACTGAAAGCTTGAAGCAGTCTGTCTCTCCAAAGATAAGTTTACAGGGTTCTACGCCCTACTTATTTGCGCTTGAAAGAGCATCCGGCACACATAATAATTCAGTTCAGCGGATAGCTGTACCCACTCACCCCCCCCACATGCTGTGTAGTGTGCCCGTTCCTCTAGCGTATTCTAACAAATTTCGTTTATCTGCGATAGAGGCACTCCTGTTTCGTATCCCTTTTGTGCCTTGGAGTGCAGCGGAAAGGAATGGTCATAATAATGAAGCAATATTTAAGTGCTCTTATACAAAAAATAGGTCGGTTGAATGTGTCCATATATTTGCTTCTTTTGTCTGTAGGATATGGTTTATACAGCATACTTCCTTATACCTTGCCAAAGATATTTAGCGGCAGTGGGGGATTGCACGTAAACCCTTTTTTCATGGTCCTATCAATTTTATCCTTTTTAGTAGTCCCTATTTTGAATTATCCTAACAACCTTGCTATGCAGAGTGTTAGAAAATATTCAAAGCAGGTTCTCTTTGACGACCTAGTGAAAAAAAAATATATGTATTTTGATGATATGGAAACCGGGAAGATCCAGGATCTTTTTTCCGAATCATCTTTTTGTACACGAAGTTTGCTGTACTCCTGCGTTCAATTTATAATCAAGCATTCCGCTATTATAATAATTAATTCAACTGCTTTTTTTAATTTCCATTTCCTTCTTGGTGTGACTTATATATTATCTTATTCAGTATATTTCTTCATATCCATTGTTCTTTTAAAAAAACAAAATAACAGGATTCATAGTACGCTGTTGTCTGCGTCAGATGTGAATTCTTATTTGATCGATTACTGCCAGAATTTGGACTCTATATACTCATTCCGTTCATATGATAAAGAAAAAGAAAAATATCGTTTCCTTTTGGATAGTGAGCAAAAAAATTACTATGGTCTACAGTTGGCCATAGATAATGCAAAACTGATTCAACACATTGTGTTAGTATTCATTACCTTTTTACAGCTGATTATATTTTCTATTTATTCCACAACGGGAATAGGTAATATCTCATTCTATTTAGGACTTATCTACTCAATATTTAATTTGAGAGATTTTGGTGGAGAATACTTGTCAATGATAGAAATGGTCTCAAGACTAAAAGCTGCGTTAAAACTATTGGGGTACAGCGAAAGTAATGAAAAAGATTGCCATAGAGTTTTTATCAGTGTTCCTACCAATACGGTGATTGCCATGCAGAATGTTGAATTGACGCTTGGTAACAAGAAAATTTTTGATAATGCTAGTTTGTATGTAAATAAAGGCGAGCATATCATCATTCGAGGTGAGAACGGAAGCGGAAAATCGACATTACTTAAAGTTATAGCAAAGATATTAGATATTGACTCTGGGCAGATAACATATGGTCTCCCATCTATCGATGGCATAATGTATGTTTCTCAAAATACAAATTTATTCAATAGGTCAATCTATGAAAATATAATATATCCAATGGACGATGCTAATTTAGAGGAAGTCTATGAGTTGATAAACATATTCGGACTTAATTCGTTGATAACTAGCGAAAACGACTTGTTTCAGAAAAAACCAGGTGATTTTGGAAACAAATTTTCAGGCGGTGAAAAGCAAAAAATTCTAATAATTAGGACATTAATCAATCGTCCGCATATTATCTTATTTGATGAGATTACCTCATCTCTTGACTCAAACTCCACCAAGGTTTTTTATGAAATGCTGAATACGCGATTAAGTAGTAGTACAGTATGCGTTGTCTTATTATGCCTTATCGTCACCGATTTCTTTTAGCTAAATTGCATCATCAAGAATAGGCAACTTAATGCTGCAAAATTGGAGTCATAAGCACTTAACAACATTGCATATTATTTGCAGAAAAAATCCTTGACAAATCCCATCTCAGCAAGGAAATCTCCGAAAGAATGTGACTGGAAATCAAAATGGTTTTTCCTCTTGCGTCGCAAAGCTCCCGAATAAAGGAGCGTACTTCTGCAATACCGATAGGATCGAGACCGTTGATCGGCTCATCCAAAATTAAAAGTTCTGGATCGTGCATAACGGCAAGGGCGATGGCAAGCCGCTGCTTCATACCAAGAGAATACTGTGAAAAGAGCTTTTTATCTTTGTAAGGCAGTCCTACCAGATCCAGAGCATCTTTGATGGCATGATTGTTTGGTACGCCCCGCAGGGTAGCAAAGATACGCAGGTTCTCTGTGCCGGTCAGATTGGGATAAAAGCCGGGAGACTCAATCAAGCTACCAATACGGGGCAGCAATTTCTTTTCATTCCCCTGCAAGGGTTTCCCCAGATTTTGACCTCCCGGAAGTCGGCTTCGTTAAGCCCAACAGCATTTTCATAGTGGTCGTTTTTCCGGCTCCGTTTCTTCCAAGCAGTCCGTAAATTCTCCCTTTCTGCACATGAATATTTAAGTCAGCGACACTCTTTTTGTGAGCCATATTGCTTCGTCAGATTTTTTTTTGTTTCAATGATGTAATTTGTATCCATATTCAAAACCTCCTGTTCTGTAAGGTATTCTATCACGCCAACCTTGCATTAACCTTGCCGCAACCTTGCATTAACCTTGCAATTTGAAATCCGGCAAAAATGACAAAGGTTCCCGCCATAAAGACGGGAACCCGCTTAAATCTCCAAAGGAAAAAGCAACATAAATTCAGTTCCTTCTCCCGGAAAGCTTTCAACTGTTATGCTTCCACCCATCTTTTCTACAAGCTGATGGACAATAGAAAGACCAAGTCCGCTTCCTTTTTCGGAGCGTCCTTTATCACACTTATAAAGCCGTTCAAATATGTGTTTCAAATCGTCTTTCTCAATTCCCACTCCATTATCCGCCAGCAGCAGCTCCATGTTATTTTCCTTCTTTGACAGGACAATTTTGATTTTGTCCGCATGGCTGTGAGCAATTACATTTTGAATGAGATTATTGACGATCCTCATATAGCTGTCCATATCCAATCTTACCCGGACAGGCTGTTCGGGAATATCAATGTCATAATCAACCTGTTTATCCTCAAAAATCGGTATCCAGTCAATCAGGATATTTCTTGTCAGCTCTGCGGCCTCAACGCTCTGGATTTCCAAAGCAAACTCGTTAGAATTTAACTTGAACCAGTCAAAGAGTACATCAATATATTCTTTCAGATCATGGGCTTTCCGTCGGGCGGTTTCAATATAATCATCCCGGTCTCTTCCTGTGACCAGTCCTTTGTGCAGCGTCAAGATACCCAATCAGAGTGGTAAGGGGCGTTCGAACATCATGGGAAAGGCTCGTCATAAGCTGGCGGTTGGTTTCTTCTGTCTGCCGTACAGTTGAAAGTCTGCTTTCATAGGCCACAACGATCTCATTGATTTCATAGGCAAGAGGGGCTACCAGTTCATTTGTTGCAGATAGAATACGCCTGTTTCCATTTCCGTTTTTCACATCAACCAGCACATCGGTCATTTCTGCTATTTGTTTTTTTACACGCCGAACGAGAACGATGGAAGTCAATACAGCCACAACAGCAATCACAATGGACAAGAATACGATAATTTCCATGCTGACTACACCTCCTTATTAAACCGGTAGCCAATCCCTTTGACCGTTTGTATATACTTTGGGCTTGAAGGATTGACTTCTAATTTTTTACGAAGCCGGCTGATAATCGCCATAATGTTACTGTCATCATAGAAATATTCTTCTCTCCACACTTCTTCATAAATCTGTCAATTTGCAATCCATCAAAATCCAGTTTTTGCACAGCTCCGGCTTGATGATTAAAGCGGGTGTAGCGGCGAATGAGGGACGCAATACGGGCAATCAGTTCGTCCATATCAAACGGTTTTGTCAAATAATCGTCCGCCCCGGCCCGTAAGCCCCGCACTTTAGAAATGCTGTCATTTTTGGATGTAAACATCAAAATCGGCAAGCTGTTCTCTTTGCGGATTTCTTCCAGCGTTTCAAAGCCATCCATACCGGGCATCATCACATCCAGCACCACAAGCTGATACTCCTGCTCTTTTAATTTCTGCAAGCCCTCTTTTCCGGTATTACAAAAATCAGCTTCTATATGTTCCGATTGTACGCTGCGTTTAATCAAAGCGCACAGTTCTCTGTCATCATCTATAATCAAAATTTTATTCATGGCGTAGTTCCTTTCCTTGTTTTGTCCGGCCATCAAGCGGCTTCTCCGCAGTTTTAGGGAGCAGCCAAACACCGGCCATTTTCACAGCGCCGGGGATACGCCCACCGGCACAATAATAATTTACCCTACGAGGTGTCACGCCCCATTTCTCGGCGGCCTCTTTCAATGTCATATAGTCCATTTCGCACCTCCACAGAGTACATTATAGTTCTCTTTCTCGAACAATGCAAGAAACGGAATGTGAATTATAAACTTCAACCAACCTGCATATAGCAACATTCCACAGGCAAAGTATGAATTATACAATGTAACTGGGTGATGTTATATGGCGAAAGTTGAAGATTGTCCCGGTTTTGAAACCTTCGGCGCAGATGTCAAAGCCGCACGAGAGGCAAAGCGTCTGGCACGAAAAACATTGGCAGAAATGGTTGGGATTGAATGGCGGTATCTTGCCAACATTGAGAATCAAGGTGCAATTCCGAGCCTGCCTGGTACAATAAATTGCGCAAATTGAAAACCGCATAAAAGAAGACATAGCTTGCAGGCTCTGGTAGAATGAAGTTACCACACAAACATTCGAAAGGAGCAAGCAAACTATGTCCGAGAAAATTGTACAGCTGAATGAGGAAATTATCAAGGGCCAAATCAAGGAATTGGTTCGCGGCAGCGTGGAGGAAACCCTGAACGAGCTGCTGGAGAAGGAGGCGGAGTCGCTGACGCAGGCGGCCCGCTATGAGCGCAGCGAGGCCCGTCAAGGCTACCGCAGCGGCCACTATGACCGCAACCTTACTACCACTTCCGGCGACGTCACGCTCCATATGCCCCGACTCAAGGGTGTGTCCTTTGAGACAGCCATCATCGAGCGGTATCGCCGCCGGGAGAGCAGCGTGGAGGAGGCGCTCATTGAGATGTACCTGGCGGGTGTCTCCGTGCGCCGTGTGGAGGACATCACCGAG
>VOFI01000384.1_pt1 | contig 10001 bp, 13 predicted proteins | sample 5384131 | NCBI WGS metagenome assembly VOFI01 (sample SAMN12384728, study PRJNA508395) | human gut metagenome | isolation source: healthy gut H | host: Homo sapiens
GCCGTCCGGCTCACCGGCGTACTGGTGGGCGCCGTTATCTACTATCTGGTGTATCAGGTCATCATCTTCGTGGGCTTCGACACCGATCTGCTGAAAATGTTCTCGGCGCTGGTGGTGGCCGCCTTTTTGGGCGTGCCGTATGTGAAGAAGCAGTTGGCCCGGAAGCACCATGTCAAAGGAGGGATCCGTCATGCTTGAAATGCGCCATGTGACCAAGATCTTCAATCCCGGTACTGTGGATGAGAAGATCGCCCTCAACGATCTGTCCTTCACCCTCAACGACGGGGACTTCGTCACCGTCATCGGCGGCAACGGCGCCGGAAAGAGCACCATGCAGAACGCCATCTGCGGCACATGGCTGCCGGATGCGGGGGAGATCCCCAGCGTATGATCCGCCAGCTGAGCCGCCAGTGCCAGATGGGCGGCGTCGTTTTTGGCGGCGATGATCAGGCCGCTGGTGTCCCGGTCGATGCGGTGAACGATGCCGGGACGCTTCTCGCCGCCGATGCCGGAGAGGGAGTCCCCGCAGTGGTGCAGCAGGGCGTTGACCAGCGTGCGGGCGAGATTCAACCTCACGCACTTGGGACAGGACCATGCCGCCCCGTAGTTATGCAGCCGGGTCAGCTGCATGAAGCCCGGCAGGAACGGCGCCGACTCCCCCACGGCCAAGTGGGTCACCACCCAATATTTCAGTATCTGGTCGCCGGCCAGCAGCACGGCGCCAAGGATCGCATACCACATAATGTACTCCTTCTGCACATGGATTTTGGCTATGGGTTTATTGTACCCTATCGGCGGCGGGTTTGCAACCGCCGACTTGTAAACACTATGCAGGAGATGCCACTGATTTTTAACCGCACTGTCACCGGTTTGTAAATGTTTTTCATCATTTCGTGATGAATCTGTCCAGAAAATTCGGTATGATAGAGTCGTAAAGCAAACCAATGTGCATCCGGAAGAAAGGAGCTGCCATGAAAAGGCTTTGTGCGATCCTGCTGGGACTGATGATGCTGGCGGGCCTGTGTGCCTGCGGACGGAGAACCTCTCCCGCACCTGCTCCCAAAACGCCGGAGCCTGTCACGGTCATCGTACTATAAAAAGGTTTTGCTATTCCCCGGCTCCGTTTATTTTTCTCTGCCCCCCGTTTATTTTCTCTGCTCCCCGGCCTCGCAGTAAAACAGGATCTCCGCCCTCTGCAAGGAGCGGCAGTTTTTTGGATTTTTTCGTCGGGATTTCTTGTGCCGGGGGGAGAAATATGGTATACTGACATGATAAATATGGAAGATAGCGCCCCGATATCCCACCGGGGCGGGGAGGTACCCATTGGATAGAAAAACAGTTCTTCTGGACGAAGCGCAGCTGGAGCGGCAGCGGGAGTATACCCGCCAGCTGGCGGCCCTCCATCAGCAGCGGGGCAAGCCCGTCTATGCGCTGGTGGACACCTTCGGCTGCCAGCAGAATGTGGCCGACAGCCAGCACATTCTGGGTATGCTGCGGGACATGGGCTGCCAGTTCACCGACGATGCCGCTCAGGCGGATATCGTGGTGCTGAACACCTGCGCCATCCGGGATCACGCCGAAAAACGGGTCTACGGCAATCTGGGGGCGTTGACCCACACGAAAAAGCAGAACCCGGAGCAGGTCATCTGCCTGTGCGGATGCATGGCCCAGCGGCCGGAGGTGGCGGAGAAGGTGCGCCAGAGCTATCGCCACGTGGATCTGGTGTTCGGGCCGCAGGCGCTGTGGAAGTTCCCGGAACTTCTGTACCGGGTCTATACCCGGCGGGGGCGTGTGTTCTCCGTGGAGGATGAACACGGCACCATCGCCGAGGGGATGCCCGTGGTGCGGGAGGGCAACGTCCGGGCTTGGGTGTCCATCATGTACGGGTGCAACAACTTCTGCTCATACTGCATCGTCCCCTACGTCCGGGGGCGGGAGCGCAGCCGGGAGCCCCAGTGCATCATCGATGACGTGCGGCAGCTGGCCGCCGAGGGGTATAAGGAGATCACTCTGCTGGGGCAGAACGTCAACTCCTACGGCAAGGATCTGGAGACGCCGTGGGACTTTGCCGACCTCCTGCGGGAGCTGGACAAGATCGAGGGGGACTATCTGATCCGGTTCATGTCCTCCCAGCCCAAGGACGCCACCCCCAAGCTGTTTGACACCATGGCCCGGAGCAGGCACGTGGCCCACCAGCTGCACCTGCCGGTGCAGTCCGGCTGCGACCGGGTGCTACGGGCCATGAATCGGCCCTATGACCGGGCCAAGTATCTGGAGCTCATCACCTACGCCCGGAAGGTCATGCCCGATCTGGTGCTGACCTCGGACGTCATCATCGGCTTCCCCGGCGAGACGGAGGCGGAGGCCATGGAGACGGTGGAGCTGGTGCGGCAGGTGGAATTCGACGCCCTGTTCACCTTCATCTTCTCTCCCCGGCCCGGTACGCCGGCGGCCAAAATGGACGATCCCGTCCCCCGCAGCGAGAAGCAGAAGTGGTTCGACACCCTTTGCGCCGTGCAGAACGATATCTCCGCCCGGCTCCACGCCCGATATGTGGGCCAGACCCTGCGTGTGCTGGTGGACGGCCGCACCGACGACGCGCGCTGGCCCCTATCCGCCCGGACGGCGGGAGGACGGCTGGTACATCTGGTGGGCGACGAGGACGCTCTGGGCCAGTACCGGCAGGTACGCATCACCGACAGCAACACCTGGGCGCTGTTCGGGGAAATGGTATGACCCTCCCTCAGTAAATGGGCGGGTGGAAGAGTTTTCCACCTGTCAGCCCGGAGTTTTGCACTTTTCAACAGGTTTTTCCACCAAATTCGATCGCTTTCACTTATTTCTGACAGAAAGAGGTATGAGGGTATGGCAGAAATGACGCCCATGATGCGCCAATATATGGAAATCAAGGAGCAAAACAAGGACTCTATCCTGTTCTTTCGGCTGGGGGGATTTTTACGAGATGTTCGGGGACGACGCCCGGAAGGCATCCCGTGAGCTGGATCTGACCCTCACCACACGGGATAAGGACAAGAACAAGTCCTTCGAGGAGAAGATCCCCATGTGCGGCATCCCGTACCACGCCTCCGACGCCTACATCGCCCGGCTCATCGCCAAGGGCTACAAGGTGGCCATCTGCGAGCAGACGGAGGATCCTGCCGCCGCCAAGGGGCTGGTGGAGCGGGACATCGTCCGCATCGTGACGCCGGGTACCGTCATCGACTCCGCCTGCCTGGAGGAGGGGCGCAGCAACTTCTGCGCCGGAATCTATCTGGATGGAGACTACGCCGGGTTCAGTGTGTGCGATATCTCCACGGGGCAGACCCATGTGACGGCCTTCTCCGGGCCGGATCGGGAGGCCCACCTGCAAAATGAGCTGGGGCGCTTCGCCCCGGCGGAGGCGGTGCTGAATCCCGGCGCCGCCGAGGATACGGCCCTGCGGGCGCTGCTGGAGGACAAGCTCCGGTGCCACGTGGAGCGCCTGCCCGCCGGGCGATTCCAGCTGCCCGCCGCCGAAAAGCGCATCCGCCAGCAGTTCGGGGACGATGCCGCCCGGCGGCTGCCCCGTGACAACCCGGCGGCCATGCTGGCGCTGGGGGCGCTGCTGGACTATCTGCACGATACCCAGAAAACGGACCTGAACCATGTAGACCGGCTGGACTACTACCGGCAGGGGCAGTTCATGGAGCTGGATCTGACGGCCCGGCGGAATCTGGAGCTGACGGAAACTCTGCGGGGCAAGGAGAAAAAGGGCAGCCTTCTGTGGGTGCTGGACAAGACCAAGACCGCCATGGGCGCACGGCTGCTGCGAAGCTGGCTGGAGCGGCCCCTGCTGTCCGTCTCCGCCATTGCACGGCGCAACGACGCCGTGACGGCGCTGGTGAAGCACACCGTGCAGCGGGAGGAGCTGATCCTGGCCCTCACCGGTATCGGGGACATGGAGCGGCTCATGGGCCGCATCGTCTACGGCAGCGCCGGAGGCCGGGACATGGTGTCCCTGAAAAACGCCATGGATCATCTGCCCGCCATTTGCCAGCAGCTGGCCGCCTTCGAGGGCGGACACCTGCGGGAGCTGGGCGCACGGCTGGACCCGCTGGAGGATCTGGCGGAGGTCATCGGCAGGACCTTGCAGGACGATCCCCCCTTCTCCGTGCGGGAGGGTGAGTTCATCCGGGACGGCTTTGACCCGGAAGTGGACCGGCTGCGGGGCATCCTCCACGGCGGCAAGGGCATCATCGCCTCCATGGAGGCTGCCGAGAAGGAAAAGACCGGCATCCGCACCCTGAAGATCGGCTATAACAAGGTATTCGGCTACTACATCGAGGTCTCCAACTCCTTCAAGGAGTTGGTGCCGGAGACATACATCCGCAAGCAGACGCTGGTCAACGGCGAGAGCCGCCGCCGTAGTGGCGGAGCTGGACTGCCTGTGCTCGCTGGCGGCGGTGGCGGTGAAGAACAACTACTGCTGCCCGGTGGTGGACGAGTCCGGGGTCATTGAAATTCACGACGGCCGCCACCCGGTGGTGGAGTGTATGCGCCCCGACGCCATGTTCGTCCCCAACGACACCTACATGGGGGAGAAAGAGAACCGGGCCGCCATCATCACCGGCCCCAACATGGCGGGTAAGTCCACCTATATGCGGCAGGTGGCCCTGATGGTGCTCATGGCCCAGATCGGCTCCTTCGTGCCGGCCAAGGCCGCCCGCATCGGCATCGTGGACCGCATTTTCACCCGCATCGGCGCCTCCGACGACCTGTCGGCGGGGCAGTCCACCTTTATGGTGGAGATGACGGAGGTCAGCGATATTCTCCGCTGCGCCACCTCCCGGAGTCTTTTGATCTTAGATGAAATTGGCCGGGGCACCTCTACCTTCGACGGCATGAGCATCGCACGGGCGGTGTTGGAATACTGCGCCGACCCCAAAAAGCTGGGGGCCAAGACCCTGTTCGCCACCCACTATCACGAGCTGACCGCCATGGAGGGGACCCTCCCCGGTGTGAAGAACTATAACATCGCCGTCAAGACCCGTGGGGAGGACATCATCTTCCTACGGAAGATCATCCCCGGCGGCGCAGACCGCAGCTACGGCATCGAGGTGGCCCGTCTGGCGGGCCTGCCGTCCACGGTAGTCAATCGAGCCAAGAAGATCCTCCGCCAACTGGAGGAAGAAGCCGGGCGGCCCGCCCCGGCGGTGCAGGCGCAGGAGGATCATCAGGTCTCCCTGACGGCCTTGTCGGAGGGGGAGGTCATCGACCAGCTGCGCCGGGCGCAGGTGGATACCCTCAGCCCGCTGGAGGCTCTGAATCTGCTGTACGAGCTGAAAAAGAAGCTGAACTGACGGGAGTTTATCCCGTCCACGAACCTCTATGAAAGGAGTGCTCTATGCCTGATATTCAATGCCTGCCCAGCCATGTGGCGGACCTCATTGCCGCCGGCGAGGTGGTGGAGCGGCCCGCCAGCGTGGCCAAGGAGCTGCTGGAGAACGCCATCGACGCCGGGTCCTCCGCCATTGTGGTGGAGATCCAGCACGGCGGTCTGACCTATCTGCGAATCGCTGACAACGGCTGCGGCATCGACGCCGAGCAGCTGCCCACGGCCTTCCTGCGCCATGCCACCAGCAAGCTGCGGACGGCGGCAGATCTGGCCGCCATCGGTACGCTGGGCTTCCGGGGTGAGGCGCTGGCCGCCATCTCCGCCGTGTCACGGGTGGATATCTTCTCCCGGCGGACGGGGGCGGAGACAGGGGCCTCCCTGCATCTGGAGGGGGGCGTCCCCGGTCAGGTGGAGGAGGTGGGCTGCCCGGAGGGTACCACCATCTGCGTCCGGGACCTGTTTTACAACACCCCCGCCCGGATGAAATTCATGAAGAAGGATTCTGCCGAGGGGGCCGCCGTCAGCGGCATCGTGCAGCATCTGGCCCTGAGCCACCCGGAGATCTCCTTCAAGCTCATCCGGGACGGTGCAGAGCTGCTGCATACCCCCGGCGACGGGGACCTGCAGTCGGCGGTGTACGCCGCCATGGGGCGGGACTTCACCATGGGGCTGCTGCCCATCAGCGGATGCAGCGGCGACATCTCCGTGGAGGGATTTGTCACCAAGCCCCTCGCCGCCTGTCGCCCTGGCTGGAATGCCGCCTCCCTGCTGGAACAGCTGCCCCTGCTGGAGGAGTTCGGCTTTGTGTGCGAGGACTTCGGAGACGGCACGGTGCTGGTGCGGCAGGTGCCGTCGGATCTGGAGGTGGGGGATGTCCCCGCCGCTCTGGAGGAGCTGGCGGAGGAACTGCGGCTGAACCGGGCCGATCCCGCCGCCGCACGGGACAGTCTGCTCCAGACCATGGCCTGCAAATCCGCCATCAAGGCGGGGATGTGGTCCGATCCCTCGGAGCTTCAGGCGCTGGCGGATAAGGTGCAGAGCGGGGAGATCCGCTACTGCCCCCATGGCCGCCCGGTGGCTGTGAAGCTTTCCAAATATGAAATGGAGAAGATGTTCAAGCGGGCGTAAATTTCTCTGCTGCCTCCGGCGGCATACTTCTCTCAGCAGCCGGGAAAGCGCCCCGCCGGCGGCAAAAAAAGAAAGAACCATCGGGAAAGGAGTCCCCCTATGATCCCACAGATCATCTGCGTGGTGGGTCCCACCGCCACGGGAAAAACGAAAATGGGCGTGGCGCTGGCCCACCGCTTCGGCGGCGAGGTGGTGTCCGTGGACTCCATGCAGATCTATCGGGGCATGGCCATCGGCACCGCCGCCCCCACTCCAGAGGAGATGGAGGGCATCCCCCACCACATGGTGGGCGTGGCCGATCCCGCCGAGAGCTGGTCCGTGGCCCGGTTCGTATCGGAGGCCGATGTCTGTGTGCAGGATATCCTCCGCCGGGGCCGCCGCCCTATTCTGGTGGGCGGCACGGGGCTGTATCTGGAGTCCCTGATCCGCGGCACGGACTTTGCCGCCGGAAGCGCCGGCGGTGTGACCCGGCAGCGCCTGCAGCAGCGGCTGGAGCAGGAGGGCATCGGCCCGCTGCTGGCAGAGCTGCAAACCATCGACCCGGACAGCGCCGCAAGGCTGCACCCCGGCGACGAAAAACGCATCCTCCGGGCGCTGGAGGTGTGGTATGAGACCGGCGAGACCATCACCCAGCACGACCGTCGCACCCGGCAGCAGCTGCCCCGCTATCAGGCCGCTTACATCGGCCTGAGCTTTCAGGATCGGGCGCAGCTGCGCCGCCGCATCGACCTGCGGGTGGATGAGATGGTGCGGCAGGGGCTGCTGGAGGAGGTGCAGGCCCTGCTGGCAGCGGGGCTGCCTCCCACCGCTACGGCGTGGCAGGCCATCGGCTACAAGCAGTTTCTGGCGGCGGCAGACGGCCGCTGCACCGTAACCGAGGCCATCGAGGAGGTCAAACTCCGCTCCCGGCAGTACGCCAAGCGGCAGCTGACATGGCTGCGGCGCAACCCGGACATTCACTGGATCCTGTGGGGAGAGGAGCCGAATTTTCCCCAGGGCCTGCAAAATGCGACAGAATATCTCACCGCTCTTGGCTTACGATAAGCCCAAGAGCGGACGGCACATCGTCCGCCAACAGAGAAAAGGAGCAGACGATATGCAAAAGAGCAACAACCTTCAGGAAATTTTCCTCACTAAGGCCCGCAAGCAGAGTATTCCCCTGACCATCTTTCTGATGAACGGCTTTCAACTGCGGGGCGTGGTGACGGGCTTTGACTGCTTCACCGTGGTGCTGGACACCGACGGCAAGCAGCAGATCATCTATAAGCACGCTATTTCCACCATCGTTCCCATTCACCCCGTCTCGCTGCAGGAGGAGCCCTGCTTGCCGTCGGACGAGTGAGGCGTCCCAACATTCCACCAAGGAGGAGCCATGAACAACACCCGTGTTTTCCGCTTTCTCAGCATCGCCCTGCTGGCGGCCATTGCGCTGTACTTCGCCGCACAGGGCTATTTTGCCCTGACGGACCCCTTCACCACCACGCTGGTCATCGAGGCCAAGGAGCTGCAGCTGCAGCAGCTGCAATTCGCCCTATCCTCCTATCTGAACCCCGACGCTACCTTGAAGCTGGACGGCTCCATCACCGAGAGCCTGCTGAACATCCGCCGTTCCCTCTCCGGCGGCGACTACGACGATGCGGCGGATCAGACGGCCCAGCTGAAGGCCGCCATCCTCAAGCGCAGCCACACCTATTCCTCCGGCGAGGAGATCGAGGCGGACATCGCCACAGTGCAGGGGGAGCTGTCCGCTCTGCGAAGCTCCCTCTCCGGGGCCCGGACGGTGACGGCGGAGCACTCCGGCACCTATTCCGCCGCCTGCGACGGCTATGAGTCCCTGCTGACGCCGGAATTTTTGCAGTCCGTGACCCCCTCCCAGCTGGAGGGACTGCCCTCCGGCCAGACCGGCGGCAGCTCTCTGGGAAAGCTCATCATCGGGGAGAAGTGGTACTACACCGCCGTGATCACTGCGGAGCAGGCCCAGCAGCTGGAGAAGGGTGACTGGCTGACCCTGCGGTTTTCCAAGGGCGCTCAGCAGGATATCGACGCCCAGGTCACCTATCTCAGCGCCGCCGAGGACGGCAAGCAGGCGGTGGTGCTGACCTGCCGGGAGTATCTGGCCCAGACCACCCAGGGCTGCGCCGGATCAGGCTGGGGGTCTACTGCGTGGTGGGCAAGGTGGCCAGCTTCAAGCCGGTGTCCATGGTCTACCGGGGCGACGGATACAGTCTGGTGCAGGCTGCCAGCCCGAGTCAGGACGTTTTTCCTGCGGTGGGTCATCGCCAGTAAGCTCTCCGGCGGAAGATGAACGACGCCGCCGCCTGTCAGGAGGCCATCGCCGCCGGGCGGGACATTTTTCTGGTGGGGACGCTCCGCCTGGGGGCCAGGTGGACGCTCTGGGGGAGAACCGGGTGCAGGAGATGACCGCCAAGCTGGCTCAGAACGCCTATGACGGAGCGCCCCTGCACTTCATCGGCCATCTGCAGCGCAACAAGGTGCGGCAGGTGGTGGGCAAGGCCGCTCTCATCCAATCCATCGGCTCCGAGGCCCTGCTGCGGGAGGTGGAGAAGGAGGCTGCCCGGCAGCAGCTGGTGCAGGATATCCTGCTGGAGGTGAACATCGGCGGCGAGGAGGCCAAGAGCGGCTTTGCCCCGGAGGAGACGGAGGCGGCGGCCGTTCTGGCCCGTGAGCTGCCCCATGTCCGGGTCCGGGGACTGATGACCATCCCGCCGGTGGAGACGGTCCCCCACGGCAATCTGGTATATTTCGAGAAAATGCACCGTCTTTATGTTGACATAAACGGGAAAATATACGATAATAAATTAGAATACATCTCCATGGGCATGAGCGGCGACTTTGCCGATGCCATCCGGGCCGGCAGCAATATGGTCCGGGTGGGGACTGCTATTTTCGGTGCCAGGGATTATACCAAATAAAGAAACAGGAGGGTCTTTCCATGAGCCTGATGGACGAATTTAAGAAGATCATTCATCCCTATGACGATGAGGATGACGATTACGAGGAGGATGTGGGCCGTGACAGCGAGCCGACCTACTTCGAACCCCGTGAACCCCGTGAGTCCTCCCGCCGCAAGGAGGTCCCTGCGGAGGAGCGGCGCAACAAGGTGGTGAACATCCACGCCACCACCCAGCTGAAGGTGGTGCTGGTAAAGCCGGAGCGCTTTGAAAACGCCTCGGAGATCGCTGACCATCTGCGGGAAAAGCGCACGGTGGTGCTGAATCTGGAGGGTACCAACAAGGATGTGGCCCGGCGGCTGGTGGATTTCCTCTCCGGCGTGGCCTACGCCGGTGACGGGAAGATCAAAAAGGTCTCCACCAATACCTATATCATCACGCCCTATTCCGTGGATCTCATGGGCGACCTGATCGACGAGCTGGAGAACAACGGCCTGTACCTGTAAGGGCCGGATAGAGATGTAAATCGGAGGGATAGATCATGTTTACACCGCAGGAAGTTTCCGAAAAGACGTTCCCCAAGGCAT
>VOFI01000428.1_pt1 | contig 10001 bp, 17 predicted proteins | sample 5384131 | NCBI WGS metagenome assembly VOFI01 (sample SAMN12384728, study PRJNA508395) | human gut metagenome | isolation source: healthy gut H | host: Homo sapiens
TATTATTGCAGCTTTGGCAATCATTCATCACAGCAGACGCTACAGGTCCAAAGCATCTTGAAATGACACTTACACAGGCTAAGTTCAACGAAATGACAGCAGACCTTGTTGAGTCAACAATGCGGAGATTTTTCATTGCCACACTTACGCTCGGCTTTGCTATCGCTCATAGCTTTGTTATCAAAAATTATACAAAAACACAATGCAACAAGTTTCGCACCCATTGTCAATTATTTTCACAGGATTTTCAGATATATTTTTCCGATTGTAAAAGTGCAGAAATTTTCAGGATCCTCAAGGCAAAGTGCCGCCTGCGGCGCCCGCGGCAATGATACGAGCGGCTTCAACGCCCACATAACGATAATGCCACGGCTCAAAATCAATGCCTGTCATCTGCTCTGTAAGGCGAGGGTAGCGAAGGATAAAGCCGAAATCTGCGGCATTTGCACAAAGCCACCGAGATTCAGGCGTCTTGTAAAAATCCTCGCTTACATCATTGTCATCCTCTCTGCCGAGATCCACAGCAAGCCCGGTGTTGTGTTCGCTTGACCCGGGAGAGCGAGAGTTCTGCCTACCTTTTCCACAGCCTTTTCATAACTCAGACCGCCCCACATTTCGTGAGATACTTCACGCTCCCAAAGCATCTGCTGATATTCAAAAGAGCGATAGGCGGAAATAATTTTCAGCTTTATGCCGTCAGCTTCCGCCTTTTGAGCAGAAGCCTGAGCCTGTTTCCTGCCTGAGCTTCCATAAACTTGCCGTTCACCTCTGTCAACTCCACACGATCGTAAAATCCCATATCTATGGGATTGAATTTATCCACAAGCATAAGATAATCCATATACTGACCTCCTTGTCCTGATGGGGAGAAATGTTTTAACTTAGTATATGCAGATGTGTGTGGAGAGTATACACGGCGAAGCTAAATGAGGAGTGAGGAGTGAGGAATTAGCATAGACTTTGCGGCACAACAAACTTGCCCGAATGATCTGTAGGGGCGACCTGAGGTCGCCCGTTCTCAGAACTTGTAAAAATTCAGCATTGTAGGGGCCTGGCTCAATTTCGGTTTCACCGAAATGCGACAGCCCGATATTTCTAGCCCGTTGAATTGTTGAAAAATATCACACAATGTCACCCCAAAATAATTTGGCATCAAGGATATGGCAACCACGGCATCGCTCACCTACACATTTCAAAAAGCGGTGCAAAATTACATCATATCACAAATTGCAGCGTAAAATGCCCGTCACGGCGAGTGACCTATATCCAGCACCCGTCCACTCTGACGACCTGCCCGTGAATGTAATCTGCTCCCTCTCCACTAAGAAAACGCACAACATTCGCCACATCTCTCGGCTTGCCTATCCTGCCTGCCGGTATGTCATCAACTATCACACGAACATCTTCATCCGTCAGCTCGCCGTTCATTTAGCCAAAACTGTCCCTGACTTCCGCCACGCATTTATCTATACTGTCCTTGTCACCAATGTCGCAGTAAAAAACCTCTGCACATAAGCCACGCTCTTTAAGCTCAGATACCAAAGCTTCCGCCGCTGCCCTGCCATTCTTGTAGCATACAGCCACCTGCCAGCCGTCCTCAGCAAGCACCCTGCATATCTCCGAGCCTATCCCACCAGAGCCACCTGTTACCAATGCTGTCTTTTTCATAAAATTACCCTCCGCAGATCATGATATACTGTAATTATATCACACCTGCGGAGGTTTTTCAACGGCTACTTTTCGTTCTCGTCTACCCATTTCTCGCCCAGCCTGCATTCTGCTCCTGACGATTGTATACTCTGCCGTTTGTCGCAGTGTAATTGTCCGTCACAACATATTCCTGACCTGCCGAGATAACGTCATGGGGCTTGTACACCTTTGTGCCGTCTGAAGCCTGCGGAAAACGGCTCTTGTCACGCTTTTTCATGGCTATCACTCTCCTTTTTATGTTATTATCCTGCCCGAAGCTTTTGTGATTATCAGATGAAAAATCTGCATAACAGTTGAAAATATCACGATAACGTGGTATAATCATCTTATACTATTTTTATCGGGAGTATTAAAATGGAAAAATACAACAAACAAAAAGCTATACTCACCGCACTGCTGAAATGGGTTGAAACAGAGTTCTTCGGAATTTTCGTATTCCTCTTTTTTTTTTTATCGCAGTTGCAAAGCCTTTCGGTGCATTGGCAAATATAATTTTCGGTCTTACAGGACTTCTCACAGTGGTCTGCCTTATGGCTGACTTTGGTTTGAAACAGGAGAGGAAGCCAGAAATAAGGTCACATTCCACGGTGAAAATGATTGCCCTAACTATGGCTTCACACTTGGTCTTATTGCAAGCATACCATGCTACATAACAATGATACTGCTGATGATATCAAAAATCAGCGGCTCGTTCAACTTCATGCCTGCCTATAAGCTTCTCGACGCCTGCTTCTATCCTCTTATAGATTGGGCTGCCCACTCTGCCGACGTGAAAGATATGTCCCCATTTGTTTTCATCATGACCGCCATATTCCCACTACTCTATCCATTTGCCACATGGATAGGCTTCAAAATATCCTACAAGCAGATAGACGTAAAAGAGCGTGTGGTCTACAAGCACAAATAAAAAATCAAGCCTGCCGTATCAGTCCGATACGACAGGCTTTTTATCTTTTGCATCAAGCGAACTCAGTTCGCCCCTACACATTAAACTATTTCATTACTGAAAATCTATCTCTATATCTTTTAGCGTCACATAGTTTACTACATTGCAGTTTTTATCGCTTGCAGTGTTTGCGATAAGCGTTATCTTTGCCGTGCCTTTCACATAGTCGGCACCAATATCCGTCTTATAGTCATACGTGTAGCTCTCTCCGGCTTTGAGCAAAGTGTTCATGGTGTTTCTGTCGCCATTTTCGCCATAGCTCGTGAAATTGCCCTTACTGTCCTCTGTGGTGATATACTGGTCAGTCGTGAAGTCAAGCGCCATGTCTTTGTCCCAGTTGTTTGTGTAGGTAATATGGCTTATGAACTCGCCTCCGCTTACCTCATAGGAGTATTTCGCCGTGAGCCTGCCGTCCTTTGTTGTAAAGGTATTGTCCCCAACGTCCTCAAAATAGTCGATATATCCAATATCAACTTCGTCTACCATATCAGAATCGTCCTTGGCGACAGAAGTCACTGCTTTCTCACTAGGGTCAACATCGTCAGCGACCTCAGCGTTTTTCTTTTCGTCAGTGTATTCGCAGTTCTCATTGAGCCAGTTTTCAAGCTTTCTGCCTTTTCACCGCCTATATCAAATTTTAATATATCTCCTGCAAAAAGCTGAACATACAGATCTCCGTTAGCAGTAAAATAAGCCGTACCGTTGACGTCAAGTCTTTCTACATAGAAGCTTATTGTTATTCCGCCCTCAATGTAATATTCATCATCATTTGTTACCGACAAATTAATATCAGGGTCGCTCTCATAAGCATCTCCCTCATAGACCGCATTGTATGAACCATTATCGTCCTTTAACAGGTCAAGCAGATTTGAGAGGTCAATATTAGTATACTTTCTGAGCCCGCCCATTCCTGCATCATTGTAAGCATAGTCCACATGAGCCGTTTTTTCAAGACTTACGTCATTTATTATGTCATCAAGGGTCATATCGACTTTGTAATCAGGTGAGTATTTCCAATCATCATACCACGCCACAGAGCCGTCATCAAAGACCACCGCCAGATAAACGCTTGGTGACAAGTCCTTTATTGAATAAATATCCGCTTTTGTTGTTTCCTTTTTGTTTGTCTCATAGTTTTCCGTTTCAAGAGTCATGGTGGTGAGCTTGCTGTCAAGAAAAGACTTATCAACATGTCCCATTGAAACATATTCCACATCGTTATATTCAAACGTCTCATATTTTGCATTCATTGCATATTCGTCCCAAGGAACTCTATATGACACTGTTGCTTCCTCGTCTGCCATCTGCTGGTCAGCCGCAGACTTTGCCTTTATATCTTTGTCCGATCTGCCTGCAAAACATCATAACACCCGTCGCCGCAGCGATAACACCGCAGGCCGCCACAGCCGCCCACTTTGTCCATATGGTTTTTATCTTTATGCCGCTGCCGCTCTGTCTGCATTCTTCAATGTAATGCTCGTCAGCATTTTCCAAAGCCTTGAAAATGTCCTCTCCTGTTGTTTTCATAAAAGAACTCCCTCCTTTTCAAGCAAAGCCTTTAACTTATTTCTGCTTCTGAAAAGGCTCGCCTTAACTGTGTTCAGGTTCATAGCATACTTTTTGATATCTCTTTTATAGGCGTTGCAAACCAGTATCGCTGGAGAAATATATTTCTGTCTCTCTCCTGCAACTCGCCAAGAAATTCGTTTATAAGCCCCTCAAGATGTCTGCCGTCGCAAAGACTCTCGGTGGTGTCATTGTCAGGTATGCACTCGTCAAGCTCCTCCAAGACCGCCGCTATCTCACCTTTTCCACGCTTTGGCCTTTGACGCACGATATCTGTCAAATGCGATATTTCTTGTTATCCGCCCGAAAAATGCCGACAGCATTCTGGGCTTCTGGGGCGGAATGGAGTTCCATGCCCTGAGCCAAGTTTCGTTCACGCACTCCTCCGTGTCCTCCCTGACCCCAAGAATATTGTAGCCCACAGAATAACAGTATCCGCCGTATTTTATGTCCGATTGTGAGATAGCCTGCTGATCTCTGCTTTCATAAAGCTCAATTATCCTGCTGTCCTCCATTTTTCCGCCCCCTTACATTTCAACACCTCACAAGGCACGCCTAACTTCATTGAAAGTCCTTTCATCTATAATGACGAGATATCCGCCAAAAGGTTTTATGAAAACATAAAACAATTATAACATATGATAAAAAATAATGCAACACAAAAACGACGTCCCACATCACTATGGAAACGCCGTTTATATGAAAGAATGATTTTATGACAACTCGTTAAGAAGATCCATATACAATTCGTTGTAATCTGTTCTGTTGTCTTTCAGGAAAGCGATAGCCGCACGAGGGTGGCGGTTGAGCGCACCTGTGAGCATATAAGGCAAGTCATATCCCCACTGTGAACCCTTTGCCCTCTCCTCAGCAACGTACTTTTCAACAAATTTCAGTGTAGGAGTAAGCTTGTAGTTAGGGTTTCTCAGGAAGCTGAGCATCTGCTCCATGAAGCAGTTTCCTGCACCTCTTCCCATGCCGCTCATTGTAGCGTCCGCAAAGCTTGCGCCGTGAGAAATGCTCTCGATAGTGTTTGCAAAAGCGAGCTGCTGATTGTTGTGCATATGAACGCCCACCTTTTTGCCACTAGCCTCAGCCACTTCACAATACTGTGCAGTAAGTCTTCTCACCTGCTCCGGGAAAAGTGAGCCGTAGCTGTCAACAAGATAGATAACGTCAACAGAGCTTTTTGCCACAAGGTCAAGAGCCTGTGCGATATCGTCCTCACGGCTTGCAGAAACAGCCATGATGTTGATAGTAGTTTCATAGCCCATATCATGGCAGTAGTTTATCATCTCCAGCGCACCAGGCATCTGATGAGTATATGTTGCGATCCTTATCATGTCGATAACGCTCTCACTCTTTGGCAGGATATCTTTCTTGAAATCACATCTGCCAACATCAGCCATAACAGAAAGTTTCAGAGGGCTGTCATTCTCGCCCACGATAGCTCTGATATCCTCCTCATCACAGAACTTCCACTTACCGAACCCCTTGACGTCAAAAAGCTCCTTAGAAGCCTTGTAGCCGAACTCCATGTATTCAACGCCTGATTTTATGTTAGTTTTATAGAGTTCTTTTACAAACTCGTCTGAAAATCCAAAATTATTTACAAGACCTCCGTCACGGATAGTTGCGTCCAGAAGCTTTATATCAGGACGATATGACATAAGGTCACCTTTCTGATTTATCGTCTTTGCCTGATTTGCCATTGTGATTACTTCCTTTCCAAAAGCAGGTACTTATCACGCCTGTATAAAATTTATCACTTTAAAGGTTTTATGCTTTTAAGCTTTTATGTATTAAAGTATAGCACTATTTTTTCTTCCCTGTCAATAGCCCCAAAGCCCTTTAAACACATTTTTTACATTTTAATAATATTTCCCTCCACAAAGCCTGAACTTTTGTACATTTCCAACTATCAAAACGATGCAGTATTGTGAAAAGTGCTGAAAAATATCCACGCTCCTTGACAAATCAGACTTATAGTTGTATACTCTAAGTGTACTACAACAGATAATACAGTTAGTACAGCAGAACAAATGAAACGAAACAACAAAATCGAAAGGAGGTATTCAAGGTGATAACGCTTGATCTTACAGGAAGAGCACCTATCTACGAACAGATATGCAGCCAGTTCTCAAGCCTTATATCAAAAGGCGTGCTGAAAGAAAACGATAAGCTGCCAAGCTCAAGAATGTTGGCAAAGGAACTGGGTCTGAATCCAAACACAGTCGCCAAAGCCTATAGCAGACTTGAGCATGACGAAATAATCTATTCCGTGGCAGGGAAAAGGCTGCTTTGTGGCAAAGCAGAAAGGCTCTATAGAGAAAAAATTGCTGGAAGAATTTAAGCTCCATGCCGCCGCCGCAATGCAGGCAGGCATAAGCCTTGGATCGCTTACCTCCGTCCTTGAAGAACTGGCGGAGGAACAGAAAGAAAGGAGTGACAAAGAATGATAGAAATAAAAGACCTGTCACTTACATTCAAAAACGCAGACAAAGATCACGAGGCACTGAAAGCCGTCACCCTGGATATCCCCGAGGGCTGCATATACGGCTTTGTAGGCTCGAACGGTGCAGGTAAATCCACCCTGCTGCGTGTTATAAGCGGGATCTACCGCCCCGACAGCGGTAGCGTCACCATTGACGAAACAGAGGTCTATGACCGGCCGCAGGCTAAGGAGAACATCTTCTTTGTGAGCGACGAAACGGTGCAGTTTTCAAGACTGACAGTGAATGACCTGAAAAGCTTTTACCAAAGCAGCTACCCGACCTTTGACGACAAGGTGTTCGATGACCTTATTTCAAAGCTTGACCTGCCACGGAAGAAACCGCTGTCCCAGTTTTCAAAGGGCATGAAAAGGCAGGCTATCGTTGCGGCTGCACTTGCCAGCCGAACAAAGTATATCCTCCTTGACGAAGCCTTTGACGGCCTTTGACCCTGCCATGCGCAGACTTATCCGCACCATGATAGTTGACGATATTTTCGACCGTGGTGCGACCCTTATCGTGTCCTCCCACAACGTTACCGAAATAGGCGAGCTTTGCGACAAGGCAATGCTCCTACACAAAGGCGAAGTCATTTTCGCCAAGGATATCGACGACGTAAGAGAGGGCTTTGAAAAGGTGCAGATAGCCTTACCTGAGGGCGAGCTTGACCGCTCCGCCATAGAAAACGCAGGCGTCGAAGTACTCAGTTTCAGAAACCTTGGAAGAGTTTCCACCGTGGTGGCAAAGGGCGAAAAAGCGGATATCACCGCAAAGCTTTCCGCTATCTCCCCTGCCGTTCTGGAGCTTGTCCCTCTCACACTTGAAGAGATTTTCATTTACGAAATGGAGGTGCGTGGATATGCTGTCAGCAGCGAAGAGGATAAGTAGGACCTCAAACCGTGATCTTAAAGCGAACAGTTTGTTTTTTATAATCACAAATCTGGTACTTTTTGTAAATTACATTGTGCAGATGTCCATACGGAATTTTATTACTTACTACAATGAAAGCATAACGAACTACTATCAGGGCTATGTCATTGCATACATTGGCGTTGCCGCTGTCGCACTGTGCGGAGTTTTCACTGTGTTCGCTCTTTTCCATGAGAGCTACAGCAAAAGTCACGCAGACCTTGCCTACTCACTGCCCGCAGGTGCAAAGGAACGCTTTTTCTCAAAGCTTTGCACACTTGTAAAGCTGCACATCTTGCCTGTAGTTTTTTGGAACATCATTCAGTTTATTTCCACTATCATAACCACCGATCTATCTTTGAAGATACTTTCAAGGTATGCCGCAGTGCTGTTTCTCACTGAGCTTTCTACCTGCCTGTTCGTTGACCTTGTTGTGATACTGTGTCTTGTCTGCTGCGGCAGGCTTGCGGAGGTCATATACACAGCTGTGATAATAACAGCCTGTGAGGCGATACTGCCAAGGTGCATAGTTCTTTCATCTATCAGCATTTTCTCAACACGAGGCAGTGATGATATTGAAATCATTACAGATAAGTGGTTTGCGTGGAGTGCATTTCCTGCTTATCTTATGGACGGCTATTCAAACGCACTGGTTTTAATGCTCATGGGCAGCTCGCTGCTTTCGGCAGCACTCATATGCCTGCTGTATTTCATCTACAAAAAGCGTGACGGCAGAGCCACAGGCAAGCCATTTGTATTCACCGCTTTTCGTGAGATAGTTCTTATCCTCGGCATTGTGACCGTGACGACCTACGTTCTTTCCGATCCTGACAACATAGTTCTGCTGCCAGTGGTGCTACTGAGCTACCTTCTTATAAGGATATTCTCTGCAAAGAGCACCTTGACAATAGCGAAATTCGTAAAATGGATAGCAGTCTTTGCTGTATATATGATCATGATATTTGCCTTTAACTTCATTTCATATCTTTGCGACGGTTTCGCTGGCAAGCCTGACCTGTCAGTGCTCACCGACTATGACGACGTTTGGGTGTGGGTGCAGACAGACGAAGATATAATGACCTATACCTCAAGCTACAAAAACCCAGAAGGCAGAAAAAGGACAGCCGTGAAAAAGAGCTTTAGCGATTATATCGACTGTCTGAAAAACCGCAACCTTGCAGGCAACTTCGCCTCCATAACTTTATACACCCGTAATTCGGACGATATTTACAGCGACAATAACAGCATCATTGATGTGATCGACATTGACGTCAGGCTGACAAAGAACAGTACCGAGCAGGTGGCAGAGGAAATAAAATGCCCTGCTCGTTGATGACCTTTATCTGCTGCTTCTGGAACTTGTAAAGCACATCATAACCAATGCCGTACATAAGAGTGCGGCTGGTTTTCTTGTCATAAAGCTTCTCGTCATTGATAGCGTCCGACGCACAGTAAAGCACGAAGTCCAACAGTCCAGGCACGTTAGGCTCACAGCCCTCAGACAGCAGAAAATCGTTCAGGTGATTGTTCGCAAGAGGTGAATACTTAACGTATATCTCTCCCACGATACCAACCTTAGGCTTCTTCTCCTTTGTCCTGGGAAGCGCCGCAAAGTCTTTGAGCATAGCGTTGTAAATGCTCTTGTGTGCATATATCTGCTCGGGGTAGCAAACAGCTTTCCAAGCCTGTGCTGCCACCTTGCCAAAAGCTCGTCCGTAGAATTTTTTCTCTATCTCGTAAGGCTTGCACTGATTGTACAAAAGCATAAGCATATCGCCGTAAAGCACCGCATAAATAAGCTTCATTGCAATGGCAGGGGTGATATCTATGGAAGCGTCCTTTTCAAGTCCGCTGAAATTCAGCGACAGAACAGGCACTTCAGGGAACTGCGTTGACAGCGCCTTTCTTATAAGGTGGATATAGTTTGAAGCACGACAGCCGCCGCCAGTCTGTGACATAAGCAGAGCCGTGTGTTCAAGGTCATACTTGCCGCTTTTGAGAGCGTCCATAAACTGTCCGATAACAAGAAGCGCAGGATAGCAAGCGTCATTATGTGTGTTTTTAAGTCCCTCGTCTATAACGTTTCGTGAGCAGTTTTGCCAAAGCTCCATGCTATAGCCGTATTTTTTGTATATCGCCATGATAAGCTTGAAGTGTATAGGAAGCATATCAGGTATAAGTATAGTGTATTCCTCACGTCTTGACTGATAAACTCTCTGTCTCAGCCGACACTTTCGGTGCTGAGCTTCACTCTATCAAACTGGACGGCAAAGAATATCTCTGGCAATGCGGTGACGCTTGAAACGCTACGCTCCTATGGCTGACTGCGACAAGCTTGCAGACAAGATATCAAAAGCTTCGCATTTTTCGCTGACGAA
>VOFI01000444.1_pt1 | contig 10001 bp, 9 predicted proteins | sample 5384131 | NCBI WGS metagenome assembly VOFI01 (sample SAMN12384728, study PRJNA508395) | human gut metagenome | isolation source: healthy gut H | host: Homo sapiens
TCGGCCTCTTCGTCGGAAATGTCAAGCTCGATACCGCCAACTGCGTCAACGATATCAACGAATGACAGAAAGTCGATATAAACATAATCGTCAACGGCAATATCAAAATTATACTCTATGGTATCCATAAGAAGCTCTGCACCGCCGTAAACATACGCTGCATTGAGCTTTGACCATGTGTCTATATCATTTCCGTCAGCGTCAATGCCCTTGATATTCACATACATATCACGCATGAAAGAGGTCATTGTTATCTCTTTTGTGGTGCTGTTAATGGAGAGAAGTATCATAGAGTCTGTTCTGCCACGCTCGTCAGCGTTTCTTGTATCAGAGCCTATAAGCAGGATATTTCGTACATCAGAGCTGTTCATGGAAGCATCTGTGTTCATTCGCTGACCTCTTTCCACCTTGTTCACCATGCCTATGTATCGCCATATAAGCACGTTCGCCAATATGAAAACCACCAAAAGTATGATGATAAGCACCTTGAAAAAGGTTTTTATAGGGTGTCTTTTTTTATTTTCCACTTTGTTTTTACCTTTTTGTTCGTCTGACCATTACGGCTTTTATTGTTTTTGCCAAATTGCAGGTCATTATTTCGTCTTTGGGCTGAGGTCTTGTTGCTTTTTGCTGACTTGCCTGAACCTCTCTGCTTGCTCTGTCTGTTCTGTGGACGTGACGTTTGTCTGCTCTGTGTCTGCCGTCTTGGAGTGCTTTCTCTGTATGAGCCTGAGTGATCTGATGATGAACGGCTTCCCTGCCCGTATGACTGAGCTGTACCCTGTGTATGATCATCAGGGTAGCCAGCGTCATAGTAATCGTCAAAGTCGTTCACGCCCTCGTCTATTTGCTGAACACGCTGTCCGCCCGCACCGCTTATGCGGTTGAACTCGTCAAGCTGTCGCTGATATTCCTGTTCATAGTAGTCCTGAGGCTTATTATCGTTTGTGTAGTTTTGTTGTCTGTCTTTATTAGCCACCTGACTGCACCTCCGTTCATTTTTACAATACCAATATTATAGTACATATCAGGCTTATTGTCAATGACAGAAAAAAAGGCGGAGCTTTTTCCAGCCTCCGCCTTGTTATTTTTACGTTGTTGTGGATAAGCGGCGAACACTGTTCGCCTCTACAAGCAAATGCCGTATTTATGCGCATTTGCAGGTCTAAACATAGTTTTATTTTATTCTGCTGCTTCTTAGGGCGTTGAGGATAGCTATTACGGCTACGCCAACGTCTGCGAATACCGCAAGCCACATTCCTGCAAGTCCCAATGCACCGAATATAAGCACAAGGGCTTTTACTCCAAGGGCAAAAATTATATTCTCTCTTACTATTGTCATAGTCTTTCGGGATATCTTTACTGCGTCTGCTATGCTTGACGGATCGTCGTTCATAAGCACAACGTCTGCGGCTTCAATGGCGATATCTGAGCCTAAGCCACCCATTGCGATACCGATATCGGCTCTTGCGATAACAGGTGCGTCATTTATTCCGTCCCCTGCGAATGCAACAAGTCTGCGGTCGTGGTCTTTTATAAGCTGTTCGACCTTTTCAACCTTGTTTTCAGGGAGAAGCTCACTGAAGAATGTTTTTATGCCCACTTTCTTTGCCACCTTTTCGGCGGTATCTTTCTTATCCCCTGTGAGGAGGACAGTTTCAACGCCAAGCTCTCTAAGTCTTGAAACGGCTGTGGCGGAGGTTTCTTTTATTTCGTCGCCAAGGAGTATCTCGCCTATGAACTTGCCGTCAAGGGCAACATAAACTGCCGTTGCGGAGTCTTCTGAGCTTTTTGCGGCAATACCGGTTGTTTCAAGAAGTGCTTTCTTTCCGCAAAGTATCTCCTTGCCGTCAAGCTTTGCTCTTACACCGTTTCCTGCTATCTCTTCAACATCAGAAAGTCTTGCACCGTCTATTTCCTTGCCGTATCTCTGCACTATGGAGATACCGATAGGGTGAGTTGACATACTTTCTGCATATGCGGCGGCTTCAAGGAGGATATCCTGTGAAACACCCTGTGGGTTTACGCTGAGGACAGTGAACTTGCCCTTTGTGAGCGTACCTGTTTTATCAACTGCGAGAGTTTTGCACTTCGCCATTGTTTCGAGATTTTCGCCTTTGATAAGGATACCCTTTTTAGAAGCTCCGCCTATTCCTGCGAAGAACGAAAGAGGCACTGAGATAACAAGTGCGCATGGGCAGGATATTACAAGGAACAGAAGTCCTCTATAGAGCCATTTTGAGAACTGGTCAAAGCCCAGAATGAAGCTTGGTATAAACACGAGTGCAAGTGCAGCAATTACTACCGCAGGGGTATAAACTCTTGCAAAACGTGTGATGAACTTTTCGGTCTTGGCTTTTCTTTCGCTGGAGTTTTGCACCATATCGAGAATTTTCGACACTGCAGACTCGTGGAAAGTATTTGTGACCCGAACTTTGAGAAGTCCTCTCAGGTTTGTTGAGCCACTGAGGACGCTGTCACCTGCTTTGACCTCGACCGGAAGAAACTCACCGGTAAGTGCTGATGTATCAAGCTCTGATTCGCCTTCTGTTACGATACCGTCAAGAGGTATTCTCTCGCCTGTTTTTACGGCAATTATCTCGTCCTTGAGGATATCCTCAGGAGGAAGCTCGTATGTTTTGCCGTTTCTCACAACAGTAACGGACTCAGGCTTAAGCTCCATAAGCTTTGTGATAGATTTTCTTGACTTCTCTACTGCGATAGTCTGGAAAAGCTCACCCACCTGGAAGAACAGCATAACGGCTGCACCCTCACGGAAGTCTTTAAGTGCAAACGCGCCAACTGTTGCGATAGTCATGAGCAGTGATTCGTCAAAAGCCTCGCCTTTAACAAGGTTTCTTACAGCGGCGATAACAACGTCAAGGCCTGCGATAAGGTAAGCAACTATTGCAAAGGCCTGCACTGAGATACTCACATACAGTGCCGCTTCCGAGCTTATCCAAAAGCATTGATGCGATAAAGAACACGATAGCCACAGAAAGCTTGACTATCTCGCCCTTATGGTCATTCACAGGCTCTTCCTCTGCTGTCTGAGCACCATAATCCTTAACAGTAACGTCAGGCTCAAGCTGATGGACGGTATCTTCTATCATGATACGCAGGTCAGGATTAGAACCGTCTGTTTTGACAGTAAGCTTTTTGCTGATAAAATCAACATTTGATGAAATAACGCCTGCAAGCTCACCCACACGGTTTGCTATCTTTTCACCGCAGTTAGGGCAATCGAGATCCTCCAGCTTCAGATAGAGAGTTTTCTCAGCGCAATCGCCAAGCTCTTTCACGCTAACGTCAGGTTCAAGCTTATGGACGACGTTTTCTATTTCGGTAAAGAGGGCGTTTTTATCACCGTCAAAATCAACTGTGAGCTTTTTATTGATAAAGTCAAGGTTAGAGCTTTTAACGCTTGAAAGCTCGCCCACACGTTTCTCGATCTTTTCCGCACAATGAGGACAATCGAGTTCCTTAAGAAGCAAAGTCATTTTACTCATTTCACATTCTCCTATACTACAAAAAACAGATCATTTTCTTTACTCGCTGATATGCTCGATACCCATATTGAGTATGACAGCGACGTGTTCATCGGAAACTGAATAATAGACTGTTTTTCCCTCACGTCTATACTTCACAAGTCTGGCCTGTTTCAGCACTCTGAGCTGATGCGATATAGCGGACTGTGACATTTCCAACAGCTCTGCAATATCGCACACGCACATTTCGTCCTTTATAAGGGTAAAGAGTATTTTCACTCTTGTTTGGTCGCCAAGGACTTTGAAAAGCTCTGCCACGTCATATATCTCCTCCTCAACGGGCATTGTTTTCCCTATTTCCTCCATTTTCTCTATATTCTTTCCTCCGCACTGTTTATGCTCATGCTTTACTGTATTCTCGCTCATTTATTTTCGCTCTCCTTTTCTTATTATTGTTTTAGTATATTCGATATGGGTCATTTCAATTCATCATATGAATAACTGTTCATATGTTTATTATATCATATATTCATGTTTTGTCAAGGGGGGTGAAAATTTTTTTGATTTAAGTTATTGGGGGTATTTTGTTTACATGGTACCGGTTGCATACCATGCGGGCGAACGATGTTCGCCCCTACGGATTATTCGGGCGAGTTTGCTGTGCCGCAAAATCGCTTCGCTCTTTGCGGATTTACGTTGTGCTAAGGGATAGAAAAGCGGTGCAGGTTTATGCTTCGATGTTGGTTTTATTTGATGTTTGGGTTCTATGTGCTTTTTGGATTTGTTCTGCACCGCTTAGTAGGCTTACGCCTATTGAGGCTCTGCCTCAAACTCCGCTAGGGGCTTTGCCCCCAGACCCCCACAATGGGTTTCACCCCTTGACCCTGACCAGGGGCGTGCCCCTGGACCTTTTGCTCGCTTCGCTCGGTGTTGGGGCACAACTCTGGTCAGCTTTGCCCATTCCTAATTCCTCATTCCTAATTCCTCATTCCTCACTCCTCACTTTTTACACCTGTATTTAAACTTGACAAGTGTCTAAAAAATGTTACTATACTATAGTAATAAAACTTATATGCAAATTCTCGGTCCTATCGGAAAGGAAATGATACTATGTCAAAATCTGTCGAGATCCAATCTCACGGTCTGCTATCCATTGCCGGCACTGCCGTTCTTATCGTTCTCGCTGCCATTTACTCCAACGCTTGGGGCGTTGTAAGCTCCGCTATTTTCGGAGCTTCTCTTATCATACTTTACACCATGTCAACCCTTTATCACGCTATCACCAATCCAAAAGCTAAAAAATTCTTCAGAATAATGGATCACAACACCATTTTCTTCCTCATCGCAGGCACCTACACCCCTATCACCCTTGTGCCTTTGAGAGGTGCGTTTGGCTGGGTTCTTTTCGGAATCGTTTGGGGTGCGGCTATTCTTGGCATTGTGCTGAACTCCATTGACCTTGAAAAGTTCCGCAAGCCTTCTGTTGTATGCTATATCGCAATGGGCTGGGTAGTTATAATCGCTGTCAAGCCTATGATAGAAAAAGTTTATCCTCTGTCCTTATGGTTTATTCTTATAGGCGGACTTTTCTACACTGTGGGCGTTATTTTCTATGTTAAAAAAGAGCAAGAAATATTTTCACTCAATATGGCATTTGTTCACCATTGCGGGAAGTGTTTTCCACTACTTTGCGGTGCTTATGATGATAACACATGAATAAAAGATCATCCCGAGGGTTTGCGTCCTCGGGATTTTTCTGTTTAGAGAAATTATTTCTAAAATGAAATATATGGCGGTTTTTCTATTGCAAAAATGGCTGAAAAGTAGTATAATCATAATGATGTATTATATGTGACTGCACTGAAATTTTTCACATGGGTGCGGTTTTGACATGAAAGGAGCATTTTATGCGTAGATCGGGTATTTTAATGCACATATCCTCTCTGCCTAACGATTATGGTATCGGCAAGCTTGGCAAGGAGGCTTATGCTTTTTGTGGATTTTCTTGAGAAGGCTCACCAAAAATGTTGGCAGATACTTCCTATATCCCCTACAAGCTATGGTGATTCGCCATATCAGAGCTTTTCTGTTCACGCTGGAAATCCATACTTTATAGACCTTGAAGCTCTGGAAAAAGAGGGTTATCTGAAACCTGCGGAATACAAGGATATTGAGTGGGGCGATGACAAAGGGTCTGTTGACTACGGCAAGATATACGAGGTCATTTTCAAGGTGCTTAGGACGGCACACAAGCGTTTTCGCAAGAAGCCTGAAAAGGCATACTCAAAATTCGTGGTGGAAAATAAAGACTGGATATACGATTACGCTTTGTTTATGTCACTGAAATTTGCCAACAAGGGCAAGGCTTGGTATGAATGGGACGAACCTCTGAAAATGTACAAGCCTAAGGCGATAAAAAGTGCTAGAAAAGAATATGCAAATGATATAGACTTCTGGTGCTTTGTGCAGTATAAATACTTCCAGCAGTGGAAAAAGCTAAAGGCTTATGCCAACGAAAAGGGCATCGAGATAATAGGCGATATCCCAATATATGTGGCATATGACAGTGTTTGTGGAGTACACCGCAGTATTTCAGCCTTGACAAGGAGAAAAAAAGCCTGTTGAGGTGGCAGGATGTCCACCTGACGCATTCACGGCAGACGGTCAGCTTTGGGGCAATCCTCTTTACAACTGGGAATACATAGCGAGAGATAAATTCCGCTGGTGGGTAGAGCGTATAAAGGCGGCTTCTGACACCTATGACGTGGTGAGAATAGACCATTTCAGGGGCTTTGAAAGCTATTACTGCATACCATACGGTGCAAAGAACGCCAAAAAGGGCAAGTGGAGAAAAGGTCCTGACATGAGGCTTTTCAAAGAAGTGAGAAAACAGCTTGGGGACGTGAAGATAATCGCAGAGGACTTGGGTTTTCTTACAAAGCACGTTGTAAAAATGCTCAATGCAAGCGGATATCCTGGCATGAAGGTGCTGGAGTTCGGCTTTGATTCTGATAATACAAACGGCTATCTGCCCCACAATTTTAAGACCACAAACAGCATTTGCTATACAGGTACGCACGATAACGAAACCATACTTGGCTGGATAAAGAGCTGTGACGAAAAGACCAGAAGCTACTGCAAGGACTATCTTGGAGTTACAAAAGACGAGTTCGTGCCTTGGGCAATGGTAAGACTTTGTTGGTCCAGCGTGTGTGATACAGCTATCGCACAAATGCAGGATATACTTTGCCTTGACGATAAAGCCAGAATGAATACACCGTCAACAGTGGGAGCAAACTGGAAGTGGAGATTGGAAAGCTTTGATAAGCTTGATAATACTTTGGCGGAGAGATTGGCGAAGATAACAGCGGTGTATGGCAGATAGAGCAAGGATGAATGAGGAATGAGGAATGAGGAGTGAGGAATGTGCATAGCTGACCGAACAAATCACAAGAATGGAGTAAAATAAAACACCGAGCGAAGCGAGCAAAAGGTCCAGGGGCACGCCCCTGGTCAGGGTCAAGGGGTGAAACCCATTGCAGGGTCTAGGGACAGAGTCCCTAGTGAGGCAGAGCCTCAATAGGCGTAAGCCTACAAGCGGTGCAGAGTAAAACTAAAAAGCACATGAAAGTTTGATACCAGATAAAAGTAATATCGGAGAATTAAATCTGCACCGCTTTTCTATCCCTTAGCGCAACGTAGATCCGCAAAGAGCGACAGCGATTTTGCGGCAGAAGAAAAAGTTGACCAAAACATTGTAGGGAAACGGCTCAATTTCTGTTTCACAGAAATGCGACGTCCCACTCGAAGTGACAAGGTTTGAATTATCCAGAATTTGTGCAGAGCAACATTGTGCGGATAACACAAATGAGATTGCAGTCGAACCGTCGAGGGGTGCGGGACGCCGAGGGCGTCGTCCCCTACAGGGCGGTGGGGAAAATTTTCATGGTTATTGAGCCATGTTGTTATCGTTGCTTGTTCCTTCGACGGGCGAACTATGTTCGCCCCTACCATACGTTATGCGGATAATAACAAAGTACAAAATGCAATAGAATACATAAAATATCAGAAAGGATAAAAACCAATGAACAAAGAACTGTTTTACAGCGAACTTAGTAAAGACCTGAAAAAGAAGTTTGGCACGAGCGTTGAAAAAGCTCTGCCTTGGCAGCTCCATGAAAGCCTGTCGGCTAATGTTATGGAGCTTATTGACAGCGATTGGGAGAACAGCAGAAAGGCTCACCTTGACAGCCGCAGAGCCTGCTATCTCTCTATGGAGTTCCTTATGGGCAGAGCCGTTTATAACAATCTCCTTTGCCTTGGTATCACTGACGAGGTGGACGAGCTTTTGAAGGCTCACGGCAGAAGTCTTAATGACCTTGAAGAAATAGAGGACGCTGCCCTCGGCAACGGTGGTCTTGGCAGACTTGCCGCTTGCTTCCTCGATTCCGCCGCCGCTCATGACCTGCCTTTGGACGGCTACGGAATAAGATACAAGTATGGCCTTTTCAAGCAGAAGATAGTTGACGGTTTCCAAAAGGAAGAGGCTGACAACTGGACTAATACGGCGACCCTTGGTCTAAGAGATGCGAAAATGACAAGGTAGTCGTTAAATATGGCGACCAGACTGTTTATGCTGTGCCTTATGATATGCCTGTTATCGGCTTTGGCACTAAGAACGTTGGCACACTCAGACTTTGGCAGGCTGAGAGCGTGGAGGATTTCGACTTCGCTCAGTTTGACTGCGGTAACTATGATGGTGCTGTAAAGGCTAAAAATGACGCTGAGAACATCTCAAAGGTGCTTTACCCTAACGATAACTGTGAAGAGGGCAAGATACTCAGACTTAAACAGGAATATTTCTTCTCCTCCGCTTCTGTGACGGATATTCTCAAAAAGCATTTGGCTAAGTTCGGCACTCTTGACAACCTTGGCGACTATATTACTATCCAGCTTAACGATACTCACCCTGTTATCGCTGTGCCTGAGCTTATAAGACAGCTTTGTGCTGAGCATAGCTATGACTTTGACAAGGCTTTTGAGATCGCCCACAAGGTCTTTAACTACACAAACCACACTATCATGGCTGAGGCTCTTGAAAAGTGGGATTGCAGACTTGTGGAAAAGGTAGTGCCTGAGGTCTACACATATATCCTTATGATAAACGAGCGTTTTATAAAGGATATGTACGCTCTCAAAAAGGACAGAGAGTATATCTCTAAGCTTTCTCCTGTTGGCGACGGCATGGTGAAAATGGCGTTTATGGCTATCTATGTTTCAAGCTATATAAACGGCGTTGCGGCTATCCACACTGAGATACTGAAAAAGGACGCTCTTAAGGATTGGTATGAGCTTTATCCTGAGAGATTTCAGAACAAGACCAATGGTATCACACAAAGACGTTGGCTTGCACTTTGCAACCCTGAGCTTTCCGCACTTATCACAAAGCTTCTTGGCAATGCAGATTGGGTGAAGGACTTGGACGAGCTTAAAAAGCTTGAAAAATATGCTGATGATGAAGCTGTTCTTAACGAGTTCATGGCTGTTAAGGAGGCTCAGAAGAACCGCCTTGCCGCTTTTGTAAAGGAGCATGACGGTGTTGACATCGACCCGAACACTATTTTTGACATTCAGATCAAGCGTCTGCACGAATACAAGAGGCAGTTCCTTAACGCTTTGTCTATACTGTATATCTACTATGGTATCAAGGACGGCTCTATAAAGGACTTCACACCGACAACATTTATTTTCGGTGCTAAGTCTGCACCGGGATACAGGAGGGCTAAGGCTATCATCAAGCTTATTGGCGAGATAAGCAAGCTTGTGAACGCTGACCCTGACACAAAAGACCTTATCAAGGTGGTTTTCGTACAGAACTACAACGTTTCCTATGCGGAAAAGCTTGTTACTGCGGCTGATGTTTCAGAGCAGATATCTACTGCCGGCACTGAAGCAAGCGGTACAGGCAACATGAAGCTTATGCTCAACGGTGCTGTTACACTGGGAACTTATGACGGAGCTAACGTTGAGATCGTTCAGGAGGCAGGCGAGGAGAACAACTACATCTTCGGTGCAAGAGTAGAGGAGCTGGCTGAGATAATGCCAAAGTATGACCCTAGGGAGATACTTTTCTCAAACGACAAGATAAAGCGTGTTCTTGACAAGCTTATTGACGGCAGCCTTTCAGACGGCGGCGTTCCGTCCAACGAGGAGGGCAGCTTCAAGGAGCTTTACAAGGCTCTCACTGACGGTGCAAGCTGGCACGTTCCTGACCACTACTATGTTCTTGGCGACCTTGAAAGCTATGTTCAGGCAAAGCTCAAGGTCAACGCAGACTACAAGGACAAGCTTGCATTCGCTAAGAAGTGCTGGCTGAACATTGCCAATGCAGGCAAGTTCTCATCTGACAGAACTATCAAGGACTATGCAGAAAACATCTGGAAGATAGAGCCTGTTAAGCTGTAATTGGAAATCAAATTTCTATGCAAATTGAATTTGTTAAGGGTATGACAC